>Ga0075471_10001107_pt1 | contig 17381 bp, 12 predicted proteins | sample DEB19_08_DNA_2_FD_74787 | JGI IMG/M metagenome (GOLD analysis project Ga0075471, IMG submission 74787) | Aqueous microbial communities from the Delaware River and Bay under freshwater to marine salinity gradient to study organic matter... | ecosystem: Environmental > Aquatic > Marine > Coastal ... | reverse complement strand
GATGCTGAGGAGCCGGTCGGGGGGCACGCGCAGAAGCCGGGCTAGCTTTACGCCTGCAACGCCATCGTGGCCGTTGCAGGCTGATGGCAGCCGAAGAGACAGCCAGAGGTGTCTCTTGGCTGCCGTCAGCATCCTCCAGATGCTGAAACCTCCCGACGCTGAGGAGCCGGTCGGGGGGCACGCGCAGAAGCCGGGAATCTTTGCGCCTCAGTCGTGATGCTCAGTCGGCCGGGAGGGCATCCTGTAGCAAAATCCCCGGCTTCGAGCATGCCCACCGCCGGCGAACCAATCCGGCACCGCATCACACAACCCACCCGCGACCCACCCGCGACCGAAGCACGGCCGAAGATCAGTAGGCGCCCCAGGGGCCGCGGACGGCGTTGACGCCAAACTGCACGGTGTCGCTGGGCTGATTCGGTGTGGGCAGGAAGCCGCCACCACTGCCGCCCACCGCACCGGGCCCCGGATAGGGGCGTCGGAACTGATGGTAGATCGGCGCGACCCGCGAACTGGGCACGCCCCACGAATACTGGGTCATGAACTCGGAGGTCGGTGGCACGACGAGCGCGATGGGACGGCCTTCCGCCGGATCGTACCAGGCACTGTGCCAGCTCTTGCCCTGGCTGCGGAGGAAGTAGCGCTTCTCCCAGGCGTCGTACTTGCAGTGCTCGTGCAGCCCGCCTGTCTTGCCATAGCTGCAGGGGCCGCCCACCGGGGAGCCGCAGGCGCCGCAATGCCCGCAGTGGTTGCAGTGCTTGCCGCAGAGTCCGTGTCCACAATGACCATGGTGGCAGGGTCCGCGGCCACATGGTCCGCATCCGGCCGGCCCGCATGGCCCGGAGGCGTAGCAGGCGTCGGAGCAGCCGGTCGCGTGGCCGAAGTGATCGCCCGCCGAGGCGAACTGGCGGCACGCGATGACGATGACGACGAGACCAACGGCGGCGGTCGGAAGAATGCGGCGATCCATGATGGGTGATGCTCCGTGATCAGTACCAGTAGGCCTTCACGTCCGTCCGCATGCCGGTCACCCCGGCGGGGCGGATGTAGCGGCGGCGGTGCTTGTACAAGAACTCGTGCGGCATGAACGGCGGATACGTGTTCCAGGTGTGGCCCACGCGGGGCGGCACTGGCCTCGGTGACACGTAGAGTTGGGCACCCATGCCCGGCGCGGCACCGGCGGGAACCGGGGGCACGTAGAAGTTGTAGAAGACGTCGGGCGTGGGGCCCTCGACACCGCCATCGATCGGGATCGCGACCGCCATCGCCGCAGTCAGCGCGTGGGCGATGACGACCGCCGCGACGAGAGGGAACCGGATCGAACGGATGGTCGGCATTGCGTCACCTCGTGGTCGAAGCCCACCGGCCGCGGGATCGCGGCCGGCATACGGAAGGTCGACAGGACCCTGTTCTGCGCATCACTCCGTGGATGCCGCGGATGCCGGTTCTGCCCGACAGTCACACCTTGCCGGGCTCACGGTGAGCTGCCGCGGGCCTCGTCGAACGCCCCGGAAAGTTGCCGCGACCGGCAAACTCGCCCCCTCTTGCCAACGCGGCCGCCGCGGATCACAGTCTGGGGGCCGAAAACCCCGGAAAAACCATGGCCAAAACCGCGAAACGACCGGCCCGCACGGCCGTGGCGAAGACCAAGGCCGCGACGTCGGAACCCCGGGCCGCTGCCGCCACAGCCGCTGCCGAGTCTTCGGAGCCGAAGGCCACCCCGAAGCCCGTGACGAAGCGACGGGCCACGGCCCAGGCGCTCGCCGCCGGCCAACGGGATATCTCGGTCAGCGAGTTCTTCGCCAAGAACCGGCACCTGCTCGGCTTCGATTCACCCCGCAAGGCGCTGCTCACGAGCGTCAAGGAGGCGGTGGACAACTCGCTCGACGCCTGCGAAGAGGCGGGCATCCTGCCGGAAATCTGGGTGCGGATCGAGCAGGTCGGCGAGAGCGGCACGCGGTATCGGATGAGCGTGCAGGACAACGGCCCCGGCATCGTCAGCAAACAGATTCCGCTGATCTTCGGCAAGCTGCTCTACGGCTCCAAGTTTCACCGCCTGCGGATGAGCCGTGGCCAGCAGGGGATCGGCATCTCGGCCGCCGGCATGTATGGCGTGCTCACGACCGGCAAGCCGGTGAAGATCATCTCCAAGATCGATGCCAAGCATCCCGCCCACTACTCCGAGCTCCGGATCGACACCAAGACCAATCAGCCCGAGATCTTGAACGGCAAGGGGGATGGCGTCGACATTCCCGCCGGCAAGGGGGGCGCGGAGTTGATGAAGAAGCATTCGATCGAGTGGGTCGGGGAGAACGACAAGGGTGACGCCATCGAGCACGGCACCCGCGTGACGATCGAGATGGAGGCCAAGTTCCAGCGGGGCCGCGGCAGCGTCGAGGAGTATCTCGAGCAGACGGCGATCTCCAACCCGCATGCCCGCTTCCACTTCCAGGGGCCCGACGGGCCGGAGCGGATCCTCGAGCGGTCGAGTGACGACCTGCCGCCGGAGCCCAAGGAGATCAAGCCGCATCCCTACGGCGTCGAGCTCGGCCGGCTCGTGACGATGCTGCAGGAACATCCCAAGATCACGCTCGCCCAGTTCCTCACGCAATCCTTCTCCCGCGTGTCCCATGGCACGGCCAAGAAGATTTGCGACACGGCCAAGCTCTCCACCCGCGTGACCGCCGGCAAGCTCGGCCGCGGCGAGGCCGACGCCCTCTTCAAGGCCATCCAGGAGACGAAGATCCCGCCGCCGGCCACCGACTGCATCGTCCCCATCGGTGAGCAGCGGCTGCTGGCCGGGCTGCGGCAGGTCGTGCCCGGCGAGTTCTTCACCGCGGCGACCCGCCCTCCCTCGGTCTACCGCGGCAATCCCTTCCTGATCGAGGCGGCGCTCGCCTACGGCGGCGGCACCTCGGCGCAGAAGATCACCCGCGAGGGGCTCGGCGAACTCGCCTCCGAGAGCGATGCGCGGAGCCTGCGGCAGTTCCTCACCACCACGTTTTCCGGGATGGGGGGCGAGGCCGCCGACAAGATTCTCGCCGAAGCCGGGCTCGCGCCCCGGCAGAGCCCGTCGAAGCTCAAGAAGCCCCAGCTCGACGCGCTTCACAGCGCGATGCAGCACGTCAACGCCGACGAAGGCCAGAGCATGAACGTGCTCCGCTACGCCAATCGCGTGCCGCTGCAGTTCCAGCCGGCCGCCTGCGCCGTCACGCAGACGATCCTCTCGACCAACTGGCGATCCTACGGCCTGTCGCAGTCGCGGGGCAGCCTGCCGAACGCGCCGATCACCGCGATGGTCCACGTGGCGAGCGTCTGGGTGCCGTTCACGAGCGAATCGAAGGAGGCGATCGCCTCGTATCCGGAGATCCAGAAGGAGATCCGCCTGGCGCTGCAGGCCGTGGGCCGCAAGCTCGGGATGTACATGCGGCGGCGGCTCCGCGTGGCCCAGGAAGGCCAGCGACGGAGCATCTTCCTCCGGTATCTCGGCGAGGTCGCTGCGGCCGTCTCCCAGATCAACGGGGTGGACAAGGCGAAGCTCTACGAGCAGCTCCTGGCGGTGGCGAAGAAGAAGACCGCCGAGGCCGACGTGAAGCTCGACGATCGTGGCAAGCCGATCCAGGACGAGGAGGAGCTCGAGCTCGGCGACAACTGCATCATCGTGCCGCAGGCGACGCCGGGTCAGGGCTCGGCCCCGGCCGTGGGGCCCGGCTCGGTGGGGAAGCCCGCCAAGGGACGGCGCCCGCGATCGATCAAGGCCGTTGCCGGCGACGATGACGGACAAGCTCCCTCGGCCAAGCGAGGCAAGCCCGTACCTGCGTCGCCGGGGTCTGGGAAGCCGGCCACGAGGCGGCGGCGATAGCGGCTTCGTGCAGGCCATGGCTGTGGTCGCGGGATTGGCCTATCCTGTGCCGGGCGGATGCCGTTCGGCCGCGAGGGGCAGGACATGTCGGAACTCGAGCCCCGCTCGTCGGCGTCAGACGACCTCCCGGATCATTCGGGGCTGACGTTTGGCGGCCTGACGGCGTTCCTCAGCCACTCGGTCGAGGCCGGGGCGGGCGATGACCAACTCCCCCCCGGCACGCGGCTCGGCGACGTGACGATCGTCGGCCTCCTCGGCGAAGGAGGCATGGGGCGAGTCTACGAGGCGGTGCAGGACATGCCCCGCCGCACGGTCGCGGTGAAAGTCATCCGGGCCGGCATGCTCTCGGCCAAGGCCGTCAAGCGGTTCGAGTACGAGGCGCAGATCCTCGGCCGTCTCACCCATCCGGGGATCGCCCGGATCTACCTCGTCGGCACGCAGCCGCTGCCCGGCGGTGCGGTGCCGTACTTCGTGATGGAATACATCGACGAGGCCCTGTCGATCACGGCCTTCGCGATCAGGCACGGCCTCCGCACGAGCGACCGGGTGCGGCTCTTCCGCGAGGCCTGCCTCGCGGTCGCCCACGGCCACCACAAGGGGATCATCCACCGCGATCTGAAGCCGGGCAACATCCTCGTAGACGCGTCCGGCCAGCCGAAGATCATCGACTTCGGCGTGGCCCGGAACTCGGAGCAGTCCTCGTCGCTCACGACGCTGCACACCGCCGCCGGAAGTCTCGTCGGCACGCTGCAGTACATGTGCCCCGAGCAGTTCACCGGGCAGGTGGAAGATCTCGACATCCGGGCCGATGTCTACGCGCTGGGAGTCGTGCTCTATGAACTGCTCGCGGGCAGGCCGCCGTACGACGTCCACAGGCATGCCCTCCACGAGGTCGCCCGGCTCGTCACGGAATCCGAGCCGCCGGCGATCTCGACGGTGGATCGAAAGCTTCGCGGCGACCTCGCCACGATCGTGGCGAAATGCCTGGAGAAGGATCGCAGCCGCCGCTACTCGAGCGCCGCCGAACTCGAGGCGGATCTGGCCCGGCATCTGCGGGGTGAGCCGATCACCGCCCGGCCTCAGCGGCTGCTCGATTCCCTCGTCCGGCTCGCGAGGCGGCACAGGCTGGCCGCGACGGCCGCCACGGCCGTCGTGGCCGCCCTCGTGCTCAGCGTGTTTGGGATCTCGATCTTCGCGATGCGGGCCGACATCGCGCGTCAGGAGGCCAACCGCCGGGCCCGCGAGGCCGCGGCGGAACGCACGCTCGCCGAACGCGAGAAGTCGCGGGCTGCTGCGGCGGCGGCGGCCGCGCGGCAGCAGCTCTACGTGGCCAATCTCAGGGCGATTCAGTCGTGCCTCGCCACCAAGAACCTGCGGATGGCTCGGCAGCTCCATGCCGACAACGTGACGATCGCGGGAGCCGCGCTCCCCCTCGAGATGCGCTGCCTGGGAGCCGATCTCGACGATGCCCTGGTCGTGATCGATTTGCCCTCCGGTCCGATCGCCGGTGTGGAATACGCCGCCGACACCGGCATTCTGTCGGCGATGGTGATTCCGATCGAATGGGTTTCTCCCGAGTCGAGGAAGCCCGGCATGAAGACGTTCTATCGGGCGGAGAACTACCTGCGAAACACGCCAGGCAAATGGATCACGCCCCTGTTCTTCGCGGCCGGGAGCGATCACGTTCACTATACGAGGCTGACGTCCTCCGGGAGGGAGCAGGCGAAGGCTCGACTGGCCTGCGCCGGTGGAACCAGCGCGTGTGAGCCTGCCGTCGGCACCTCGATCACACCCCTGGCGACCACACCGGACGGCCGCCGTGCGGCGGTGCCGATGCCCGGCGGCGGGCTGCGGATCGTGAACATGCGAACCGGACAGGACGACACCATCCTCACCGGCCGCAGGGAACGGGTGACCTGGGCGATGTTCAGCGGCGATGGCCGGCGAATCGTCACGGTGGAGCGACACAGCGTGCTCAGGCTCTGGGATGCCGAGGGCGGCCGGCTGGTGGCCACCCATGGCGGTGAGGGTGGTGCAGTGAGGGGTGTCGTCTGCAGCGGCGATGGATCGCGGCTGGTAGCCCTCACCACGCTCGCCACCCAGCGACGACACCGGCTGCTCGTGCTCGATGCTGCCGACGGGCGGCAGCTCTCGGCCGTGGAGACGCCCGCGGGGCTGACCTTGGACGACGCAGCCTTCGCGGTGAGCCCGGATGGCAGCCACCTGATCGCGAGTGCCGATGAATGCGACCTCCGCACCTGGAACACCTCCTCGGGCGCCCCGGTCGGAGTGATGCGGGGCCATTCTGCGGTCGTGGAGACGGTGGCCTTCAGCCCCGACGGATGCCGGGTCGCCAGCGGGGCGGCGAATGGCCACATCCGTCTCTGGAATCCTGCCACGCAGACCCTCGAGCGGGAGTTGATCGGGCACGGCGACTGCGTGAAGTCGCTCGCCTTCAGTCCCGACGGGGAAGCGCTCGCCTCCGGAGCCAGTGACGGCACGGTGCGGATCTGGTCGCTCGCCAACGCGGCCCCCATGGCCGTCCTGGCGGGCGTCGTCGGCCTGTCGGCCGTCGAGTTCAGTCCCGATGGAACACAGCTGGCGGTCGCGCCCCGGGGAACCGGCGAGGTGGAGCTCTGGAATCCGCGGTCGGTCCGGCGGCTTCGGACCCTGGCTGGGGGCACGGGCACCGTCGCGCAGCTCGCCTACAGCCCCGACGGCGCGCGGGTGGCGGCGGCATTCGCCTCGCCGCAGTTCACCGGCGGCGTCCGCGTCTGGGACGCGGGCACCGGCGGGCTCGTCTCGACCTGCGGCGGCCGCTCGACGGCCACCCGCACGGTGAGCTTCGGCCCCGACGGCGATCGTCTGCTCTTGGGTTCCGGGAAAAACACCTCGGCGACCACCGGGGAGGTCGCCGGCAACGGCGGCGTGGTGACCTGGGATCTCCGCTCCGACACCCTGCTCATGGCGGCCGCCCATGCTCCCGTCGCGAGCTTTCTGACGACGGGTGCGGTCTTCGGACTCGCCGGAAGCCGGGTGGCCTGCCGGGCGGATCACCTGCTCGACGCCTCGACCGGAGCGCCGGTCGCGAAACTGCCCCTGGTGGGCCAGTTGGGCTGCCTCGCAGCGAGCCCGGATGGCTCGGCGCTGGCGATCGGCCAGGCCTCCGGCAACGTGCATCTCGTGTCGTTCGCCACCGGAACGCTCTTCACCCAGCTCATCGGGCACGTCAGCAGCATCCGGGCCATGGCCTTCAGCCCCGATGGAACGCGGATCATGACGAGCTCACTCGACGGCACCACCCGCCTCTGGGATGCCCGCTCCGGCGGAGCTATCCACGAGCTCCACGGGCACGAGGGCATCGTGGAGCGGATCGTGTTCAGCCCGGACGGCGGCCGGGCCATCACGGCAGGCACTGACGGCACCGTCCGCATCTGGGACACCGCGCTGGGGCAGGAACTCGCCCTGCTGCCCGGCCAGCGGGACGAGCCAACCGCCATCGCCCTGAGCCCCGACGGCACGCGACTGGTCACGGCCAACGGCGACGGCACGGTCAGAATCTGGGGCCTGTCCAATGCGGCCATCGCCGCCGCGCGGCATGCGGAAGCCGACGGTGATGAGGGCCGCGTGGTCCAGTGATCCCGACATTTCTCGCCGGCCGTCGGAACCGATTGTAGAAGCCCAACGCCATGAGGCGTGGGTTGCACCCCGAACGATCCCGGCTCACCGGCCGGCGGCCGCGGCCGGCTCGTCCGGTTCCGGAAGTTGCGGCGGCATCACCCGGTGCCTGGGCTCCTCGAGGCTTCCCAGAAACGCGGCCAGGTCGGCGAGATCCTGCCGATTGAGGCCGAGGGGCTCGAGATGGGGCGACTTCACCGGAAACAGCGGATCGTCCCGCTGAAAATCCTGCCGCTTGAGGGTCGCCATGCCCGCGTTGTACATCGTGAGCACGCCCGAGAGTTGGAACATCCCCGTGTGCATCAGTGGCATGGTCCGCGTGACGTCGCGGAGCGACGGCGTGCGGAAGCGGCCCACGTCCTTGGGGTCGCCCGACACCGCATGGCGGCCGAGGTCTTCCCTGCTGCGGCCGTAGAAGCTGAGCCCCAGATCGTGGAAACGGCCGTCACTGAACACGGGCCCGTGATGGCAGTTCATGCACCGCGCCTCGCGCCGAAAGAGGTCCAGACCGATGAGCTCCGCATCGGTGAGCGCGGCGCTCTCTCCTTTCATGAAGTCGTCGAACCGCGACCGACCGCTCACGATCGTCCGCTCGAAGCAGGCCACCGCCTTGATGATTCCCTCGAAGGTGACGGGCTCGTCCGGAAATGCCTCGGCATAGCGGCCGCGATACCACGGCATCCGCGAGACGGTGCCGACGACATGCTCGGGCACCGCCCCCATCTCCAGCGGGTTGGTGAGGGCCTGTTCCGCCTGCTCCTCCAGGCTGGCCGCCCTGCCGTCCCAAAAAAGTGTTTCGTGGAACGCGGTGTTGCGGATCGTGGGCGTGTTCCGCGCCGGGGCGGGCTTCAACGGCTGGCTGAGGGCCCGGCCGTCGGCCCAGCCGAGATTGGGTTCGTGGCACGAGGCGCAGGCCAACTTGCCACTGGCCGAGAGCCGCGGATCGAAGAAGAGCGTTCGGCCGAGCATCTCCTTCGCCGGGTTCGACGGATTTGACTCGGGATGCACCACGTCGGGCAGCAGTCCGATCTCCCGCCATGCGATTCCCGGATCGACCGTCGGCGGTGGCCAGCGGTGAGGGTCGCCCCGATAGATTTCCCGAAGCCGCTGCGCCTCGGCATCCCGTTCAGCCGCGGTCCGCTCCGGCCGCGGGGGTTTTCGTTCGCCGCGGACGTCCTCCGCCGCCATCAGGGGGGTGACGACGATGCAGACGTAGGCCGCCGCGATCGTGGAGCCACGCACGAGCATGGCCCATGTCGAAGCCGCTGCATGCCGCCGCGCCGCCATGCCCATCCCGCGGTGAGCCGCCATGAATCGACCTTCGCAACATGCCTCGGACGACTTGATCGCCCCGCCAGTATAGGCCCCCGTGAATGGCCTGCTATCATCCCCGTGATCGGTCGCCTGTGCCGGTCGACGGCGACCTTGCACACGCCTCCCCCAACTGGCGGACACGACATGGACGCGTTGCGATCCACCGCTTCTTCTCGTGTTGGCCGCCTCGCGGCCTTCTCGCTCGTCGAGTTGCTGGTGGTGGTCGCGATCATCGGCACACTCGTCGCCCTCGTGCTGCCGGCGGCCCAGTTCATCCGGGAGCGGGCCCGCCTGACGCAATGCTCCAACAACCTCCGGCAGGTGGGTCTGGTCACCCGTCTCTATGCCGATACCACCGGGGGCTTCTTTCCCACTGCCTCCAAGACCGGAAACTTCTCCTACCGCATGGCGCCCGGTCTGCGGACACCGAATGATCCCGACTCGCTTCCCGAGACCTTTGGGCTCGAGGCCCTGTACGTGCAGAAGGGATTCCTCGGGCAAGGCAGCGGCATCTGGGTGTGCCCGAGCCACACCGACGAGCAGCGGGCCTATCAGAACACCTACGCCTTCAGCATCGCGACGCTGCTCGCCAAGAGAAATCCGCCCGACCAGGCGACCACGCTCTTCGCCTGGGACAACACGAGTTTCAACCCGGGATTGTCTGGTTTCCGTGGGCCATTCGTGGGCTACACGATCCCCACTTCCAAACGCACGAATCCCCATGCCCGATTTCAAACGGGTTCCGCGGGCTACAACGCCCTCTATCTCGATGGGCATGTCGAGTTCTTCACCAACTGACGGAGCGACGAATCCATCATGAAACTCCACCCCAGCCGCCGCGCCGCCTCTCGTCCGGGCCGTCAGGCGATCCTCGCGCTTGCTGCATCCGCCGCGGTCGCCTCGGCCGTGCCGGCGCAAGACGTGCTTCGGACCGTCGTGCCGACCGCCAATGCCGTGGCGGGATCCGCGGCCCTGGCGACCTTCGGCTTCGACTCCACGGGACCAAATGGCGGCACCATCTATTCGGCGGGATTCGGGGCCGGTGCGGAGATCCGGCGGATTGCCAACGTGGACGGCACCCAGGTCGTCACGCAGATGGTCGCGCAGTCGGCGTGGACGACGTTCCTCAAAAACGGGGATCCGAACAACGGCGGCGGCCAGCCCCTGCCGAACGGCCTGCTGCTCAATCCCCTGGCGATCGGGGCGTCCGCCCCCTACACCCTCGCGGTCGTTTCCGATGGCGCGGCGGCGACCACGGTGTCGGGCAGCCGCAGGAACGACCTGACGCAGAAAATCTACACCTACAACCTCGGCACCGGCACGGCGGCCTTCGCGTCGCTGGTCACTCAGGCCGAGATGGCGGCCGCGGCCGGCCTCGCCAATCCCCTGACCTCGGCGACGAGCATCAACATCAGCCGGCAGTTCGCCTACTCGGGCGACGGCCAGGCCGTGTACATCGCCGACAGCACGGCGGCGACGGCCTACGGCGGCATCTACCGCGCCGATCTCGCCGCCGGGACGGTCTCCCGGCTCTTGGCCGACACCGACTGCAACACCGAGGTCGCCGTACTCACCTCGGGAACAACCGACACGATCCTCCTGCGGGGCGGCGGTTCGACGGGCAACGCAGGGGGCATCGATCGGATCACCTCAAGTCACGGAGGAACGGCGACCTCGCGGGCCGTGCATCTGCCGGCGGCGACCCTCGCCGACTTTCTCGAGACATCGACGGCCGACATCGTGATCGCCTCGATGGCGTCGGGCACCGACGGCACCGTGTATTTCAACAACACCGACAGCACACCCGAGCGTCGCGGGATCTTCAAGCTCGACTCGGCGGGGCGGCTGGTCAAGGTGGTGAGCCACGCGGAGCGGGCAGCGACCTTCGGCGGTTCTCCGAACTCGTCCACGCTGCGGATGCAGCCCCGCACCGTGACCCATCCCAACGGGTTCGCCGTCGCGCAGCTGCTGTATGCGGAGTCGAGCCCGCTCAACATGATCGCCGGAGCCTATGACTTCGCTACCGGCGACTTCGACCGCGACAACGACGTGGATGTGGCCGACCTGGTCCTCTTCAAGGCTGCCGTCGGGGCGCGGGGGGCCGGGGCGGTCTCGGCCGGCAGCTACAAGTTCGACCTCAACGGCAACAACGCCGTCGACTGGAAGGACGTGAAGATCCTGCAGACCTTCCTGCCGACGCTGCTCGACGGCGATGCCAACATGGACCTGTCGCTCGACCTGGCGGATTTGGACATCATCCGCGACAACTATTACACGTCGACGTCGGGATCCACCGGCAAGTCGTGGGCGACGGGCGACTTTGCGAGCCTCGATCCGCTGGCGACGACCTATGCCGCCAACGCCGCCGACGCCACCGTGGTCAACCTGGTCGACCTTCAGGTGTTCGCCAACTCGTGGCTCGGACTCCTCGGGCAGCCCGCGCCGACGACGATCGATCTCGACACCCGCGGCTACGGTGGCCAGTTTCGTCAGGACGTCCTCACCGCCTTCGCCCTGGTGCCGGAGCCGACGCCGCTGGTCGCAGCCTTGGCCGCTGGAGCGGCCATCGTTCCGCTGCTGCGACACCGCCGCCGGGAGCCGCCGGCCGGTATGCTTTCCTCGTCTCATGAACCCTCCGCCTCCTGACACCGCTCGCGATCCGGCACTCGTCGATTTCGGCATCGATGCCGCCGGTCAGGGGAGGCGGCTCGAGCGGCTCGGTGGCATCCTCGTCGATCGGCCTCTCCCGCAGACGCAGGAGCGACGCCGGCTGGCCGCCCTGTGGAAGGACCCGCCGGCCGTCTATCGGATCGCCTCCGAGGGACCGTCCGCGGCCCCGGAGGGCTCGCGCGGAGCCTGGCAGCTCGCCGACGCCATCCCGAATCCCTGGCAGGTCGCGGTGCCGCTCGGCAGGGCGACGCTCGCGCTCGAAGTCCACCCATCCCCATCGGGGCAGGTGGGCATCTTCATCGAGCAGATCGAGCAGTGGCGCTGGCTGGCCGCCGTGGTTCCGCCGGCTGGCACAATCCTGTCGCTCTTCGGACACTCCGGCGCGGCGACCCTCGCGGCCGCGACCGCCGGCGCCGCGGTCGTTCACGTGGATGCCTCCCGGCAGGCCATCGCGCTGGCCCGGCGCAACGCGGCGGCATCGGGGCTCGCGCACCTGCCGGTGTCGTGGGTCTGCGAGGACGCGGCCACGTTCGTGGCACGTGCGGCCCGCCGCGGGCGGCGATTTTCGGGCGTGGTGCTCGATCCGCCCTCGTGGGGCCACGGTCCGAAGGGCCAGTCGTTCGCGATCGATCGTGACCTGCCCGGATTGCTCGCCGACATCGCCCTCGTGCTCGATGCGAACGCCCCGGGACCGATCCTGGCCACCTGCCATTCGCCCGGCTGGCATCCCGGCCGTCTGCGAGACACACTCTCCAGAGCGCTCGCCGCGGCGGAGCATCCCCTCCATGGGCGTCTCGAGAGCGGCCTGCTCGCCTGTACGGACGACTCCGGCCGCACGCTCGAACTCGGCACCTTCGCCCGCCTCGCACCGGAGCCTCGATCGGCATGACGGACATCACGGGCATCGCCGGCATGGAGACGATCACGAGCGCCGCCAACCAGCGGGTCAAGCAGGCCGCGGCCCTCCGTGATGCCGATGCCCGCCGCGCGACGGGGCTGACGATCGTCGATGGCCGCCGGGAACTCTCCCGCGCCGCCGCGGCCGGCACCGAGATCGTCGAGGTCTTCGTCACCGCCTCCACACTCACCACCGCGGCGACCTCCGCCGACTCCGCGACGATGGCCGACTGGCTCGCCCGTCTCACCGGCAGCGGCACGCGGGTCGCGCTCCTTTCCGATCGGGCGTTCGAGCGGATCGCCTTCGGCGGCCGCAACGAGGGCCTGGTGGGGATCATCCGCTTCGGCCCGTGGCCGCTGGCCCAAGCGGCGTTCGCCGCCGATCGGCCCGTGCTCGTCATCGAGGGGGTCGAGAAGCCCGGCAACCTGGGAGCGATCGTCCGCACGGCCGATGCCGCCGGCCTGGGCGGCGTGCTCGTCTGCGATGGCCGGACCGACTTCGCCAACCCCGCGGTGATCCGTGCCAGCCTCGGCACGGTGTTCTCGATGCCGCTGGCCTGCGCGGCGACCGAGGAGGCGATCGCCTGGTGCCGGAGCCAGGGGCGGCCGGTCGTCGCGGCGACACCGGAGGGCCGCCGGCTCTGGCACGAGACCGATCTCCGTGGCAACGCCGCGCTGCTCCTCGGCAGCGAGGCCCACGGGCTCTCGACGGCATGGACTGCCGCCGCTTCCGACGGTCGGCTCGCGGTCGAAACCGTCCGCCTGCCGATGCACGGCGTCGCCGACAGCCTCAACCTCTCCGTGACCGCGGCGGTGCTCGCCTACGAGGCGGTGCGGCAGCGGGAGGCGGGCCGATGACGCAGCGGCACGGCGGCTCCGCCGATCCCGAAGCCTTCGCGCGGCTCGCGGGCATCTGTGCCACCGCCGGCCCCGATGCCATGCTCGACGCGCTTGCCAAATCGCTGACGGAACGGCGGCAGTGGCACGCCCTCTTCGATGCCCGGATCATGCAGGCCCGCGTGGCCGTCGGCCTGTCGCCGGTCGGCGGCCCCGGCGACGTTCCTGCCACGGTTCGTGACCGGTTCGACGAACGCTCGCTGGCGGCCTGCCGAGAAGTCGGCTGGCCGCTGTTGCGGGAAGGCCAGGTCGCCGCGGCCTGGATGTACCTTCGCGCCACCGGCGACCCGGCCGAGATGTCTCGGCAACTCGAGGCCCTCGCCGCCACGATCGACGGCTCGGCCGACGACGAGGCGGAGAGACGGCGGCAGGAGATTCTCGGCGTGGCCCTCTGGGAGGGAGCCGATCCGGCGCTCGGCATCTCGCTGATGCTGCGCACGCAGGGCACCTGCAACGCGATCACCGCCTACGAGCAGGCCGTCTCCCGCCTCGCCGCGGCGCGGCAACGGCCCGCCGCCGGAGTGCTCGTCGCGCATCTGCATGCCGAAGTGGCGACGCACCTGGCCGACGAACTCGGTCATCGCGGGCTGTCCGTTCCCGCCGCTGCTGAAGGTTCAGACTCCTCTGGAAATTCCGCCACCGGTGGAAATCCCGCCGCCGCTCGAAATCCCGCCGCCGCTTCCATCCCGACGCTGCTCGAGGCGATCGGTGGCGACTGCAGCCTCCACGTGGACGTCTCGCACCTCCAGTCGGTGCTCCGAATCGCGCGGATCTGCGAGGACGAGCCCACGATCCGCCGCGCATGGGAACTCGCCTGCTACGCCTGCCGGCTGCCGGCCGACGTGGTCTATCCCGGCGAGCCCCCCTTCGAGAACGTCGGCGAGGCCTCCCGGCACTTCTTCGGCGGCCAGCTTGGCATCGACGCCGAGGCGGCGGTGCGATACTTCCGCACCGCTGCGGCCACGGCCGACCCGGGATCCGGAGCGCTGCCCAGCGACACGCTCACCCTCCTGCTCACGCGGCTCGGCCGGCCCGCGGAGGCGCTGCATGCGGCGCTTGGCCGGCCCCACGACGACGGCATGCCGAGCCCACTCCAGGTCGCCGGGGCCCTGCCCTCGCTCCTCGACCTCGCGGCCCGAGCGAACGAATGGGAACTCCTCCGCCGCGCCTGCCGCGACCGCGGCGACGACATCACGTTCGCGGCCACGCTCGTTGCCGAGCGTCAGAAGAACGACGGCCAGCAGCACCATGGCGACCGCGGACCGCAGGCCTGACACGGGCCGCAGGGCGGCGCCGCGTAGCCCACGTCGGCGCCGCTGAGAAATCCCCGGCCCGGCGGCAGCTGCCACGGCGCGAGCTTCTCGGGGCCCTGGCGAACCCCGTTGCATCCCCGCCACCGGCCGCAGCCATCGCACGGATCGGGGCAGCTCGGCTCGTGCTTCTCGCCACAGTACCGCGGTCCGCACCCCAGGTCGCCGTAGGGAGTCTCGTCGCCTGCGGCCGTCCGCTTGCAGGGCCCGCACGTGCCACACTTCTCGCCGGCCCGCGCCGGGCGGGAAAGCCCCGCGGCCAGGAAGGCGATCACGATCAGGATGGCGACACTGCCGCTGGTGCGTTTCATGCCAGGTGTATCGGTCGCGACACCGGGCCGCCGCCCGGCCCCGGTGCCGGGCAACGCACGGTCGCGCTCATCTTGCGCAGCTTGCCATCCTGGTTCGCTCGAACAGCCGCAAGTAATCCCGGCCGCTCGTCTGCCACGACCAGTCCTGCCGCATCGCCCGGCGCACGAGGTCGTTCCAGAGCGGCTTGTCGGCGTGGGCGTGAATCGCCCGATCGAGGGCCCGGGCAAGTCCGGCGGCCTCGAAGCCGTCGAACAGGAACCCGGTCGCCGTACCGTCACGGAGGGTGTCGGGGTTCGTGTCCACGACCGTGTCGACGAGGCCCCCGGTCGCGCGGACCACGGGGATCGAGCCATACCGCTGGGCGTAGAGCTGCGTCAGGCCGCAGGGCTCGAAGAGGCTCGGCACGAGCGTGATGTCGGCCGCGGCCTGCACCAGATGGGCGAGACCCTCGTCGAAGCCGATCACGACGTCGACCGTGCCGGGGAAGGTCACGGCCGCCCGCTGGAGGAGCAACTCATACTCGTCGCTGCCGGTGCCGAGGATCACGAAGTGGGCCCGCCCCTCGCCCGCCATACGACCGAGAATCTCGAGGACGAGTTCCACGCCCTTCTGTTCGACAAGCCGGCCGACGAACGCCACGAGCGGCCGGGCATCGGGAGCCGCATGCCCCAGCCGCGCGGCGAGGGCCACGCGGGCCGCGTACTTTCCGGCGTGGACGTCCTCGAAGCGATAGGGCCGCGGAATGTGCGGATCGGCGGCGGGATCCCAGGCCACCGTGTCGATGCCGTTGACGATGCCCGTCAGCACGTCGCTCCGCGAGGCGAGCAGGCCCTCGAGGCCGCAGCCGCCGGGAGACGACTGGATCTCCCGGGCATAGGTGGGGCTCACCGTGCTGATCGCGTCGGCGAACACGATGCCTGTCTTGAGGAGATTGAGCTGGCCGTAAAACTCCATCTGCTCCCAGGTGAAGTGCTTCCAGTCGAGCCCGGTGAGCAGCATGTCCCAGTGCCAGAAGAGTCCCTGGTAGGCCATGTTGTGGATCGTCATCACCGTCCGGGCGGCGGCCAGGGCAGGATGCGATCCATAGACCAGTTTCTGGTAGGCCGGCACAAGCCCCGTCTGCCAGTCGTGGCAGTGGACGATGTCCCACGACCGGTCGAGGCGACAGGCCAGTTCGAGCGCCGCCCGCGAGAGGAGAATGAACCGTTCCGCGTTGTCGGCATAATCCCGCGTGCCGCCGTAGAGCGTGGGCCGATCGTAGAGTTCCTCGTTGGCGACGAGATACACGTCGGCGCGGGATCCCGGCCGCCGGCTGCGGAGAATCCGGGCCAACTGCTTTCGCGTGCCGATCGGCACCTCGAACTCGATGCCGGTCGGCTCGATCGACGGATCCTTGGCGAAGGCCTCGCGATAGGCGGGAATGACGAGCGAGACCTCGCATCCCAGATCCGTGAGGGCCTCGGGCAGAGCGCCCACGACGTCGGCCAAACCGCCTGTCTTGGCGAACGGAACGGCCTCGCTGGCGACTTCGAGCACGCGCATCGTGGAATCCAAAACAGACGACCCGGCCGAAGGCGACGGCCCGCCGGTGATAAACTATAGGACATGGTTCGGTGCTCCCGATCGAACGCCCCGGCAGCCGCTTTTTCCGGTCCTCAACGCATGAGCCCCCTCGTCAATCCCGCCGCCTTGTTCACGCTGCGGATTCCCTGCCGTCGCCGTGAACGGCTCTGGCCGCCGGCCTCGTGGGATCTCGACGACGCCTGCCGGCTGCCGTCGTTCGCCGAGGTGGCGGGGGTGCCCGACGTGCTCGACCTCGCGTTGGCCTGGAGCCCGGATGGATTGGCCGTCCGCAGCGGGGTCCGCGGGGTCGGGGCCACGCGGTGGTGCCACACCACGCGGCCCGAGGACAGCGACGGCCTGCACCTCTGGATCGCGACGCGTCCCACGGGCGAGAGCCACCGGGCCGGCCGCTACTGCCGGCGGATCGCGCTGTTGCCCACGGGGGGCGGCCGGCTCGCCGACAAGCCGGTGGCGGTCGCCGCGGTGATCCCCCGGACCAGTGAGGTGCCCGCCGAGCTTCCGGAGGGATCGGTCGCGATTGCCTCCGAGCTTCTCGCGGACGGCTGGCGGATCGACGCCTTCCTCTCGGCGGCCGCCCTGCCCGGCTGGGATCCGGTCGAGATTCCGCGGCTCGGATTCTTCGCGGCCGTCGTCGATCGCCGGCTGGGCAAGGTGCCCTGCTTCGCGCCGCCGGAATACCCCTGGGACGGTGATCCGACGACGTGGGTCGAACTCGAGCTCACCGTCTGAACTGGCTTCTGCGGCCGATGCGACCGAAATGCCGGGAGCAGCCCAGGGCGATCACACATCGTCGTCCGCGAAGGGCTCGACTTCGACCGTGGCGGGCGGGAGGCTGTCAAGAAAGACCTTGCCGTACGGCT
>Ga0075471_10001106_pt1 | contig 17384 bp, 16 predicted proteins | sample DEB19_08_DNA_2_FD_74787 | JGI IMG/M metagenome (GOLD analysis project Ga0075471, IMG submission 74787) | Aqueous microbial communities from the Delaware River and Bay under freshwater to marine salinity gradient to study organic matter... | ecosystem: Environmental > Aquatic > Marine > Coastal ... | reverse complement strand
AAGAAGAGCGGCGGCATCGGTACGCACGTGACGAGCATCACCAAGCGTAAGTTCCGTCCCAACCTGCAGCGCATCCGCATCAAGACCGCCAACGGCGGCACGAAGCGGGTCTGGGTGTCAGTCAAGGCCATCAAGGCCGGACTCGTCGAGAAGGTCTGATCCTTCTACAGTCCAACAATTTACAGCCCGCGGATTTTCCGCGGGCTTTTCTGTTTTCTACCTCTCCGCGCTACAAAAGAAGCGAGCGGATTCTCAGATTGAACGAAAGACGATCGACGCGTTCTGACCGCCAAACCCCAAATTGTTACTCAAAACCGTTCGGACTTTCAGGGACCGGGCCTGGTTGGGAACATAGTCGAGATCACAATCCGGGTCCGCTTCCTGGAGGTTGATCGTCGGAGCGACAGAACCGGTTTGGATCGTCTTAACGCTGATCACCGACTCGAGGCCTCCGGCCGCCCCAAGCAGATGGCCGGTCATTGATTTCGTCGAACTTACCGCCACCCGGCGGGCGTGCTCGCCGAAGACCCGCTTGATGGCCAAGGTCTCGAACTTGTCGTTGTACGGGGTCGAGGTGCCGTGCGCGTTGATGTAATCGACGTCAGCGGACGCGATACCCGCCGAGGCCAATGCACGCTTCATGGCCATGGAAAGTCCTTTGCCCTCGGGATCGGGCTGCGTGATGTGATACGCGTCGCAGGTAGCGGCGTAGCCGGCCAACTCGCAATAGATGCGCGCTCCTCGGGCCCGCGCGTGCTCGAGCGACTCAAGCACGAGGACGCCCGACCCTTCCCCCATGATGAACCCGTCGCGCTGCAAATCAAAGGGGCGGCTGGCCCGCTCAGGTTCGGCGTTGCGCGTGCTCATCGCCTTCATCGCGCAGAAACTAGCGTAGGCAAACGGCGTGATAGCTGCCTCGCTGCCTCCGGCGATCATTACCTCCACGTCTCCTCGGCGGATCGCATGCGAAGCCTCGCCCAGGGCGTGAGTGCCGGTGGCGCACGCGGAAACCACCCCGAAATTGGGTCCCCGCGCTCCGATCTCGATCGCGAAAAGTCCCGAGCAGATGTTTCCGATCAGCGCGGGAATGGTGAACGGGGAGACTTTCCGCGGCCCGCGTTCCGCCAGCACCTTGAGCTGCGATTCGTAAGTGAACATCCCCCCGATGCCGGAACCTATCATGACGCCAACCCGGTCGGGATCCTCCCGTGTCATGTCGAGCCCGGCGTCGACGAAGGCCTGCTTGGCCGCAACTAAACCGAAGTGCGTGTAGCGGTCGTTACGACGCGCCTCTTTGGGGTCTATGTGCTGAGCCGCGTCCCAATCCCTTACTTCCGCGCCGATCTGGCTGGCGTAGGGAGAGGGATCGAACAACGAGACGCGTCTGACGCCGGAGCGGCCCGCCAGCAGGGAAGTCCAAAGGTCTTCGACGTTGTGACCAAGCGAGGCGACGGCTCCCAAACCGGTCACCACCACGCGCCGTGAATCGGAAAGCGTCGCCATTTTCAGAAGGAAAAGCTGGATCGGCTAAAATAAAAAGGCGTCCCGCCGGATAATTCCCCGAACGGGAAAATCGGCGGAACGCCAACGGAAACCAACAGGCTTAGGACGCGCCGGCCTTGGCCTTGATGTACTCGATCACCTGACCGACGGTCTGGAGCTTCTCGGCGTCGGACTCGGGAATCTCTCCCTTGATCTCGTCCTTGAACTCCTCCTCGAAGGCCATGATCAGCTCGACGGTGTCGAGGGAATCGGCGCCAAGGTCATCGAGGAAGGAAGCCGTCGGCGTGATCTGCTCCTCGTTCACGTTGAGCTGATTCACGATGATTTCCTTCACCCGCTGTTCGATGGTTTTTTGGTCGGCCATTGTGCAAAAATAGAGGACAGGTCCGGAAGAGGCGGAGGCTTCACATGGCCATTCCACCGTCAACGTTAAAAACCTGACCGGTGATATAGCCCGCCTCCTCGGAGCAAAGATAGGCGGCCAAATTGGCAACGTCGGCTGATTCGCCAAAGCGCTTGAGGGGCACCGCCTCCAGAATCTTGGCGGACGCCTCCGGGTTGTTCACGAACTCGTTGGTCATGTCGGTCTTGATGAACCCGGGTGCGACGGCGTTGACCGTGACATTCCGCGAGGCGAATTCCCGGGCCAACGTCTTGGTCAATCCGATCATGCCCGCCTTGGCGGCGGAATAGTTGGCCTGACCGGCATTACCCATCACTCCGCTGACCGAGGCGATGTTGACGATCCGGCCCCAGCGAGCGCGGGTCATCGGCCGCGCGAGAAGCTTGGTCCAGTGGAAACAGCTGGTGAGATTGGTGCCTAGGACGTCATTCCAGTCGGCATCACTCATCCGGAAGAGAAGCCCGTCGCGGGTGATGCCGGCGTTGTTCACCAAGATGTCGATCGCGGGGAACTCCTTCTGCAGCGCGTCCGCCGCGGCGGCGATGGCGGCTCCGTTCGCCACATCCACCGCCATCGCCTTAGCCTTGCCACCGGCCGCCATGATACCGGCGGCGACCGCCCCACATGAGTCGGCGGATTTTGAGACGCAGATAACAGTGACACCGTGGCGGGCCAGAACTTCCGCGATGGCCTTGCCGATGCCACGACCGGCGCCGGTCACGAGTGCGGTACGTTTGTTGAAGGACAGCATGGAGAGGAAGGGGCCAAGAAGACGGGATCGGACGCGGAGGGCAAGGGCGCGTTCCGTCGACAGCGGAAGGCTTGCAGCCCCCAGCGAATTACCGCGCATTAGAACGGTGAACCCAGGGCAAACGCTACGCGTCCAGAAATTCCTAGCCGATGCCGGCGTGTGCTCGCGTCGCGGAGCAGAGGCACTCGTGGCGCAAGGCGAGGTCTGGGTGAACGGCAAGCCGGCCGTAGCCGGACAAAAAATAACGCCTGGGATCGATAAGGTGACTGTTTCGGGAAAACCAGTGCGCGGCACTTCCCAGCCCCGGATCACGGTCGCCGTGCATAAGCCCAGGGGCCTCGTTTGCTCCAACGAGGATCCCCACCATTCCGCCACCGTATTCGACCTGCTGCCCCGCGAGTTCTCTCGACTGAGGTTCTTCTGCGCGGGCCGGCTGGATCTCGACAGCGAGGGACTGGTGATTCTGACCACCGACGGGGATCTGGCCCACCGGCTCATGCACCCGTCCAACGTCGTCGTTAAGCGCTACCACGTGGTGCTGAAATCGCCTTTCACCGCCGGCCGGCTGCCCCAGTTGATCCGCGGTGTTGTGATCGAGGGGGAGCGGCTGAAAGTGGAGCGCGCCGCCCTGATCAATGCCGACGCCGGCGGCACTTCAACCGACCTCGATGTTCACATGCACCACGGCCGGAAGCGCGAAATCCGACAGTTGTTTCTCCAGCTGGGTCATGAGGTTAAACGGCTGCGCCGCTATCAGATCGGCGCCCTGCAGCTGAAGGGAATCCCGTTGCGGGCGGGCAAGGTGCTGTCCAACAAGGAAATCTCAGCGCTGTTCCTGAATCCGAAAACGCCGCATGCCCGCTACGAGGCCTATGCGATCTCCCGGTCCAAGGACTCAGCATCCACCGGAAAACTCAATGAAGACTAGCCTCGCCGCCCTCCTTGTATCCGCTCTCACCGCGATTGCGACCGGACGGGCCGCCCCTCTCACCGTAACCACGGCGGTTCACGCCAAGCCCGACGCCACCTTGCCCGCCATATCCTACCTTAAGGCCGGCACCGATCCTACTCCTACCATCGGCGTAAGCACCGCGCTTCCGCCGGGCTGGATAGCGGTGGAGTTGAAAGGCCCATTCGAGGGATTCGTCGAAAACAAGGATCTGGCCAAGAGTCTGGATGTTAAGCCGGGAGCACCCATACGCCTCGCGCCCAAGGCCGACGCCGCGGTCCTTGCGCTGGCAGAGGAATCCGACCGGACCACCATTACTGGCATTCGGGGCAAGTGGACGCAGATCAGCCTCGACCGAAAGATCATCGGCTACGCTTTTGTGGGCGCGGCGCCGGCCACGTCTTTCTCCGTTCCGGCGGCTCCGGCTCCTACGGCACCACCCCCGGTAACTCCGGGAGTCTACGGTGTGACCTCAGCCGGCCAGCCCGCGCCAACGGTCAGCCTTGGGGACGGCGGGATCAACGGGCTCCCGCGACAATACACGGGACGCTTCGTCTCCACCCGACGACCGTTCACGCCCCGCCGCCCTTTCGATCATGCACTGAACGATGAGGCCGGTAAGCGCTACGCCTACGTGGACGTCTCGCGTCTTCAGCAACCCGAGCAGATCGAGAAGTACCTTAACCTTAACGTGATCGTTTTCGGCACCGCGGCCGCCACCGCTGATGGTCGCGATATCGTGGTCCGAATTGAATCGATTCAGCTTAAATAGGGCATCCATGGAGATCATCGACGGAAACCGGATCGCCGCGGACATTGTGGCGGAACTAAAGGCAGAAGTGGCCGCCCTGAAGGGCCGCCGGCCCTGCCTGGCGCTCGTGCGGGTTGGCGATGATCCGGCGTCAGTTTCCTACGTCAGGAAAAAGGAACAGACGGCGGCGGAAATAGGGGTCGAGGGCCGGGTGATACTTCCTCCCGTCACGACGAGTCAGGAGGAGCTTTTTTCCCTCATCGACCAACTGAACGCCGATCCCGCCGTGGATGGCATCCTCGTGCAATCGCCGCTGCCATCCCACGTCGACGAGGTGGCGGTTTTTCGACGCGTGGCCCCGGAAAAGGACGTCGACGGGTTCCACACGCTCAACCTCGGTAAGGTAGCGCAGGAGGACCCGACGGGCTTCGTTGCCTGCACTCCCGCCGGAATCATGGAGTTGCTCGCGCGCAGCGGCGTGGACCTTAAGGGCAAGCATGTCGTCGTACTCGGCCGTTCCTTGATCGTGGGCAAGCCGGTGGCGCTGCTCGCCCTGCAAAAACGTACCGGCGCAAACGGAACCGTTACCGTCTGCCACTCCGCTACCCGCGACCTGCCCGCGATCACCCGTCTGGCCGACGTCTTGATCGCCGCGATCGGCAAGCCTGAGTTTGTGACCGCCGACATGGTGAAACCCGGAGCCGTGGTGATCGATGTCGGGATCAACCGCGTGCCAGACCCATCGCGCAAAACCGGCTACCGGTTGACCGGCGACGTGGCCTTTCAGGCCGTCGCTCCCCTGTGCTCGCGCATCACTCCGGTGCCCGGAGGCGTCGGACCTATGACGGTGGCGATGCTGATGAAAAACACCGTTAAGGCCCGCCGGCTGCGCGGCGAAGCCTGAGTCGGCGGATTTAAACCATGCCTAAAATCTCATTCCTCGGCGCCGGACGCATGGCCTCGGCCATGGTCGAGGGCCTGCTGGCAAAGCAGGTTTGCACCGCGCCGGATCTGGCCTGCAACGACGGCGGCGATGGTACCGCCGCCGCGCTAGCCGCCCGCACCGGCACGCGAGCCGCAAGTAACCTGGGTGACTTGATCGGCCCGGCGGACACTCTGGTGCTCGCCTGCAAACCGCAGCAATTGGCGGGGCTGGATCCTTCGTTGGCAGCTCTCGCTTCGGGCAAGCTCGTCCTCTCCATCCTCGCTGGAACCCGCCTAGCCCGTCTGGAGCAGGTCTTTCCGAACGCACGAAACATCGTCCGCGCAATGCCGAACACCCCAGGGCAAATAGGAGCCGGCGTCACCGCCTGGAGTCCTTTGCGTCCGCTGACGTCCGGCGACCGCGGGACAATTGAATCCATCCTCGGGGCCCTGGGCGATTGCCTGGAGGCCCCGGAAGGTCAGCTCGACGCCGTCACCGGCGTCAGTGGAAGCGGGCCGGCCTACGTTTTCGAGTTCGCCGCGGCTTTGCGCGACGCCGGCGAAGCCGCGGGACTTCCCCGTGACGTCGCGTGGCGGCTGGCGCGGGAAACCCTGCTCGGTTCCGCCCGGCTGCTCGCTCGGACCGGTTTGGAACCGGAGACCCTGCGGGATCAGGTTACGTCGCCCAATGGAACCACCTACGCCGGATTGCAACGGATGAAGGCCCGCGATTTCCGCGGGCTGCTGCGCGAGACCGTTCTCGCCGCCACCGCTCGTTCGGAAGAACTCTCCAAGGGAGCCTGACCGCGCGCATCGCTCCCAACCCCAGCCATGAATCATCTGGACGGACGAATCCTTGTGACGGGCGGTGCCGGTTTCATCGGTAGCGCCCTTGTCTGGGCACTGAACCAGCGCGGCCACCACGACATCCTGATCACGGACTTCCTGGGAAAGGACGAAAAATGGCGGAACCTCGTTCCTTTGCGATTCGCCGACTACGTTGAAGCCGACGTTTTCCGCCGCGAAATCCAACGCCATCCCGAGGCGTTCGGAAAGTTCTCGGCGGCCATTCATCTCGGCGCCTGCTCGGCGACGACGGAACGTGACGCCGGCTATCTGGCGGACAACAATTACGCGGTAACCAAGGAACTCGCGCGGTGGGCGCTCTCGCGTGACACGCGCTTCATTTACGCCTCGTCCGCCGCGACCTACGGCGACGGCTCGTTAGGCATGGATGACCGCAGCGAAGAACTTCAGCGACTGAGGCCGCTGAACATGTACGGGTACTCGAAGCACCTTTTCGACCTCCACGCGCAGAGGGAAGGGTGGTTGAGTCGGATCGTGGGAGTGAAGTATTTCAACGTTTTTGGCCCGAACGAGGACCACAAGGGCGAGATGCGGTCGCTCGTGAACAAAGCGTACCGCCAGATCACGGACACCGGAAAGGTACAGCTTTTCCGCAGTCATCGTCCGGAATTCCGGGATGGGGAACAGATGCGCGACTTCCTCTACGTGAAAGACGCGGTGGAAATGACGCTGCATTTTGCATCCGAGGGCGCCGGATCACGAGCGGGAGGCCTGTTCAACCTCGGCAGTGGTGAGGCGAACACGTGGCTGACCCTGGCGAGTTCAATTTTCGCAGCCTTGGGCAAGGAACCGCAGATTGAATTCATAGACATGCCCGAGGCTCTGCGCGGGAAGTACCAGTACTACACTAAGGCCGACGTAGGAAAACTCAGGGCCAGCGGTTTCAGCAAACCGGTGACACCACTCGCAAGCGCGGTGGGAGACTACGTGAGCAACTATCTTTCCCGGGACCGCCGTCTCGGAGATTGAGCAGAAACGAAACAAAAAGGCCGCGGCCCGAAGACCGCGGCCTGATAGATTTTAACCCGGAAGGGATCAGGGAGTTTTCTCCAACTCAGCCACGGTAATGGGCTGACGAGCGCCATCCTTGCCCCGGATTTCGCCGACTTTGGCGGCAGATACCGGCGTATCAATTCCGGCCCACTCCTTCCTCACGAAAGTGAGAACCGCTGCTACCTTTTCCGAATTCAAATTGTAACCCGAGCCAGGGCCGACCGCCGGCATCGCTCCAAGGTAGTCGACGCCTTTGACCTTGATGGGGCCTTGAAGGCCGTGAAGCAGAATTCGAATCAAGCGCTCCTCCGAACCAGCCACCCACTCGGATCCCGCGAGGGGCGGGAAGGCTGGCGGCAATCCCATACCGTTGGGCTGATGGCAGGCGGCGCAGACCTGAGCATAAACGTTTTTCCCAAGTACGAGCGGGTCCACGGCGGCGGCGGCTGCTTCAGAGCCGGCTTTGGGCGGATGGCCGTACTCATCGTACACCTTCGGGTGAAAATATCCGGAAAAGCGCCCGAGATAGGTGCCGCCGAATAGAATCAACCCGCTCAAGAGGAAGAGAAGGTTAAGCGGCAGCAGGCGGTAATGACCTTTCTCATCCGGCTGCTTACCCAAAACCTTCTCGTGTTCCGCCTGCAGGGATTCGTCGCTGGCGCCGGAAGAGGCGCGAACCGGATTGGTATCCTTGTTCGAACTCATTTTTTCCCCTCCTGCTTGCTCGGCGCCTTAACCAGAGGCTTGGCCTCCGGGTAATCATAGGCCGAATGAAGGTTGAGGAGGTAGGCCACGAGCGTCTGGGCACGTTCGCTGGGAACAACCTCGAAGCCTGACGCCGGGGCAGCTCCCCCGGAAAGCTTCAAAGCGTGACGGGACTGCTCCCCCGCAATCGCCCGGGTTTCGAAAAGAAACGGATAAGCCGGGTGGAGCGCCGAGCCATTGTAGAGCAGGTTTAAAACCGCTTCAGAGGAAGGGGCTTGAGGCTTGCGTCCGCCAAAATTGGCCAAGTCCGGACCGCTGCGAGAGGCGCCGAGCTGGGGACGTATCTGGAAGACATAATCGCGCGCCACACTTTGCCGGTCACCCCAGCCACGATCTTTGTCTGAGCCGAAGTCGGGCCGACGTACTTGCTGCGTATGGCAGGACGCACAGCCCAGATCTGCGTATACGAGTTGACCGCGGGCGGCCAGCCCAGTGGGTCTGGCAGGAAAGGACGATCCTTCCCCTTCGTCGAACCAAGGCGTGAGGCCGCCAAGCTGGCCGTGCGAACCAAGCACGATGGCCGACCAAGCGACGACCGCGGAAAGGAATAGGCCAAGGAGGAACAAGGGCCCGTTTTTCATGATGCGGAGCCCTCCGCGTTTGAGGCAGCGCCGCAACAGGAGAGGGCTGAGCGCCAGAAATTGACGAGGAGGAGTAGGTTCGATGCCAGAAGAACGAACTGTGCCGCGGTGTTGACCAGCAAGTAAGTGCGCGTGCTTGCGGCAATCTCACCGAACCCAACCTTCGAGTTCAGCAGCATGGCTCCCTGGGTGAGCCCAGCTAGGGCCAACGTGATAATCGACAGCGCGATGCCGATCTTCACTCCAGTCAGGTGACCGGAAACGAGCGACGGCGAGGCCCAAGAGCGACCGGAAAGCTTGGGAAAAAGGAAGTATATGCCGGCGAACAACGTCATGGAGACCGCTCCATAGAGGAACAGCTGCTCGGAGGCGGAGGCGAAATGCGTGAACTGCGTGCGCAGAGCGACACTCCGGAAGCAACCGACGAAGGCAACGAGCCCAAAGGTCAGATAAGCCACGATTCCAAACTTGAGAGCGCCGCCAGCAGGCCCTTTGGCCCAGAGCACACCACGAAGGTTAAGGCCAACGACTGAAAAGTGATAGGCCAAGAGGGAGAATCCGACTACCGCCATGGTGGGTATCCAAGCCGGGACCGGTCCACCAATCAGATGACGGCCGGCGCCCCATGTGCCCGCGACAATCAGGAGCCAGAAGGACAAAGGGGCCGCTTCATAGCTCGGCAGGGTTTTTTCATCCAGCTTCGGGAGCAGGTAGTAGGCGAGCGCCAACATCAAGGGGGCGAGCCAGAGAAACGTCAGCGCATCAACATACCATGCAGCACCAACCGCCTGAAGCACCCCCCGCATGGGAGCCCACAGCAGACTGATTTGCGCCGCCGTCAGGGCCCAGGGAAACAAAACGAGACCAGCGACTCCGTACCAGTGGGACGCGAAAGTACCGTCACGTCGACGTCCCGACCACGCTAGCAAGCCGGAAATACCCATGGACGCCGAAGCGAAAACCAACAGGGGCTGCACGTAGCGGGGCAACTGCAGGAATGAGAACGATGTCATGTCACCCGTCGCGATACCAACAAGACCAGCAACGATACCCAGATTCCAAAAAGCACTGCCGGCCCCAAACCAGTTCATTCCTCGGAGAGGATTCCCTCCCAACCGGCCCAGCACCCAGACTGTAGCCGCGATACCGGCACCTCCGGCCCACCCGTAAACGAAGGCGGTTTCAGCGAGAGCGCGAACGCGTCCGTGCGTGAGAAATTCGCAACTGGCAAGAAACGCCGGCGAATGGAGCTGGATGGCGGCGATGAGCGAAAAGATACCGCTGAGAACCAGCCACACGATCGCCAGCCCTATCGCGGTCAGCAAAGGGCCTCGGGCGTGACGGTCGATCGCGTCGCCAGCCGACGGTGCGGCTTGGATCGATGGGTAAGTCATCTGGATCGTCTGAAAGGTTTACCCGCAGGAATTACTTCCGGGCGCCGTATTCCGCGGCGGTGAGTTCCATGGCGCGCCGGATTGGGAGTTGGACGGAACCGGCGCTGCGGTCGATCCATGCATAGCCAGTTGCGGCCTTCGCCTCCTTTTCCCGGGTTTCCTGCAGGGCCTTCCGGCGGGCTTCCGACGTGGCGCGCCACTCCAAGTCCTTGGGCAGATTCTCCGCCGCGGCATTAACGGCCGAAACCGACGCCGGCTGATAGTAGGAGCGCACGAAGAAGAGAAACGCCCCGAAGACCAAGAGCAGGATTACGACGGTGAGGAGGGACACCGGGCGGGCCGCGCTTTCAGAATGATCACTCATGGTGGGTGAGGCTCTCGCCGATGCGGGGATCACGGATCGGAATCAGTTTCGTGGTCGGGAAGCTGCGCAGGTAGGACCACACGCAGACTCCGCCGACACCGATCACGGAGGAGAGGATCCAAACCAGATTCAGCGAGAAGAGCGGCAGCGAGTCGCCGTGGGAATCCTTCAACGCCGGCATGATGTTATAGCACATATCGAGCAGGATGATCGCCAGAAACCAATACGCGATCCGTCGGATGATGTGCTTCGTGACCTTGTAGCGGTAGGACAGCAGGAAGAAGAAGGGGATGAAGAAGTGGCCGAAAAGGATGCCGAAGATCCCGATCCATTTCCACTGGTTGGACGAACCATCGTGGTTCACCTCGCGAAGATTGTACCAGAAGGTTTCCTCCGGGACGTTCGCGTTCCAAATCAGAAAGTACTGGGAGAAAGTCACGTAGGCCCAGAATACCGTGAAGGCCAGCATCAGCATGCCGATGCTATGGAAGTGGTTCGTATTAAGGATGCCCTTGTAGTCCCCGCGGTTCCAGAGCCACACCATGATGATCACGCCGACCGCAAGCGCGCCGCGCACGCAATTAGCGAAGAACCAAACACCGTACATGGTCGAAAACCAGTGGTACTCGAGCGACTTAACCCAATAGATCGCCGCGAAAGTCAGAGTAAGGGCACCCAGCGGCAGACCCATCGCCGCGGTGGTGCGGTTCATGTAGGTCCAGCGGAGATCACCGTCGGAGTCCTGGGAGAAAGAAGCCCGGCGCAAACGCGCGGAGAGCCAGATCCAGACCCCGAAGAACAGAGCGGTCATCCCAAGGAACATTCCCGGGCTGAGGAAGGCGGCCTTCTTCAAATAGAGAGGATCGTGGCCGACCGTATGGCCTCCATGCATCTCGTGCTCGAGGTTCAACCACGGCCAGACAATGTCTCTTTGATAAAGGAAGGACGCGAGGACGAGCGGAAGGAACAGCAGAGCCAGCCACTTGAAAGCAGACAGACCATGCTCGAACTGGCGACGGATCACGGTGGACCAGGATGCATCGAAGATATGGTGGATCAGCACCAGCATGAGCATTCCGATCGCAATCGCAGTCCAGAACGTGACGCCCACCAGATAAGACATCGCCACCGCGCGGGCGTTGTGCGGAACCAGCAAGCCCGCGGCGGTAAGCGCCAACCCGGCTAGGCCGGCCTTGAGCGCCTTACCGGCAAAGTCCGACGAGGAGGAAGCCTGGACCGGCAGCGCCGGCGAGGCGTGGGCGGCGGAAGAACTCATGGTAGGCCGAGGGTTTTCTTCGCAGTGGCGTCGGCGACATCCGCCGCGGTTCCTTGCTGGGCGCGCTGCAGTGCCCGCACGTAGGTCACCACCGCCCAACGGTCCTCAGGGGACAACTTATCGGCGTAGGACATCATCGTGTTTTTGCCGTTGGTGATCGTGTTAAAGATCTCGCCATCCGGCATCGTCCGTAGACGAGGATCATGAAAAGTCGGCGTGGCGCCCATGCCGTAGCGTTTGGTCATGCCGTTGCCGTCGCCCAAGGCACCGTGGCAGGGAGCGCAATAGATCTGGAACCGATCCTGTCCGCGCTCCAGTAGGCTTAGGTCAACCTTGAGCGAAGCCGGCAATTTCGCGGCGAAGGTACCGTCGGAGGACTTGCCGAGATGAAGATGATCATCGTCGCGGAGCATGCCGCGAGCAACGGTACGCGCCGGAGGAGTCCGGTCGGAGCGGCCGTCAGCGAAGAAGGCGTTGGCGGATTGGGGACGATGCTTGGGCTGAACTTCCATTCCAGGGAATGCCCAGTCCGGAAATAAGTCGATTGGCGGCGCGGTGAAGGTCGTCCCTCGGAAGCCAAGGATGGACACGCCGAGCACGCAGACAAACAGGGTGACGAGGTAGACGTTTCGCATCGGTCAGGCCTCCAATTCGGTCACGGACTTGCCCCCGGCCTTTTCAAGGAGTGCCTTGGTGTTCGCCAAGTTGAAACGGGGGTCGCGGGACTCGATGACAATGAAGAAAGTGTCATCCATGCCACGCCGGATCTGGTCGTACTTCAGCACCGGATGGTAGTGCATCGGCAGACCGTTGAGTACAAACATGCCGAAGATGGTCGCAAAGGCGGTGAACAGAATCGTCAGCTCGTAGCTCACCGGGAAGGCGAACATCGGGCTGAAGTAGGGTTTGCCGCCCACGATGATCTTGTAGTCAACCGCACCGGTCCACCAGATCAGCGACATGCCGGTGCAAAATCCGGTGATGCCGCCGGCGAGGGAAATCCGAGGTACGATCGAGCGGCGCAGACCCATGGCCTTGTCGAGGCCGTGGACGGGGAACGGCGTGATGCAGTCCCAGTTGCGGTAGCCGGCGTCACGAACCGCCTCCGCCGCATGGTACAACGCGGGGGCGGTCTCGAAGGTGGCGATCAGGCCGTAAGGTTGGGCGGACATCGGCGTGCGTGATCAGTGTTTCTCGTGTCCGTGACCCCCGTGGACATCCGCCTGGGGAGTGACGGCCTTGAGCTCGGCCATCGGCATCACGGGAAGGAAACGGATGAAGAGCAGGAAAAGCACCGAGAAGACCCCAAAGGTGCCGAAGAAGGTGAAGATCTCGACGATGCTCGGGGAGTAATAACCCCAACTGGAGGGCAGGAAGTCGCGGGCTAGCGAGGTGACGATGATCACGAAGCGCTCAAACCACATACCGACATTCACGAAAATGGAGAGTATCCAAACGAGGGAGGTATTCTCGCGGACCGCCTTGAACCAGAAGAACTGGGGGGTGATCACGTTGCACGAGATCATGATCCAGTAGGCCCAAGCGTAGTGGCCGAACGCGCGGTTCACGAAGGCGAAGCCCTCGTAGGGGTTCGCCCCGTACCACGCGATGAAGAATTCCATACCGTAGGCGTAACCAACGATCGTGCCCGTCGCCAAAGTGATCTTACACATGCAGTCGATGTGGTACTGCGTGATAAGGTCCTCGAGCTTGTAGACCGCCCGGAGCGGCAGCATCAGCGTGAGCACCATGCCGAAGCCGGAAAAGATGGCGCCAGCGACGAAATAGGGCGGGAAGATCGTGGTGTGCCAGCCGGGCAGCAGCGAGACCGCGAAGTCGAAGGACACGATAGTGTGCACCGAGAGCACGAGTGGAGTGGAGATTCCGGCCAGGATGAGGTAGGCCATCTCGTAGTTGCTCCAATGACGGTTGGAGCCACGCCAGCCCATCGCAAACAGCCCGTAGAGGGTAGCGCGGACCCGGTTTCCCGCGGCGAAGAAGCGATCGCGCAGGACGGCCAAGTCGGGGATGAGACCTACATACCAGAAGAGGACCGAGACCGTGCCGTAAGTCGATACCGCGAAAACGTCCCACTCGAGCGGCGACCGGAAGTTTTGCCAGATCGCGTTGGAATTAGGGATCGGGAAAAGATACCACGCGAACCAAACGCGGCCTACGTGGAACACCGGGAAGATGGCGGCGCAAACGACGGCAAAGATCGTCATGGCCTCGGCGGCGCGGTTGATGGAGGTCCGCCACTTCTGTCGAAGGAGGCAAAGGATGGCCGAGATCAGCGTCCCGGCATGGCCGATGCCGATCCAAAACACGAAGTTCACGATGTCCCAAGCCCAGTTCACCGGGTTGGCGTGGCCCCAGACACCGACTCCCGTGGCGACGAGATAGGTGATGCCAACGACAGTGAATGAGGCGATGAAGCAGGCGACGATGAAACAGACCCACCACCACGTGGGAGTCTTACCCTCGATGATTCCGCAGATCTTCTCAGTGATCCAATTGAAGCTGCGGTTGTTCTCGACGAGGACGGCACGCGGGAGCTCCGCGGGCCGTACCTCTTGGAGCAGCGGGTTGGCTGCGGCGGAATGATCGGCGTGGGCCATTAGCTGAGTCCTCCCGACTTAGAGGCGTCAAAGATAGAGCCGTGGGAGGGAGCTTTCTTGCCCGCCTTGTCTCCTCCACCGTGGCTGCCGTGGTCGTGACCATGGGCCGCGGGTTCATTCTTCCGGGAATACTCCACACGGCTGAACGGCAACGGCTGGAAGTCCGGCATCCGCGGGTTGGGATTGCGGAGCTTGCCGGAGTAAGTGGTGCGCGGACGGATGTTCAGGTAACCAAGCACCGCGTAATCCTGCTCGCGCGCCTTGGCGCGGCTGACCGCGCTGTTCGGATCGAGGATGTTTCCGAACACGATGGCGCCGGCTGGGCAGGTTTGCTCGCAGGCAACCTTGAAGGCCCCGTCTGGAACCCGGATTTCCTCAGCGGAGATGGCGGCACCCTGGCGACCCTGCATGAGCTTCGCCTTGTGTTGGATCTTCGAGTTCTGAACCCGCTGCACACAGTAGGTGCACTTCTCCATCACGCCGCGCATGCGAACGGAGACCTCCGGATTCTTAGCCATCTTGAGGAGCTCGGGCATACCGTACTCCGAAGCGGGCCCCATGTAGAGGCTGTCCAACGACCGTTGATTCCAGTCGAAGAAATTGAACCGCCGCACCTTGTAGGGGCAATTGTTCGCACAGTAGCGCGTGCCGATGCAGCGATTGTAGGCCATCGTGTTGATGCCCTCATCGTCGTGCACGGTTGCATTAACGGGGCACACCGTCTCGCACGGGGCTAGCTCGCAGTGCACACAGGTCATCGGCTGCAGGGAGACCTGCGGATCGGAGGGCAACTCCACGTTGCCCGGTCCGCCAAACGCCTCCGCATCGATGGTTCCGCTCGAGTAGTAGCGGTCGAGGCGGATCCAATGCATCTCGCGACCGCGCAGCACCTGATCCTTGCCGACAATCGGGATGTTGTTCTCGGCCTGGCAAGCGACCACGCATGCGTTACAGCCGATGCACGTGTTGAGGTCGATCGACATACCCCACTGGTTGTAGCCGTCGAACTTGGGCGTGTCGTAGAGCGAATTACCGCGCGGAATCTTGGTCGCACGGTCCTGCGGCGACATTTTCTCGCCGTATTCGCCTAGAATCGACGGGGAGTGGGACTCCATGCCGACCTTCTTCACGAAGCCCGGATTTTCCTGGTAGCTGTTGCCGTCCGCCTTCAGCGCAGGTTCGAAGTTGGCTTCGCGGATGATATCGCGGCCCTCCATCGACCAGTGTTCCTGGGTGTTCGCTAGGAACATGCGCGAACCAGTGTCAGTGAGCTTGGCGCCAGAAACGAAGTGGGGCGCGGAACTGGCACGGAGCGGGTAAGCGTTGAAGCCGGCGCCCTTCCCCACCCGGCCGGAAACCGTACGGCCATAGCCGAGAGGAACGACTACCGTGTAGTCGGCGAGACCGGGCTGGATGTGCACCGGTCCGCGAACGCGTCGACCACCGACCGCGAGCTCAAAGACACGGGCATTCTCCTTACCCATGGAGAACTCGGCGGTCTCCTTCCGCGCCACCTGCAAGAGCGACCCTTTGGGCTCGATCCCCAATTCCTTACCCAGCTTGGGACTGACCAGAATGGCATTATCCCAGGAAATCTTGGTGATAGGCTCGGGGCACTCCTGCAGCCAACCGTTGTTAGCAAAGCGACCATCGTCGACCTTTGCGTCGGCGACGAAGCGCACCTCTAGGTTTGAAGCGCTCAACGCCGGCAAGGCTTGAGCCGAACCAAACAGGCGCTGAACGCCCGCCGTGTCATAGCGGACTTCCACGGGCCGGTACGCAGACCCGGCGAGCAGGCCGTCGTGCAGGAAGCGCGCCATCGTCTTTTCAGCGTTCGCACCCGGACCGGCCAGCGACGTGACTGTCGCGGAAACCAAAGCGTACGGGTCAACGTTCTGCTCACCCGACAGACGCGCCAAGACTTCAATCTGCGTGATACCGCCGAACAATGGCTGGAGCATCGGCTGCACCGGCACCACTGTTCCATCCTGCGTGCGGGCGTCGCCCCAAGACTCAAGATAGTGCGCCGCCGCGAGATGCGTTGTAGTCGCAACATTCAACGCCGACGTTTCGTCGACGTGGAGTCCCACACGGATCACTTCGGGCACCGATTTCTGAAGCGAGGCCCAGTCAAGGTCGGCGGGGGCGTTGTAGACAGGATTCCCGCCAAGCACGACGAGGGTCTTGACCGAACCACCTTTGATGGCAGCGGCGAGACCGCTGAGCGTGGAAGCGCCCGGGGTAACTTCGGCCTGCACAAACGTAACCGTCTCACCGACGGCGCCCAGAACGGTGTTGAGACCGTAAACGAGCGCATGAATTTCAGCCGGCAAGTGGGAGCCGGCGACAACAAGCGCCGCGCCGCGATTAGCCATCAGGTCTGCCGCGCAGGCCTCGATCCACTTGGCGTCGACCTTCAGGCCTTGGGAGAACGGGGCCACGGCTGACTCCGCCGCCGGATATGCGGCGGCGACAATCTTGGCCGTCAAGGCCAGCATGTGGCTGGAGGCCACCCGAAGACGATGATCAGCCATGCTGCCAGTGAGCGTCAGGGCGCTCTCGGCGACATACAGGCGGTTCATCGGGTCGTCCTTCTTGGCAACCCGGCGCCCCTTCGAGAACCCGCGGATGTTCGCGATGCTCCCAGCTTCAGCCTGGAGGAAATCAGCGTCGATCGAAAGGATCCGTTTCGCCTTCGCGAAGTGGTAAACCGGCTTCACTGAAGCGCCGAAGGCGGCTTGAGCGGCGGCCAACGGCGGCTCGTCCTGAACGGGCTCGTACTCGGCCCAGACCATCCGCGGAAGCTTGGCCCGGAGCTCGCGCACCAAACGTGCACGCGAGGGGGACGAGGATTCATCCGCGAGAATGGCCAAACCGGCTCCTTGGGAGGCGGCGTACGTTGCCGCGACCTTCGCCAACAGGGCGTTGACCTCCTCCGCTTTCAGCACCGCTCCCGCCTTGGTGTGCCCCTTGGCGCGGTCCGGATCGTAGAGGTCCAACACCGAAGCCTGTGCGGTCAAAGAAGCGGCGCCTCCGTTCGGCTCGTAGGACGGATTCCCTTCCAACTTGGTGGGACGGCCTTGATGCGTCTCGGCGAGAAGCGGGATCGCCGACTTACGGACCGGCATCGCGGTCGCATAGTAGGAAGGCAGCCCGGGGATGATGCCCTCGACCGACTTACCGTAGGGCAGAATAAACTTTTCCGGGCGCCGGCAGCCCGCCAGACCAACCCCACCCAAGGCGAA
>Ga0075471_10001105_pt1 | contig 17400 bp, 13 predicted proteins | sample DEB19_08_DNA_2_FD_74787 | JGI IMG/M metagenome (GOLD analysis project Ga0075471, IMG submission 74787) | Aqueous microbial communities from the Delaware River and Bay under freshwater to marine salinity gradient to study organic matter... | ecosystem: Environmental > Aquatic > Marine > Coastal ... | reverse complement strand
CCTGTGCCCGTGGCCAGCCACACGAGTGCAAGACAGAGACTGAGAAGCGTTGGTTGCAAGCGAAACACCGGCCAAACCCAATCAGATTCTCCCCCTACAGGCAAACCAGCAGACGGGTTGTGATGCTCAGGAAAACCCCGTAGCCCTACCAACTCACCCGCCCAGATACGCCTGCTTCACCTGCGGGTTGGTGCGCAGCTTCGCGGACTCGTCCTGAAGGATGACCTTGCCCGTCTCCAGCACATAGCCGAAGCGGGAGACCTCCAACGCCAGGTTGGCGTTTTGCTCGACCAGCAGGATGGTGATGCCCTGCTCGCGGTTGATCTCCACGATCTTCTCAAAGATGGTCTTCACCAGCAGCGGCGCGATGCCCAGCGAAGGCTCGTCCAGCATGAGAAACCTGGGCTTGCTCATCAGCGCCCGGCCAATCGCCAGCATCTGCTGCTCGCCGCCGGAAAGGGTGCCGGATATCTGGCGCTCCCGCTCCTTCAAACGCGGGAAGATGCTGAAGACATACGCCAGATCCGTCGCGATGCCCGGCTTGTCGCTGCGGAGATACGCACCCATCTGGAGGTTCTCCAACACGGTGAGGTTCGCGAACACCATGCGGCCCTCGGGCACATGTGCGAGGCCGAGCTTCACGATCTCGTGCGCGGGCAGTCGGGTGATGTTGCGCCCTTCGTAAATCACCTCCCCGGACGCTGCGGTCTGGAGACCGGAGATGGCCCGCAGCGTGGTCGTCTTCCCGGCTCCATTGCCACCGATCAGCGTAACGATTTCGCCCTGCTTCACGGACAAGGAAATGCCGTGCAGCGCGGCGATAGCCCCGTAGCTGACGGCGAGGTTTTTGACTTCCAACATGGTCAGTCCTCCTTCAAGTGCTCCTCGCCCAGATACGCCTCGATCACCTTCGGGTTCTTCCGCACCTCCGCCGGCGTGCCTTCGGCAATCTTGACGCCGTAGTCCAGCACGGCGATGCGCTCGCAGATGCCCATGACCACCTGCATGTCGTGCTCCACGAGCAGGACGGCGAGGCGATACTTGTCCTTGATGAAGCGAATGAGCTGCATGAGCTCCACCTTCTCGGTCGGGTTCATGCCGGCGGCGGGCTCATCCAGTAACAACAGCTTCGGTCGGGTGGCGAGAGCGCGGACGATTTCGAGGCGGCGCTGGTCCCCATAGGGCAGGCTCTTGGCCGGTGTATCGGCGAACTTGCCGAGCTTGAAAATCTCCAGCATGTCCATGACCTGCGCGGCGATTTGCTTCTCTTCGTTGCGGAAGACCGGTCCGCGCGTGAGCGAATGCACCACGCCGCTGACGACGTGCAGGTGGAAGGCGACGCGGACGTTGTCGAAGACCGACAGCGACGGGAACAGCCGGATGTTCTGAAAGGTCCGTGCGATGCCGTGCTCCGTGATCTCGTAGGGGGCCAGGCCGTGAATGTCGCTCCCACCAAACGCAATCGTCCCCTCGGTCGGCTCGTAAACCCCGGTGATGAGGTTGAAGACGGTGGTCTTGCCCGCGCCGTTGGGCCCGATGAGGCCGAAGAGCTGCTCGGGCTGAATCTGAAGGTCCAGCGAGTTGACCGCCGTGAGCCCGCCGAACCGGATCGTGCATTGGCGCACGTCGAGCAACGGGGCGGGATGGGCGGCGGCGGTCATTGTTTTCGCGCCAAACTGGACACGAAAGCCGGGCGGCTTGTCGAGTCTGCGAATCAGACCAGTTGCTGAAGGGGCAGCCGCGCCGCCGTGGATGTTCCTTCCCTTCGTCCCGGCCAGCCGCCATAACGTCGGGCGTGTTGCCGGACATCAAATCCATCACCCGCCCCGAACTGGAAACCCGCTTGAAGACGTGGGACGAGCCCGCCTACCGGGCCGGCCAGGTGCTCGACTGGCTCTACCAGCGCCGCGCCGCGAGCTGGGAGGCGATGACGAATCTCCCCAAGCCGCTGCGCGCCCGGCTGGCGGAGCACTTCACCCTGCAAGCCCTCGAGCTCGTCCGCAAACAGGGCGCGCGCGACACCACCCAGAAATTCCTCTGGCGGCTGGCCGACGGCGCGCTCATCGAGAGCGTGCTCATCCCCGCCAACCCCGCGCTCTACGGCGAGGCCAGCGACCGTCACACGTTGTGCGTCTCCACGCAGGTCGGCTGCGCCTACGGTTGCAAGTTCTGCGCCAGCGGCCTCGACGGCTGGAAGCGCAACCTCGAACCACAGGAAATCGTGGAGCAGGTGCTGGCCACGGAAAGGGCCGTGGCAGATGACAAGGCAGAGGTGGCCAGCGCTTCCCCCGTGCCACCTGTCACCCGTCACCCGTCACGCTTGATCAACAACCTCGTCATCATGGGCATGGGCGAGCCGCTGGCCAATTACGACAACCTGCTCAAGGCCCTGCGCCTTTTGAACGCGCCCTGGGGCGGCGGCATCGGCGCGCGCCGAATCACCATCTCCACCAGCGGGCTTGCGCCGCAGATTCGTAAACTCGGGACGGAGCCCGAGCAGTTCCGGCTCGCGATCTCCCTCCACGGCGCGACCGACGAGGTGCGCGCCCGCATCATGCCGGTGAACCGCAAGTATCCACTGGCCGAGCTGACCGCCGCGCTGGAGGACTACCAGCGCCGCAAGGACCAGCTCATCACCTTCGAATACATCCTGATCGCCGGCGTGAACGACCACCTGGACCAGACCCGGCCGCTCGCGGCACTGGCCCAGCGCGTCCACGCCAAGGTGAACTTGATTCCCTACAACACTGTGGAAGGGCTTGAATGGTCGCGCCCCACCGACGCAGTCTGCGAGCGGTTCCTCGCGGCCTTGGAGCAGCTCGGCGTCACCGCCACCTTGCGCCGCGAGAAGGGCGGCGACATCGACGCGGCCTGCGGCCAGTTGCGCCTGAAAACAGAACGTGAAGCGGTCACGCAGGCGTGCTAGCTGTTTCTGATGAAACGGAAACGAGCTGACCGCTCTCTGCTGGCACGCGCAGCCCGGATGTTGAAACACCTCAAGCACAGGCGTGGCGCGACGGAAATCGAAAGAACATTCCTCGCCTTGGGCTTGGCGGCGACTCCCGAGGAACGATGGGACATCAACACATATTTGGTGAAACGGCTTCCGTTGGTGGCAAGACAGGCGATGGAAAAAGAGTCCCTCGAGGCAGCCCTTGCGCACCAAAGACTCCAGGGAATCAAGTAATGCGCCGCTTGGTGGATTGAAAATCCCTGCCCATCCATGCCCATCCATGCTTAAACTTTTCCCGTGATAGCACTGCTCGATTACGGCTCCGGCAACCTGCGCAGCGTGGAGAAGGCCCTGCGCAAGGTGGGCGCGGATCTGCTCGTCACGACCCAGCCGGCGGCGCTGCGCGACGCCCGCGCCATCGTGCTGCCCGGCGTGGGCGCGTTTGACGACTGCATCTCCGCGATGCAGCGGCAGGAGCTGCTCGGGGCGGTGCAGGACTTCATCCGGACCGGCAAGCCCTTCCTCGGCATCTGCGTCGGCTACCAGGCGCTCTTCGAACGCAGCGAGGAGTTCAACAGTTGCGCCCACGGACTGGGCGTCTTCGGTGGAAAGGTCGTGCGCTTCACCGAGCGGCCGGGGCTGAAGATCCCGCAGATCGGCTGGAACCAGTTGGAAATCGTCCGGCCCGACTGCCCGCTCTACGCCGGCATTCCCGACGGCAGCCATGTCTATTTCGTCCACAGCTTCTACCCGCAGCCCACGGACTCCGGCATCGTGGCCACCCGCACGGAGCATGGGGACAGCTTTGCCTCCTCGGTGTGGCGCGACAATGTCTTCGCCACCCAGTTTCACCCGGAGAAGAGCCAGACAGTGGGACTGCGCCTATTGAAGAACTTCGTGGACTTGGCGGGCTGAACGCGACCGGCGCATTTCCGCCTTCGACAACGGGCAACGAATGCCTTGCCAAATCGCGGCGGCGACTGTTTCTTGAGCGCGTTCACTCGGCCAACCGCGCGTCATGCTCACGATCCATCGCCAACCAGTTCGCCATTGCGACGGACTCGTGCGCCGGGGCTTTCTCAAGGCCGGGGCGCTGGGTCTGGGCGGTTTGAGCCTTGCGGAGCTGCTGCGCCAAGAGGCCCAAGCCGGGGTCCGCTCCTCGCGCAAGGCTGTCATCCACCTGCATCTCGACGGCGGCCCACCGCAGATGGACTTGATTGATCCGAAGCCCGACGCGCCCAGCGAGATTCGCGGTGAGTTCAAATCCCTGCCCTCCAAGATTCCCGGCGTGCATCTGACCGAGTTGATGCCGCAGGTGGCGGCGCACGCGGACCGCTTCGTCTTCCTGCGTTCGCTCATCGGGGCCGATGGCCAGCACGACGCCTTTCAATGCCAGTCCGGCTTCACCGCGAAGGAGCTCGCCCCGATCGGCGGCCATCCAGCCTTGGGCAGCGCGATCACCAAGCTGCTGGGCCGGCCGCAGGACCCCGCGCCGAGCTTCGTGGACCTGATGCAGGGGCGGCCGCTCGTCCGCAACAGCGCGCGGCCCGGTTTTCTCGGTCCGGCCTGCGCGCCATTCCGGCCCGATCTCTCGCACTTGTTTGAACGTCAGTTGGAACCAGGCATGCAGACCGAGCTAGCCCGCCTGCGCGCCGGACACACGCTGCAATTGGAACTGACCGAGGGCCTTTCCGCCGGCCGCCTGGAAAACCGCGTGGAGCTGCTGGGCCAGTTCGACCGCCTGCGGCGCGACCTGGACAGCAGCGGGAGCATGGCGGCGCTCGACCAGTTCACCCAGCAAGCGGTGGGCATCCTCACCTCCGGCAAGTTCGCCGCCGCGCTGGATCTCACGAAGGAGAACCCGCGCACCCTCGAACGGTTCACGCCCCTCATGGCGGAACCAAACGCGCGGCACTACACGACCGAAGGCCCGAAATCGCTGCAAAAGCTGCTACTGGCGCGGCGTTTGATCGAGGCCGGCGTGCGCTGCGTGAGCGTGTCGCTCAGCGACTTCGACACCCACGGGGACAACTTTGAACGGATGCGCAGCCTGGGGCCATTGCTGGATCACGGCCTGCACATGCTGGTCGAGGACTTGCGCGAACGCGGGATGCTCGACGACGTGCTCATCCTCGCGTGGGGTGAATTTGGCCGGACACCGAAGGTCAACCGCAGCGCCGGGCGCGACCACTGGCCGCGTGTGAGCATGGGCATCATGGCGGGCGGCGGTTTGAAGACCGGCCAGGTCATCGGGGCGACCGACAAGTGGGCCGCCGAAGCCACGTCGCGGCCAGTGCATTACCAGGATGTCATCGCCACGCTGTATCATCATCTGGGCATTGACCCGCAGCAGGACACGCTCACGGACATCACCGGCCGACCGCAGCATTTGGTGAGCGTGGGGCAGGTCATCAGCGAGCTGCTGTAAGCCCGCCGGAGCGTTGCGTTCCCGTCGGCGTCCGCTACCCTCAGGTTATGGACAAACGAGCACGTCCGTCCTCCAACCCCGAGCTGGATCGCCGCATCCGCGAGCTCATCAACTTCAAAGGCGGCGGCCACAACCAGGACCTCGTCGCCGACTTGGTGGCTCAATCGTTGAGGCTGCTGCACGACGTCGAGGACCGGGGCGATGTCCGGGTGATCAACACCGCCGTGCGCGAGCTGCGCTATGCCTTTCGCCTCTTCGCGCCCTACGCCGGCAAGCGCAAGGTCACGATCTTCGGCTCGGCCCGCACCGCGCCGGAGTCCACCGAGTATCGGCAGGCCGTCGAGTTTGGCCGCAAGATTGCGGACGCCGGCTTCATGGTCATCACCGGGGCCGGGCCGGGCATCATGCAGGCCGGGCACGAAGGCGCGGGCGCCGAGCGCAGCTTCGGCGCGAACATCCGCCTGCCTTGGGAGCAGGGTGCCAACCCCGTCATCGCGGAGGACAAGAAGCTCATCACCTTCAAATACTTCTTCACCCGCAAGCTCACCTTCATCCGGCATTCGGACGCCCTCGCGCTGTTCCCCGGCGGGTTTGGCACCATGGACGAATCCTACGAGGCGCTCACGCTGATGCAGACCGGCAAGAGCCAGCTCATGCCGCTGGTGCTGGTGGACAAGCCCGGCGGCACTTACTGGAAGACGTGGGACAAGAACGTCCGCGAGCACCTGCTGCGCAACGAGCTCATCTCGCCGGAGGACCTCGGCCTCTACCACGTCACGGACAACGTGGACGAGGCGGTGAAGCACATCGCGCGCTTCTACCGGAATTTCCACTCCACCCGGTTCGTGCATGACCTGCTGGTGGTGCGCCTCAAGAACGCCCCGACGCCGACCGGGCTCGCCGCGCTGAACGAGGACTTTGCGGACATCATCACCGGCGCGCCGTTCCACATCATCCCACCCACGCCCGAGGAGACGGACGACGACGAGCATCTCGACCTCAACCGCATCGCCTTCGGCTTCAACCGCCGCGGCTACGGCCGGCTGCGGCAGTTGATTGATGTGCTGAATCAATACTGAACGTTGCCGCTACAACACCCGTCTCCGGGAACTTGGGGATTGTGGCAGCGCGCTCCGGTGTTACAGTTCCCGCGTCGCCCAATGGCACCGGACCCACGTATCTCGCTCCCAGAGTCGCTCCGTGCGCAGTTCACTGCGCTCGACCGCGCATTGTGGCGGACCGAAACCACCCGGGCCGTGTGCGGCGGCGTGGCCTCCCTCGCCGGGTCCTTCGCCCTCGCCTTCCTCTGTGACCGCGTCGGCGACACGCCCAAGCTGGTCCGTTCCACACTGCTCCTCGCCGGAGCAGGCGGAGCCGCCTGGTTTGCCGTGAACTGGTGCCAGCACTGGGTCTGGAAACGCCGGGACTGGCGGGCCTTGGCGAAGGTCGTCCAACGCGCCCACCGCCGGCTGGGCGACCGCCTGCTGGGCATTGTGGAACTGGCGGAGGAAAAAGACCGCCCCGAGAACATGTCCCCGGCGCTGTGCCGCGCGGCCATCCGCCAGGTCTCGGAGGAAGCCACGCAGCACGACTTCTGCGCGGTGGTGAACCAGCAGCCCGCGCGCCGCACCGCGTTCGTGCTCACTGCGGTGCTGGTCCCGGTCGCGTTCACCTTCGGCCTCGCGCCGGCGGCGGGTTGGAACGCGTTGCAGCGCTGGGCCGCGCCGCTGGCCGGGATTCCCCGCTACACCTTCGTGGCCTTCGGCAATCTGCCCGCGCAACTGGTCGTGCCGCATGGCGAGCCCTTCGAGCTGGTCGCCAAGGTGACTTATCGCTCCTTCTGGAAACCCACGCAGGCCAGCGCGCGCTTCGCCCAGCAGGCGAAACTTTCCACGCCCGTCAACGCCGGCACCGCCAGGCTCGCCTTTCCGGGCCAAACGCAACCCGGCGCGCTGCGCGTCCGGCTCGGCGACGCGACGCACGAGATCGTGGTGAAGCCCCTCCACCGGCCCGCCCTCAAGCAGCTCACGGCAGCGGTGCAATTCCCGGCCTACTTGCAGCACCCGGCCACCAACGTGGTGGTGCAAAACGCCAACCTGCCCGTCCTTGAAGGCAGCCGCGTGACCTTGCACGGGACGGCCACCCGCCCGCTCGCCAGCGCCGAGGTCCGCGTGGACCAGACCGAGCCGCAGGCACTGATGCTGCAGGCGGAGAACTTCAACAGCGGCGCGCTCAAGCTCGACACCGCCGCCCAGGCCACCTTCGACTGGCAGGATGAACTGGGCCTCAAGCCGGTCGCGCCTTGGCTGCTGGCCCTGCGCTCGACAAAGGACGCCGCCCCCCGCGTGGACCTCGGCGATCTGGGCCTGGAAATCTCCATCCTCGAAACCGACGTGCTGCCGGTGAAGCTCACCGCGCTCGACGACTTCGGCGTGCGCGAGGCGGCCCTCGACACCGAGATGCTGAGCTCGCCGGATCCCACCAACACCCCGGCCTTCAAGCCCGTGAGCAAGATGGCCGTCACGCCCACCGAGCGCCGTTTCACCAACACCTTCCTCTTCAGCCCCACCGTGCTGCGCCTGCCGGCTGACTCCACCGTCGCGGTGCGCGGACTGGCGACCGACTTCCTGCCCAACCGCGATCCGGCCGAGTCCGCCGTGCATCGCATCCACATCGTCGGCCTCTCGAAACACGCCGAGATGGTGCGGCAGCAGCTCGACACGCTGTTTGCGCAGGTGGAGGAAGTCACCCGCAAGGAGGAGAGCATCGCCGCCGCCACGCGCGAGCTGATGGGCTTGAGCGAGGACAAGCTCAAGTCCGACGAGGCCGCGAAAAAGGCCGGTGAACAAGCCGATGCCCAGGCGCAAAACCGCGCGCAACTGGACCGCATCGCGCAGCAGGGGCAGGAGATCATCCGCGAAGCCCTTCGCAACCCCACGCTCACGCAGCAGACCCTCCGCGAGTGGACCCAGAACCTCGCCCAGATGAAGTCGCTGGCCCAGGGCGACATGAAGGACGCCCAGCAGTCCTTGCAGAAGGCGCAGGAAAGCGACAGCCCGCAGCAGCGCGGCGAGGAAGCCGGCAAGGCGCGCGAGGCCGAGGAGAAGGCGCTGGAGAAGTTGCAGGCGCTTCAGAAGAAGATGAACGACGGCCTCGACAATCTCCAGGCCCTCACGCTGTCACAGCGCTTGAAGAAACTGTCCGAGTCCGAGAAGGGCCTGGGCGATCAGTTGGGCAAGGTGATCGGCGAGATCATCGGCCTGCTGCCGCGCGAGCTGCCCGACCGCTATCGCAAGATCAACACCTCCCTCGCCGCCGACCAGACCGGCGTGCGGGCCGAGGCGGAGAAGGTCGTCGCGGAGATGAGCCGGTTCTTCGACCGCACCCAGCGCCCGAACTACGGCGAGGTTGCTGCGGAGATGAAGCAGGTCAACACCACCACCGAGCTGGACCGTGTGCGCGGCCTGATCGACGCGAACATCGCCATGGACGCGATGGGCAACTTGAACGCCTGGAGCAAGCGCTTCGGCGACTGGGCCAAGAAACTCGAACCGCCAGAGGAGGAAAGCCAGGGCGGCGAAGGCCAAGGCGAAGGCCAGCAGAAGGACAACGACCTGCTCAAGCTCCTGCTCGCCAGCATCCGCCTCCGCGCGGGCGAGGCGCGCGTGCTCCAAAACACCGCCATGCTGGAGGCCGAGCGCGCCCGCAACCCCCGCCATGCCGAGGGCGTGGCCCGCGTCGCCGAGCACCAGCGCGAGTTGCGTGGCGATCTGACCAAGCTGCAGATGAACAACAAGGTCGAGGCCGCACGGGACATCCTCCTCGAAACGCAGGACGCGATGCGCGACGCGGAGACGGCGCTCTTCGACAAGATCACCGGTGAGCCCGCCCAGAAGCCGCAGAACACCGCCCTCGCCCAGCTCACCGACTTGATCAACCTCATCAACGAGCAGGCCAAGCGGCAGAAGAACAAGAACCAGGATCAACAACAGCAGCAGATGACCCAGCAGGAGGCTGAGATGATGATGCAGATGGCCCAGCAGGAGCAGCGCATGGGCATGAAGCCCGGCCAGCAGCCCGGCGGCCCGAACCAGAACGGCGGCAATACCGACAAGGCCAGCCCCAACACCACCGGCGACGCCCGCGGCACCGAGGCCGCCGCCCGCCGCACCGGCAAAGGCAGCGGCGTGACGCGCCCGGTGCCCACCGAGTTCCGCGAGGCGCTGGAGAACTTTTTCAAGGCGGTGGAGGCCAAATGAAGAACTTCATCGCCAGCAGCTTACTCGTCTTAATCGTCGTTGCCGCTGTGGTGTGGATCGTGGGGATGGTCGGTGGCGTTGTGGTGCCCTTGTTCGGTGGAATCAGAGCTGAACGCATCGGTGAGATTCTTTGCCTCACTGGAATGTGCGGAGAATTATTGCTGTATGCGTTTGGCTTGGTGTTCCACACGGTGAACAGGACGGGGGCAGGCAAGCCTCTGTCAGAACAATCCTTCAAAGGCTTTGGCTCGGAGAAGCGTTATGGAAATAGGAAGTAGCCGATGATCTGCACGCCACGCTGCATTCGGCCCGGAGGGCCACCGGAACTTAGCCGGGGGCAACGCCCACGGTCAGAGTTCAACACCTTGGTTCGTCCCGGAGGGACGACGGAGCCTTGCGATGCAATTTCCGCCGCCCCTTCAGGGCGGATTCCATTCATTGGTCATCAACCGGGGGCGCTGCCCCCGGCTAAGTTCCGGCAGCCTTTCAGGCTGCTGCCTGATAGCTCCGCAATTTCCGCAGGGCGTTCACTCGGCGCTTGGAGCTTGGTGCTGCTTTGGTGCTTAGGGTTTGGGGTTGGGAGCTTCACACCCGCTGCCTCCGCCCAGCAGCTTTTCATTGAAAAGTCCGAGGCCAGCACCGCCGTCATCGACGCGATGTATGTGAAGGGGCTGCGCTATCTCGCCAAGCAGCAGGGCGAGGACGGCATGTGGGCGGACACCTACGGCCGGCAGCCGGGCGTGCTGGGCTTGTGCATCGTGGCGATGCTCGCGCACGGCGACGATCCGAACGTCGGTCCTTACGCCCTGCCCATCAAGCGGGCGTTGAACGCGCTGCTCAAACTGCAAAATCCCGAAACGGGTTACATGGGCAATTCCATGTATAACCACGGCTTCGGCACCCTCGCGCTCGCGGAGGCCTACGGCGCGGTGGATGACGCCCGGCTGGGGCCGGCGCTGCAACGCGCCATCAACCTCATCATCGCCTCGCAGGCACGCAACCCGCTCGGCGGCTGGCGCTATTCCCCCGACAGCTCGGACGCGGACACGACGGTGAGCGGCGCGCAGATGGTGGCGATGTTCGCCGCGCGCAACGCCGGACTGGCCGTGCCGGAGGAGGCCATCCAACGCGGGCTCAAGTATTTCACCAGTTGCCGCACGCCCGAGGGCGGCTACGGCTACACCAGCGCGAGCGGACCGAATGCCGCGCGCTGCGCCATCGGCGTGCTGGTGCTGGCGCTGGCCAAGCAGAAGGACTCCGCCGAGTTCAAGGGCGCGTGGCAGTATCTCCAGAACGCCGGCAGCGAGTCGCACTACCAGCAATACTACCTCTACTACGCCGCGCAGGCTTACTTCCACGCGTCCCCCGACGGGTGGCGCAAGTGGAACGGGGCCAACATCAAGACCCTCGCGGCCACCCAGAGTCAGGACGGAAGCTGGGAAGGCTCCTTCGGCCCCGCGTTCGGCACGGCGGCCTCGCTGCTCTCCCTGGCGTTGAACTACCGGTTCCTGCCGATTTATGAGCGGTAGGCTGCTCCAGGCTGAAACCGGAGAGCGTTCAACGTTCAGCGTTCAACGTTCAACGTCCAACAGCCCGGCCTCGAGGGTTCAAAGTCGGAAGTCCAGCGTCGGCACCAGCCTGGCCTTGGGCACCTTGCTCTCGGCTGCGCCGCTGCTCGCCACCAACCTGCCGCCCGCCACGGTCTCGTTCCTCGACGGCTCCTTCCTGCGCGGCGAACTGCTTTCCGTGCGTGCGGACGTGCTGGTGTGGAAGCACCCGAATGCCCGGCAACCACTGGAGTTCAGCACGAGCAATCTCAACGCCATCCAGTTTTCCAGCGCCGCCCCGCAGCCTCCCACCAACCATGCGCCGCTCTGCCGCCTCCGGCTGGTGGGCGGGGACGAGGTCGAGGGCCAGTTGGTGTCGCTGGACGGGGAGCGGTTTGAGCTGGAGACCTGGTTTGCAGGACGCCTGCGGGGCCAGCGCGCGGGCTTGTCCAGCCTCACCTTCCTGCACGCCGACCAGCCGACCTACGAAGGTCCACAAGCGGCAGATGAGTGGCGCATCAGCGCAGGTGGCAACGCGAACCCCGTGTTCCGCCGCGCGGGCGATGTGTTTTTCAACAACGTCGTGCCAGCACCCGAACCAGCCAATCGGTTCCGCGTTGTGGAGCCAGCGGTCCCCAAGGCCCCGGAACCAAAAGCACCCGCGCCACCAGAGCTCGTGGCCCAGCTCAAGGCGGAACTTGCGCGGCTCGGCGATAACGCCACCCCGGTGGTCAAGGAAGCCCTGACCAAGCGGCTGAAGGAGGCCGAGGCGCTCGTCGAACAAACAATCCCGCCCGCGGCAGTCCCGCCACCGCCGCGCCTGCCAGCCCCGGCGGCTGTGCCGGTGAGCCGTCCCGCACCGCGCGAGCGCCAAGCCTTGGCCTTGTTCAACGCCCTCACGGTGCAGTTAAGCCGGCAGGGCGAGAAGACGCTCGTGGACTACATCACCCAATGGGAGATGGCCTTGAAGGATGGGCAGCGCCTGGCGAGCCATGCGGCAGCGGGCGCGGCAGGCGACGCCGTGCCCATTCCTCCCCCGGCCGCCAACCTCCTGGGCCCGCGCGTGATTCGCGCCGCGCCACTGGTTCAGCAAAACCTTATCCAACCGCCTGCGCCGGCGGTGGAGCCGGCCGTGCTGCAGCGGGTGAGAGAAGAGATTCAACGCAGGCTGGAAAAGGCTGCCCCCGCCGATGCGCTTCCCAAACTGCCAGCGGCAGGCTTGCCCCCTGCTGCGGCTGCGGCGCAGCCCGCGCGCAAGGTGCTCGCCGACGCCGAACTTGAACCGCTCGTGGCCGCTGCCGAAAAGACCCGGACGCTCGCCGACTTTCTCAAGTCCGAATTGGTCCGCACCGCGCTGGCTGAAAAGCAAACTTCGCGCGCCGTCCTCGAACAGTGGTTTGCCGAGTTTAAGCAACCGGCGGACTGGCAGAACGACCCCGTCAAGACTGCACGCTTCTCAGCCATGCTCCGCGCGGAAGTTCACCTGCTGGAGCGCCGCCTCGCTGGCAAGACCGCGCCGTTTGACGAGCAACCCCCGCTGGCCCAGCTCATGGCCGCAGCACCGTTGGCACCGCCGCCCGCAGTTCCGTTTGCGCAGCCGGCCGGCGGAGGCGATGTCCCGGCAGCCGCTCCCGCCGGACCATCGTGGGTCTTCCGCAACGGAGCCTTTTACTCCGTCAGCACCGGCACGCTCGGGCGCGAATGCAACCTGCCCGCCAAGGCGCGCGTGGAGTTCGATCTGGCGTGGAAGGGCCAGCCTTACTTCCGATTCCAGTTTTACACCCGCAGCGTGGAGCACTTCGACTTCAGCGACGGCTGGCAGTTTTACTCCTCGGCCAGCGGCCTGCTTTACCCGATGCGCCGGAGCGGCGGCGCGGTCACCTCGGCGCGCGTGCCGCAGATGGTGAACAAGAATTCCGTGCGCCTCACCTTCCTGCTCGATACGGACAAGGAGTCCGTCACCGTCCTGGCCGACGGCGAGAAAGTCCAGGATTGGCGAGGTCTGGGCCGTCCGGGCAACGGCACGGGAATCGTGTTCTACAATTTCAACGTCAATGCCAAGCTGCGGGTCGGCAACATCCGCATCAGCCCGTGGGACGGAGCGGCCGGGGAGACGCCAGCGGAGGCGGAGGCCCAGGAGGCGACGGTGAAATTCGTCAACCAGGACCGCGCCAGCGGGGCAATCCAGGAAATCCAGCAGAACCGGCTCGTCCTGCAGGCCGCCGGTGGGCGGCTGGAGATTCCGATCACCCGGGTGGCGACCATCGCATTGCCCACCCCGGCGGCCGCCACGACCACCAACTCCGGCGCTGTCCAGCTCTCGCTGCATCGCAACGAGCGGCTCACGCTGGCCCTCGAACGCTGGGAGGGCGAAGTCATCACCGCCACCAGCCCGGTCTTTGGCCAGCTCCGGTTGCAGCCGGCCGCAGTGCGATCGCTGCGCTTCAACCCCACCGCCGCGCGGGCCGTCACTGATGAATGGGGCGGGGGGACGGACCATCTATTCCCGCGCCAGTGAATCAACCTGCGGCCTCCAACCTTGCGCAGCCGGCCCCCGCCAGCCTTCGCGCAGCCGCGCACGGACGGCAGACGAGCGCTGGCAACTGCCTCTGGCTCGGCGCGTTGCTGCTGGTCCTCACCCTCTCCGCCCACGCCCAGCCAGCCGTGGATGTCTTTCAACTGCTGGATGGCTCGACGTTGCACGGCAGCCTGACCGCGATTGACCCGCAAAAGGGCATCCGCTGGCAGCACCCGGCGTCGGCTGCGCCGCTCGAATTTCTCCCGCGCAACGCCCACCAGATCCGTTTCGCCCAGGCCGCACCGCCGCCCCCACAGGCCAGCGCGCATCCCTCCTGCCGCTTTCGCTTCACCAACGGGGACGAGCTGACCGGCCACCTGCTGGGCCTCGATGCGGGGCACATCGAGCTGGAAACGTGGTTCGCCGGCAAGCTGCGCGCCCCCCGGACCGAGGTGCAGTCGGTCGCCTTTCTCGCCCGCGGCATCGCCACGCTCTACAACGGTCCGGACGGGCTGGAGGGCTGGAATGCCGGTCCCACGCCGACCTCGTGGCAGTTCCGTGATGGCGTCCTGAGCGGCGGCGCGAACGCCTTCCTCGGGCGCGACTTCAAGCTGCCGCCGCAGACGCGCGTGGAGTTCGAGGTGGCGGCGGCCAACGCGTTCAACCTCTACTTCAGCCTCTACACGGACGCGGTGAACCGCTTCAACTTCGCCAGCTCCGGCTACCAGTTCAACTTCGGCCTCGGCTACGTGAACGCGATGCGCGGGCAGGGCAACTTCGGCATGCAGCACCTTGGCCAGGCCCAGTTTCCGGGCTTTGTGCCGGGCAAGAAAATGCACATCGAAATCCGCGCGGACCTGACCGTCGGCACCCTCAACTTGTTCGTGGACGGCAAGCACATCCAGCAATGGAGTGATCCCAACGCGCTGAAGAACCAGCCGGGGCTCGACCCTGACCTGCCGCCCAAGGTGGCCGAGGCGGTGAAGGCCGGCCGGCCGCCCACGGTGCCGGGCACGGGCGTCTCCTTCTTCTCGCTGAACAATGGCGTGCAGATCAGCGGCATCAAACTCTCCACCTGGGACGGCCGCCCCATCGAGGACGACTTCAGCGTGACGAACCTCACCGGCCATCTCGTCCGCTTCGCCAACCAGGACCGGGCCGAGGGGCAGGCTGAAGGCATTCAAGACGGCAAGCTCACCCTCAACCTGCCCGCCGGCCGGCTGCAGATCCCGCTGACCCGCGTGACCCACATTGTCTTCGCCCCGCTCCGCCCGCCCGCCACCAATCCACCGCCCGGCGAACTGCATGCCCGCCTGAGCAGCGGCGAGACCATCGCGCTGCGGGAGGCCCGCTGGGATGGCCGGCAACTGGCCGGAGCCAGCCCGCACTTCGGCGCGCTGCAATTCGACAGCCGGTGGGTGCGCCACCTGCGCTTCAACCCCGGACGCGAGCCCGCCACGCCCGACCTCCCGTTTTTTGGCACGGAGGCACAACAGCTTTTCGAGCGATGACCCCGGCCTTCCAACCCAGTTGCCAGCGGCTGCGCGGGCGAGCGTGCCTCGCGTTGCTGCTCGTGCTCGGCGCGTTGAACGTGCTGGCCGCCCCGCACGCCCTGCTCTTCCGCAACGGCGACCTCCTCACGGGCCAGCTCGAATCCATCACGCCGACCAACGGCCTGCGCTGGCGGCACGCCGACGCCCCGGCCGCGATGCAGTTCACTCCCGGCGCGCTGGCGGAGGTCCATCTGGGCGCGCAGCCAATTCCGCCCGCCGGCTCGCCGAATTTCTGCTTCGTGCGCCTCACCAACGGCGACGAGCTCTCCGGCAACCTCACCTCGCTCAACGCCCGCGAGCTCGTGCTGGACACCTGGTTCGCCGGTCCGCTCACGCTGCCCCGCGCCCGGGTCGCCGCGCTGCGGCCAGCGGGTGGTGCCCCGCGCGCCATCTTCGCCGGCCCCGATGGGATGGACGGCTGGACGCACGGCAAGGGCCTGCCCGGCGTGGCCAACGCGGGCGAATGGCATTTCCTCAACGGCGCGTTTGTGGCCGCTCAGTCCGCGTCCATCGCCCGCGACGTGAAGCTCCCGCCCGAATCGAGCATGGAGTTCGACCTCGCGTGGCGCGGCACCTTCGCGCTGGCCATCGCGCTCTACACGGATTCCCTTCAGCCGGTGCGCCTGGCGGACACGGCCAAGGAACCGCCGTTCTGCCCCTTCTACAGCCTGCAAGTGAACAGCTACTCCACCCAAGTCCTGCTAGTGCGGCAGAACGAACCCATCCGCCAGATTGGCATGGCGATCATCCCCACGCTCCAGCAGACCAACCAAGCCCGCATCGCCATCAAGAGCAGCCGGGAACAGAAGAGCCTGACACTCCTCATCAACGGTGTGGTGGCCAAGCAGTGGGTGGACCCGGAGGGCTTCGCCGCGCGTGGCACCGGCATCCGCTTTGTGCATCAAGGCCAGGGCCCGCTGCGCCTCGCCAACCTCCGCATCACCGAGTGGGACGGCCGCCTGGATGAACACGTCGCCCCGCTCGTTGCCAATGTGAAGGACGATGTCGCGCGCCTCGTGAACCGCGATTCGGTGGTGGGCCAGGTGATCGAGTGGAAGGACGGCAAGTTCCGCCTTGCCACCGCCAGTGGCCCCATCGAGGTGCCCATCGAACGCATCGCCCAACTGGACTTGGCCACCGAGCGCAGCCAGCCCGCGCCCCTGCAGCCCGGCGAAATCCGCGCCTTCTTCGCAGGTCGCGGTAGCCTGACCTTTGCACTGGAGAGCTGGACGGAGAAAGCCGTGCGGGTGAACAGCACCAGCTTCGGCAAGGCTGAGATCGCCCCGCGCGCCTTCAGCCGGATTGTGTTTCAGCCCCAGCCGTAGCACCACCCGGCAAACGCCCGCGCGGACACGCTCCACCCGGCAAGTCCAAGACCTGATTTCATCACCCAGATGCGACTCTACTTTCTCCGCCACGCGGCCGCTCTCGATGGCCCGGACGATGCGCTCCGCCCCCTTTCGCCCGAAGGCAGGCAGCAAGCCCGCAAACTCGCCCGCTTTCTGAAGCGCAGCGGAATCCGTTTCGACCTCGCCTTCACCAGCCCGCTGGTGCGCGCCCGGCAGACGATGGACCTCGTGCTCCCGATCACGAACGCCGCACAGCCGCTTAAACCCCAGACCGCAAGCGCGTTGCTGAACGAAACCAGCGCCGCCCAGTTCGCCAACTGGCTCATCCGGCTGCCGCGGACCGCCGGCCACGTCCTGCTGGTCGGCCATGAACCCACCCTGTCCGAACGTGTCCGCTGGATGCTCGGCCTGTTGAACGAGGAAGCGCTGGAATTGCGCAAAGGTGCCATCGCCTGCATCCGGACCGAGGACCTGCGGTCCGGCAGCTTGAAATTCCTGATCACGCCGAAAATCCTCGGTGCCGGCCGCAGCACGCCATGAACCCTGAAATGCAATCCGAGCTCGCCCGGCTCTCCGCCGACCTGGGCATCGGCCAGTTCCGGCGGCACATCTTCCTCTGCGCCGAGCCCTCCAAGCCCAAGTGCAGCCCTCGCGAGGCGAGCTTGGAATCGTGGGCGTATCTGAAGCGCCGGCTCAAGGAACTCGGGCTGGTCGGCCCCCGGGCGCTGGTCTATCGAACCAAGGCCAACTGCCTCCAAGTCTGCGCCCGCGGTCCCATCGCCGTCGTGTATCC
>Ga0075471_10001103_pt1 | contig 17407 bp, 12 predicted proteins | sample DEB19_08_DNA_2_FD_74787 | JGI IMG/M metagenome (GOLD analysis project Ga0075471, IMG submission 74787) | Aqueous microbial communities from the Delaware River and Bay under freshwater to marine salinity gradient to study organic matter... | ecosystem: Environmental > Aquatic > Marine > Coastal ... | reverse complement strand
CGTCGAGCCCCAGCCCACCGAGGACTCGGGCGCTGGCGGGCGAGTCGCCGCCGAACAGGCTGTTGGCCGCGCCGACGAGGAGCGCTGCGTCGCTCGCCGAGACGTCCCCCTGGGGGCGGCCGAGCACGAGCCAGGCCAGCTTGTCGGGCTCGGGTACCTCCGGGATCGACGCGAGCCTCGCTCGCGGCCGGCTGACGGTGCCGGCGATCTCCACGCCGGCCTCCACCGGCAGCCCCTTGCGCAGCGCGAGGACGTTGAGCCCCGGGTTGTCGAGCGGCCCCACGAAGTTGAGCGCGCCGCGCTCCAGGGTGAGCGTGCGGCCGAAGGCCTCATAGGTGCCGCCCACGGTTCGCATGGTTCCATTGGCGCGCAGGTTCACGCCTGGCTCACCGGTCACGCGCAGGCTTCCGGCGAGGCGCGTGTCGATACCGCGGCCCTGGAAGTAGAGCCGATCGCCAAGGCCAAGCCGAAGGTCCAGGCGCACTTGCTCGGGGCGGCGGGAGCGTTCCGCGGGCTTGCCCCGATCGATGACGACATCGTCACCCAGGCTGGGTGCGGCGGAGGCGGGAATGCCGAACCAGCCTGCATCGGCGATGACCTCGCCCGCGATGGCGATGCGGGGCCCATCGAGGTCGGCACGCGCCTCGCCCGAGACGGCGAGAAAGCGCGTGTCGAGGCGGGTGAGGGGGAAGCCGCCCGCCTTCAGCGTGAGCGAGCCTTTTTGGGTGCCGAGGTCCAGTCGCCCCTGCGCGGAGAGCGTTCCCGGCTCGGCACGACGCACGCCTGCAAGCGCCTTGGCGGCGTTGCCTGCAAGCTTCCACGGCGTCGAGAGCGTGAATCGCTCGATGCGGGCCTCGCGGTTGTCCAGCGCGACGGAGAGATTGCCCTCGGCGATCTCCGCGCCGGAAACAGGCTCGCGCAGTGCGAGCTTCGTCGCGTCGAGCCGGCCAGACCAGACGGGGTCGATGAGGGTGCCGGCGAGCGTTCCCTCCCCCTGAACCTGCCCCGCGAGCTGGGCATCGGGCCCGACCCAGGCGGCAGCCCACGCGAGATCCGGGATGTCGACCGCGAAGCGGCCGGCCACCGGGGCCCGCCGGTCCAGAGACCAAGCCAGGCCGTTGCGAACGACCGCTGCGGACCCCTCCGCGCGCACCGTGCCCGCGAGACGCGACTGCACGTCGAGCGTGGCCTTCACCCGGCCCTCGACGGCATCGGCGCGCAATTCAAGGGCCTGCAGGCCGAGCGAGCGACGCGGGTCGCCCACGCGCAGGTCGCCGCGCTCCCGGCGCACGAGCGCGTAGCCCTCGACCCGATCGCCGAGGCGCACATCCCATTCACCCGCGAGCTCGAGCGACGACGACAGGCGATCCTCCAGGCCGAGGATGCGCATGATCGTGCGCACCACGACCCCGCGCGAGCGGCCCTTGGCCTCGAGCGTGTCGTTCGCCCAGCGCGTGAGCAGCAATTGCGCTTCACCGGCTTCGCCACGCAAAGTGGCGTCCTTGAGCTCGATCAGTTGGCGAGAGATCACGAGGGGCGCGGGAGCCACCAGCGAAACGGGAGTGGCCACCTGGACGTCGAAGGTGCCCACCGTGCCACGCCACTCCGGCTCGCCCTTCGCCTCGCCCAGGGCGCCCGCGACGGCGACGCGGCTGCTGCGATTGCCTGGGAAGCGCGCGTCGAGGCTGGCGCGGTGCGATGCGCGTGAGCCGTCCAGCGCGAGATCCGCGCGCTCGACGAGCGGCGTACCGGCGCGAGAGAGGCCAGCGAGCGACGCGGTAGCGCGGATGACGCCGGCCCGTCCGGCAGCCAGCTCGGCTTCACTGGCCAGCAATTCGATTCGAATCCCGTCGGACATCGAAAGCTTTCGCGCGTTGAACGTCGCGCGGCCCGAGGGTTCGGCAAGCGTTCCCTCCAGGCGCCCCTCCAGCGTCACCTCGCCCGCGAGCGTTTGCCCGAAGGCCGTGGCGGCCGGCGCAATGTCCGGTGCCTTCAGCACGAGATCGAATCGGTCGCCCGCCTTGCCGAACGCGCCCCGCGTCACCAGGCGGGCGCTGCCCAGGGTCGCATTGATGTCGGCGCGGCGCAGACGGCTGCCATCGAGCGAGACGACCGCATCCCCCTCGAGCGGCTGGTTGCCGAGCCGGCTGCGAGACACAGCGAGCGTCGCCTCGTCGATTGTTCCCGACGTGAGACGCCCTCGCGCGCTGAGGGCGCCATTGAGCTCTCCCGCTGGCCACGTCGACACCAAGGCGGCCGGGTTGGCCCTGTCGAGGCTGCCTTCCAGGGTGAAGGCCTGGTCGCCCGTGAGGCCCAGCTCGCCGCGCAACTGGGCTTGCGCGCCGCCGGATTTCACCAGCGCGCGCGAAACGGTGAGCTTGCCGGCGGCGAGGGTAGCGGCGCCGTCGATCGCGAAGCGTGGATCCGCGAGCGATACGGTGAATGATTGAGTCTCCGCCGTCACCTGCGCCACCAGGGCACCCGCAAGCGCGGTTGGCTGCAGGTCGGCGTGCAGCGCGGCGAGATTGGCATCGCGCACGTCGAGGCGTGCGTCGAGTTTGCCTTGCGCCCAGATGGCGTTGCCGCGGACGCGTCCCTTCCCGGGAAGGGCAAGGTCGACCCCGCTGGCCGCGACGATTCCATCGCCGACCGTGAGCTTCGCGTGCGCCGCAGCGATGGGCAGTTGGCCGCGATTCCACGGCCCCGCCTCACCGTTGGCGATACGGACGGGGCCGAGTAGCGTGCCCGTTGCGTCGGTGATGAGTTGCGCCTCGACATCCAGTCTTGTGCGCGGCGCCCTTGCGAACCCCGCGAGATTGATGCCGCGAATCCTGGCGTCGACGCGCTCGAGCGGTAACCTGGCAAACGGGAGCAGGTCGGCCTCGCCCCCGCCTGTGATGCCACCGTCCGCGCCCTCGAACACGACGCGTATCCGCTCGAGGGCTCCGGTGGCGCGTGCGTCGATGCGGTAGGCAGCGCCATCGCGCAGGCCGCTCCAGGTGGCTGCCGCCGCCACCGGAAACGGTGAGGCCATGCCGACCGAGCCGGAGATCGACGCCGATCCCACAGGCGTCTCGGCGCGGAGGTCGCGAACCTGCCACTGGCCCGCGTCACCGAGTACGGTGGCCTGAAGGTTTCGGATCGATACGGGTGGCTTGCCGGAGTCGAGCGTTCCCACGCGCAGCTCACCGATGCGGACCGCCAGCACGACGCGCAGCGGCGAGACGAGGCTGTCGGGGAGCCGAGGAGGCTCGTTGGACGATATCGTCTCGACCACCACCTCGCGGGCAGATGCGGTGTCGATCCGAACCTCGGGCACGGTGAGCTGCGATGGCGACCAGTCGATCGCCACATCGCGGATCGTGGTCCTCGCGGCTGGCGTTGCAAGCTGCCATTCGGCGATGGCGAGCGGCCCAATGAGCCGGCCCTCGACACCCGCCACCTTGGCGCCAGAGGCGCTGGCCACGCGCTCGAGCACGTACCGCGCGCCGGGAGTGGTCAGCAGGAGCCAGGCTGCGCCCAGCAGCGATCCGCCGGCGGCGAGCGCGATGGCGGCGCCAGACCAGGCAGCCGTGAGCCGGAGCCATGAGCGGGGCGCGCGATGGGCCATCAGAACGCCACCGACACGGAAAGGCTCAGCCGCGCCTTGCGGTCGCGCTCGGACCAGCCGAGGTCCGCGGCAATGGGCCCCGCCGCGGTTCGCCACCGAGCGCCCACGCCATAGCCTTGATTGAGCGTGAGGTCGGCTCGCCGATCCGCGGCGTCGCCTGCATCCCAGAAGAGCGCAGCGCCCCAGTCGCCAGAAAGCCAGCGCACGTATTCCACGGTTCCCGTCGCGAGATAACGTCCGCCGACGATCGCGTCGCCCTCGCGGACGCCGAGGCTCTGGTAGGCATAGCCCCGCACCGAGCGCGTGCCGCCGGCGCGGAAGAGAAAGTCCTCGGGGATTCCCTCGCGCGATGCCGCCCACACCACGCCAGCCTCGGCCCGAAAGATCAGCTGGCTGGACTGCGTGAGGCTGAACCAGTGCTGGTATTGCGCCCGCCCGCGCAGGAACGTCTGGTCGGACAACACCGACCGGGCTGCGCCGGTGGCCTCGACGGTGAGCACGCCGCCTCGACGGGGGTTGAGGACATCGTCGACGGTGCGCCACGTGACGTGGGCGTTCGGCGTGAGCGCACGGCTCACCCGAGGATCAGCGCCATCGGGGAGGGATTGCTCCACCTGAAACCCGAGCCCCGCGCCGAATTCGAGCGGGCCCAGGGGAACCAGTCGCCGGGCTGCGACGGCGCCGCGCCGGGTTTCGAGGCCCTGGTTCGCGGTTCGCTCGCCGAGCACGCCCACGCTGTCCCTGGCCGGCTGCCCGCCGAGCACCGACTCGCCGGGGCCGCGCGGGGGCAGGTAGAAGTCGGCGTAACCGATTTGCCGCGTCCGCTCGGCCTGCAGCGCCGACTGCATGTCGTAGCCGCGCCCCAGCGCGTTGCGGTAGCGAAGGGACACTTCGCCGCGGGGCCCCGCATCGGTTCCGTAGCCGGCTGCGAGCCCGACATCGGCTCGGGGGCGCTCGGTCACTGCGATGCGGACGGGGGCGCGACCGGGATGGGCGCGATCGCGATCGATGTCCACGGTGACGCTGGCGAACCAGGGTGTGCTCTGCAGCCGCCGCTGGACGTCGAGTAGGCGGTCGCTGCGGTAAGGCTCGCCCGGGTCGATGTCGAGCAGGCGATCCACCAGGTGCCTCGGATACCGCTCGATCCCCGTGACCACGGGCTCGCCCAGCGTGAACGCCGGGCCGCTGTCCAGCGTGATCGAGAGGCGCGCCTGGGCTGCGTTGGCGTCCACCCGGGCTTCGCTCGCGACGATTTCCCCGGTGGCGTAGTCGTCGGAGGTGAGCGCCTCGAGAACGCGGGCCTTGGCGTCGTCCCAGGCGGCCTGCCGGAAAGGTTGGCCCGCGGCCAATTGCCAGCCCGTGCGCAGGCTTTCCCGGCGCTGCGCGCGCCACTCGCCTTCGCCGGCGATGTCGCCCCGGAATTGAATGTCGATGCCCGCGACCACCGCCCGCGAGCCGGGCGTCAACACGACCCGAGTGCGATCCTGTTCCTCCCGGATGTCGACCGTGGCGGAGACCCAGCCCTCGGCAGCAGCGATGCCCGGGGCGCGCGCACGCACGTCGCGAAACCACCGTCGCCAGGCGCCGCGGTCTTGCGTCGCTTCGGCCGGTGGCGGGAGGTGCCGCTCGTAGAGCACCCGCAGCGCATCGGGCGCCTCCCAGACGACGGGGAGCCGGGGTGGCCGGGGCTCTTCGTCGGCCGCGAGTGATGGCAGCGCCCCGGCCGCGACGGCGGCGAGGACGGCGAGGCGAAGGAAGCGGAGCGTCACCTAGCCGTGATGGCGCGCGGCCACCTCGACCTCGTTCCTCGAGCCGAGGATCACGGCGACGCGCTGGTGCAGGGCGGTGGGAACCACGTCGAGGATGCGCTCCCGGCCCGTGGTTGCGGCGCCGCCCGCCTGCTCGACGATCATGGCCATGGGGTTGGCCTCGTAGAGCAGGCGCAGCCGTCCGGGCTTCGACGGGTCCTTGGTATCGCGCGGATAAAGGAACACGCCGCCACGCATCAGAATGCGGTAGACGTCGGCCACCATCGAGGCCACCCATCGCATGTTGAAGTCCTTGCCGCGCGGGCCCGTCTTGCCGGCGATCAGCTCCGACACGTAGCGCTGCACCGGCGGCTCCCAGAAGCGCTGGTTGGAGGCGTTGATCGCGAACTCCTTCGTGTCCTCCGGAATGCGGATGTCCTCGCGCGTGAGGATGAAGGAGCCGACCTCGCGATCCAGCGTGAACGAATGCACGCCTCGCCCTACCGTCAGCACCAGCACGGTGGAGGGCCCGTAAACGGCGAAGCCCGCGCAGACCTGCCTCGTTCCCGACTGCAGGAAGGCCTTCTCGTCGGCGGGGTCGACGCCCTCGGGGCAGCGCAGCACGGAGAAGATGGTGCCGACGGCGATGTTCACGTCGATGTTGGAGGAGCCGTCCAGCGGGTCGAACAGCAGGAGGTATTCACCCTTCGGCATGCGATGCGGGATGGGGTGGGGCTTCTCCATTTCCTCGGAAGCCATCGCCGCGAGGTGCCCGCCCCACTCGTTTGCCTCGAGCAGGATTTCGTTGGCGATCACGTCGAGCTTCTTCTGCGCCTCGCCCTGCACGTTGCCGGTGCCGGCGTCGCCCAGCACGCCGGCAAGCGCCCCCTTGTTCACGTTGAGCGAGATGGCCTTCACGGCCCGGGCGACCACCTCGACCAGCAGCCGCAGCTCGGCCGGCAGGGCCTGGCTTTGCCATTGCTCGTCGATCAGGAAACGCGAGAGGGGGACCTTGCGCATGGCGAGGGAAATCGAAGGGTGAACAAGAAGGCGTAAGGATACCGTTTCGGTGCGTGGGCCTCCGGCGCGTTTGCTATCCTCCGCGCCTCGTCGAATTCCTCCGCCCCATGCACGTCGTCATCCTTGGCAGCGGTGTCGTCGGCACCGCCACTGCCTACTACCTTGCCCGGGACGGGCACGCGGTTACCGTCGTCGACCGTCAGCCCGGCGCCGCGCTGGAGACCAGCTTTGGCAACGCCGGCGAGATTTCGCCCGGGCTTTCTGCGCCGTGGGCGGGCCCGGGCGTTCCCTTGAAGGCGATCCGGTGGCTTCTGATGGCCCACGGGCCGCTCGTGATTCGCCCCCTCCTCGACCCGGCGATGTGGCGCTGGGGCCTCGCGCTGCTCGCCAACTGCACCGCGGGGGCCTACCGCCGCAACAAGAGCCGCATGGTTTCGCTGGCGGAGTACAGCCGCGACTGCTTTCGCGAGCTGCGCCGGGAGACCGGCATTGCCTATGACGACCGCGCGCGCGGCACGTTGCAACTGTTCCGCACAATGGCGCAGCTGGAGGGCATCGAGCGCGATGCGGAAGTGCTGAGGGAGTTCGGGGTTCCCTACGAAGTGCTCGATCGATCGGGCGTGGCGCGCGCGGAGCCGGCGCTTGCGCGGGTGTCCGGCAAGTTCGTCGGGGGGCTTCGCCTGCCCAACGACGAAACGGGCGACTGCCACCTCTTCACGCAGCGCCTGGCTCGACTTGCCGAGGCGAGGGGTGTGCAGTTCCAGTTCGGGACCCCCATCGAGGAGCTCGCCTTCTCGGGAGGGGAGGTGACCGGCGTGCGAACGGCATCGGGCGTGGTTCGCGGCGATGCGTACGTGTGTGCGCTCGGCAGCTACGCGCCGCAGCTGCTCGCGCCACTGGGCATCCGGTTGCCGGTCTATCCCGTGAAGGGATACTCGATCACGGTGCCAATCACCGATGCTGCGGGTGCGCCGGAATCCACAGTGATGGATGAAACGTACAAGGTGGCGATCACGCGGTTGGGCGACCGCATCCGCGTCGGAGGCACGGCGGAGCTCGCCGGCTACGACCTCACATTGCGCCCCGGGCGGCGACGCACGCTTGAGTTCGTCGTGTCCGACCTTTTCCCGACGGGCGGCGATGTTGCCCGAGCCACGTTTTGGGCGGGCCTGCGGCCGATGACACCGGATGGAACGCCGGTGGTGGGGCCTACGGCCTATCGAAACCTGCACCTCGCCACGGGCCACGGCACGCTGGGATGGACCATGTCGGCCGGCACCGGCCAGCTGCTGGCGGACTTGCTGGGCGGGCGAAAGCCCGCCATCGATGCGGGAGTGCTCGCGCTTTCGCGCTACGGCTGAGGCGTCACTCCGGGTCGTTGAGCTGGAAGTCGCGCGGCAGCAAGTCGTTGGAGCGGGCAAAGTCGCGGGCGATCGCCCAGTCCTTGGCGGCCATTTCTGCCTCGTACTCGGCCTCGGCATCACGCCAGTCGGAGAGCGTGCGCCCCGAAAATCCCCGCGCCTGGGCCTTGTTGAGTGCGCGCCGAGCGATCTGGGTGTTGCGTTCGCGAACGTCCGATGGGACGGCGTTTTCGCCAGCGGCGGCCGGGGCAGGCTGCGGCGAATCCGTCGCGCGGGGCGGGCGAGGCTCTTGCGGGGTGTTGCTCATGGCGTCTCTCCTCAGGAAAAAGGCTCTGGGCCGACGCCTGCAACCGTACCCCTCCGGCGCGCGCGAACCCATACGCGCAACCACGCACGTGGAGCGACTGGCCGCGCTTGAGCGACAATGGGCGCCCTTCCACGCAGGCCGCTTGCCGTGTTCCGCTGGTTCGAACGCCTCGTCGACCCATTCCCCGAGGCCCTCCCCCCGCCGCCGCCCAAGGGTTTTCTCGCCTTTCTCTGGGCCTGCACCGAGGGCATGCGCCCGTACCTGTTGCTCATGACGCTGTTCACGGCAGCCATTGGCGCATTCGAGGCCGTGCTCTTTGCCCTCCTTGGCCAGCTCGTGGACTGGCTCACCACGGTGCCGGCGAACGAGTTGTGGGCGCGGGAGAAGCTGACGCTCGCGTTGGTGGCGGCCGTGCTCGCGGGCAGCATCGGGCTCGCTGCCCTGCAGACGCTTTTCAAGCACCAGACGCTCGCCGCCAACTTTCCGATGCGCCTGCGATGGAACTTCCATCGCCTGCTGCTCGGCCAGAGCATGAGCTTCTACCAGGACGAGTTCTCGGGCCGCATCGCCACCAAGCTCATGCAGTCGGCGCTCGCCGTGCGCGACAGCTGGATGGTGATCGCCGACATCCTCGTCTACGTGATCATCTACTTCGCCACCATGACCGCCATTCTCGGTGGCTTCCGCCCGTGGATGATGGCGCCGTTTCTCGGCTGGCTCGCGCTCTACCTCTTGGCGCTGCGCTACTTCGTGCCTCGCCTGGCGCGCACGGCAAAGGACCAGGCCGATGCCCGCTCGCTGATGACCGGGCGCATCACGGACGCCTACACGAATATCGCCACCGTGAAGCTCTTCTCGCACGCCAATCGGGAGGCGGGCTACGCGCGCTCGGCGATGCAGGACTTTCTCGGCACGGCCCATGCCCAGATGCGGCTCGTCAGCGGCTTCGAGGTGGCCAACCAGGCGATGTCGGTTGCTCTCGTCGGCGGCACCGCCGGGCTTGCGCTCTGGTTCTGGTCCCGGGGCGAGGTGGGCATTGGCGCCGTCGCTGCAGCGGTGGCGATGGCCATGCGCCTGAACGGCATCTCGCACTGGGTGATGTGGGAATTCACCTCCCTCTTTGAAAGCGTCGGCACCGTGCAGGATGGAATCGAGCTCCTGACGCGGCCGGTGTCGGTGATCGACCCGCCCGGCGCGCGGCCCGTGCAGGTTTCGCGCGGCGAAGTGCGATTCGAGGGCGTGAGCTTTGCCTACGCCAATGGCCGAAAGGTGGTCGATGGCCTGAACCTGCACATCCGGCCGGGGGAGAAGATTGGCCTGGTGGGCCGCTCGGGCGCGGGCAAGAGCACCGTGGTGAGCCTCCTGCTGCGGCTCTACGACGTGCAGGCGGGGCGCATTCTCCTGGACGGGCAGGACATCGCCGGCGCTACACAGGAGTCGTTGCGCGCCCAGATCGGCATGGTCACTCAGGACACGTCGCTGCTGCACCGCTCCGTGCGCGAGAACATTGTCTACGGGCGCCCCGATGCCACTGACGAGCAGATGATTGCCGCCGCTCGGCGCGCGGAGGCCGATGACTTCGTGCCCGATCTGGTGGACCCGCGGGGCCGGCGAGGCTACGACGCGCATGTGGGCGAGCGTGGGGTGAAGCTCTCCGGCGGCCAGCGGCAGCGGATTGCCATCGCCCGCGTGATGCTGAAGGACGCGCCCATCCTGCTCCTCGATGAGGCAACGAGCGCGCTGGACAGCGAGGTGGAAGTGGCCATCCAGGCGAGCCTGTACCGGCTGATGGAGGGCAAGACGGTGGTCGCGATCGCACACCGGCTCTCCACCATCGCGGCGATGGATCGCCTCGTGGTGATGGACCACGGGCGCGTGGTGGAGGAGGGCACCCACGCGCAACTGCTTGCGGGCGGCGGAATTTACGCCCGGCTGTGGGCTCACCAGAGCGGCGGCTTCCTGGGGGACGAGGCGGAGGAAGGGTTCGATGCAGACCGTCGGCCGCTTCGCGCCACGGGCGCCTGAGGCCGGTCGTGCCAGACGCTTCCGTGAAGGAGCGTGGTTTATAGTCGCACCCCTCGCGGCCCCACGATCACCGGGCCACCCCTTCTCCTTCCGCGCCCCTTTCCTCGTCGATGACTGCTTTCCCCCTGGCTGATCGGCTGCGCGTCCTCCCGCAATACGCGCTGCCCAAGTCGGTGATCACCTCCGTGCTGGGCTCGTTGGCCCGCTCCAAGGCGCCTTTTACCCGCCACGCCATTCCGTGGTTCATCCGCCGCTATGGCGTGAACATGGCGGAGGCCGCGAACGCGGACCCGGCGTCGTACTCGTGTTTCAACGATTTTTTCACCCGCGCCCTTCGCGAAGGCGTGCGGCCCCTCGCGTCGTCTTCACTGGTGTGTCCCGTGGACGGCGCGGTGAGCCAATGCGAGCCGATGCAGGGCGATGGCGTTCTGCAGGTGAAGGGCCATCGCTACAGCGCCCGCGCGCTTCTGGGGGGAGATGAGGCGCTGGCGGCTGCGTTCCGCGATGGTGATGCCGTCACCATCTACCTCAGCCCGCGCGACTACCACCGCATTCACATGCCGTGCGCGGGCGAGCTCAAGGCCATGGTGCACGTTCCCGGGGCGCTCTTCTCCGTGAATCCCACAACAGTGCAGGGCGTTCCGGACCTCTTTGCTCGCAACGAGCGGGTAGCGTGCCTCTTCGAGGCGTCCTTCGGGCCGTTTGCGCTGGTGCTCGTCGGCGCGACCGTGGTCGGCAGCATGATGACGAGCTGGCATGGCGTGGTGACGCCGCCGCGCCGGGGCGCGGTGAAGACGTGGGACTACTCCGGGCAGAGCGTTCGGCTCGAGCGCGGTGCCGAGATGGGCCGTTTTCTGGTGGGGTCCACGGTGGTGCTGTTGTTTCCGCGCGGGACCGTCCAATTGAACCGGGATTGGGCGCCGGGAAGCCCCGTTCGGCTGGGGCAGGCGATGGGAGAGCTGGCCGTCTAGTCGTTGGCCTACAGCCAGCGGGCGCGCTTGAAGCGCCAGTAAAGGAACGCCGCCGACCCCGCGATCAGGCTCAGCGCCATGGGGTAGCCCCATTCCCAGTCGAGCTCGGGCATGTGCTTGAAGTTCATGCCCCAGATGCCCACCAGCGCCGTGCACACACCGAAGATGGCCGCCCAGGCGGCGAGCTTGCGTGTCGTTTCGCCCTGTTCGATCGCCACCATGGAGACGTTGACCTGGATGGCGGTGCCGATGGTGTCGCGCGCGGTGTCGATGCCCGCCGTCATGCGCGCCAGGTGGTCGTGGACGTCGCGGAAATACTCCTGCGTCCCCTGGCAGACGGGCGGCACGCGCCCGCCATGCAATTTGCCGGCGGCCTCCTGCAGCGGCGTGACTGCGTGGCGCAGTTGGTTCACCCGCCGCTTCAGGGCATAGAGCCGCTCGATATTCCGGCGTGCGGCCCGGCGCGCGAAGATCTTGGCCTCGATTGCCTCGAGCTCGTCTTCGAGCGCCGCCAGCAGGGGAAAGTATCGGTCGACGACCGCGTCCATGAGCGCATAGAAGACGAAGCCCGCGCCCAGTTGCAGGAGCTCCGGCTCCCGTTCGCAGCGCTCGCGAACCCCCAGGAAGCCCTCGCCACTTCGGTTGCGCACCGAGAGCACGAAATTTCGCCCCACGAACACGGCCACCTCGCCCGCTTCCCAGCCCTCGGCCCCCGGCTCGAGCAACTGCATCACCATGAAAAGGTGCTCGCCGTACTCCTCGAGCTTCGGGCGCTGGTGCCCCTTCTGGGCGTCCTCGATGGCCAGCGGGTGCAGCTCGAACTCGTCCTGCAATCCCTCGAGTTCGCGCGGCGAGGGGTCGCGCAACGCCACCCAGACGAAGCAGCCGGGCCGCTCGAGATACGAACGGATGTCCCCGATGCCGATGTCGGCGAGCTTTCGGCCTTCCTGGTAGGCGACGCAATTGATGAGCATGGTCAGGTTCCGCAGAAAGTCTTGTAGCAGGCCGTGACGGCAGGCGGGGCGGGCTCGGCGTAGGGGGCGAGCTCGGGTGACTCGTTGAACGGTTGTTGCAGCGCGCCCAGCAGGCGCTCGAACGGCACTAGGTTGCCATCGACCGAGGCGGCTGCCAACGCTTCCTCCACGCGATGGTTGCGGGCAATGACGAAGGGGCTCGCCGCCCGGATGCGAGCGGCCCGCCCCGCGAGGGCTGCTCGAGGCTCGAGGCCGCTGGCGGAATCCTCGTCGGCGCAGCGCGCTTGCCAGCGGGCGAGCCACATGTCGGGTGCCGCCTGCTCATCGAAGAGGCTGCGCAACTTCCCCACCTCACCCGCAGCCGCGTCGGCGAGCCGTCGCCAGCCCAGCGTGAAGTCCACCTTGTGTGCCTGCAGCAGCGACAGCCAATCGGCCGCCAAGGCGGAGTCGGCCTCCGCCTCCGCCTCGTTGGCCCGTTCAAGGCCCAGCTTGGCGCGCTGGCCTTGCAGGAGATGGCGAAAATAGCGGTCGGGGAAGGTGTTCAGGATGTCGGTGGCACTGGCGACTGCCTTGTCGACATCCGTGTCGAGCAGCGGCAGCAGCGCCTCGGCGAGCCGGGTGAGGTTCCACTGCCCGATGGAGGGCTGGTTGCCGTAGGCATAACGGCCGTGGGTGTCGATGGAGCTGAACACGGTGGCCGGGTCATAAGCCTCGAGAAAGGCGCACGGGCCGAAATCGATCGTCTCCCCCGAGAGCGCCATGTTGTCGGTGTTCATGACGCCGTGGATGAACCCCACGTTCATCCAGCGGGCGATGAGGCCCGCCTGTCGCTCGACAACGGCTTCCAGGAGCGCGGCGTACCGGTCTGGGCGCTGTGCGAGCGAGGGGTCATGGCGCCGGATGGTGTAGTCGGCGAGCCTTCGGAGGTTGTCGTGTTCCTGCCTTGCGGCAAAGTACTCGAAGGTGCCTACGCGGATATGGCTCGCCGCCACGCGCGTGAGCACTGCGCCCGGCAGCGCTCCCTCGCGCATCACCTGCTCCCCGCTAGCCGCCACCGCCAGCGCGCGCGTGGTCGGGATGCCCAGGGCATGCATTGCTTCGCCGAGCAGGACTTCGCGCAGCATCGGGCCAACCGCGGCCTTGCCGTCGCCATTGCGCGCGTAAGGGGTGCGGCCCGAGCCCTTGAGGGCGATGTCGCGCCGACGGCCGTGGCGGTCCAGCACCTCGCCCAGCAGCACGGCCCGGCCGTCACCCAGGCGAGGCGAAAATCCGCCGAACTGGTGCCCCGCGTAGGCCTGCGCGATGGGCTCGGCTCCCTCGGGAACGGTGTTGCCGGCGAATACGTTCGATGCAGCCTCGCCCAGGGCCGTGAGGTCGATGCTCAGCTCGAGCGCGAGTGGCTGGTTCACATAAATCAGCTTCGGTTCGCGTGCTGGCGCGGGTTGCCAGGGGGTGTAGAAACCCTCCAGCTCACGGGCATAGGTATTGTCGAAGCGTGCGAACGATTGAGGCATGGGCTTGAGCGGAAGTGCAGTGCGGCACTCAGGCGCTACAGGACGTCATCGAAGCCGCCACGCACAGACTCGAACCATCGGCTGGCCCACACAGCGAATGCCAGCCCGGCGACGAGATACAGCGACAACGCGAGCCATGAGGGCGCCTCGCCCCAGAGCACGACCTTGCGGGATTCCTCGATGAAGAACGTGAGCGGGTTTGCCGCGACCACTTCGCGAAATCCTTCGGGTAGCGAGGCAAGCGGAAAGAAGACGGGCGAGGTGAAGAGCAGCAATGACGACAGAAAGGAGGAAACCTGGCCGACGTCCTTGGCGTACGCCCCCAAGGCTGCCAGCAGCCACAGGATCCCCAGCGCGAAGAGGGCGAGGGGCGCCATGACCAGGGGCAGATACAGGATGGTCCACTGAAGCCCGATGGAGGAGGCGGCGAGGAACGCCGCCAGCACCATCAGGCAGACCGCGGCCTGGAATGTTGCCGTCCCCAGCGCGACCCACGAGAGTATTCCCACCGGGAATACCGACCGCTTCACAAAATCCGGGTTGCTGGTGATCAGCGTCGGCCCGCGGGTGAGGCTCTCGGAGAGGAAGCCATGGACGATCATGCCCGTGAAGATCGCCACGGCAGCATCGAGGTTGCTGCCCGTGGCGGCACCGGGCCAGCGAGCCTTGAACACCGCAGAGAAAATGAAGGTGTAGACCAGCAGCATCAAAAGCGGCTGGAGCAGGGGCCAGGCCATGCCGAGCACAGAGCCCCTGTACCGGGCCTGAACGTCCTGGCGTGTCAGCTCCCATACGAGCCAGCGGTGTGCGACGAGGGCCTTCAGCATGGCGCCGGCTCCCTCATGGCGTGGTGGCGGGGCGCTGGCCCCGGCCCGGCAGCCACGCGTGCGGGAGGCGGACGACACCGTAGTCTCTCGTCTCCCCGGTGACCGTGAACTCGACCACGACCGTGTCGAACAGGCGCAGCCCCTCGGGGTCCATGGCGTGCGCGCGGAACTCATACTGACCGGGAAGCAGTTGTAGCGACTCGAAGCGAATCGCAAAGGCAAAGTGCTTCGGCGAGACGCGAACCGGCTGGTAGCCGTGGTCGTGGGAATGCAGGCCGCATACCCCGGTGCCATTGATGCGAACGATCCCCACCAGGAGCACGGGGGGGGCGTCGTGCGGGTCGAAGGCGGTGCCCTGAAATGTCACGGTCGTGCCCATGGGAAAGGCATGGGCCTCGCGACCGCTTCCGTCCTCGGCCCACAGAGACAGCACCCTGGGGATCGCGTTGTTGGGCGTGGCCTGCGCCTGAGGCTGGGGCAAGTTGGCGGCACTTCGCTCATGCCAGGCGAGATACTCCCGGGTGACATCGTGGGCGGGGCCCTCCCGGCGAACCTGGCCGTGGTCGATCCACACCGCGCGGTTACAGAGCGACTGGACGTGATACATGCTGTGCGAGACCAGCAGCAGCGTGCCGCCGGACGCGCGGAAGTCCGTGAGCCAGCGAATGCACTTGCGCTGGAAGGACTCGTCGCCGACGGCCAGGGCCTCGTCGGTGATGAGCACCTCCGGCTCGAGGGCGGTGGCGACGGCGAACCCCAGCCTCACGACCATGCCGGAAGAGTAGTGCTTGATGGGGTCGTCGATGTGCTCGCCGATGTCGGCGAACTCGATGATCGCCGCCGACTTGCGCGAGGTCTCCCGGGGGGAGAGGCCGGCGAGCGCCCCGGACAGCCGGATGTTCTCTCGGCCGGTGTATTCCATGTGAAAGCCTGTGCCGAGCTCGAGCAGCGCGCCCACGCGCCCGCTCACGGCCACCTTGCCTGCCGAAGGCCGAGTCACCCCCGCGATGACCTTGAGCAGCGTCGACTTTCCCGCCCCGTTCTCGCCGATGATTCCCACTGACTCGCCACGGTCCACGCGCAGCGTGACGTCATGGAGTGCCCGGAAACCGGGAGGCGCCCGGCGGCGCAGGAACAGGTTCGCCATCGTGCGCAGGCGATCCCGGCCCGTCACGAGCTTGGGGTATTCCTTGGAAACGCCTTCCAGGCTGATGAGAGTGTCGGGCTTGGGCACGGGCGGAGGGGCGCAGTGCCTCGGGGAAATGATGTCCCGAGGATGGGTTCAATGCCGTTGGCCAGCGCGACGACCGCGGCCCGCCGATTGTAAACGACCGCCCCGGCCCGCCTTATTCGCTGCTCAGCGATTGGGACGTGGCGCCGCGGTCCCAGAACACCACCTTCGCGTGGATGACGCGAATGGCCTGGCTGCCGAGAATGTGGCCGGCAGCCGGGGGAATCCTGATACGCGCCGCGATGGCCACCGAGTCGCCCCGCTCGAGGCTGCGCCGAGCCAGCCCGCGCGCGCACGCACAGATAAGCGCCTCGAACTCGCGATAGGTGTATTCGCGCGGATGGCCGTCGACTCCGGCGTCGATCAGCGCGATTTTGTCGGGGTCCTGCGCCCGGTCGTAAAGGTCGCCGAGGTTGAAGGGAACGGTATGATCCATGAAGGCGGGTGCGTCGTGTCCTGCGGGTCTTGGCGCCACGATAACGACGGAGTGACTCGATGTCGCAGGCCGCAGGATTGAATTTTTTTGCTGCCCGATACACCGAAGCGCGCGAGCGCTTTCTCTCGGCTGCGCTCGCGGCGCGCGCGCGCGTGACGTCCATGGAGCACGCGATGCAGCGTGGCCCCGAGGGGGAAGGGTTGTACCTCGATGTGGCCGTCGCGGGCGACCCGGCGGCGCCGAATCGGCTGGTGGTGGCGAGCGGCACGCACGGCATCGAGGGCTACTCCGGGTCTGCGGTTCAATCCGCGTGGCTGTCGGGGCCGGGCCCGTCGAGGCTGCCGCCAGACACAGCCGTGGTCTTTCTGCATGGCATCAACCCGTGGGGCTTCGCGCATCGGCATCGGACGACGGAGGAGAATGTCGACCTCAACCGCAACTTCATCGACCATGGCGCGGGGCCCCGAGCCAACCCCGGCTACGCCGAGTTGCATTCCTCGCTGGTGCCCAGCGAATGGACGGAAGCCTCCGTGGCGGGAATCTTCGCCGCCTTGGACGCCTTCCGGGCGCGCGTGGGGGAGCAGGCGTTTTCGGACGCCTACAACGGAGGCCAGTACGATTTTCCGGACGGCGTTTTCTACGGCGGCCGGCGCGAGCAGTGGAGCAACCAGGCTTTTCGCGCCGCCATTGCCGAGCACGTTGCGGGCGCAAAGGCCGCGGCGCTGATCGACCTTCACACTGGCATCGGTGGCTGGTGCGAGCATGTGTTCCTGTGCTTTCACGCCCCGGGCTCGCCCGCCTGGGAGCGCGCGCGGCGCTGGTGGGGCGAGCGAGCCGTGAACCGACAGGGCTCCACGCACAAGGCGCTCGCGGTTTACAAGGGCCTGCTGATCGATGCGTTTGTCGATCTCCTGCCTGGCGTGGAGACGACAGCGACGGCCATCGAGTTCGGCACTCGCTCGCGTGTGGAAATGCAAAAGGCGAGCCTGTCGCTCTGCTGGCTGCGGCGCCATGCCGACCGCGACCCTGCGCTGGCCGAGCGCGTGCGCGCCGACTATGTCGAGGCGTTCTATCCGAGCGCGCCCGAATGGCGCGAGGCGGTGCTCAAGGCGTCTGAAGTCTTCCTTTGCCAGGCCGTTGCCGGGCTCGCCGGCCAGGCACCCTGATTGCCCATGGCATCCGAGTCGCTGCCATTATTGGCTGTCGTGGCCGGCACGGCGGGCCTTTTTCTCGGCGGCTTCGCAAAGGGCGCGCTGGGGCTCGGGCTTCCGCTCATTGCTGTTCCGATCCTCGCGCTCACCATGCCGGTGCCCAAAGCGCTGGCCATCCTCACGGTTCCCATTTTCGTCACCAACATCTGGCAGTCCGTGCAGGGGGGGCAGC
>Ga0075471_10001102_pt1 | contig 17411 bp, 15 predicted proteins | sample DEB19_08_DNA_2_FD_74787 | JGI IMG/M metagenome (GOLD analysis project Ga0075471, IMG submission 74787) | Aqueous microbial communities from the Delaware River and Bay under freshwater to marine salinity gradient to study organic matter... | ecosystem: Environmental > Aquatic > Marine > Coastal ... | reverse complement strand
CGAAGAGATCGAACGACTGCTTTGTACTGCGGCGGGCTCGACCCGTGCCAGCGACAGGCCGAGCGTAGCTCGCCCGCGACTCGGCGCCGTCTCCTTTCTGCACCGCTTCGGATCGGCGCTCAATCACCATGTGCACCTGCATGCGTGCGCGACCGACGGCGTCTTCGTGCCAACCGGTGGCGGGCCGCCGGCGTTCCTGCCGGCCCGGCCGATCATCCAGGCCGATCTGGCCACGCTCACCGAGAAGGTGCGCCGGCGTGTCGTGCGTTGGTTCCGCATGCAGCGGCTCATCGACGCCGATGCGGCCAGCGATATGCTCCGCTGGGAGAACAGCGGGTTCTCGGTGGACGCCAGCGTCCGGATTACGCTCATCGACCGCGACGTGCCGAGCTATTTTCAGAGTCTCGAGCACCTGCTGCGATACTGTGCCCGGCCGCCCTTCGCGCTGGAGCGGCTCTCCGTGATGCGCGGCGAAGACGGCCGCATCGCCCGCGTCCGCTACGTGCTCCCCCGACACAAGGCAGCCAACTGGGTTGGCCCAGGGCGAGGGCGGAAGTCCACGCGGCCGGGCGATAGCGGCGTCGTCGAGCTTTCCCCATTTGAGTTCCTCGACCGGCTCGCTGACCTCGTGCCGCCGCCGCGAAAGCACCGGCATCGCTATCACGGGGTGTTCGCCCCGAATCACAAGCTCAGGTCCGCCGTCACGGCGCTCGCGATCGGGAATGTCGGCAAGCGGCGCGATGCCGCGACTGATGGGCATGCGGTCGGCGGACATGCGGCGGGCGGAGACACCACCGGCGACCGCTGCGACTCATGCGACAAACCGAGATCCCACGACACCTCGCGGATCGCGTGGGCCAAACTCATGGCCCGGGTGGGGGAGGAGTTTCCTTTTGCGTGCCCGGGGTGTGGTGGCGACATCCGCCTCATCGCGTTCATTACCGATCCGGGGCCGATCCGGAAGATCCTCACACACCTCGGCGAACCGCTCGAACCACCGCCCGTCTCTCCCGCCCGTGGCCCACCGACCGACTGGGGAGACCTCGTGCAGGTCCACAACGAATGCGACGTGACTCAGACGTCGCCCGACGAACTGCCCGTGATCGACATTCGCAGCCTCTGACGGGATCCCATGTCACGGTGCGGACGGCCCGTGAGAAGGGCGGTTTCAAGGCCGGTCTGCGCCGACGAGAAAAATCCGGCCTTGAGCGTGGATAGGAAGTTCCGCGGCGCCTCCACGGTCGGGCCGCATACGGCCCAGCCAGCTCCGGCGGTTGCTCCCCATGATCCGCCCCGCCAGGCCGACGCTTGCCGAAGTGCCATTGGCCGACCTATCCTTTGGTCCGCATCGGCAAAGGTCGAAGTGGCCTCAGGCATTGATTCTCCCATTCGTATCGTGATTATGGCGACGGGATGTTCGTCGTCTTGAATAGCCTGAAATTTAGTCGCGGGTATTCTCGCCTTCGCGTATGGGCCGTTCAAAGCGGCCCGACGCAACACGGCAAACAAGCCCTGAATCCACGCCGCAATGATGGCAACCTAAACGCCAGCGAAATCTCGGGCATATGAGATAGGTGGGACCCCGATACCCCGCCAATCACTGCCTCGCTCGTTGCCGCGGTGGTGTTCCCTTCTCCCCGTCGGCCCCTCTGGCTGTCGGGCGTTTCTGTGTCCTTGTTCGTTCCCTTTTCCCAGGAGATTTTCTGTCATGAGTCATCTCGAACTGATCGACGCCGTGGCCAAGAAGACCGGCGAGGATTCTCACGAAATCCGTCGCCGTGGCTTCTCGATGGCATGCCCGGATGGTGCCAGCCACGATCACGACCCCGACTGCCTCTTCGACCTTGTCGACCTCCCTGAATCGGGAACGGTCGACTGGGACGAGGTGCTGTATGGGTGCCGCGAGCCGTTCTTCAATAGCACGCTCAAGGCCCGCAAGAAGAAGCGAGCCAAGAGCACGGCCATGAAGATCGCAGCAGAAAAGCAGGTTGCCCGAGCGGCGTGACCTGCTGACCTGACGATTCGAGCGTCCCCAACAAGTGACGGGCGTGGATGTGTAGTCGAGCTGCTCAACGCTCACCGCACCCACGCCCGTCGCTTTTCATTCCTATCAATAACCCACAGGAACCAATTCCCATGCTCAAGCTTCACGCGGGCATTTCCAGAAAGGTCGGCCTGCCCGGCTTTTCCAGTGCCTCAGCCTCGTGCCATATCGAAGCGGAACTTGACAGCTCCCTTCTCAGTGACCGCGAGGGATTTCAGATCGTCGTGCAGCGGGCCTACCAGTCATGTGAGCAAGCCGTCGAGGACCAGATCACGCGGCTCACTGACGACACCAACCCCCAACCCGCCGCACAAGAAGTCGTCGAAGTACGCACGAGCCCGACGATCGCTGGCGCCCGAATCACGAACGGCACCCAGACAACTCCCGCCCGCTTCTCGAACCCGCCAAGCCCTCGACCAGCCACCGCGTCACAGGTCAAAGCCATTCGGGCTATCTGTGCTCGCCGGCGTATCGACCTCGTGGGCTTGCTCCGGGAACGCTACGGCCTTGGCACCGCGGACGAGCTCGGGATTCGTCAGGCCAGCACGCTCATCGACGAACTCAAGAGCGACGAGCCAACCACCCCGCAACCTGAGAACGGCTCTGGCTCGTATGCCGTGAATGGAGGTGGCCGATGATTGCAGGCGTCACCAACATTGCCGGTGCTGACTTGCTTCCGGTTCTCACGCCCACCAGCACCAATCCCGCCAACGAGGTCGCCAAGAAGCTGACTGGCCGCGACTACGTGAGCTGGTCGGCACTCTCAACGTATCGAACTTGCCCTCTGAAATACCGCTTCAGGTACGTCGATGGCTTGCCCGAAGAATCCGTCTCCAGTGCGCTCGTGTTCGGCACCGGGATTCACACCGCCATCGAGGAGCCCTTTCAGAGCATGTTGGCCGGTGAACCCAAGCCCGACATCGCCAAGCTCATGTTCGCGTATCGGTCTGCTTGGCTGCCGCATGATCCCGACGCCATTCAGTTCGGTGCCAAGGAGACCCGCGAAACCCTGGATGGCTTGGCTGCCCGGATGTTGACGGCTTTCCTGGTGAGTGAAGCGGCGAGCGTGGATGGCCGTGTGTTGGGTGTCGAAGAAGAGGTTCGGGGTGTCCTGGTCGACGGTATGCCTGATCTGTATGGCCGGGTGGACCTACTGACGGAAGATGCAGACACGCTCTTGGTGACGGACATCAAGACCTCACGCGGCAAATGGAGTCAGGAGCAGGTCGAGGATGCCGGTGAGCAGCTTCTTCTGTACTCGAAGCTGGCCAGTGAAATCAGTCCCGGGAAGAAGGTGATGACGCGGTTCCTGGTTCTCACGAAGACCAAGGAGCCGGTCATCGAGGAGCACGTTCGCGAGGTTGAGCCCGGGTGTGTGAAGCGAACGGTGGCAGGAGCGGAGCGTGTGTGGCGAGCGATCGATTCTGGCGTATTCTATCCGGCGCCTAGTGCGATGGCATGCTCGGGGTGTGGGTATCGGGCGGCTTGTCGGGCTTGGTGTGGATAGAGTTCGCGAGAAAGGGCGGCACGGGGTCAAAACCTGTGCCGCTTTTTCTTAGGTATTGGGGGTAGGTTGTGGAAACAGTGAACTACCCTTCACAGGGATGTACGCGATGATGCAGTCCTCGGTGGCATCAGCAAGGATGTCCGAGAGTTGAACATGCCCGTCGCAAGCGCGGACACGGCGGTGGCCCACCGCATCACAAGCGGATGACAGACCCGAGACCGGCGAAAAAGTCATCGGCGGCTTCGTTCAGGCCCACGCCGGCGCGAATGTCGAACTGAAGATTGTTGTTCTGTCGAAACGTGAATCCCCCGTCAAAATACTGCTGCGGCAACGCGGTAGCCGCATCGTACGGAAAGAATGCAAACCATTCCGTGTAGGCGCCAAGCCTGTCCCCCAGCGCGTAGTTGATCGTGAAGGACTGGGCGAACTCCGCAAAGAAGCGTCCCGTGTCGTCTTGAGCGCGATTCACTTGGGTACTCCCGCCCGCGCCGACGCTCTCGAAAATGTCCCAGCCGTAGAGCCAGTTGACGCCGGGCTCCACTTCGCCGGATGACAGGTCCACATGGCCCGTCGGCACATTCATTTGGGGCATGATCGCCATTTCCGGCCGCCATCCATCCTGCTCCGTGACAGCGATCTTGGCACCGACATAGAGATCTTCACCGCCGTCAAAGATGCTGGAGACGACGTTGTCTCGCGTCAGATTCACACCGTAGTTCCACGCGAGGCGCATCTCGAACCACTCGGCGAACATGCCGATGCGGGCAAGCATCTCGGGGAAGGAATGAGCGGACCGATCAACCGTGTCGTTGTCTTGGATGTAGGTGTACCCTGTTTCGATCTGGACCCGGCGATACCCAACCGTCGAGCTTGCCTCCGTGAAGTCGGGACGATCCGACTCGAGCGGCTTGTCTTCCGTGCCATTGAGGTACGTCCGCTCGCTTCCCGACCAGGCCAGCGCCGCCTTGGGGCGCCAGCACCGGTCACGACAGAGGAGTCGCCACTCGTTGTCGGCCCATGCCTCCACGTGCTCCCAAGGCCCTGGCCGGTGAACAATCCACAGGTCATGGCAGATGGATCAAGACGATCGGGCGCCTCCGCACGCACAGCCCCCGCCGCGAGGAGGAAGTGCGCGACGGCGGTGAATAAAACACCCCATCCGGCGCACGTCACTGGTCTTCGGCGATCGACACGTGCCAGCATGGTTCGGCCTCCAACGCCTGGCGAGCCGCCGCCAAACGACAGGCCAAGCCTCAGCCGAACAAAGTTATCGACATAATTTTGATTCACCAAAAACTTATTTTTGATGCCTCGAAATAACTTGTTGCCGAGAGATGGGACCGGAGCATTCCCTCGATCACGCGGCCTGACGGAGCGCCGTCACGATGGGAGTGCGGGCGGCCTGCATGGCCGGGAACACGCCAGCCACGACGCCCACGCCCATGGCTACACCGACACCGAGCACCGCCAAGGGCACCGACGGACGAAACGCGATCGTGACCCCTTCGGCTCCGATCGCCAAGCCACCGACGCTGAGCGTCCCGAGCGCGACCATGGTTCCGATCAGGCCGCCGAGCGTGCAGACCAGCATGCTCTCGGCCACAACGAGCCGAAAGATTCTGCTTGGTCGCAGGCCGATGGTCTGAAGGACGGCATGTTCCTGGATCCGGTCCTGAACGCTCATCACGGTCGTGGTGGCCACCAGCGCCAGCACGAGCGTCAGGCACGCGTAGCCGAGCCAGTGGGCAAACTCGATCAGGTCGACGAGATCGGAGAGCGTGCTCGTCTGAAACGCTCCCTTGGTGCGGGTCGTCGTGGCGACCGGTCCTGCCGCGAGGGTGTCGTCGATCCGCCGCGCGACCTCGTCAGGATCGGCTCCTGGACTGAGCGTCACTTCGATCTGCGTGGCAAGGCCGACAAACTCGTTTCCCCGCGCGTACTGGAGGAAATCGAGGCTCGTGTAGATGAGGTTCTCTTCCGCGGGCGTGCTCGAGGTAAACACGCCGACCACATGCACCGACATCTCACCGATCGTGAACTGACTTCCAGACGAGAGCCCGCGTCGTTGAGCGACACTCCGGCCGACGAGCGCCGCATCCCGCCGCGACTCGAACGCTCCCCACGAGCCATCGACGAGCGTCAGGTCGCGTGCCTGCCGGAGCTGCTTTGGCGGGGCACCGTTGAACACCACGATGTCGAGGCTCGCACGACAGTTGTTGGTCCAGACCTGCACCGGCATGGCATCGGCCACCCCTGCCAGCTTGCGGACCGTGGTTGCGTAATCCTGTGGAAGGCGACTGCTCGTTGGGCAGAAGCGGTTCTCCTGAAACACGATCAGCGTTCGGCTGGCATCCTCATCGTCCGTGAGCCGCCGCAACCCTTCCTGCACCGCCCCGACAAAGCAAAAAACGAACATCGCCACGGCCGCACCGCCGACAGTGAGGAGCGTGCGTCCGCGATGCCGCCAGAGCGTCTTGAAGACATAGGGGGCAAACCGGCCGGCAAGACGGATCATGACAACGCTCCTCGAGAATTGCTCGTGACCGATTCTGGTGCGGCCTCGACAATCTTCCCGCGGTCGAGGTGGAGGCGCCGTGAGGCGATCGCGGCCACATCCGGGTCGTGCGTCACCATCAAGAGAGTGATGCCGAGTTCCTGATTCAGGCGAGTCAGCAGAACCTGAATCTGCTCGCTGGTGGATGCATCGAGGCTTCCCGTGGGCTCGTCGGCCACGACGACCGTCGGGTGAGCCACGATCGCCCGTGCGATGCCCACTCGTTGTTCCTGTCCGCCGGAGAGCTGCCGCGGATAGTGGTTGGCCCGGTCGCGCAGTCCGACGGCATCGAGGGCGAGCTCGACTCGCCTGCGACGCTCCCCTGCCGTGATCGACAAGAGGAGCGTCGGGAGCTCGACGTTCTCGTAGGCAGTGAGCACGGGCACGAGGTTGTGCGTCTGGAAGATGTAACCGAGATTGGCAGCCCGCCAATCGGCGAGTCTGCCTTTCGAGAGCCTCGTGATCTCGACACCGTCGACCGTGATCGACCCGGTATTCGGTCGATCGATCCCGCTCACGAGATTCAAGAGAGTGCTCTTGCCCGTGCCGCTGGGGCCCATCATGGAAAGAAAGTCGCCTGCCTCGACATCCAGGTCGACGGCGTCAAGTGGCGTGATGACTTCGTCCCCTTTGCGAAACGACTTCGTGAGGTTTCGGATTTCGACGAGTGGCATGCTCAAGGGCTCCATGAACGGGTTGAATCGAAGGCGGCTAGGGACGTTCCGCCGTGGCAATTGCAATCGGTTGGCCCGACCGAAGGCCACTGCGGCCGTCGACGATGAGCTTGTCGGTCGGGGTAAGGCCGTCGAGCACCTCGACGAGTCCCTCAGACGTGCTGCTTCCCAGGCGTATCGCCCGCCGCTCGGCCGTGCCCGTAGACGAGGCCACCCACACGGCCGACTCCCCGTCGGTCGAGACAACCAGATCTTTTCGGACGAGGATCCGCTCGGGCGTCGCTTGATTGGCCGATTCGTCAGGCGGTTTCGCGGTGGCAAGAAACGTCGCCGTCACGAGCATCTCAGGTCGCAGCGTCGCAGGCGGATCCTCGATCGCGACCTTCACTTCAAGCGTGTTCTTCTGGATGTTGGCAATCGATGTCGGTTGGAGCACGAATCCGGTGAGAGGCGTCTTCACCGATGCCGTCTCGATGCGCACCGGCTGGTTCGGGAGCACTCCCGCCACGTCATCGAGGCGAACATCCGCCCGCACTTGCAGCATGGCCGGGTCATAGAGGGTGACGATCGTCGCCGCGCCGTGGGCAGCGGCCCCTTCCATGGCCGTGACACGGGTGCCAGGGCGGGCGACAAGCTGGAGCACTTTGCCGGCTCGTGGGGCGCGGATATCCGTTCGTTCGAGCATAATCTTGGCCCGCTCGACGGCGAGCTTCGCCAGATCTTGCCTGGCAAGCGCCGCCTCCCGTTTTGCACGGATGTCGGCAACCCCGCGGGATTCCTCGATCAGGAGCCGACGCTGCTCCGCCAGCGCCGTCCGCTTGCGGCGGAGCGAATCGGCTTCCCGCTCGAGCCTCGGCGGCCGCTGCTCGAGCTCGGCAAGCTCGGCCTGGGCCATGGCACACTCGCTTTCTGCCTGCTGCACGAGCCGCCCCGAGATTCCTTCGGCCGCAACCAGTTTTCCGTCGAGGTTTTGTTTGGCGAAGGTAGCGCGTGCCCGGGCCGATGTGATCAAGAACGGCAGCTTCGCCAGTTCGGTCTCCGTTTTCGCGAGCGACGAATCCGCCTCGGCGAGCGCCGCGTCGAGATGCACGGGGTTCGCGAGCCGTAGCTCGGCGGCCTCCAATTCCGCATCCATACTCGCAAGCTCCGCGTGGCGAAGCGCGAGCTCAGCCTCGGCTTCGCGCATTGCGAGCCGCGCATCGGCATCGATGAGCTTCGCGATCGGCTCCCCTGCGGCCACCGACTTGCCCTCGACCACGAACAGTGTTTCCACCACACCTTCGGTGAGCGCCGTGACGAGGATCGGCGTCGGCCGCGGCTCGATCCAGCCCGCGGCCTGAAAGAGGGCAGCCCCTTCTTGCCGCACTTCACCCCGGGTCGTGAGCACCGGAACCACCGTGACGCGAGTTCGGGTGACGAGCTGATCGCGAGCGCCCCACGCCAACAGGCCGACAAAGCCCACAATGATCCCGCCCGACACGAAGTAGCGACTGACCAGTGATCGCCGCACGAGTGGTGGACCGGCGCCCGTGCGGTCGGGCCGCGGTCGCGCGAGCTGCGTGAGATCGACAGACGTACTCATGACCTATTGCCTCCTCCAAACTGGCCAAGCCCTTCACTCGCGGACGAACACCTGACGCGCCGAGACACTGAGGCTGCCGTCCGCACCTCGAATGGCCTTGCCTTTGGCGACGACGACCGCGAGCTCCTTCGTGCCGAGGAGCTGGGCTGCGTCTCCCTGCAACAACTTTCCGTCCTCGCCGACGAGCCGGATCGTGGCACTGTTGTCCTTCACGGCATTCGTCTCGCAGCAATAGTCCCACGGGGTCGGACAGTCCTCGTCGGCCCCGCAATGCGGCACCTTCAAGTCAACAATCGTGAAGGCAGCGAGTCCCGAGACGAATGGCTTGGCGGAACCGCCGATCCGACCGAAGACGACAACCTCATCGCCGTCTTTCGACGCAGTCCGCGCTTCGCCGACCCCGACACCACCTGCCGGCTCCTCGGCGGCCCGGACGGCGTTGGCCGTGGGGCCAGCCGGAGGCGGTGACTGCGGACCACCGCAGCCAAGCGTCACCACCACGAGCATGCCTACCGCACCATGCCACTTTGAAACGATCATCACATTGACTCCTTGGAGAGGAAACACAGAACACACCAACGGCACTTCAGATTGCCTTCAGACTCTGGGCCACGGGAAGTCGCAAAGCCTTGATCGCCGGCGGGATGGCGCCGAGCACGCCGAGCATCAGCCCGACGCCGCAGCCGATCACAATGGCCATGCCATCGACGCGAAGCGTGAACGCGCCCATGGTGAATCGGATCGCCGTGCCGTTGATCGCCGCGAGGGCGATGAAGCCGGCCAGGATCGATGCAGCGGCTGAGAGGATGGCAGCTTCCTGCACGAGCCCAGCAAGCACGGCTCGCCGTCGGTAGCCGATGGCCTGAAGCGTGGCGATCTCGCGCACGCGGCCGGCGACGGCCCCATACATCATGTTGAGGCCGGCGAAGATTCCCGCGCCTGAGACAAGCCAGACGATGAACCAGGCCAGCCAGCGCATGGGGCCGTAGTGCTTCTGCAAGAGCTCGTAGTACGCCCCCTCGCCGATCGCCTGGAGCTCGAGGTCGACGCGCTCCTTGCAAAACAATTCGACTTCGCCTGTGGCAGCCGCATCATCGAGCGAGATGGCTACGAGGCTGAGGTCCTGCCGTTTGAGCGCCTGCTGGAGTGCCGCGAGCGGGGCCCATATCTCCGACTCGAATGACGATCCTCCCGCGGCGAAGCGTCCGCTGATCCGCCAGGCTCGGCCCTCGAACGCCAGCGACTCTCCGATTGCGAGTCGCGCGGGATTGGCGCCGAGCTTCGAGGCTGCCAGCCGCCCCACCATGATTTCGTCTGGCCCTGGCCAGTGGCCTTCGACGAGTTGCACCTTCCGACGGACAAGCGGCGCGGCAAGCGATACGCCTCGCACGAGGCCGAGCCCACCGCCAGTGTCGCCCACGTCGATTCGTGTGCCGAGAAACAGTTCTGGCGACACATAGCCCACACCATACTGCTCGGCAATGCCGTCGAGGCTCGCCGTCAAGAGGCCGGGGATCGTCGCCGGGATCGACGAGTTTTCAATGTTGGTTTCGGCATTCACGGAGTAGACAAGCACGACGTTCGGCTCTCCGCTCACCGCCAGTGAGGTCTCGAGCCCGCGTATGAAGCCGACAACCACGAACACCAAGAGCACGACGACCGTCAGTGCTGCAAGTGTGAGCGCTGATCGCAACGGCCGCCGCACGAGATTGCGGACGCCATAGTCCCAAGGAAGAAGTCCCAGCCGTGCCATTGCCTGTTCCTCATTGAGCGCCATCCATCGTCCGCCACCAGGCGACGATTTCCCTGCATGGTCAAGACACCAAAGGGCCGCGCGAGGAAAGGAGAGACAGCCTGCGCGGGAACGCACGGATCGCCCTCGAGAGCGACCGCGCACGAAGAACGGCGTTTATCGCCGAATATTGCCGTAAAGAATCACGAGGTCAGGGCCTGACGGCGTGAACAATCTCCACTCGTCAAGCACCTCACGGCAGTCCATCACAAGCCCGGGAACCACGAGCGCTGATGTGGCGAGCGTGTTCAAGGCCGGCATCATCATGAGCACGCCAATCAAAGCGTGCCCATCGACCACCGCCCCTTCGCAGACGCAATCGGGGCATTGGCATCCCTCGGAATGGTGCATCGGCACCGAAGATTTGGGGCCGTCACACCCTTCGTTTTGCGTGCAGCAGGCACAGCGGTGCGACGTCTGAGTCGCAGGTTCGTGGCCGCCACATCCGAGCGCCGCCGCTTCGAGGCAGCGAAACGGGCACCAGAGCAGGGCCAAGACCGTCGCAGAAATGAGCAGGCGTTGCGTCATCAAAGGTAGGGTAGCACGCGCCTACCGAGGAATCAAACTCTGCTCCGATGCTGATCGACTTCGTGACCGGCATGGCTATTTCGTGCGATAGAACCAATCGAAGGCCCGGTCGTGGATGCGATGAACGTGAGGAAACGGGCCATTGTCGTGGGTGCCGGTTCGCGGACAACAAGGCCCTCGATACCGGGGCCCCTCGGTTGGCAAACCATCTGCGCCGATCAAGTCGAAGGGCTGCGGCGGGCAACTCGGATGACAGGGTGGGGGCGGAATGCACGGGCGTAGCCATCGTGGCTCCCCGCAGAAATGAAGCGGTTCGAGGCCGGCGTTCCAGTCAAACGGGGCGTCGGTGCGAGCAGGCAGCAAATGTTCAATTTCACGACCGGCATACAGGCCGGTGACATCGGCAGCAACCGGCGGCGTTCCGGCCAGCGGGTCCGCGGATACCGCTGCTGGAGCAGGCGCCTTCGTGGGCTTGGCACTTTTGTCCGAACCTTCGTTAGCGATTGCAATCGCCGCCGCGGCCAAGAAGGAGGCCATGAGCGTTGCACGGACGAAGGCGGAGGAACTGTCGAGCATGATGGAGCTCATGACCGTGTTATGGGGGAGGGAGTGGTTGCACGGCTTCAGGGAGGGCCTGGGCCGGCGCGAGCGGCACAGCGGGCGCCGGGGGATTCGGATCGCGTCCGACACGACCGGCGTTGCCACCCAACTCGTCACGGAAATCCATCCCGTCGGCCGTGACCGCCGGAGCATCAGCCCGGGGAGGAAACGACTCGAGTTGGAGCAGATCGGCGACGGCGACAGCCGCGGCCCAGCGATCCGCTTGTGAGTCCACGAACGCAAGCTCGGTTTCTGTCAGGGTTTTCTGGGCCTGGAGCAGACTCAGAAACGTGACCTCGCCTTGGCCGTAAAGCTGCTGGGTGACCTGCACGGTTTCTCGAGCCTTCGGGATGATGAACTCCTCGTACCAACTCACGAGCCGCTGGGCGGTGCGGTAGTTCGCGATCGCTTGGGCTGCCTGCGTGGCGAGATCGAGCTCGATGGTGCGGAGATTCGCCCGCGAGTTTGCGATATCCGCCCGAGCCGAACGGATCGTGCCCTGATTGCGATCGAAGAGCGGCACCTCCACCATGACCTGCAAGAGTCCTTGGTTCTGCGGTGGGAAATCGGCCTGCCGTTGGTAACCGCCAAGGACATTCACGTTGGGGATCGGCTCGACAACGGCGCGCTCGAGAGCCCACTGGGCGCGGGCAATGTCGGCTGCCGCAGCCTGCGGGAGGGCATTTCGCTGGGCGACCGCCTCCTGGAGCGTTTTCAGATCAAAGGATGGCAGCTTTGCGAAGAGGTCGGCTTCGATTCTTCCGATGTCGGCGCGAGGAAGGCCGATCGCCGCGGCGAGCTCGCGCCTGCCGGTCTCGACGAAGACCGTTGAGTTGAGGAGCCGCACATCGGCCCGGTCGCGCTCGATACTCCAGAACAAGACATCTGCCTTGGTGCCTTCTCCTGCTTTCTGAAGGGCATTGCCGATGTCGTAGGAACGCTGCGCGATGTCGAGCAGCAGTTTGAAAATTTCGACACGTCGTTGGGCCACGAGAAGCGCATAGTACGAACCTCGAACGTCGCGCAGGACATCGAATCGTGCCCTTATCAAGTCATATTCAGCTCTCTGTACCTCGCGGAGGGCGGCCTGCTGCGAGAGCCTGAGTTTTCCCGCGGTGACGATGTCTTGCGACGCAAAGCCGTTCCACTGGCTGTCTCCCCCGGCAATCTGGGGCGAACCGGCAGCCACCATCGGATTGGGATAGAGCTTGGCTTGCACCGCCTTGCCGCGTGCGGCTTCGACCGCTGCAAGGGCGCCACGGAGTTTTGGGTGGCTTCGTTCGGCGAGCGCGACAAATTCCTCGAGCGTCGTGGGTGACGGGCCATGCGCCGCTTCCACCGCCCCTTTCCGGAAGGGCATCGCACTTGCCTCGAGCACTCGACCGGGGTCATCGACCCTGGTTGTTGCGTCCCGCTGAATCCACGCCCCTTCCTGTGCACGAAGTACTTCGGGCGCGAGGGCAGCGGCCATGAAGCCTGCAATAATGCACGGACTGAGCCTCCGCATCGAAACATTCATGATGATGCCCGAGCCCGCGGAAAAGGCGCCTACTGCGGCAAGGCACCACGTGTTCGCCGCTGGAAACGAAATCGACTCGGACGCGTCGCTGCCATAAACGGGATCACGAGACAGCAGGCCTGGGGAGGCCCGGCGATTTGCGAAACTTGCCACGTCGCGGCAAGCCCGGCAAGCAGGCCGGGACAGTCGCCGGTGTCACCAACGACGCTCGCGACCGCGTCACCACGTTGGCGAGAATACTTACCAGCGGCAGCAACAAAAAGAATCTACCGACTCGCGGGAACAGAGTCGTTCGGCGGCGTCTCGTATCCGCACCGCTTCAGGATGGACCTCAATCGGCCTTCACGCTCCCCGAATCACCACCAACCGACTGATGAACGCGGTTTCTTCCTGTGCATGAGTCAGTCCCCCTCAATTTCGGTCTACCGTGAATCACCTGGCGCGGAACACCAGCCGTAGGCCTTGCCGGTACAAATGCTGCTCATTCATGTTCGGTTCGGAAATCAGTTCGGAAACCATTCCTGAGCGAGCTTGTGAACCTCGTCTTCGCCGGTGCCTTGCGACTGCTGGTCGTACACGTTCCGGCCATACGCAAAAAACAGCGCGGGCGTGACGATCTGGTCCAGGATCGTCGAGCAGAGCATGCCGCCGAACACGACGACCGTCAGCGGATAGAGAATCTCTTTGCCGGCCTGCCCGGCCCCAAAGAGCAACGGCAGTAATCCGATAAATGACGTGAAGGCCGTCATCATCACGGGAGCGAGGCGTTCGAGGCTGCCGCGAATGACCATCTCTTCGCCGAATGGCTCGCCCTCGTACTTCATCAAGTGGATGTAGTGGGAGATCATCATGATGCCGTTGCGGCTGACGATGCCGATCAGCGTGATGAACCCGACCCAATGGGCGACCGAAAGGTTGGTGGCCTCAATCCACACCCGCGGCCATTCCCACCAGGCGGCCGCCGCGAGCGCTTCGCTTGATGGTTGATTGGCGATCAGGAGAGCGATCACAGAACCCATCGCCGCCAGGGGAATATTGACAAGCACCTGGAGTGCCCCTCGCCACGACTCCAGGGCCTTGCACAGCAGCAAGAACACCCCCACCACGGAAACAGACCCGAACACCAAGAGCCGCACGTTGGCCTCCTGCTGGGCCTCGAACTGACCGCCGTAATCGAGCCAATAACTTCCCGGCAGGATGCGCAGCTTCGCTTCGACTGGCTCGAGGGCTGCCCGAATGTCGGAAATCACGCCTGCCAGATCACGACCCTGTACGTTGCACGCCACCACAATCCGTCGCTGCACGTTTTCGCGGTTGATCGTGTTCGGTCCCGTGGCATCGAGCACCTCCGCGACTTGCCCAAGCGCCACCCGGCGTCCAGACGGCGTCTCGATGATGGTCTGACTGATCGTTTCGGGGTCGCGCCGTGATGCTTCGTCGTACCAGACTACGAGACTGAAATAACGATCCTCATCAAACACCTGCGAGACGACTCTTCCCTTGTAGGCAGTCTCGAGAAGCTCGGCGATGTCGCCGGGGGCGAGGCCGTGGCGAGCGGCTTCGCGGTGATCGATCTTCAGGCGTATCTGTGAAGTCTCGACTTGGGGTTCGATCTGCAGGTCGACGACGCCAGAGATCGGCAAGAGCCGTGATTGGACATCTTGGGCAGCCGCGCGTAATTCGGCGAGATCCGGCCCGAATACCTTCACGGCAATCTGGGCTCGTACACCGGACATGATGTGGTCCAGCCGGTGTGAAATTGGCTGGCCAACATTCAGTTTCACCGACGGAATATGTGAGATCTTGTCGCGGACATCGGCAATCACGGTAGCGCGAGGTCGGCTGATCGTTTCATACCCCCACAAATGGGCCACGGGAACGAGCCGCAGTGCGGCATACCAGAGACCTTCCTTCGGCCGCTGTTCGTCGAGCAAGCGAACGTCGATCTCCGATGAGTTGACGCCTTCTGCATGTTCGTCGAGCTCCGCGCGTCCGGTCCTGCGAGACAGACTCAAGACTTCCGGGACTTCCAACACCAAAGCCTCGGCCAACTGGGCGATACGACTACTTTCCTCCAAGCTGGTTCCCGGCTCGGTCTGGACGTTGATGGTGAGTGTGCCCTCGTTGAACGGTGGCAGAAACTCGCCCCCCATCCATGAGATGCTCGCGACGGACAAGATCACCAACACCGCGACGACCGCCAACACCGTCCGCGCGTGACGGAGGGTCACTCGCAGAACACACTCGTCGAGACGCTTCATCCAACGCAGCAGGAACGAGTCTTCCTCACGATCGAGGAACCCGGCATTCCGTAACAAGAAGTACCCCAGGACCGGTGTGATCGTGAGCGAAACGAGGAGCGAGCACAGCAGCGAAATGATGTAAGCCAAGCCGAGTGGAGCAAACATGCGCCCTTCCAACCCGGCGAGTGAAAAGAGCGGAAAGACCACGAGCGAGACGATGAGCGTCGCGTAGACGATGGAGTTTCGCACCTCGATCGAAGCGAGAAAGACGACCCTCAGGGGACTCTGGGGTTGTGCCGCGTGCCGATTCTCCTTGAGGCGTCGGTAGATGTTCTCGATGTCGACGATCGAATCGTCGACCAAATCACCGATCGCCACCGCAATGCCGCCGAGCGTCATCGTGTTGATCGAAATGCCGAAATAATGAAACACCAGAACGGTCATCAGAATGGAGAGCGGCATGGCGGTGAGCGAACTGACGCTCGTACGAAAGTTCCACATGAACAGGAACAGCACGACGACGACCCAAATGGCCCCGTCGCGAATCGCCTCGGCCACGTTGTCGACGGCAGCCTGGATAAATTCCGCCTGCCTGAACATGCGCCGCTCGACGACCACACCGGGTGGGAGCTCATGCTCGACCTGATCGAGAACCTTCTCGACCTTGCCGTCGAGCACGAGTGTGTCGGCATGAGGCTGCTTTTGGATGGCAAGGATCACCGCGGGGCCGCCAGTGACCTCGGCACCTTCCCGCACACGCACCGCGCCGTCACCTCGTTTGATCGGGCCGCCGAACCGAACGTCTGCCACGTCTCGAATCAATACCGGACGCGGTTCTCGCCAGACGATTGCCGTTGCGGCAACCTCCTCGAGCGTGAGTGACTGACCGCTGATCCGAATGAGGGACTCTTTGTTGGGTCGCTCGAGGATTCCGCCGCCAGTGATGACATTCGCTTTCTCGGCGGCGGCCACGAGATCCTGCAACGTCACGTCCTGCGCGACAAGACGGGCAGGTGACGTGATGATTTGGAACTGCTTCAGCACGCCCCCCATGACCGTCACCTGCGAGACCCCTTCGACCGCCAGCAGCCGATTGCGGAGCGTGAACTCCGCGAACGTACGGAGCTCAAGGCCCTGCTTGACCGCTTCGTCACCGCTCGATGGCTCAGAGGTTGACCGCAATCCCAAGAGCATGATCTCTCCCATGATGGAAGAGATCGGCGCCATGACCGGATTGGTGTCCCGAGGGAGTCGCTCACGGGCAAGCTGGAGTTTCTCGGCGACGATCTGCCGGTCGCGATAGATGTCGGTGCCCCATTCGAACTCGACCCACACGATCGACAGTCCGATGCCGGAGGCAGATCGCACGCGCTGCACGCCGGTCGCGCCGTTGAGCAGGTATTCGAGTGGTCGCGTGACGAGTGTCTCGACTTCCTCGGGAGCGAGCCCTGGCGCCTCAGTCATCACCGTGACGGTGGGCCGATTGAGATCAGGAAACACATCCACGGGCATCTGGGCCAGGCGGTAGCCTCCGAAGAGGAGAACGCCCAGGCCGGCAATGAGGACGACCATCCGGTTTTTCAGGGAGAACGCGACGATGGAAGTCAGCATGTCGGCGCTCTCTCAACGAACCGACGCAAAGGCAGTCTGAAGTCCGGCGGCTCCGCGAACGACAATCGGCTCATCGAGTGCGAGCCCAGAAGACACCTCTACATACAGGTCGTCGGCCCGACCCGCCTCGATCGCGCGGCGCTCGTAAACGCCATCCACTCTGCGGACGAACACGTACGCACGCCCTCCCTGCCGCACGATCGCCGACCGCGGCACCGCCAGCGTCGGCTTTCCAGCCCCGCGAACGACGGTGACTCTAGCGAGCATGTTTTGCTGGAGCTCCAAATCGGCAGCCGCATCGAGCTCCACCCAGAGCGGAACCGTTCGATCGACCGTCCCCAAAACACCGGCACTCCGCCGGATAGTCCCGTTCACCACCACGTCCCGAGCGGCGCTGAAACGAACCCGAGCTCGAAGGTTTCCGTCACCGGAACGGAGGGTCGCAAAGTCGCGCTCCGTAAGAAATCCCTTCACCCACACGCGACGAAGATCGTGAATCTCGAGAAGCGATTCGTCGGCGCCGACCACCTGACCGAGGGCTTTGTCAAAACGAACGACCGTGCCGGCGATCGGTGCCCGGATCGGCAGAACATCCATCACGGTTCCCTCTGCGGCAATGCGGTCGATCTCGACAGCAGAGAGACCGAGATTCCCGAGCTTCCATCGTGCCGACTCGAGTTGCCCGCGCGCTCGTTGATACGCGGCCTGGACCTCCCACACCTGCCGCCCGGCCACGCTATGAGTGGCGTCGAGACTT
>Ga0075471_10001101_pt1 | contig 17412 bp, 16 predicted proteins | sample DEB19_08_DNA_2_FD_74787 | JGI IMG/M metagenome (GOLD analysis project Ga0075471, IMG submission 74787) | Aqueous microbial communities from the Delaware River and Bay under freshwater to marine salinity gradient to study organic matter... | ecosystem: Environmental > Aquatic > Marine > Coastal ... | reverse complement strand
CGGCAGATGGTCAAGAATGGGTGCTGCGGAAAAAACCGCCAGGGGCGTTGCTGGCTTCTGCCCATGCCGTCGATAGAGAGTTCAGAGTAATGAAGGCTCTGGCCAACACGGATGTGCCCGTGCCAGACATGATCGCACTTTGCATGGACGAGTCAGTGATCGGCAGTGCGTTCTACATCATGTCGTTTGCCAAGGGCAGGGTCTTCATGGACCCGACACTTCCCGGTCTTTCGAACACAGAGCGCGAGCTCATCTACGCAGAACTGCGCCGGGTCGCCGCAGCGATCCATAGCCTTCGACCCAGCGATGTGGGGTTGGCTGATTTTGGGAGGCCTGAAGGCTACTTGAAACGACAAATTGAGCGTTGGTCCAAACAGTACCGTGCCAGTGAGACAGAGCACATTGCATCGATGGAACAGCTGATGCATTGGCTGCCGGCGCATCTACCTGAGCGTGAATCAACAGGTTTGGTGCATGGTGACTTTCGTATTGACAATGTGATTTTTCACCCCACCGAGCCGCGCGCCATCGCTGTCATCGATTGGGAGTTGTCTACCCTCGGTGATCCGTTGGTCGATTTCGCATACCACTGCATGAGTTGGTATTTGACGTCGAGCGAATTCAGAGGCATCAAAGACTTTGATCTCGCAGCTCTGGGCATTCCAGATGTGGAAACGCATGTCCAGGGTTGGTCTGACCTTACAGGCATCGATAAGCCGCAAGACTGGAACTACTACATCGTGTTCAATATTTTTCGCATGGCTGCGATCTTGCAGGGCATCCTGGCGCGATCTCGGCAAGGTAATGCATCAGCCAGTGATGCAGAAAGCACCGGGCGTCGGGCGCGGTCGATTGCGGATGCGGGTTGTCGTTTGGCGTATCGATGACGCGCGCACCCTTAGTGATCTGCTGACTTTAGAAGTCGAGGGTTGCAGATAGCAGTGCTATCAGCTTGGGTCAATGGCTACTGTTTTGCTGCTGCTCGGTTTTTGACTCTTACATGCTTCCACATTTGCTTCCACACCGCTGTAGAGCGCTTGTAACCTGTTGATCTATAAGAAGTTTTATTTCTTGAAGCTGCTCATAAACAATTTAATAACTTAAGTTGTCTATAAATCCTCAATGAAATCAACAGGTTACAGCGCCTCAGTTGTCAAAATTTGCTCCCACACCGCTTCCACACTTTGCTAAAAATTTAAGCAGCATTTTTGGGGCTAAAAAGGGGCAAAGTACAATCAATTTTTTCGGGCCTATAGCTCAGTTGGTTAGAGCAGAGGACTTAAAGAGCAGGTGACCTAAAACATCCAAATGTCATGGTCATTTGCCGTTGGGTTGCATGCGGGTAAGTTCACTCTGCTGGCATGTAGAACTACTCAAATTCGGGGAAGCCTGTGCTGTTCGCAGCGTGGTAATCCCGAGCCAAGCCCAGTAGCAGTATTGGGAAGGTGTAGAGACTGTACGGGTAGGTCGTAAAGACAAGAGACAGTCCAGACTACAAACTGGAAACAGGCAGCGAAAGCTGTAGTAGTAAGCATAATCCTTTGGTCCCAGGTTCAAGTCCTGGTGGGCCCACCAAATACAAAGCCACTGATTTTTGAAGTCAGTGGCTTATTTCATATTAGCGAGTAAATCGTAAGAACTCGGAATTTGCCAGTTTGAGTTATTCGAGCCCGCTTGCCCGCCTAACTTCGATTCGAATCTCTTCTGTTAGTCTGGCCTTCAGCTCTGAAAATTCAGGTGTAGTTTTGACCGAATAATGACGAGGATAGGGCAGCTCAATCGGCCAATCGCATTTAATGCGGCCAGGCCTTGCACTCATCACCATGACGCGATTACCCATGAAAATGGCTTCATCGATATCGTGTGTGACAAACAGTACAGTTTTCCTCTCAGATTGCCAGATGTCTTGAAGCAATTCTTGCATCAATTCGCGTGTTTGATGGTCTAGCGCGCCAAAGGGCTCATCCATGAGCAAGATGCGTGGGTCATTTGCCAATGCTCGCGCCAAGGCGGTACGTTGCTGCATGCCACCAGATAGCTGCTTGGGAAAATGCTTTGCAAAATCCTTCAATCCAACTTGATTTAAAAACTTGTGTGCAATTTCGTGTTGATCAGCTAAAGCCAAACCCTTTTCGCGCAAACCAAAACAAACATTCTCTAAAACGTTCAGCCATGGAAAGAGGGTGTAACTTTGAAACACCATCCCCCGATCAGCACCAGGACCCGTGACGTTAATGCCCTCTAGCTTTATTTCCCCTGATGAAGGTGTATCAAGACCTGCAACCATGCGAAGCAAAGTTGACTTACCGCATCCCGAAGGTCCCAAAATGGTGATGAAGTCATTTTCATTAACAGTCAGATCTGTGGCGGTTAACGCTTGAGTGATTGCGCCTTGAGTCCTAAAAGTTTTACTAACTTGAGAAATTTGAAGTATGGACATTTTTTAACTTAATCGTGCCCATGGAAAGAGCCACCTGTTGAGGGTTTTGAAGGCGATATCAGTGATCAATCCAATTAAGCCAATGACGATGATGCCAAAAATAATTTGATCCGTGGCCATCAAGGCTTGACTGTCAGTGATCATGTGACCAATGCCGTTTGAGGCGCCAATTAGCTCGGCCACAATGACATAAGTCCATGCCCAACCTAAAACCATTCTTAAGGTTTCGGCTAACTCAGGAGATGCACTTGGTAATAGGACACGCGTCACCACTCCACTGTCTTTGGCGCCCAGTGTGTAGGCTGCTTCTACCAAATCACGCCTTGTGTTACCCACAGAGACGGCAATCATAAGAATCAATTGGAAAAATGAGCCAATGAAAATAACCGCTAATTTTTGGGCTTCACCAATGCCTGCCCACAATATTAAGAGCGGAATAAACGCAGAAGCAGGTAAGTACCTAGCGAAGCTGACAAAAGGCTCTAGAAGGGCTTCAATGGGTTTGTAGGCGCCCATTAAAATTCCGATTGGTGTTGCCAGAGCGGCTGCAATCAAGAAACCACCTAACACCCGCCAAACAGTCATGCCTATGTCATAGGCAAAACCTTGTATAACCAGTAGATCTAATCCCGATCGAACCATGGTTAGGGGATCGGCCAAAAATGTCTTTGAAACATAACCGCCCAATGTGGCAAATGCCCACACTCCAAAGAATAAGGCAAAGAACGAAATACCCAGCGCCACTTTGGCGCCGGGAGATACTGGTTGAAGTGGTCGCATTGTGCTTACTTGATAAAGCGGGTATCAGCCAGTTTGCTCATATCTGGTAATTGTTTGATGATGCCAGCCTCCAAAAGCAAATCCGCAGCCTCTTTGCTGAATTGAGCATGCTCGCCACTGAAGAATTTCAGATTGGCCGCACGATCTTGCCAACGCAAATATTTTTGGCTGGCTTCAAAAGCCTCGCCTGTTTGCTTGACATCCGCGCCCATGATCTCAAAACTTTTCTTGGGTTCTTTGCTGATCATTTCTACGGCTTCGAAGTAGCTGTCGGCAATGGCTTTTGCTGCCTTTGGATTGTCAGTTAGGAATTTAGGAACGCAACCGAAGGTGTCCATGATCATTGGATAGTCAAGTGTTGTTGCAATGATCTTGCCAGCTTCAGGTTTGGCGCGAACAGCGCTGAGGTAAGGCTCATAAGTCAAAGCGGCATCAATGCCTGCATTGCCCGCAATCATGGCGTTGGCCGCAGCTTGAGGCTCAAGGTTTACGATCTTGACATCCTTGGTAGACATGCCGTTTTTCTTCAACATCCAAGCCAAAGTGAAGAACGGTGCTGTTCCTGGGGCGCTTGCTGCAACAGTTTTACCCTTGAGGTCGGTAATTTTGGCAATGTCGTTTTTCACGACCATGCCATCGGCACCAAAACTCTTGTCGAGCTGAAAGATTTGAGTTGTTGCAACGCCGTTGGCATTCCAAGCAATCCATGTTTCAACAGTCGTTGCCGCGCATTGTGCATCGCCTGAAGCCAAGACCAAATGGCGATCTTTTTGTGGAACCTTTTTCAATGTGACATCGAGGCCATTTTTCTTAAAAATGCCAGCTTCTTTGGCCAGTGTCAGTGGCGCAAAGCCAGTCCAACCAGAGAGTGCAATGCTCACTTTGGTTTCTTGTGCGAGTGCGACACAACTAAGGGTTGATGCGAGTGCTAGGGTAACGAAGTGTTTCATGCGAGCTCCTTGGTGATTGAAAGTTAAAGTGAAAACATACAACGGAAAAAATGACTCAAGACATCATGGGCAATTGCAAATGGTTTAGCTTGGCCGATTCTTTGGCCAAGTCATAACCTGCATCTGCATGTCGCATAACGCCTGTTGCAGGGTCGTTGAAAAGAACCCTAGACAGCTTTTCATCGGCTGCAGTGGTCCCATCACAAACAATGACCACGCCTGAGTGTTGTGAGTACCCCATGCCCACACCACCTCCGTGGTGCAAGCTGACCCAGGTGGCGCCACTGGCCGTGTTAAGAAGCGCGTTTAATAATGGCCAATCACTGACGGCATCACTGCCATCCATCATGCCTTCGGTTTCGCGATTGGGCGATGCAACGGAACCACTGTCTAAATGGTCTCTGCCAATGACGATAGGACCTTTTAGTTCGCCATTTCGAACCATTTCATTGAAGGCCAAACCGGCCAAATGGCGTTCTCCTAAACCAATCCAGCAAATTCGTGCAGGCAAGCCTTGAAAGCTGATTCGCTCTTCCGCCATTTCTAACCAACGATGCAAATGTTTGTGATCAGGAAAAAGCTCCTTCATCTTGGCGTCGGTTTTTAAAATATCTTCTGGATCGCCACTCAGTGCAACCCAACGAAATGGGCCGATGCCTTGACAAAACAAAGGTCGAATGTAGGCAGGAACAAAACCGGGGTAGTCAAACGCGTTCTCGACGCCGTAATCTTTGGCAACTTGTCTGAGGTTATTTCCGTAATCAACGGTTGGAATACCCATTTGATGGAAGGCCAACAAGGCTTTCACGTGGATGGCGCACGACTCGCCTGCTGCTTGGGTGAGTGCCGCATGTCGACTTGGATCTTTCTGCGCTTTACGCCAGTCTTGAATCGACCAGCCAATTGGCAAGTAGCCATTGATGATGTCGTGTGCCGATGTTTGGTCGGTGACGATATCGGGTCGCATGCCACCTTGCTTGGCGATTTCAACCAGTTGGGGTAACAACTCAGCAGCGTTGCCACACAATGCAATGGACACTGCTTCTTTGCGTGTCGTATGGTAAGCAATCATATCAAGTGCCTCTTGAACTGATGCCGCTTGCTTGTCTACGTATTTTGTTTTTAAACGAAAATCAATGCTTGATTGTTGACACTCTATGCTGAGTGAACAAGCGCCAGCAAAAGTAGCGGCCAAAGGCTGTGCACCACCCATGCCACCAAGTCCAGCTGTCAAAATCCATCGACCTGACAAATCACCATTGAAATGTTGCCTGCCGGCTTCAACAAAGGTTTCATAGGTCCCTTGAACAATGCCTTGGCTGCCAATGTAGATCCAACTGCCTGCTGTCATTTGGCCGTACATCATGAGACCGGCGCGGTCCAATTCATTAAAGTGCGTCCATGTCGCCCACTTAGGGACCAAATTGGAATTGGCCAGCAAAACCCGCGGTGCGCCGGTGTGAGTTCTAAAAATACCCACGGGTTTACCCGACTGAATTAGCAATGTTTCATCGGGCTTGAGAGCTTGAAGTGATTCCAAGATGGCTTCAAAACAGTCCCAGTTCCTGGCTGCTTTGCCAATCCCTCCATAGACTACGAGTTCATCTGGATTCTCCGCGACCTCCGGGTCTAGGTTGTTTTGAATCATTCGGTAAGCAGCCTCGATTTCCCAGTTGGCACAACTGAGCTCTGAGCCGCGAGGTGCTCTAACTGGACGCGCTTGTCTAAGCAGACTGTTTGGAATGATTGGAGCGTTCATGAGGATGGAAAGTATCAATTTGAATTAAAGTGAATCAATCCTAGTTGTCTATACAACTTATGTCAATCAGAGTATTCTCTGGCTCATGAAATTATTAAAAGTGCCCATTTACGAGCAAGTCAAAGTGTTCATCCGCACCAAAATCAAGGAAGGTGAGTGGATTGCGGGCAACCCCGTGCCTAGCGAAAGTGCCCTGATCCACCAGTTTGGCGTGAGTCGAATGACGGTCAATAGAGCGCTTCGGGAACTGATGGCCGAGGGTGTTGTGAGGCGCGTTCAGGGCTCTGGTACTTTTGTGGCTGAAATTGATCAAGTGTCTTCAAAGCTGGAAATTCGAGACATTCAAGAGGAGATTGAAGAGCGGGGACATGTGCATGGCACAGAAATAATTTACTTAGGTGAAACAAAAGCAAACAAAGCGCTCGCAACTTGTTTCAACTTGCCTGCCAAAAGTAGGCTTTTTCACACTATCTTGGTACATCTAGAAAACGGTGTGCCTCTTCAATTCGAAGATCGGTATGTCAATCCCCTTTTGGCCCCTGATTATTTATCTGTAGACTTTTCTTCGATTACACCCACACGTCACTTGCTAGATGTGGTTCCTGTGACCAGTGCTGCTTATTCCATTGAAGCTGCTTTACCAAATGATCTGGAGGCTCAGTATTTGAAAATTAAAACTACACAGCCCTGTTTGGTCATGGTGAGAACGACTGTCAGTTCAAATCAGGTAGCCTCTTTAGCGCGACTCATTTATCCTGCCACCAGGTACAGTTTTAAAGGCTCATTTCAATGACGCAATTGCAAGATTGGCGTCTGATTCGCCTCCAAGATGTACCGGTCAGTACTTGGAAAAATGGCGGCGGAACTACTCAGACCTTGGTTTGTTGGCCCAACCCTTCGGATTGGGTATTTCGCATTTCTGTGGCCCGCATCGACAGCGATGGGCCATTCTCGGAATTTAAAGGTGTAGATCGATGGTTTGCAGTCCTCAGTGGCGAGGGCGTTGTTTTACAGTTTCCAACGCGTCGGGTCGAGGTGGGTGCCTTGGATGCAGTCGTTCAGTTTTCTGGCGATGAGCCTTGTCAGTGTTCTTTGACCCATGGCCCCACCGTAGATATCAATTTGATGGTTCAGGGTGTTTCTGCCAATATGGCCAGAATTTACCGTTCACCCTATGTTGCGAAATTCAAAGCACAAAATACATTGGCAATCTTTGTTGTAGAAGGGGGCGGATGCGTTCGGATGGGTTCGCAGAATGTCGAACTCGATCCAAACTGTTTATATTGGATCACGCTTGACCAAGATATTGAGATTGAATTCAATGACATGCACCTGCTGCTAATTCAAATGGAGTTTTCTCTATGAGTTTTGAGATTTGGGAAAACGCCCGGCTTGCAACCATGCAAAAAGGCCAGGATGCGAACTATGGTCTGATAGAAGATGGTGCACTTGTTGTTGAGGGAGAGCGTTTGGCATGGGTTGGTCTGCGATCTGAGATGCCTGCGCATTACCGCCATGGCGCATTGATGCATGACGCACGCCATGCGCTGATTACTCCCGGTTTGATTGATTGTCATACCCATTTGGTTTATGGCGGACACCGTGCCAATGAGTTTGAATTGCGCTTGAATGGTGCAAGTTATGAAGACATTGCACGTGCTGGTGGCGGTATTAAATCTACTGTACAAGCCACGCGGTTGGCCACAGAAGTGCAACTCTTTGAAGCAGCTTCAAAGCGGCTGACCAATTTGCTGAAAGAAGGTGTCACGACACTTGAGGTGAAATCTGGTTATGGCTTGTCACTGGCACAAGAAGCAAAGTGTTTGCGGGTTGCCAGGCAATTGGCGCAACATCACCCTGTGCAAATTAAAAACACTTTTTTAGGGGCTCACGCCGTGCCACCTGAATTTCAAGACAAAGCAGATGCTTACATCGATTCAGTGGTCGCCATGATTGAGCCGCTGAACTCCGAAGGTTTGATTGATGCTGTGGATGCTTTCTGTGACCGAATTGGATTTACATATTCGCAGACAGAAAAGGTTTTCAAAGAAGCGCAACGGCTGAATTTGCCTGTCAAGTTGCACGCAGAGCAACTAACAGACAGTCACGGAGCCTCCTTGGCTGCACAGTATGGCGCTTTGAGTTGTGATCATTTGGAATGGTTAAGTGAAGAGGGCGCAGTTGCAATGGCAAAGGCTGGTTCGGTGGCGGTTTTGTTGCCAGGTGCATTCTATTTTCTTCGTGAAACCAAATTGCCGCCCATTGAGCTCTTAAGACAACACCAAGTGCCAATGGCCATCTCTACCGATTCGAACCCAGGCAGCTCACCCTGCACATCTATATTGTTGATGTTAAACATGGCGTGCACTTTCATGCGCCTAACGCCACAAGAGGCCTTGGCTGGTGTCACCCGAATAGCGGCGCAAGCCTTGGGTTTGAAAGATCGAGGTGATTTGAAGGCAGCTCAGCGTGCTGATTTTGTTTTATGGGATGTTAAACATCCTGCTGAACTGGCCTATTCATTTGGATCCAATCCTTGTTTGTCAACCGTATGGGGTGGGCGAGTTCGAGAAACACCTTCAGTTCAAAATCATCATTAAAAAATGACACTCACTTTTAATCTACACCAAGGCACAGCGCCCTTACTTGTCAGCATGCCCCACTTAGGGATAGCCTTGCCTGCTGAGTTAAAACCAAACTATGTACCACGTGCTCTGGAAGTAGAGGATGCTGATTGGTACTTGAACCATTTGTACAATTTTCTGAAAGACATGGGCGCCAGTATTTTGACGCCTGTATTTTCTAGGTATGTGATTGACCTGAATCGTCCACCTGATGATGCACCGATGTACCCAGGGGCTTCCAATACAGAGCTTTGTCCGACACGTTTTTTCACGGGAGATCCTCTTTACAAAGCTGGTTGCGAACCAGACGCCACTGAGAAATTACGTCGGCGAGAAATTTATTGGCAACCTTATCACCAAGCCTTATCTGGCGAATTAAGCAGGCTGCGTTCGCTGCACGAGAATGTGCTTCTGTGGGATGCACACAGCATTCGAGGCGAGATTCCTTGGCTGTTTGATGGCAAATTGCCCGATTTGAACGTTGGTACGGCCAATGGATTATCTGCTGCTGAGTCTGTGGGACGTGCTGTCATGGAGGTTTGTGCAGAGCAAAATAAATTTACACATGTTCTGAATGGTCGATTTAAGGGTGGCTACATCACACGTTGCTACGGCAATCCTCAAGGTGGCATTCATGCAGTTCAACTTGAAAAATGTCAGTCTGTTTATATGAATGAGCTGCCACCCTATGAGTACAAGCCTGAGCTGGCTGCCCAAGTTCAGCCGCTACTGCATAAGATGGTGGCTGCTGCACTGAATCAAGTTAAATCATTGAGTCTATGAAATTCAAAGCTAAATTAGCCTGGATCGATGGCGCATGGGCTTCTAATGTTTTTTTAGTATCGGATGCGCAGGGTTTCTGGACGCACATTCAAAAGAATGCGACTGATGCAGAGTCACAGGGTGCTTTGGTGCTTGGGTGTGTCATACCGGGTTTGGTGAATGCACACAGCCATGCTTTTCAAAGAGCAATCGCTGGCCTGACTGAACACAGTGAGCGTTCGGGCGATGATTTTTGGAGTTGGCGCGATCGGATGTACCGCGTGGCGCTGCGCGTTAGTCCCGATCATTTGGAGTCCATTGCAACGTGGCTTTATAGCGAAATGCTGCGAAGCGGCTATACACATGTTTGTGAATTTCACTACTTGCACCGCAATCCAGATGGGCATGAATACGCCGATCCCGCTGAAATGACATGGGCATTGGTCAGGGCTGCCGAAAATACTGGAATTGGTTTAACCATATTACCAACTCTGTACATGAATCAGGGTTTTGGCCAGCCAGGTTTGAATTCAATGCAAAGAAGATTTGCATCTACACCTGATTCAATTTTGAATTTGCAGCAAGCAGTTTTACACCATGCCAAATTGAACTCAAGTCAATCTAAATTGACAGCTGGGGTAGCTATTCATTCTCTCAGAGCTGTTGCGCCAGCTGAGATGCTTAGTTTGACTTCACAAAGTGGGTTTGCGCCAGTACATATTCACATAGCCGAGCAGACAAAAGAGGTTACAGATTGTTTGGCACATACAGGTCTTCGGCCAGTTGAATGGCTGCTTGCAAATGCGAATCTCGATTCGCGTTGGAATTTGGTGCATGCAACTCACACATCAGCAACTGAAATCCAAGGTATTCAAGCTCAGCAAGCCTCTGTTGTCATTTGCCCGACAACTGAAGCGAATTTGGGTGATGGTTTCTTTAACTTCATTGAGGCCATGCAGCAATCTATGCGATGGTCAATCGGTACAGACAGTCATGTCAACCGGAACTGGTCAGAAGAACTCCGCTTGTTAGAGTATGGCGGTCGCTTGTCATTGCGTAAACGCAACGTTGGATTGCTTCATAAGAATGGTTGCGGTTCTACCGGTCAGGTGCTTTTTGAAAATGCATTACAAGGTGGCTCACAAGCTTCTGGATTGCCAATGGCGGGGATTGCCTTACAACAACGCGCTGATTTGCTTGAAATTGACTTGGAATCTGATTCTTTATTAGGCGTGCCATCAGAGTGTTTCATGGACGCTCTTATTTTTTCTACACCTTCAAATTACTTTAAAAGTGTATTCGTTGCAGGTAAAAAAATTGAGCACAATTCAGTCCAATGGAGAACTGACTTTGTCGAAACGATGAAAGTACTTTAAATTGTGATCTGCGATAGAAATGAGTCAATGCTTAAAATTACTAGGCACTCTAACATTCCGCAGCTTGGTCCAAGTAAATTAACGCTGCTTCCACATTTGCTTCCACACCGCTGTAGAACGCATGTAACCTATTGATTTGTAATAGGTCTTATTTCTTAAAGCTGCTCATAATCTATCAAGGTGACGGTGTTAACAGGAAAATATTAAATAAAGTCAATGACTTAGAGATTTGCTTTTGGCTAAAAATTGCTTCTACACCGCTTCTACACTTTTGTGGAACAGCGTAGTGCAAAAAAGCTGAGCATACAATTGTCTCAAGGGCCTCTAGCTCATGCTTGGTTAGAGCAGCGGACTTAACAGCAAACAGCCTAAAGCCTCGGCCATGGCTGCTTGCATTTGGGTTGCACGAGGGCAAGTTCACTCTGCTCTCATGTAGAACTACTCAAATTCGGGGAAACCTCTGCAGCGATGCGTGGCGATCCCGAGCCAAGCCAAACAGCGATGTTTGGAAGGTGTAGAGACTGTACGGGTAGGTCGTAAAGACAAGAGACAGTCCAGACCACAAACCGGAAACGGGCGGTGAAAACCGTGGTGGTACGCATAATCCGTTGGTGCGGGGTTCGACTCCCCGGGGGCCCACCAAAAAACTTCCACCTTGTAATCAACAGACGACCTGAGGTCGCAGGTGGTGGCTCCGTATTTGGTCAGCGCTTAGAACCAGCGCAGCGCCATCAGGGCCAAGTCGGGGAAGAAAATGAGGATGCCCACAGCGATCATTCACTTAACCAAACAGCAGGCTGTGGAGTTTTCAAGTTAAAGGATTCGGGCCAATGCGGTGGCGCCCGGGCCGGTTGAGACCGCGATGGCGAAACAAGTGCATTCCGAGGAAATACGTGCCGACTATCACAATGCTGTGCCTCTGGCCCGCTACGGACTGGAGGAGGAGATCGCAGCGACCATCGGTTTCTTATGCAGCAAAAACGCCAGCTACATCACCGGACAAGTGATTGCAGCCGATGGCGGCTTTGAGGCGGCCGGGGTTGGCTTGCCGACCTTTAGAAAGCAATTTGCCGGCTGAGCTTCATGCTTAGGCTATTTAACTGGCTATCGAACGATATGCCAGTTAATGGATTCATGGGAGCTTCTTCAAAGGTGGTTTGTATCCAAGATATTTTTTTGGTTTTGCTAAACAGCTAAAACAACTCCCGTCTGGGCACAGATGGTAATCTTCAGTCAATTATTGACTATGAGCTGGTTAGCCCGCCTTAACCTTGAATACAGCCTGAAGGCTGGACGAAGTGTGGCTCGTTTTTCGCACGATGGGCCGTTGCGCGTATTGCAAAGCCTCTACCCAGAAGGTAATACGGTTTGCCACAATGTTCTGGTTCACCCGCCCAGTGGTCTGGTCGGTGGGGATACTTTAGATATCCAGGTCACAGTGGGCAGCGGCAGCCATGCACTGGTGACAACCCCGGGAGCGACACGTTTTTACAGAAGTGAAGCTGGGCTGGCAACCCAGCAGGTATCTGCCCTGGTTGAGGATGATGCCCGCCTGGAATGGCTGCCCCAAGAAGCCCTAGCCTATAGTGGTTGCGATGCAATAAACAGGGCTCGTTTTGTGCTTGCACCTAAGGCAGAACTCTTGACCTGGGACATAACCGCGCTTGGGCTGCCCCACTCACAGCAGCCCTTTGTTGCAGGACGCTTCCAGCAGCATCTGGAGGTGACTGGAATATGGCTAGAGCGTGGAATGATAGACGCGCAGGACCTTCGGCTGATGAACAGCCCACCCGGTCTAGCGGGACAACGATGCATTGCAACACTGGTTTTTGCAGCTGGCAGCCCGATTGCGCCTGACCGTGCCAATACAGCGCTTGACGAAGTACGTGCCACTTTGGAGGCGAGCCCCCTACGCCTACGGTCTGGAGTCACTCAACCTAATCCGCAGGTCTTGGTGCTTCGTGTGTTGACGCCGGTGGTTGAGCCTGCTATCCAGCTGATGCGGTCGGTGTGGGCTTCTTGGCGACAAACCTTGTGGTCGTTGCCGGGTACGGTGCCGCGGCTATGGAATCTCTGATCAGATTGCCACAAGCTGATGAATATTTTTTGCCTTCATTTCGCTTCCCAAGCCGCTTGCGATCACAGCACCGTTTTGCGTGACACCGAGGTCCAGCAGGCAAAGATGACAGACACTTTGTCCTGACCCAGCAGCTGCTTTGTTTTCTCTGCAAACAGAGGCCAGTTTGAGGCTGGATCGACCACCACGGGCTCGAGTTTTTTCCCAAGACGCCGCCTTTGGCGTTGATTTCATCAATCGCCATCAGCACGCTGTCATTCAGTACAGTTTCAGAAATGGCCATGGTGCCAGACAAGCTGTGCAGCACGCCAACTTTAATGGTGTCAGTCGCTTAAGCATGCGGCACAACAGCCAATGTTCCCAAAGACAGCGAAACTGCGGCTCCAATGGTTTTGAGATTTGCTCTACGGTTCATCATGGGTTCTCTCCAAAATTGTTTAGGGCGCGAGCACCGGATGGTGTCGCTGAAGCCTGTCATACAAACCCTGTGCCAACTGTTTTATCTTTTTGACTTAACCCATTTGGCTTTAGAGGGAGCAAAACTTAATTCACAATGCATCAAAATGGTCAGAAAACAAATTCATGCACTATTTTGGTGTGGCTGGAGAGTGAGTATCGGACCACCAAGTAGGCTTTCACTCACTAAATCTGTGCGCAACTTCGCTTAGTTGATGAAATGCGCAGCACCGAATATCAAGGCATGCAAGTTGCGTGGAGAATATCAATATGGAACTCACACCACGAGAAAAAGACAAGCTGCTGATCTTTACTGCCGCCCTGTTGGCTGAGCGAAGAAAAGCGCGTGGACTCAAGCTCAACTACCCAGAGGCGGTTGCCCTCATCAGCGCTGCTGTAATGGAAGGTGCTCGCGACGGCAAGACAGTGGCTCAACTTATGAGTGAGGGACGTAATGTTCTGTCGCGCGACGAGGTCTTGGAGGGTGTGCCAGACATGATTTCAGACATACAGGTTGAGGCCACGTTCCCCGACGGTACCAAACTGGTTACGGTACATCAGCCGATTGTGTAAATTGTTGCAGCTAATCCAACTGTTCTCCCCTCAACCCAATGAAGTTAATCGCATGGATCGAATGATTTTTATGACCCTGATGCCTATGATTGCCCAGGCCCATGAGGGCCACGGCATGGAAGGCGCTTCGCATTACCACGCCACCGACACTCTTGGTTTTGTGGTGTTTCTGTTTATGGTTGCCTTGCTCTGGTGGTTCAGCGGGCGTGGTAAGTAAGCCCCTGCAGCCAGCAAGATGCACATTGAAAGGCCACTCATGATTCCAGGTGAACTTTTCATCGTCGACGGTGAGCATGAGCTCAATCCGGGACGGCGCTCGGCGACACTGCTGGTAAAAAATGTCAGCGACCGGCCCGTTCAGGTGGGTTCCCACTATCACTTTGCCGAAACCAATGCAGCGCTGGACTTTGACCGCAAGGCCGCTCATGGAATGCGGTTGAATGTCGCCGCTGGCACTGCAGTGCGTTTCGAGCCCGGGCAGCAGCGTACCGTGGAGTTGGTGGATTACGCCGGTGACCGCGTGATTTACGGGTTCCGTGGTCTGACGCAGGGAAAGCTTTGACATGGCTACTATCGGAAAACGTGCGTATGCAGAAATGTACGGCCCCACGGTAGGTGACCGGGTCCGGCTGGCCGATACCAATCTGGTGATCGAGGTCGAAAAGGACTTCACCCTGCAGGCTGGCGGGTACGGTGAAGAGGTGAAGTTTGGTGGAGGCAAGACTATTCGTGACGGCATGTCGCAATCGCAGAGAACCCAAGCTGACGGCGCCATGGACTGTGTACTGACCAACGCACTTATCATCGACCATTGGGGTATTGTCAAGGCCGACATTGGTCTGGTGGGTAACCGTATTGCAGCAATCGGTAAGGCAGGCAACCCGGACACGCAACCCGGCGTTGACATCGTGATCGGACCCGGGACCGAGATCATCAGCTGCGAGGGCATGATCGTAACGGCAGGTGGTATTGACTCGCACATCCACTTTATTGCTCCGCAGCAGATCGATGAAGCGCTGGCAAGTGGTGTAACCACCATGCTGGGGGGTGGAACCGGACCGGCCACTGGAACCTTTGCCACCACATGCACGCCTGGCCCCTGGAACATCGAGCGCATGATGCAGGCGGCTGACGCCTTTCCAATGAACCTGGGTTTTCTGGGCAAAGGTAACGCCTCCCTGCCAGATGGCCTGCGTGAGCAAATCAGCGCTGGCGCCATTGGCCTCAAACTGCACGAGGATTGGGGGACGACGCCTGCAGCGATCGACAACTGTCTGAGCGTTGCCGAAGAGACCGATACGCAGGTCGCGATCCACACCGACACACTCAACGAGTCGGGCTTTGTAGAAGACACGATAGCTGCGTTCAAGGGGCGCACTATCCACACCTTTCACACCGAAGGCGCGGGCGGGGGGCATGCACCAGATATTCTGAAGGTGGTGGGCGAGACCAATGTGCTGCCGTCATCGACCAACCCCACGCGTCCCTTCACCATCAACACGCTGGATGAACATGTGGACATGCTGATGGTCTGCCATCACCTGGACCCTGGCATTGCCGAAGACCTGGCTTTTGCTGAAAGCCGGATTCGCAAAGAAACTATTGCAGCTGAGGATATATTGCACGACTTGGGTGCTATCAGCATGATGAGCAGTGACAGCCAGGCCATGGGCCGCGTGGGTGAAGTGATCATCCGTACTTGGCAGACCGCGCACAAGATGAAAGCTCAGCGTGGCCAACTGCCTGGCGACAACGATCGCCACGACAATGCACGGGTTAAGCGTTACTTCGCCAAGTACACCATCAACCCAGCTATAGCGCATGGAATAAGCCACGAAGTAGGCAGCATCGAGGTGGGTAAATGGGCCGATCTGGTGGTGTGGAAACCCGCCTTCTTTGGGATCAAGCCCTTCATTGTGATGAAAGGAGGCTTCATTGCGCTGGCCGCCATGGGCGACCCCAATGCTTCCATTCCCACGCCCCAGCCGGTGCACTACCGACCCATGTTCGGCAGCTTTGGGGGCGCGCTGTCCAAGGGCTCGCTAACCTTTGTGTCACAAGCTGGTTTGCAGTCGGGCATCGGTGGGCGTTATGGTCTGAGCAAGCCACTCAGTGCTGTGAAGAATATTCGTAGCAGGCAAAAGCGGGATATGCTTCACAATGACTATACCCCCTATATGGAAGTTGACCCGCAGACCTACAGCGTGCGCGCTGACGGTGTCCTGCTAACCTGCGAACCGGTGTCCAGCCTGCCGATGACCCAACGATACTTCTTGTTCTGATGCTGATTTGTTCCAAACGCCTGCCCCAGGGCAATGGTCTTGCCAAAGTGCTGGTGCAACGTGCTGCCAGTATCACCCTGGATTGGGATACGCGTCAGAAAAGCCGTTTTGATGCCATCGACAGCATGGGTCGCCAGCTGGGAGTGTTTCTGCCCCGTGGCACGGTGGTACGTGGCGGTGATGTGTTGGTGGCTGAAGATGGTTCGCTGGTGCGGGTTCTAGCCGCGCCGCAGAGAGTGTTGCACATTACTGTATCTTCCGGAATCGGTACGGCGTTTGACCTGATGCGGGCAGCCTACCACTTGGGCAACCGTCATGTGCCCATCGAGCTGCGGGTTGATCACCTCAAGATTGAACCCGACCATGTTCTGGCGGAGCTGCTGCAGTCCATGCGTCTGACTGTCGTCGAAAAGCAGGAACCGTTTGAGCCCGAAGGCGGCGCCTATGGGGACAGCGCGCTCCTGGGGCACGACCATGGGCACAGTCACAGTCATTCACTGGGTCATCAGCTTTCTCACGACTCTGCGCATGACCACAGTTGCCATCGCCTTGATCATGAGCACCACCATCAGCACCAACCCACGCACAAGCACTGAGATACCGTCTCTGCTGCAGCTCATCTGGTTGGCCTCGCCGGCTTTGCCGGTGGGGGGGTTTTCCTACTCAGAGGGACTAGAGTCCGCCATCGACCACGGCCTTGTGCACGACGAGGAAAGTTGTACCCAGTGGTTGCTCGATCAACTCTTGCTTACACAAGCGCGCGGCGACTTGGCAGTGATGGCCCAGGCGGTGCCGGCTTGGCAGGCGATGGATGCCGAGCGCCTGCAGGCCCTGAATGCTTGGGTGCTGGCCACCCGCGAGACTAGCGAAATGCGCCTGCAGACAGAGCAGATGGGGCGCTCGCTGCTGGACTGGCTGCGCAACTTGCAGCAAGCCCAACCGTCAGCTCTAAAGTGCCTGGCAACCCTGCCACCCACTTACCCGATGGCTTATGCCCTGGCGTTGTCCCTGATTGATACGTCGCTCGAGCAGGCCCTCCTGGCTTATGCATTCGCCTGGGCCGAGAATATGACACAGACTGCCCTCAAGGCTGTGCCACTGGGCCAGAGCAGCGGGCAGCGTATGCTGGCCGCTCTGGCGCGTACGGTTCCTGAGGCCGTCCAAACGGCGCAATCTCTGGATGACGATACCCGTCAGGCTTTCAGCCCCATGCTGGCCATCCTTTCATCGCGCCACGAAACCCAATACTCACGATTGTTTCGGTCATGACTTCTGCACTGCACCACATCCCCAATCGCACCAAGAAACTGCCGCCGCTGCGCGTGGGCATTGG
>Ga0075471_10001100_pt1 | contig 17416 bp, 23 predicted proteins | sample DEB19_08_DNA_2_FD_74787 | JGI IMG/M metagenome (GOLD analysis project Ga0075471, IMG submission 74787) | Aqueous microbial communities from the Delaware River and Bay under freshwater to marine salinity gradient to study organic matter... | ecosystem: Environmental > Aquatic > Marine > Coastal ... | reverse complement strand
AGCGGGCGGCGGTTCAATCTTCGGGATGGCTCTCGGAGGCGGCGCTGCTGCGGTTGGCGGCGCGGCGCTCGCAGCAATCGCTGGAATTGGCGCTGCCGGTTATCAAGCGTACGGGCTGTACGAAGATCTGACCAAGAACAGCTACTTGTGGAAAGACTCGCCGCTTATGAATCCGGCAGAAGGCACGCCGGTTCCCAACGCGCCGCAGCAACCTCCCCCTGCCCCGCAACAAGCCGCGCAGAACAAAGAAACGGTCGACGGCCTGAAAACGTCTGCTGACGCGCTCAATAAGTCGGCTACGTCTTTGAACTCTGCCGCCGAGAAGCTCTCTGCTTCCGCCGGTCAGAATCGCGGCGACGCGCCGGGTGCGCCGAGCCCGTCGTCAGGAGGTCGGTGATGGACGTTTTTCGTGATCTACCGCGATTGACTTGGCGCGGCATCGAGGTGCCGGTCGCTGCGCGCACTGTCAGTTTTGACCAAGAAATCGTGCGTCATAAGTACGCCTACCGCGACGACGAGCTTGTTGAGTCGCTGGGTCGGCGCAACTGGCGCTTTGAGTACACCGTCCCGTTTCGGCAAGACATCACCAAAGGGCCGTACGTCAATCTGTTCATCGAGACGTATCCCCAGTTCTTGCGCGCTTGTCGAGACCGCGCCGAAGGCGAACTGGTCGATCCTGTTCTCGGCACGTTCGTCGTTCGTTGCGAGCAAGTCAGCACGACCAGTGACGTCAATCGTCGAGACGGTGATGACGTGCAAGTTGTCTTCGTGCACTCGCCCGCCGTCGAAGACGTAGACCAACTCGGAGCGCCGCTCGCTGGTCTTGACCTTGCGGTGCAAGAAGGCAAGACGCTCAACACGCAGATCGCCCCGATCACCGACGCGCAGCTCAAACAACTGAGACTCGGGCAATACGTTGGCGTGACGACGGAAGTCGGGCTCGGGTTGAATGCGCTCGATCAGCTAGCAGGGTTTGGCGCGCAGCTCACCGCGTACGCAGACCGCGTTGAGGCGACGATTGCCAACTACGAGAACAAGCTGAACAAGCTCGTCGACACGATGGACAAGCTTGACGACGTCGTGACGTCGCCGCAGAACGCGCCCATCATTCGCACGACGAAACGCTTGATTGATTCGCTCGCGCGATTGAACCCGCTTTCGTCTAGCGGCAAACGACTCGTGTCGTTCAACGTGTTGCAAGACGTCACCGCAGGTGCGCTCGCTGCGGATCTCGGCATTAGCGTTCAAGACCTCATCAACACGAACCCAGGGCTGCCGCTTCCGCTAATTACCGCAGGCACGCAGGTCGTGTATTTCCGATGACGCAGCTCGATTCGCCTTCCGTTTCGGTTCAGTTCGAGCAGCTTGACCGAACGACTACGCGACTGAAGTCGTACACCATCGACAGCGCGTATATGGTCAGCACCGACGCGTTCTCTTTCACGTTGTACGAAGAAGACCACGCGCTTGTTCAGAACCTTGAACTTCAGCCCGTCTCGATCACCATTGACGGCAACCTGCAAGTGCGCGGGCGAATCGACTCGACCGAAGTCGGGCAAGGGCCGGGCTGGACGGTCAAGTGCGAAGGGCGCGACTACATCGCCGACCTAGTCGAGTGCAACGTCGACCCCGCGCTCGTTGTGAATCAGAACATGAAGCTTGATCAAATCGTCAAGCTTGCCGCCGGTCCTGTCGGCATCGCGAAAGTGTCATACGACGCAAGCCAATGGCGCAACGCACGCACCGGCGTTCCCGTTGACACAACCAACACGCCGAAGCCGTTCAAAGAAAAACCGCTGAAGGACTACAAGACCAATCCCGGCGAAGGCATCTATCAGTTTTTGTCGCGAATCTGCGCGCGCTCAGGCTGCACGCTACAGCCCACGATGGAGCGCGACAGCGTGCTTTTAGGCGCTCCCGACTACGTTCAAGCCCCGGCGTACTCGGTGACACGAAGTGCCGAGAACCCGACCAGCACGAAGAACAATGTCATCAGCGCCGTCGCTCGACGGAACTACTCGCGCTTTCCGACGGTCATGCTCGTGACAGGCAAAGCAGGGGCTCCCGGCGCGTCGCGGCAAACCGTTTCTGCGACGAGTTCTTCTAATGGCGAGACGCTCGCGACGACGGTTCCGAGCAACATTCAAGAGACGATCTTCGCTCTGCTACCCGAAGACGTGACGATCGTCTCTTCTCGCATTCTGCCTAAGTCGAACACGGTCACGACTAACGCGCTGTATCGTCTCGTTTACATGCGAGACAACCTAAGCAAAGACCTCGACCAAGTAATGAACGTCGCAGCGCGCGCGGCTGCCGAGCGGTTGAAAGACGCGCTGCAATACACCATCACGTTCCGAGGACACAAAGACCCGACGACCGGCAGGACGTTCGCGACCGACACAATCATCGACGTCGTTGACGAAGTCTGCAACATCAGCGAGCCGTTGTGGGTTGAGCGCGTCACGTTCTCGTACGAGCAAGGCGCAGGGCCGACGACGTCGTTGACGTGTTGGCGTCCAGGCTCTTTCGGAATCGGAGCGCAAGAATGAACTTCGACATCTGTCAGATCAACACATCCAAGCTGGACGACGAGACCAAGCTCCCGTTGATTCAGGCGTTCGTGCCGATCACCGGAGACGACGACTACGAATCTTTCGGCGAAGTCGCCAGCTATCAAGCGCTCGGCGTCGTCGCGCTTCCTTATCCTCCCGACGACGGCGGCTTTGCGGAGGGCGTGATTCTTCGCGACGTAGGCGCGTTCAACGGCGCGGTCGTGGGCGCGCGCGACGAGCGGTGCGCAAGCGTCGTCGCGTCGATGCAACCGGGCGACGTCGTTTTGCACTCGTGCGATCCGAAAGCGAAAGCGCAAGTCCGCTGTCACGCCAATCGACAGCTCGCGCTCGTGACCGAGGGCACCGACGAGAAGACGATCGCTCTCGTTCTCGACGGCAGCGCGGACAAGGTTCAGATCGCAGCGTTCGGCGGGTTGATTCAGCTCTCACCGGACGGCATCGCTCTCGTCGCGCCCGAAGGCAAAAGCTCGATCTTGCTGAACAAAGACGGGTCCATCAACATCATCGGCAAGGTTCAGATCGGCGGCCTTGCCGGAACACACAATGTGCTGGCCGGAATCGGCACCCTCGTTGACGCTTTCAAGGCGCTGCCCACAGCCGACGCGGGCGCACCACAATGCAGCGCCGCGCTCGTTGCGCTGAAAACGCTGCTCGTTTCCGCCGGAAACATGACAGCGGAAGGAAAATGAGCGCCTGCAAGTTTCCGCCGCTTCAGCTTGCCCCGCTGCCCCCGTTGAAGCTGCCCCCGCTGCCCCCGTTGAAGCTGCCCCCGCTCGACGGGGTGAAGCTACCCGTCAAACCGCCGCCGCCGATTCAGCTTGCCCCGCTGCCTCCGTTGAAGCTGCCCCCGCTCCCCCCGTTGAAGCTGCCCCCGCTCGACGGGGTGAAGCTGCCCATCAAGCCGCCGCCGCCGATTCAGCTTGCCCCGCTGCCTCCGTTGAAGCTGCCCCCGCTTCCGCCGTTGAAGCTACCGTCGTTCGTGATACCCTGCCCGCTAGACTGATGGTTTCAGGCTCGCCCGTAGGTTCCACGCCATTCGGTATGGCGACGCCCGTTGCTGCCCCTTCGGCAGCGACGCAAGGACCGGCTTTGTCTCGGTACATTAATTCAGGATCGGGAGACTATGAAATCAACGCGTACGTCGGGCAGTTCGCTGAAATGCCCACGCTTCGCCAACGCGTGCTGCTCATCCTGAACACAGAGTTCGGCTCTTCTAGCGCGCTTCCAACTCTTGGCATTCGTCGCCCCGCAAAGATCACCGAATCGTTCGTCGCTGAGACGACAGCGGCTGTTCGTCGCGCGTTTTACTTGTTGACCGACGTTGAGCGCGTGATGTTGATCTTGGACATCTACATTCAGAAGCAATCTAGCGGGCGCGTCGCCATCGTCGTTGAGTACCAAGACCTGACCGTTGATAACCCGAGCCCGCAGACCGCGACGAGGACGATGTAGACATGGCGCTACCTACCGACAAGCTGTACGTCCCGGCCACCGCTGGCGAAATTCGTGACGACTTCTTGACCGACGTTCGGCTAGAAGCGCGCAAGTTTGCTGACGAATCGCAGGTTGATCAGATCACTCGACCCGGCACGGATTGGTTCATCCTCGCCACGGCAGTCGGCAATCTCGGCATTCTTCAGTACTCGAACATCGCCAAGGCCGACGCGAACAGCAACATTCTCACGGCGACCGGCGACAATCTCGACGCTATTCGCGAGTCTTTGGGGCTGCCGTTCGTTGACGCGAGCCCTGCTTCTGGTCGAGTGGTTGTTTCGATTCCCGTCACCGGCGCGACCGCGAACTTCAACAACGAACAGTTGGTGCTGCCAAACGGCAAACGCGCGCGCGTTGACGGCGTTCATATCGCCATTCCTGACCAGGGCGAAGTTCCAGTCGTCACGATAGACACGGGAGCGGATTGCAACGCCGCCGCCGGGACCGTGCTTCGTTTCGTTTCGCCGCCGGTCAACGTCAAAACCGAGGCGAAGGTCAGCACGAACGCGCCGCTTGTCGGCGGGCTTAACGAAGAAAACGACGAACGAAAGCGCGATCGAATCATCAATCGGCTGCGGAATGTGCCTGCTGGCGGCAACTGGGGCTACGTCGTCGAGACGTCGCTGAACGCGCTCGCGACCGCGCAGTATGCGTTCGTGTACCCCGCGCTCGGCGGTCCCGGCAGCGTGAAGGTCGTGCTGACGAAAGACATCGACCCCGATCAGTACGACTTCAGTCGTGCGCTATCGGCGCAAGCTACCTCGATCGTTCGCGCCGCGCTGCACGCGAACATGCCCGACGAGATTGAGATCGTTGTGTCGTCCGTCACGCAGCAAGCGACGGACGTGGCGCTGTCGGTCGTGTTGCCGGCGGCGGTCTCGGCTGGCGGTTCTGGTCTCGGCTGGCTTGACGCGACGCCGTGGCCCGCGTGTTCTGCCGCGCCGATTCCGTACATCAACGTGATTTCCGCAGACGCGAAAACCATCGACGTGATTACGACGTCCCCGGCACCCGTCGTCGGGCAAACGCACATCGCTTGGTGGAGCAAAGCCGACCAAGCGTTCTACATCCGAACCATCGTTGCCTCGTCTGTAATTGGAGGCGGTTTCCAAGTCACGCTGGATTTACCGCTGCGCGACCACAACAATTCGCCGGCACAAATCGGCGAGTACATCAGCCCCGCCGCCGTGAACTCCGTCGCCTACGGCAAGTCGTGGCAAACCAGCATGCGAACGCTCGGCCCCGGCGAGAATACGGCTGACGCAAATCGCCTGCCGCGTTCGCTTCGCCGTCCGTTTTTGGCTGATGACTGGTACGCTGCTTTGTCCACGAAGCAGCTCAATGAGATTCTGTCGGCGCACGCAGAGATCGTCGACGCCGCTTGGCTCTATCGGTCGGTCACTTCGCCGAGCACTCCTGCTAGCGTGGTGACGCCGCCGGCGGTGTTGGTGCCGGGTAACTTCGGGATGTACAAGCTATGAGCATCACGCCCACCGGCTATCCTGTTTGGGTCCGCGCCAACGGTCATACCGCATACGGCGGGCACATCAACAAGACCAACTACCAATCGGTCGGCACGATCAATCCCAGAACGGACTTGTCCGCCGAGAACCTGTGTCGCATCGCCGCAGACCTCGCGGCGGTTGCGAGGACTGCGCCGTTCTCCGTGGTCGCTTTTCAATGCAACGACGCTGTGCCCGCTGCGCCGACGGTGTCGAAGTACTTCGCGATGGCAGGGACGACGCCTACGGGAACGCGCAATGGCGACGGCGACATCACTTTCGTTTGGCCCGAGAGCTTCGCCGACGACTACGGCATCATCGCGAACGCAAACATCGTCGCGGCGGTCGCGACGCCACAGCAGACGATGGCCGGGATGCTGTTCGCTTCGGTGCAAATCTCGGACGCGGACGCGGACGGCATCAACGAAACGGTGCGCGTGCGCGTCGTGGACGCAACCGGCGCGGCGGTGCCTGATGCAATCGTGTCGTTGACGACTTGGACGGGTTGAATCATGCCGCTTGGAGGATTTGCCCCGTGCCCGTTGCCTCTCGGCGGAACCGTACTTGACGGGCTGCTTGTCGAGCAACACGCACGCTTGTCGACAGACCTGCGGTCAATCGTTCAAACGGCGCCGTTCGCTGTTGTTCACTTCAACACAAGCAGCGCGACACCGCTGGCGTACTTAGGGCAAAACGACGTCGGCGTGCTCGCTGCTCCGACGATCACGTCGCTCGGTGTCGGTGACGCGCGCCTGCTTTGGGATGTTTCGTACCTCGACGAGTACGACAATGCATGGGCCGTTGACCTGAGTTTTGCCGTTGCCTGCGGTGAGTTCGCTGGCGGCGTTCAGAACGCATACGCTGTTGTGGAGCTGGAAACGGCGCAACAGATTCGCGTTCGCACGTACTCCATCGTGGCCGGCGTGCCTGTCGCAACCGACGTTAGTGTTTCGCTGGTGGTGTGGTAATGACAACAGACGTCACCACTAAACTCGAAGGCGCGCCGACTTGGTCACGCGCGCGTTCACTCGGGCACTACGGCGCTGTCGTCGACAAGATGAACAGCCAGACCGAAGCGCGCGTGCCCTACGCCTGGGTGTTCTATCGCGAGATGCGCGCGGCGCGCGGCAGCGCGTATCGTACGGTCTACTCGGGGCAGAAAACCGGCTTCGTGCACTCTGAAAACGTCGCGCTCGCGCGGAGCGAAGCCGCTCGCTGGCGTTCCGCTGATAAGCTCGCGAACAACTCGCTGCCCGTCACCAGCGACGAGCGGTTGCCAGCGTGGCGGGAAATTCTCGACGTCGATCAGAGCCCCGACGACACGATGCACGACGTGCGGTTGCGGTGCGCTTCGCGCTATCGAGCAGGCACGGGATGTTCTGAACGCGCGGTAGACGAAGCAATCGAAACGCTTCTCGGTGACGTCTTTGTTCGTTGCTGGCGGTTTGACGGGAGCGATCTAGCCAATCCTCCTTATGTCACGTATCCGCTTTATTCACCGTACACGACCGGCCCCGCTATCTACAGCCTGGGGAACACAGCTTGGCTTTCGTTTCGGTGTCATCTTCTGGTCGAGGTTCAGAAGCCGCCGACCATGACGCAGCAAGCATTCCTTGAACTGATGAATGTGCATCTGTTCTCGTTGCTGGATCGCTTGTTGCCGGTTTGGGCCACGTTTGACTGGGCGACGAACGTGAGCACGACGGGCTTCTTGCTCGACATCAGCGACATGGACTTTGACGGCCTGACCTAGTTGAGGGAACAGCAATGACACTCGTTGATCCTACTGGCGGACTCGGTTATGCGTTCGGGCAAAAGCTGCCCAGCACGCACATGACCACCATCGCGACGCAGCAGCCCTTCGCGCTCGACATCATTAACGGCGGCACGTACGTCAACACCGGCGCGCTTGACGTGACCTACTCGGCGGCGTCTTCCGTCACACACAACGCGGATCACACCGTCGTCGTAAACGCGAACAAACAATTCGCGGTTGCTGCGGACATCGCGTCAACTATCGACATCGCGTTGCCGTTGTTGCAACTGCTCGACAACAGCACCGCAACGACAATCGCGTTTCAAGGAGACGCGAACATCAACTTCAACGGCGTCACCGGATTGTCTTTTGCCGGCGTGTCGACGAATCTTTCGTTTACAGGTCCGACCGTTCTAGATTTCCTTGATACGCTCGACGCCACTGTTGCGAATACCGCCACGCTGAACTTTGACGGCGTTCTTAACATCACGACGCTGACTGATGCGAATGTCGCAATCGGCGGCGATCTGACCGCAATCATCACCGGGTTGACAAGCATCGACTATACCGACGACGCAATTTTCACGTTTTCGCAAACGGCCTCGTACTATTTTGACAACATTTGTGTGGCGTACTTTACGGGATTCGCAACCGCTGACTTTGCGAACGCCTTGTACGTAACCATTGAGAAAGGCACGGCGCCTGTGTACGGGGCGCAGATTGTATCGAACGATCCGATTAGAATTGCGGACACGTCCGCTCTCGGAAACGTCCAACACATTCTGCAAAGCCGGTTGCGAATCGAGTCTTCGGCAGGTGTCGGCGGCGGACAGCTTTACGTTGACGGAACGATCAGCGCGTTCAGCAATATCGTCTCGCAGGGTTACGTTTTCGGCGCAACGCTTCGGCACAATGTTGCGCCGTCTGTTGTTGTAACGGACCCCGCTGGCGGTTTTCACAGCATCACGTATGCGTACTCCCGATTCGACTTTACGCCAGCCGTCGCAGGACGAGAGTTGCGAACACCCGTAGCGCCGGCTGGCACGATTTTGTTTGTCTCGATGAGAAACGGCAGCGGCGTGAATACGGTGGCGATAACCAAGCCGCTTGCGCCTTACTCGCAGATCGGTTCGTTCAACGTGTCAAACCAAGGCGCGGTTGTGATCTGTTACTGGGCCGACAACGAACCGCGAATCGTTTCAGCGAGCGGCGGTGTGACTACGACGTACGGCACGTGGCCGTGACGAGGTTGTATGACGATCTCTCTTACGACCACGCCGACTTACGCGCTACCAAACGCGTCGGTTCAGTTGACCGCGTCCGTCAACACAGCGGCGAACTTCGTTCGCTTGTGGTGCGTCGCCGCGCCCGAGGGCAGCACGCTTCAGAAGTTGCTCGACAAAGAACAAGCTGGGCGAATTGAGATCACGCCGCCGAACGCGCCGACACAAGGCGGCATTCTTCCGAGCGTGCCGTTTGCTGCGGTGCTCGATGTCGGCGGTCGGTACACGTTCGTCGGACAAGAGTACACGTACGGCGCAACGACGTACGGCGGCGGGTACTCCAACTCGCCCGACGCGTACACGACAGAGACGAAGATCGGTGCCGAGCAGACGCTCTACGTCTACCTCGGGCAACGAATGACACATCGGCTCGGAGCGAACGCCTACGGCACCGGATCGCTTCTCGTCTACGTTTGGAACGACACTATTCGAGAAACGAGCGTCGCCGTGCATGGCGTGCTTTCTCCCGCTGTCATTGATCCGTCTACACCGAGAGCCGCGAGCGCTGCAAAAGCCGCGAACGTGCAAGCGGCGCTGACGTCTTTCGTAAACGCAACGGTGACCACACTTGCGCCGAACCTCGCGACTCTTGTCGCGGAACTCGTGCTGAAAGTGCCGAGACATTTCAACAACAACGGCGGCGTGTTTCACGCCGGCGGAAGCGGCCCAATCCCTGATATTGACAACGATACCGAGATTGAAGACTTGTCCAATCGTTGCGGCACGCCGGTCGGTCTAGCGCGCGCCGCTCAAGTGCTCTACTCGCGAATGAGCCTGCACCAAAGCAACGGCGTGAACGGCTCTAGTCGATATCACTTGGACGCCGATTACACGAACGCGTTCGTCACAGACGGAATCGGCAGCGAATCCGATCCTGCTCTGTCACTCTCGGCCCTTGCTGACGTCGTTCGCGTCTATGCTGCGCATCGTGTTGATGCGACCTCTCACGCGTTGGCCGATAACACGAACGCAATCACTACGACGCTCGGGCCTCTTCTAACGCTGCACAAAGAGTTTCTGGTCGCGATGGCGACTTTGACGCCGGCGGCTGCTGGTGGCACGCAAACAGCCGCCGTTCAACTAAGCGCGCTTGGTTTTCGATTGGGGTGAACAATGGCCGGTATCCTCGCAAATAGTGCGTCTGAAACGATGGTGGCCGGTGATACGGCGGCAGACAATTCGCGCTCGGGCTACGTCGTCGGTGAACAGATCACGCTCTCCACGACGCCCACCGGCACGACGTACTCGTGGAGCTTGGCGAAACCCAGCGGCGCGACCTCGCGCAGCAACTTGTCCGACGAGACCGCTGCCGGGCCGGTCTTCGTGCCCGACTACGCCGGGACGTGGACGATCACTTGCATCGTCGACGGCGCGACGACGTACGTGCTTCGCGTCACCGCCACGGCGGTTGCGATCACGTCGGTGGCGAACGCGCATAGGTTCAGCCCGACGACGAACAACTCTATTCCCGCCCCCGCGCTCGGCTTGACGTTGTTCTGCTCCAGCGACGCGAATAGCCAGCTTCGCGTCAAGAACTCTGCGGGCGCGGTTTTGACGCTCGATGCGGCTTCGGCCCGTACCGGGACGTTCGTTCTTTCAGCGGGAACGGTCACCGTGGCGAACACTTCTGTTTCGTCTACAACGACCGTTGTCGCGAACTGCACTACTGCTAGCAACCAAGGGCAGCTTCGGTATACGTTCAACGCGGGCGTCGGCTTCACAGTCACGAGCGATAATCCGGCAGACGCGAGCGCATACCGATACGCGCTCATCGGGTGATACATGGCGAACGCAAGCGCTCTTTTTCAGATTGACCCTGGCACGGGCGTTTATGGCGCGACCGGCGTAGCGCAGAACGCAGCGGCGAGTGCGACGGTCAACTGCCGAATCGCTTCTGCGGTTGGCGTTGACGCCGTCGAGTGGCGAATTTTCGGCACCAGCGGCACCGCGACGCCTGCTTTGACGCTGTCGGGTTCGCCGCCGGGACAGATCGCAACTTTCACGCTGCCCGCAGGAACGGGACAAGCTTACGGCATCGAGTGCAAAGTCAACGGCGGAACCGGCACCGAGTTCGGCGACACCAAGACCGGCGCCGTTTACGTTCTCGACAACGCTTCACAGCGCCCGTTTTTTATCGGCGAAACCTATGAGAGCGACGCAACGTACGGCGTCGTTCCCAGGTTGAACACCGCGTTCCAGAACGCGGGCTTGGCCGTTTTAGGCAACATTGCCACATGGACGAAGTACACGCGAACGTACACGCAGCTCGCCGCTGCGGCGCTCACCAACGACATTCAACTGGTATCGCTTCCCGCGCGCTCAGTTTTGCTCGGCGTCGTTGTGAAGCACTCGGTGCAATTCACCGGCGCGTTCGGTGATTACGCCGTGTCCGTCGGCATCGTCGGCGACTTGGATAAGTACGCCTCCGCGTTTAGCGTCGCGCAGGTTGTCAGCAACACCGCGCTCATGTCCGCTGGCGGGCTGTTCATTGAAAACGCAGGCGCAGCGACCAGCGTGCGTCTAGCTGCAACGAGCACCGTCGCGAACCTGAACACGGCGACGACCGGCTCTGTTGATGTTTGGCTTTTGACGTCTGTGCTACCCGCGTGAGAATTTATGCCTACGACACAGATCAAAAGCCCTGAAGTCGTCTGTGACTCTGTGGACGCTGGCGCGGTCAACACGGCGGTCGCCGCGTTGTCAGCCGTGACGGCGTCGTTGATTACCGCAGACGCGCTTGAAGCCGCCGTTTCTTTGGACGTTCAAGACGAGCTGTTTCTGAACGGAGATGCAGGAACAGCGGGACAGGTTTTGTCGTCTGCTGGTGCGGGCAATCCGCCGCAATGGACGACGCTGACTTTGGACATTCCTAAAGCGCGCGCCGTCGTTACCGCGAACGTCGCGAATTTGGCGTCGTTCAACGTCAGTACGAACACAGACGGAGTGACGCTTGTCGCTGGCGACGTGGTTCTTCTCGTCGCACAAACTACAGCGGCGCAGAACGGCCCGTACGTTGTCGGCACGGTTGCCGCCGGTGTTGCTCCGTTGACGCGACCGACGTGGTTCTCGGGCGGCGCTAGCGTCAAAACTGGCTTTGTTGTGCAAATCGGCGGCGAAGGCAACACGTTCAAAAACACGACGTGGAAAGCCATGCTCGCCGCAGATTCTTTTACTGTGAACACGACAGACGGCCAGTTCTACCCGCTAGCCGTTTCCGGTTCGGCGGCGCTTAGTTCTGGGACTGCGACAATCACTTCGGTGCCTCTTCGTTCTACGACGTCGAATGTCGTGCTCACGCGAATCGGCGCAGGCACTGGCGCATCTAGCACCATCATGTACGTGTTGAATGCTGCGCCTACGGCGGGGCCTATCGGCACGGCGACTTTCACCATTCGCTCTGCGCTTTCAACTGGCGCGGTAAACACTAGCGACACTTCGACGCTTCGTTGGACCGTCATCAATCAGTTGTGAGTTCATAATGGCATCTATCGTTCAACACACTCCTTCCGCTCCGCAGCACATCCCGGTCAGCACCTACAACTCGAACGGGCTGCTCGACGGCGAAGCCGTCAGCACGACGCCCGTCATCGTGAAGGAAGTGCGCGTGTCGAACGCCAGCGGCGCTACGCGGTACATCCAGCTTTTCGACGCAACCGCGCTCCCGGCGGACGGCGCGGTTCCGTCGATGCTGCCGGTCGTCATCATTAACGGCGCGGTCGTTTCCATCGCTTTCCCTGAAGGTCGGCTCTTCGGCACCGGGCTTTGCTGGTGCTCGTCGACGACGCAAGCCACCAAGACGATTGGCGGCGCGACCGACTTCTGGGTCGAGGTTGACTACGTCAAGCAAGGGAGCACCTGACCCATGCCGATTACGCAACTCTCGGGACCGGCTGTCGCCATCGACGGCGGCGTGTCGCTCGGCGCACCGCTGACTATCGGCACGAACGACGCGCAGCCGCTCATCTTTGAGACGAGCGGCACCGAACGCGCTCGTTTTACTCCGACCGGCGAACTCATCGTCATTGGTCCGATCGTCACCATCAACTCGACGGTCGTCGACATCACCGACCGTGTCTTCACGGTCAACAAGAGCGCGGGGGCGAACGACCCGGTGCCGTCGCTCATGACTGGCCTCTCGGTCTACCGTGGCGCTGTCATGGGCGTTGCCCGCGACAAGTCGGTCGTCATCTGGGACGAGCCGAACTCTCGCTGGAACTTCTGTTTGAACACGGGCGGTGACGAGATCGCCATCGGCGCAGACCAGAACGTCAAGCTTGCCTCGCTGCTCGCCAGCAACGAGATGAAACTCCTGACGAACGCGAAGGCACTCATCGGGCGGAACTTCGCAAACAGCGCGGACATTGAAATCGTTCAAGTCAACGCGAGCGACGAAGTCAACATCGCGGCGGGTGGCGCGAACATCACGTTTGGTGGCGGCTCGTTCCGGTGGGAGGGCGACGCCAACCGCACTCTGACGCTGCACGCTCACGGCACGGGCAGTGCGGAATTGCACACGCAGACCGGCACGCTCTCTCTGGAGACGACGACCGGCGCGATTGAAATTGCCACCACGAACCACAGCCGTTCGGTCAGTATCGCGACCGGCGGCGGTGCCGCGCAACAATCCGTCACCGTCGGTAGTCCTGCCGACGCGTCGTCACTTACGCTGGACGCTGGTACGGGTGCTATTGGCATCGGCACAAGTGCATCAGCGCGGGCGGTCAACATCGCTACGGGCATGGCGGCGCAGACGGTGGCGATCGGCTCCTCGACGGGCGCGTCGTCGCTCTCGCTGTACGCAGGCTCGCAGCCTATCAGCTTGAACGGCAGCACGTACGTTCGCGATGCTACGACCGGCCCCGGCACACAAGGGCTATACGTCGTCGACAGCAGCGGCAACGGACTTCGTATTCACCAGAACTCCACATCGCAGACGTACTTTTTCCCGGTCGGGAGCGGCACCACGTTCGTTCTAGGCGCAACCGGCGGCGTGGTTACGCAAGGGCGAATCCTTCCGTTTTCTGACGGGTCTCTTGACCTTGGCGCGACCGGGCAGCGGTTTCGCGACGTGTACGACTCCCGCACGCTCCATAAAACGCACGCCGCTTTCGCGGGCTCTGAATTTGTGGTGGCTACGGGCGCTGTTCAAACCACGACCGCAGCGATTACGACCGTTTTCACCTTGGCCATTCCCGATAACTCTATGGTCGGCCTTGAGGTTTCGGTTGTCGCACGCGCCACGGGCAGCGCCGACCGCGCGCAGTACACGCTTCGCGCAGGCGTTTTTCGGCAGGCTGGCGGTGCGGCCACGGTTCTCGGCTCGGTGTCGCAAACCACCAACGAAAGCGCGGGCGCAGCCGCGTGGGACGCAACTATTACGGTGAGCGGGAACAACGCACTTGTGCAAGTTACCGGCGCAGCCACCACGATTAACTGGGCCTGCAACGTCCGTCATCAGGCCGTGATCGGCAACGCATAAAGGACCACATGCCCACCATTGAAATTCAAGAAAACGCGACTGGCAATTCCGTCGTTGTCAATGGCAGCCAGCGGCTCGCGGTATCCAATTCTGGCGTCGAAATCGGCGCAGCTACTACGGGCGTCGTCGTAGCTTGTCGTTTTGGTTCGGGCGGCATGCTGTTCACGAACGCCGCCGAAACGAGCAGCACGCCCGTCGGCGTTCGTTTCACCGCTGCGTCGCACACCGGACTCGCGAACGCAGAACTCGTTGAAGTGGACTTCAACTTGAATCGCTCGGTGGCATTCGCTGGGGGCGGGGCGGCTATTGCCAACCAGCGAGCCGTCCGAATGCAGGCACCGACATACACAGCGGCCTCGGCGCAGACCATCACTACGGCGGCAACGCTTGATGTATCTGGACCGCCCGTCGCTGGAGCGAACGTCACGATCTCTTCTTTCGGGGTCAATACCGGCGCGTTTGCCGCGCGTTTCGGCGGCAAGGTCCGCCTTGACGATGCGCTTGTTGTCCGCTCATCGACGAACGACGGGCTGTTCATTACCGACGCCAGCGGTAACGGCATGTCGCTTCAGAAGCAGAGCAACACTCGCTGGTACTGGTTTCCGCAAGGACTGGCCACGACGTGGCAGCAGTTTTTCATCCAAGAGATGTTCGCCAATATAACGGCGGGCAACGACACGCAGTACACCATCGGTACGGAAACGGCGCGCTTCTCCACCATTTCCGTAACGCAGACTGCTGTTAAGTCCCACAACTCGTTCAGCGGCTCGCGCACGTTTGAGGCGACAGGCGCGGTGACGACGGCGACTAACGCCACGACGACGGTCTTCGCGTCGCCCGCGCTGATTGACAATAGCGGCACTTGGGTGGAAGTGCATGTCGTCGGGCGAGCCACGGGGACCGCCGACCGCGCAATGGCTGTTCGTCGCGCGCTCATCACGCGGCAGGCGGGCGGCGGCGCTGCTTTGGTTGGTACATTTGAAGCGCCTTACACGAACAACGCGCCCGGTTGGGGTGTAACGAATTTGTGCTCAATTGACGTCTCGGGAAACACGTTCGTCGTACGGGTCGAAGGTGCGGCGACGACCATCAATTGGACCTGCACCGTTCGCTACCAAAGCGTTTCGGGCGCGGTTTGATGTGATAGCATACCCGGCATGTCTGACGTTACGGAGATCCCCATCACCGACGAAGCCCTCGTGGAAGAGCTTCAAAAACTGCAATCGCAACTCGCGCAGCTTCAGAACCAGACAATGGAACTGGTTCTGAAGCTCGCCGCGTTCGGCGCGCTCCCGACGTCGCTTCAGCAAGCGGCGCAAAAGACCGTCGAAGTGCTCAAGGCGCGAGAGGACAAGGTCAAGAAGCACGCGGCGCTGGCCGGTGTCGACTTGGACTCGCCCGACCATGTCGGCAAGTGGGCGTGGTCTACCGAAGACAACATGCTGCGGAAGGTGCGCTGACATGGCCGCGCGCGGAGTTTCAAAGGATTTGCGAGAGTTGCTGGACGACAAGTTCACTCAACACGAGCATCGCTCCGCGCTCGCCATCAACGAGCTAAAGGGCGAGATCGTCGCCTACATTCACGAGCAAGAGAAGGCCGCGCAGGAGCGGCATAACCAGACGCTCGGGGTGCTGTCCGCGCACGGCTCGCGGCTTGACTTGCACGAGCTTCGTATCGGCAAGGTCGAGTCCGCCGCGCTCGACTTGGTGAACGAGCGCAAGGCTTCGGCGGGAGATGTCAAGCGGTGGCTGCTTGGCATCGCCGCGTCGTTCGTCATGGCGCTTTTCGGCGCGCTCGTCACGATGGCTTTGCGAGGTGGCAAATGAAGAAGACGAATTGGAAAGCTTGGGCCTCGGTGGTTCTCTCGACGTTCGCGGGCGCGGCGCTCGCGTTCTTCTCCATGCCCCACGAGGGCAAGGGCACGAAGGAGCTTCTGCTTGGGGCGGCGCTCGCCGGCCTGTCGGCTGTGGCGCACTTGCTCCAGAAGCCGCAGATCACCATTGCCGACCCACCCGCCGAAGCCCCGAAAGACGGTGCAGCGTGAACGACTCGAACGGGCTTGCTCCGCTCTTGGCGCTCATGGCGTTCGCCGGGCCAATGTGCCCGCCGGCGGATACGCCCGACCGCGTCGCGCGCTGTAAGTCGCTTTACGACAACTGCGTGGACGTGTCGCAGTCGCAACACGAATACGTTGAATGCCGCGCCGCCGTCGATGCTCAATGTCTCGACACCGTAACGGAGGAACGCCCGTGAATATCGCCGCCGTGCTTGCAGTCATTGACACGCTTGTCGCAAAGTTCACCGAGAACGACCGCCTCGAACAGCTCGAACGCGTCGTGCGATTGAAGCAGCGAGTGCTGGAGCGCGAGCAAATTCGGCAAGCGCGCGCCGCAGCAAACGCGCGCGCAGCGGAGAAGTTTGCGCCGCCTGCTGCGCCGGTCGTTGAGGAGCCGCCTGCTGCGCCGGTCGTTGAGGAGCCGCCCGCCGTCGGCTAGTGTGGCTTACGCGTCACACCAAACTTGACCTTAGCGGGCTGAACGTGGTGAGGTACCCGAACCATGCTCGGCCCGTTTTTGGTTTCGTACGTGCTCGCGTCCTGTCCCGACGACATGGTGTTCGCGAGCAGTCGGTCGTGTATCGATCGCTTCGCTTGGCCGAACGACCCTGAGTCACGCCCGGTGCTCGGGCTGTCCGCGCAGCGCGAGACGTATCTCGACTTGCGCGGGCAGATTTGGGACTTGGAGACGCTCTGCGCGTCGCGCGGCAAACGAGTCTGCACCAGCCGCGAATGGCGCGCGGCCTGCGAAGGCACTTCGCGAGAGACTTGCCCGGCGCTCGTTTCGTACCGGGCACCGCGATGGGAACGAGTTCAACGACGCGATCCGTTTGAGTTGGCGCGGCTCGACCAGCAACAAGACGCTGTCGCGTACCCGAATTGCGTTGGAGCGACCGGGGCACGGATGATGGGAACCATTCAGGAATGGGTCCGCCATCGGCGAGGCTACGCCTTTTCCCGCGCGTTCTGGTCGCGAGAGGCGTCTTGCCGGCAACTCACGACTTCGCATGACCCTCGATGGCATGACTACGCCACCGGCGGACGGTGCTGCTTAGACCTATGAACTGCGATTGCCCTAAGTGTCAAAACCAACAACCCGAGTTCGGCAACACCGTGGGGCTGGTCCTGCTGGTTGTCGCGCTCGTTCTGCTGTGGATTCTCGGAGCCCTATGAACGCAACGAAACTCTTCACGCTGCTCGCGCAACTGGCGTTAGTCGAAACGCCTTTGCTGCACGACGGCACCCCCAAGAACAACAAGTACCTCGAATCCG
>Ga0075471_10001099_pt1 | contig 17421 bp, 15 predicted proteins | sample DEB19_08_DNA_2_FD_74787 | JGI IMG/M metagenome (GOLD analysis project Ga0075471, IMG submission 74787) | Aqueous microbial communities from the Delaware River and Bay under freshwater to marine salinity gradient to study organic matter... | ecosystem: Environmental > Aquatic > Marine > Coastal ... | reverse complement strand
GCCATGGACGCCGTCCAGAAAGCGAACTCCGGGCATCCCGGCATGCCGATGGGCATGGCCGAGATCGCCGAGGTCCTCTGGCGCCGCTTCCTGCGACACAACCCGGCAAACCCCGCCTGGGCCGACCGCGACCGGTTCGTACTCTCGAACGGCCACGGGTCGATGCTTCAGTACGCGCTGTTGCACCTCACCGGATACGCGCTATCGATCGAAGACATCAAGGCGTTCCGGCAGCTGCACTCCCGCACGCCCGGCCACCCGGAGGTCGGGATGACCCCGGGGGTCGAAACCACCACCGGGCCACTGGGTCAGGGCCTCGCCAACGCCGTCGGCATGGCGCTCGCGGAAAAATTGCTTGCCGCCGAGTTCAACCGCCCCGGACACACGATCGTCGACCATCACACTTATGCCTTCGTGGGCGATGGATGCCTGATGGAAGGCATCTCGCACGAGGCGTGCTCGCTCGCCGGCACCCTGGCGCTGGGCAAGCTGATCGTCCTCTACGACGACAACGGCATCTCGATCGACGGGAACGTGGCGGGCTGGTTTCGCGACAACACGCCGATGCGCTTCGCCGCCTACGGCTGGCACGTGATCCCGAACGTCGATGGGCACGACCCGAAGGCGGTCGAGGCGGCCATCGCGGAAGCGCGCGCCGATGGCTCGAAGCCCACGCTCATCTGCTGCAAGACCGTGATCGGCAAGGGCTCGCCCAACAAGGCAGGCACCGAGGGCGTGCACGGCGCGGCCTTGGGTGACAAGGAGATTGCGGCCACCCGGGAAGCGATCGGCTGGAGCCACCCGCCGTTCGAGATCCCCGCGAACATCTACGCGGCCTGGGATCAGCGCCCCCGCGGAGCGTCCCTCGAGTCGGATTGGTCGGCGCGATTTGCCGGCTACGAGAAAGACCACCCCGGCCTGGCGAAGGAATTCCGGCGGCGCATGGCGGGCGAGCTCCCGGCCAATTGGAAGTCGGTCGCATCGCAAGCGCTCGCTGCCGCCGTTCAGAAAGCGGAAACCGTCGCCACCCGGAAGGCCTCCCAGATCGCCATCGAGGCGATCGCGCCGCACCTGCCCGAACTTTTCGGCGGCTCGGCAGACCTCACGCACTCGAACCTCACCAACTGGTCCGGCACGAAGCTGGTCGGGGCCGACAAGCCAGGCAACTACGTGAGCTTCGGCGTGCGCGAGTTCGGCATGGCGGCCATCGGCAACGGCATCGCGCTGCACGGCGGCCTCATCCCCTACTCCGGCACCTTCCTCGTCTTCAGCGACTACGCCCGCAACGCCATTCGCATGGCTGCGCTGATGAAGTTGAGGAACATCTTCGTCTTCACCCACGACTCCATCGGCCTGGGCGAGGACGGGCCGACGCACCAGGCGGTCGAGCACGTGTCCAGCCTGCGCCTGATCCCGAGCCTCGATGTCTGGCGCCCCTGCGACACGGCGGAAACCGCCGTGGCCTGGGCGTGCGCCGTGGAGCGCGCCGATGGGCCGACGGCGCTCGCCCTGTCGCGCCAGAACGCGGCCTTCGCCGTGCGTACGCCCGAGGCGCTGGCCGCCATCTCCCGAGGCGGCTACGTGCTGAGCGAGGCGGCTGGGAGCGCGGCCCGAGCGGTGATCATCGCCACCGGCAGCGAAGTGAGCCTCGCGCTCGCCGCGCAGGAGGCGCTCGCGAAGGACGGAATCGCGGTGCGCGTGGTCTCGATGCCAAGCACGAGCGTCTTCGACCGGCAGGACGCTGCCTGGCACTCGGCGGTTCTGCCGCGCGGCATTCCGCGTGTTGCCGTCGAGGCGGGCATCACCGATTTCTGGCGCAAGTACGTCGGCCTGGAAGGCGCAGTGATCGGCGTCGACCGGTTTGGCGAGTCCGCGCCCGCCGGGGCCGTCTACAAGCACTTCGGGGTCGACGCCGAGCACATCGCGTCGGCGGTGCGCTCCCTGCTCTGATCGGCGGAGCCCGGCCGGAGGGAGCGGCGAGGGGGCTCGGCTAAAATAAGGGCTGATCCTGCGTCGACCTCACCCGGAGCCCCTTCCATGCCCATCCGCGTCGCCATCAACGGCTACGGCCGCATCGGCCGCAACATCCTCCGCGCCCACTACGAGAGCGGCAAGAAGCACGACATCGACATCGTCGCGGTGAACGACCTCGGCAACACGGAGACCAATGCCCACCTCACGCGCTACGACACGGCGCACGGCAAGTTCCCGGGCACGGTGGCGGTGGACGGCGACCACATGGTGGTCAACGGCGACCGGATCCGCGTGCTCGCCAACCGCGACCCGTCACAGCTTCCCTGGGGCGAGCTCGGCGTGGACGTGGTGCTCGAGTGCACCGGCTTCTTCACATCAAAGGAAAAGGCTTCCTCGCACCTCAAGGGCGGCGCCAAGAAAGTGATCATCTCCGCGCCTGGCGGCAAGGACGTGGACGCAACCGTGGTCTACGGCGTGAACCATGGCACGCTCAAGGCCTCGCACACGGTCATCTCGAACGCCTCCTGCACCACCAACTGCCTCGCGCCGCTGGTGAAGCCCCTGCACGAGAAGATCGGCGTCGTCACCGGGCTCATGACCACCGTGCACGCCTACACCAACGACCAGGTGCTGACGGACGTGTACCACGAGGACCTGCGCCGCGCCCGCTCCGCCACCCAATCCATGATCCCCACCAAAACCGGCGCTGCGGCAGCAGTGGGCCTGGTGCTCCCTGAGCTGAACGGCAAGCTGGACGGCTACGCCATTCGGGTGCCCACGATCAATGTTTCGATCGTGGACCTCTCCTTCATCGCCGGTCGGGACACCACGGCAGACGAGGTGAACGCGATCATGAAGGCCGCCTCGGAGTCACCGGCGCTCAAGGGCGTCCTCAACTACAACACCGGCCCGCTGGTGAGTGTGGACTTCAACCACGACCCGGCTTCGTCGACTTTCGATTCGACGCTCACGAAGGTGTCCGGGCGGCTGGTGAAGGTTTCCAGCTGGTACGACAACGAGTGGGGCTTCTCCAACCGCATGCTCGACACCACCGTCGCGCTGATGTCCGCGCGCTGAGGGCCATGACGGTCCTGAAGCTCGCCGACCTCGACCTCGCGGGCAAGCGCGTCTTCATTCGCGCGGACCTGAACGTTCCACAGGGCGACGATGGCGCGATCACCGACGACACGCGCGTCCGGGCCTCGGTGCCGGGCATCCGCATGGCGCTCGACAGGGGCGCGGCGGTAATGGTGACCTCCCACCTGGGCCGCCCGACGGAGGGCTCATTGCAGCCCGAGGATTCCCTCGCCCCCATTGCCCGGCGGCTGGGGGAGTTGCTCGGCAGGCCCGTGCCATTGGTGGCGAACTGGGTCGATGGCGTGACGGTCGGGCCAGGAGAAGTCGTTCTCCTCGAAAACTGCCGCGTGAACCGGGGCGAAAAGAAGGACGACGAAGCGCTCGCCCGCAAGATGGCTGCGCTCTGCGACGTGTACGCGAATGACGCGTTCGGCACTGCGCACCGGGCGGAAGCCACCACGCATGGCATCGCGAAATTCGCCAAGGTCGCGTGCGCCGGGCCGCTGCTCGCCGCCGAGCTGGACGCGTTGGGCCGTGCGCTCGCCAATCCCCGCCGCCCGCTCGTGGCGATCGTTGCGGGCTCCAAGGTCTCCACCAAGCTCACGATCCTCAAGAGCCTCGCAGCCAAGGTGGACCAGCTGATCGTCGGTGGCGGCATCGCCAACACGTTCGCGCTGTCGGCCGGGCTGCCGGTAGGCAAGTCGCTGTGCGAGCCGGACCTCGTGGGCGAGGCGCGCGAAATCTCCCGGATGATGCAGGCACGCGGCGCTGCCGTGCCCATCCCGGAGGATGTGGTCTGCGGCAAGGCCTTCGCTGCCGACACGCCCGCCACGACGATGGACGCGGGGTCCGTCGGCGCCGATGACATGATCTTCGACATCGGCCCGCGCACCGCCAGGCGCTACGGGCAGATCCTCGCGCAGGCAGGCACCGTGGTGTGGAATGGCCCAGTCGGTGTCTTCGAGTTCGAGGCGTTCGGCGCCGGCACCCGCACGGTCGCCGAGGCCATCGCGCAATCGACGGCCTTTTCCATCGCCGGGGGCGGCGACACGCTGGCCGCCATCGCCAAATACGGCGTGACAGATCGCATCGGCTACATCTCTACCGGCGGCGGCGCCTTCCTCGAGTTTCTCGAGGGCAAAACCCTGCCCGCCGTGGCCATCCTCGAATCCCGCGCGGCCGGGTAGGCCGACCCCTTTTCGCGAGGCGCCTGTGCGCAGCACCAAAATCGTAGCCACCCTCGGCCCGGCGTCGAGCGAGCCGGCCATCCTGGAGCGCATGTTCCGTGCGGGCGTCGACGTGGTGCGCCTGAACTTCTCCCACGGCACGCACGCCGACCACGCGGCACGGGCGGAGCTCGTTCGCGAGATGAGCCGAAAGGTTGGCCGCCCGGTCGGCATCATGGGCGACCTGCAGGGCCCGAAGATCCGCGTTGGAAAGTTCGTCCAGCACAAGATCCATCTCGAGCCCGGCGCCCCGTTCATTCTCGACGCCCACTGCGAGCTGGGCGACCAGTCCCGCGTGGGCCTCGACTACAAGGAGCTTCCTGGCGACGTGAAGCCGGGCGACGTCTTGCTCCTTGACGATGGCCGCATCGTCCTCGACGTGGTGGATGTGCGCGGCGCCGAGGTCCATACCGTCACTCGCCACGGTGGAACGCTCTCCAACAACAAGGGCATCAACCGCCAGGGCGGCGGCCTCACGGCGCCGGCGCTCACGCCGAAGGACATCACCGACATCCAGCTGGCGGCAAAGCTCGAGGTCGATTTTCTGGCCGTCTCCTTCCCCAAGAGCGGCGCGGACATGTACATGGCGAAGGAGCTGCTGCGCGCTGCCGGCGGCCACGCGCTCCTCATTGCCAAGATCGAGCGGGCCGAGGCCATCCCGGCCCTGGAAGACATCATGCGAGCCTGCGACGGCATCATGGTCGCGCGCGGCGACCTGGCTGTGGAGGTGGGCGACGCGGCCGTGCCTGCCCTGCAGAAGCGGATGATCCGGCTTGCGCGCGAGCTGAACCGCCTGACCATCGTCGCCACGCAAATGATGGAGTCGATGATTTCCTCGCCGGTGCCAACCCGCGCCGAAGTGTCGGACGTGGCCAATGCCGTGCTCGACGGCACTGATGCCGTCATGCTGTCGGCGGAGAGCGCCTCGGGGCAATACCCGGTGGAGGCAATCGAGGCCATGGGCCGGGTGTGCACCGAGGCGGAGAAGGCGATGCCGGTGAACCTCGAGCGGGACTTTCTCGACCGGGTCTTCACGCGCGTCGACCAGACCATCGCCATGGGCGCCCTGTTCACGGCGCAGCACCTCAAGGTCAAGGCCATCGCGTCATTCACCGAGAGCGGCTCCACCCCGCTCTGGATGAGCCGCCTCAATTGCGGCGTGCCCATCTACGCCCTCACCTCCGACCCGGTTGCTCCCTACCGCTGCTCGCTCTTCCGGGGGGTGGTGCCGCTGCCGGTGCTCTACCTCGGGCACGACCGCGATGAGCTGCTCGCGCTGGGAGAGGAGCGCCTCGTCTCCAGCGGCGTCGTGAAGAACGGCGACCTGATCATCCTCACCATCGGCGAGCCACTCGGCAAGTCGGGCGGCACCAATACATTGAAGATCGTCAAGGTGGGCGAGCACCGGCAGTCCTAGGCTGGAAGCCAACCGCCCCTATCCAACCACGCACGGAACGACCGGAGGACACCATGGCACTGGTATCGATGCGGCAACTGCTGGACCACGCGGCAGACAACGGCTACGGCCTGCCCGCCTTCAACGTGAACAACCTCGAGCAGGTGCAGGCCATCATGGAGGCGGCAAGCGAGACGGACAGCCCCGTGATCATGCAGGCCTCGGCCGGCGCGCGGAAATACGCCGGGGAGACGTTCCTCAAGTACCTGATCGAGGCAGCGGTCGCCTCATACCCCAAGACGCCGGTGGCGATGCACCAGGACCACGGCCAGTCTCCGGCCGTGTGCGAGGGCGCAATCAAGCTGGGCTTCTCCAGCGTCATGATGGACGGGTCGCTGGAGGCTGACGGCAAGACGATCGCCACTTACGACTACAACGTGAAGGTCACCAAGGAGGTCGTCGACATGGCGCACCGCCTCGGCGTCTCCGTGGAAGGCGAGCTGGGTTGCCTGGGGTCCCTGGAGACCATGAAGGGCGACAAGGAAGACGGCCACGGCGCGGAAGGGACGATGACCCGCGACATGCTGCTGACGGACCCGGAGCAGGCAGCCGACTTCGTGAAGAAGACTGGCGTGGACGCGCTGGCCATCGCCATCGGCACATCGCACGGGGCGTACAAGTTCACCCGCAAGCCCACGGGCGACATCCTCGCCATCGGGCGCATCAAGGAGATCAACCGCCGCATCCCCAACACCCACCTGGTGATGCACGGCTCCTCCAGCGTGCCGCAGGACCTGCTCGCGATCATCCGGGAGAACGGTGGCGAGATGAAGGAAACCTACGGCGTGCCGGTCGAGGAGATCCAGGAGGGCATCAAGCACGGGGTCCGCAAGGTGAACATCGACACCGATATCCGCCTGGCGATGACGGCAGCCGTGCGCAAGTTCATGAACGCCAACAAGAGCGCCTTCGACCCGCGCGACTACCTGAAGCCCGCGCGTGCCGCCGCCAAGGAGATCTGCAAGCAGCGCTACCAGCAGTTCGGCTGCGCCGGCATGGGCTCGAAGCTCTCCCCCATCGCGCTCGACAAGATGGCCTCTCGCTACGCGAAGGGCGAGCTCAAGGCGATCGTGGTCTGATGGACCTCTACCAGTCGAGCCTCACGTCCCTGCCGCTCCTCGCGCGCGGCAAGGTGCGCGATATCTACGCCGTCGGCGACGATCGCCTGCTGCTGGTGGCGAGCGATCGCCTGTCGGCCTACGACGTGATCCTGCCAACCCCCATCCCTGAAAAGGGCCGTGTGCTCACGCAGCTCTCGCTCTTCTGGTTCAGGCGCTTCGCGCAACTCGTCCCGAACCAGCTCACGGGCGTCGACCCCGAGAGCGTCGTCGCAGCCCATGAGCGTGATCAGGTGCGCGGACGCTCCGTGGTGGTCAAGCGCCTGAAGCCGCTTCCGGTGGAAGCCGTCGTGCGGGGCTATCTCGAGGGATCGGGCTGGAAGGAGTACCAGGAGAGCCGAAGCGTCTGCGGCGTGCCCCTGCCGGCGGGGTTGAATCGCGCCTCCAAGCTGCCGCACGCCATCTTCACGCCCGCTACCAAGGCGGAAGCTGGGGAGCACGACGAGAACATCGACTTCGCGCGCACCTGCGCCATCCTGGGCGAGGCGCGGGCGCAGGAGGTGCGCGACATGGCGATTCGCCTCTACACCGAGGCGGCGGACTACGCCCTCACGCGCGGCATCATCATCGCCGACACCAAGTTCGAGTTCGGGGTTGATGACAAGGGCACGCTGCACCTGATCGACGAGGTGCTCACGCCGGATTCGTCGCGATTCTGGCCGATGGACACCTACCGGGTGGGCCAGAGCCCGGAGAGCTTCGACAAGCAGTACGTGCGCAACTGGCTCGACTCCATCGGCTTCGCCCGAAAGCCACCCGCCCCGCCCGTGCCCGCCGAAATCGCGCAGCGCACCTCGGAGAAGTACCAGGAAGCCTTCCGCCGCCTCGCCGGCTGATGCGCGCAGTCCTGCTTGACTTGGGTGGCGTGCTGGTCGAGCTCGCCCCATCGACAGATTTCCTCGAGCGACTTGGCGGCGCGCAACCCGCCGAGGCGCTCTGGCGCCGCTGGCTCGCCTCGCCCTCGGTGCGCGCGCACGAGACCGGCCGAATGGCCACCAGCGACTGGGCCGCGGCGGTCGTGCGCGAATTCGACTCGTCGCTATCGCCCGCCGACTTCCTGCAGTCGTTCCACGACTGGATCGTCGGCCCGTTCGACGGCGCCCATGCACTGCTCGACCAGCTCCGCGCCCGACATCGCACGGCCATCCTCACCAACCTGAGCGCCGTGCATTGGGAGGCCGCGAGCGGCTTCGGGCTCTTCGAGCGCGTCGACAGCGTCTTCGCCTCCTTCCGCGAGGGCGTGATCAAGCCGGACCGGGAGTTCTTCGCCCTGGCCCTCGAGCGGCTGAATGTGGACTCGGCCAATGCCGTCTTTCTCGACGACAACCTCACCAACGTCGAGGGCGCCCGCGCCTGCGGCATCGAAGCCCACGTGGTCCGGGGCGTTGCCGAGGCACGCGTGACGCTCGCGAGGCTGGGGCTGCTGGACGACTAGGCTCAGCGATTGGGCTGGGCAAGCACGGCCGAGAGCCACGCGTCAATTTCGCGCGCGAGCGCGTCCTCGCGCCCATGATGAAAATGGTTCGCGCCCGGCATCATCACCTGCCGGGAACCGTCAGCCGCCAGCGCCACCGTGATGCGCCGGCGCCAGGCAGCGGCGAGCGAATTGGGGTGGTCCTGCTCGCCGTACACATCCAGAACGGGCCGCGGGCTGAACCAGGTGGCGAGGCTGAAGCCGCCCGTGATGCCGATGCACACCCATGCCCGGTAGGGCGAGGCCAACGCCTCGTCGAAGTAGGCGTTGGTCATCCATGCGCCCATGCTGTGGGAGACGATGGCGATCGGCCCTGGCTGCTTCGCGGAGAGCCAGGCGCCCGCGCGCGCAATGCGGTCGACCGCCTCGGGGAAGAGCGCCGGGTAATACGCCTCGGGCCGCGCGTCAGCCGCCTCGACTGGCATCTGGATCGAGAGCGTGGTCCAGCCCAGGTCCGTGAGCTTCGCCCGCAGCGTGCCGATGAGGCTGTGGTCCGGGTGCACGCCGATACCGTGCACGATGACCACGGCGCCCTTGGGCTTCGATGCCGGCGCGTGGATCGCGAGGTACGTGCGGCCCGCCGACGTTTCCAGCCAGACCGCGTCACCAACCACAAGCCCTGGCACCACCTCGTCGGCCCAGCGCTTTTCGCGCGCGTAGTCCTGCGCGCCGACGGGCAAGGCCAACACGCAGAGCGCCAACAGGAAAGTGCGGAGGAACATGGCTGCGTAGAATAGCCTCAACCTGCAGGAGGCCGCCATGGCAACGACCCTCGACCCACGAGCGCTCACCCGCGAGCTGCTCGCCTTCAACACCATCAACCCGCCTGGCATGGAGCGGGCCTGCGCGCGGCACCTCGGCGCGATCCTCGAGGCAGCCGGCTATCGCTGCGCCTATCACGAGTTCGCCGACTCGCGCACGAGCCTGGTGGCCGAGATCGGCGGCGGCGCCAAGCGCCCGCCCATTTGCTTCACCGGCCACATCGACACCGTTCCCCTCGGCGCAGCGCCGTGGACGCGCGACGCGTTTGCGGGCGAAACGGACGGTGACAAGCTTTACGGCCGAGGCTCCTCCGACATGAAAAGCGGTGTCGCCGCCTTCGTCGCGGCGGCGGTGGAGCTGGCGCCCGTTCTCGCGCGCGGCCCCGGGGTGATCCTGGTGATTACCGCAGGCGAAGAGGTGGGTTGCGAGGGCGCGCGCTTTCTCGCCGACCATGACCATCTCGGCCGCGCCGGCGCCATCGTGGTGGCGGAGCCCACGGGCAACTACCCCTACGTCGGCCACAAGGGGCTTGCCTGGTACGAGGTGGAAACCACCGGCGTCACGGCCCACGCGTCGATGCCGGAGGTGGGCGTAAACGCGATCTGCAAGATGGCGCGAGTGATCGCCGACCTGGAGGCCTTCCGCTTTCCGGTCGAGTCGCACCCGGTGATGGGAAAGCCCACGCTCAACGTCGGTACCATCGAGGGCGGAATCAACACCAACTCGGTTCCCGACCGTGCGCGCATTACGCTGGACGTCCGCACCGTGCCGGGCATCGACCACGGCCACCTCTGCACGCATCTCGCGCACGCGCTCGCACCCCATGGGGCGACGGTGAAGCCACTCACCGGCGTGCCGCCGCTCTACACCGAGCCGGCCGATGAGTGGGTGCAGCAGGTGTTCGAGGTGTGCACGCCATTTCTCGGCCGGCGCCCCGACCCCAGGGTCATCGCCTTTGCCACGGACGGGGCGGACCTGCGTCGCGGCATGGGCGGGCCGCCAGCCGTGATCCTGGGGCCTGGCGAGCCGCAACTTGCGCACCAGACGGACGAGTGGTGCTCGATGGCCCGGGTCGAGGAGTCCGTCGACGCGTTCCGGACGCTGATGCGCCGCTGGTGCAGCGCCTGAGGCGCGATTACTTTCGCCAGAATGCGGGCGTGACGAGCACGACGAGCGTAAACAGCTCCAGCCGCCCCAGCAGCATCGTGAGCGTGCAGACCCAGGTCTGAAAATCCGATAGCACCGCGTAGTTGGATGCCGGGCCGACCGCGCCCAGGCCCGGGCCCAGATTGTTGATGCATGCGAATACGGCCGTGAAGGCTGTCACCGGGTCCAGCCCGGACGCGAGCAGCAGCATGGTCATCACGATCAGCGTGCCGCCGTACATGAGCATGTAGGCGAGCACCGAAAAGACGACGTTGTTCTCGATCACCGCCTCCCCCAGCTTCACGGGCAAGACGGCGTGCGGGTGGATGATGCGCGTCATCTCGCGAAACGTCTGCCGCACCAACACCTCGGCCCGAATCATCTTGATGCCGCCCCCCGTGGACCCCGAGCTCGATGAGATGGCGGCAAGCAAAACAAGCCAGAACCCGGCGAAGGCAGGCCATTGGCCATAGTCCGTCGTGGCAAAGCCCGTGGTGGTCGCGATCGACACCACCTGGAAGGCCGCCAGCCGGAATGCCGACGGAAGCTCCGCCACCGTGCCCGACGCCATCAGGAACAGCGTCATGCCCGCGACCGAGGCGGCCAGCCAGCCCACCACCACGCGAGCCTCCACGTCGCGCACGTACGGCCGGGCCGAGCGCTGCCGGAACGCGAGGAAGTGGGTGGCGAAATTGATTGCTGCCACCAGCATGAAAACCACCAGCACCGCCTCGATGGCCGGCGAGTTGAAGTGGCCGACGCTTGCATCCTTGGTGGAAAAACCGCCCAATGCCATGGCGGAGAACGCGTGCGCCGTCGCGTCCACCCAGCCCATGCCCGCCCAGTGCAGCGCCACGATGCAGGCAACCGTCAGGAAGGCATAGACGACCCACAGCCCCTTGGCCATGTCGCCGATGCGCGGCGTGAGCTTGGTGTCCTTCATGCCTCCGGGGAACTCGGCCTTGAAGAGCTGGCTGCCGCCCACGCCGAGCAGCGGCAGGATCGCCACCGCGAGCACGATGATTCCCATGCCGCCCAGCCAGTGCAACAGTGTGCGCCAGATGTTGAGCGAGGGCGGCAGTTGGTCCAGCCCCGAGATGACCGTCGCGCCAGTGGCCGTGAGCCCGGAAACCGCCTCGAAATAAGCGTCGGTGACACTGAGGCCCGGGATGCCCGCCAGCAGAGGAATGGTGGAAAACGCCGGCACCACGGTCCAAACCAGCGCGACCAGCAAAAAGCCGTCCCGTGGCTGTAGCTCCCGGCGCTGTCGCCCGCGGGTCGTGACAAACAGGATGAGCCCGAAAAAGCCGGTGATGGTGAAACCGGCCACGTACAGCCCCATCGCCCCGTCGCCAAGCGCGAGGGAGAAGGCCATCGGCACGAGGAACGCGAAGGAAAAAAGCAGGATGGCCGCCGAGACGACGTGGATGACCGGCAGCGCGCGCACCAGGGCATCCCTCGGCCGCGGGACGCCCCGCCCGCCACGCGACTGGCGCGTCACCGCAAGCTAGAAGAAGCCCACCCCGACCTCGAAGAGCTTCTCGAGCTTCGGGATGACGTTCTTCTGGGTCACGAAGAGCACCACATGGTCATCGGGCGCGATCACGTGATCGTCGCGCTCGGCCACGATCGCCTCGCCGTCCCGGATGATTCCGACGACGGTGGCGCCTGCTGGCAGCTCCACGTCGCGAATGGCACGGCCCACCACGCGGGAGGTCTTGGCGTCGCCGTGAGCGATCAGCTCGATGGCCTCGGCACGCCCCCGCCGCACGCTGTGCACCGCCGCCACGTCGCCGCGGCGGACATGCTCGAGCAGGCTGCCAAGGGTCACCTGCGCGGGCGAGATGGCGATGTCGATCTGGCCGCCCTGCATGAGGTCCCCGTACGCGCGCCGGTTGATGAGCGCGATGACGCGGCGCGCGCCCATGCGCTTGGCGAGGAGCGCCGCCATGATGTTGGCCTGGTCGTCGTTGGTGACGGCGATGAAGAGGTCCGTCTCCTCGATGTTCTCGTCGGAGAGCAAGTCCTCGTTGCCGACATCGGCATTGAGCACCAGCGCCGAGGACAGCTGCCCGGCCAGGTATTCGCAGCGGCGCTTGTTCGCCTCGATCACCTTCACGTTGAGGCGACCCTCCAGCGAGCGCGCCAGGCGAAGGCCGATGTTGCCTCCCCCCGCGATGATCACTCGGCCGACGGGCTCACCCCGCTCGCAGAGGTGAGTCATCACCTCCCGGATGTTGCCGCTGGCTGCGCAGAAGAACACCTCGTCGCCGGGGCGGATCACGGTTTCACGCTTGAGCTCAACCGGCGCGTCACGCCGATAAATGGCAGCGACCTTGACGTCGATGTCGGGAAACGCCTGGCCAAACTCGCCCAGCGGGTGGCGCACGAGCGGCCCGCCATCCACGGCCCGCACCGCCACCAGGTCGATCTTGCCGCCGGCAAACTCCGCCACCTGCAGCGCCTCGGGAAAGTCGACGAGCTTGCCGATGTACTCGGTGACGATCTGCTCCGGGCAGATGGCGTGGCTCACCGAAAACCCCTCGTCTTCCAGGAGCTGGGGGTGGCTTGCGAACCAAGTGGACCGGATGCGAGCGATGCGCGTGGGCACGTTGAAAATGCGGTGCGCAACCTTGCAGGCAACCAGGTTGGTCTCATCGCTGGTGGTCACCGCGAAGAGGATGTCCGCGTCGGCGGCGCCCGCCTCCGCCAGCGTCTCCGGTTGCGCGGCGTTGCCGCAGACGGTGCGCAGGTCGTAGCGCGACTGCAGGTCCTTCAGTCGCTCGGCCTGCATGTCGACGACGGTGACGTCGTTCTTCTCGGAGACCAGGCTCTCGGCGACGCTTGCGCCGACCTGCCCGGCCCCGAGGATGAGGATCTTCACGCGCTGGGGCGCTCCATCGGGAATCCGGCGCGCATTCTACGCCTGCGCAGCCCCAGGCCGGCCGGCTGCGGCGCTACACCGCCAACGCCACCTTGATGCCCATGGCCACCAGGAAGAGCGCGAAGATTCGCCGCAGCGTGTCGCCACGCAGCCGGTGCGCGAGGCGCGCGCCGTAGGGCGCAACGAGCATGCTGGTGATCGAAATCCCCACAAAGGCCGGCAGGTAGACAAAGCCAAGGTTGGGCGCCGGAAGCCCCGCCACCGGCCAGCCTGCCACGGCATAGCCGAAGGCGCCACCGATGGCCAGGGGGAAACCCAGCGCCGCGCAGGTCCCGATGGCCCGGTGCGTGTGCACGCCACACCACGTGAGGAAGGGTACGCCGACCGCGGCGGCGCCACCACCGAAGAGACTGGAGACAACGCCGATGAACGTGCCCGCGCCGAAGAGGCCGGCTTTGCCCGGCAAGCCGCGCGTGGCCTCGGGCTTGAAACCCACCACCATCTGCAGCGTGACGTAGGCCATGAAGGCGAGAAAGAAGCTCTTGAGCGCCGCGGTGGGCAGCAGGCGCGCCACCGCCACGCCGCCGAGCATGCCGGCGACGAGCCCTGGCGTCATGGCCTTCACGACGGCCCAGTCCACGGCCCCGTGCCGGTGATGGGTTCGAAAGCTCGCGAAGGCGCCCGAGGCCATCGCGGCCAACGATGTCCCGATCGCGAAGTGCATGACGTGCTCCTGGGGCACGCCTTGCACGGCAAACGACAACGCGAGCGCCGAGACGATCAGGATTCCGCCGCCGATTCCCAGCAACCCGGCGAAGAAGCCTACCGCCGCACCGATCGCGAGATACAGGCCGAGGTCGGCAAGCAGCGGCAAGGCTACCCAATCAACCGCGTGATGGCCTTCCACTCCGCCAGCGTCACTGGCGTGATGGAGAGGCGGTTGCCGCGGCGGAGGGTGGCCATGTTCTCGAGCGCCGGTGCGGCTCGCATCTCCTCGAGCGTGACTAGCCGGGTTTTCTTCACCAACTTCACGTCCACCAGCATCCAGCGTGGCTTGTCGCGTGTGCTCTTTGCGTCAAAGTAGGGGCTCTTGCGATCGAACTGAGTCTCATCAGGGTAGGACGTGCTGGAAACTTCGGCGAGGCCCGCGATGCCCGGCTCGGGACAGCTCGAGTGATAGAACAGCACACCATCGCCGACCTTCATCGCATCGCGCATGAAGTTGCGCGCTTGGTAGTTGCGCACGCCGAACCACGGCGTGGTCTTGCGCGGGGCGCGAACGAGGTCGTCGATGGAGAACTCGTCGGGCTCCGACTTCATCAGCCAGAACGCCATGTCAGTCGAGCGCGGGCACGCCGGGCTTGTCGGTGCCCGGGATCAGCGAGTCGAGGCCCGGGGTCTCGAACAGGGCGAGGTCGATCGCCGCCGCCATGGCGCGGTAGCCCGCGTCGCTCGGGTGCAGCCCGTCGCCGCTGTCGAATTCCCGCTTGAGGAACGTGGGCCGCAAGGGGTCGCGCACCGCCAGGTCAAAATCGATCACGCCGTCGAACTCGCCGCCGCCGCGGATCCAGGCATTGATAGCTTGCCGCTTACCCTCGCCATCCTCCGTGTAATAGGCCGACGAGCACGGGAACAGCGGGACAGTCGGCAGGCAGGTGGCCGCAAACGGCGTGAGCGTAGCCCCGAAGATCTTCAGGCCCCGCTCCCGTGCCTCGGTGATCAGGCGACGGTAGCCGGCGATGATCTGCTCGGCGCTCTTGTGCTGGAAGGCGATGCCGGGCAGCCAGCTCGGGATGCCGATGTCGTTGATGCCCTGCAGGACGATCACGTAGCGCACGCCGGGCGCGGAAAGCGCGTCTCGGTGGAAGCGCGTGAGCGTGTCAGGCCCGACGAAGAAGGTGAGCACACGGTTGCCGGCGATGCCGGCGTTCACCACCGACAGGTGACGATGGCTCGAGGCGCCGAGCAAACGCTCCGACAGCAGATTGGGCCAGCGCTGATTCGCGTCCACCGAAGAGCCTTGCCCGTCGGTGATCGAGTCGCCGATCGCGACGATGGCGCTCGAGCGCAGGCTCGCCTGCACGGACACGCCACTGATGAAGAACCAGGAGGTCGACGTTTTCTCGACCGACGGATTGGCGACCATCGCCTGGTTGCCGGGAAGAATGTACGTGGTCTGGCTGGCCAGGTGATGAAAAGTCGCCGCCGGCTTGCTCAACTCGTACCACTCGGTCGGGATGTGGAAGCTCACCACCAGGTCGGCGAGCGTCGGCAGCAGGAAATCCACCGGGTCGCTGTCCAGCGTGGCGCCCGCCGGAATGGTGAACGAACGGGAACCTCCGACCGTCACCGGGCGAAGCGTGCCCGCCACCACAGAGGCACCGGCGCTCCTCAGCGAGACACTCGCCGCGGACACCGGTAGGGGGTTGTCACCGTACTCGTTGGTGAATCGGATGCGAATCCGCTCGCCCCCGAGGCTCACCCGGAATACTTGCCGGACGGTTTGGTTGCGAAAGCTCCCGGGCTCGGGGACGACCAGGGGCCACTCCTCGAACTGCGGGCTTGCCGCCCAGGTGGCGACCCAGTGGGTCGCGGTAGGCTGCGCCCAGGAAAGCGGCACGTAGACCCCCGCGGCGATCCAGGCGATGCACCGCAGGAAGAAGCTGAAGCGTTTCACGAGGGGAAGGCCTGGACGGTGGGCGGGCGAAGCGGCAGTGACGCGGGATGCCTGCGGTGTTCGCCCGGGCCGCACGCTCGAACCCAAGGGTCCAAGTCGGTCGCCCACCGAGCGCCGCAGGTACGTCCGCGTGGGACGCGCACAATAGCGCTCATCGGGCGGGCGTCCATGCTGACATGATTATCGGCTCGAAGATGTAAGCCCGGACGAACACCGCAGGCATCCCGGATGCCGCGCCGGGGGCGTCGGTCAGAAAAGCTTGTCCTGGTCCGCGCCAAGCGCTGATTCCAGCGCCTCCTGCATGACAACGATTCTACGCCGCACATCCCCGGCGTCAACGCCGGAAGCGGCTGCGGCAGCAGCGGTGATGCGCGGCTTGTCTCGACGCGCGGCCAGCAGCTCATGCGCAATGTTGAGCGCCGCCATGATGGCGAGCTTCTCGTTGCCGGCGACCTTGCCCGTGTCGCGCAGCTGGCGGATGCGCTCATTGAGGAATTCGACGCTCGCGGTGATCTGGGCTTCCTCGCCCGGGGGACAGCCAACGCGATACTCGCGGCCCAGCACCTGGATGGCGAGCCCTCCATCACGGCCCTTGGCGCCTGAATCGCTCACGGCTCTGTCTCCGGAATCTGCTTGAGCAACGCCTCGATCCTCGCCTTGGCGGCGGCGAGCTTCTCGCCCAGGCGCGCGTTCTCGTCGGCCCGCTCGGCCACCTGCTGGCGCAGGCTCGCGTTGTCGGCACGCAACTGGCGAATCTGCGCCGCCGCTTGCGCGACCTTTGCCTCGAGCGACGCCAGTTCGTTTTCCATGCGTCGACGATAGGGGAAAACGCACGCCCGAGTCAACGCGTTATGATGAATGCGCTCTCAGGTGTACGGGAAGCCGGTGTGAAGCCGGCGCTGCCCCCGCAACGGTAAGCCTCACGAGAGCCGTCATGCAGTGCCACTGCGCGCGAGCGCGGGAAGGCGACGGCTCGTTCAGGCCAGCCCGGAGACCGGCCCGAGCGCGACGCCCCGGCGTGTCGATGCCTGCATCGGCGCGGCGGGAACCGAAAACCACCGGCTTGCGGGGACGCTCGCCGGAAGGAAAGGAAGGTCTGCAGCATGAGAATTCCGGCGCTGTCGGGCAGCTTGCTGCTCTCGGCCGCCGCGCTGGCCCAGCCAGCCCCGCCGGCCACGCCGGTCGAGGGGCTGGTGGTGACGGCGACGCGCATCGTCCAGCGCGCCGACGAAGCCCTGCGCGACATTGCCGTCATCACCCGCGAAGACATCGAGCGCGCTGGCCCCATCACCCTTCAGGAGCTCCTCGCCCGCGAGGCGCTGGTGGAGTTTCGCGGGTCGGGCGGCGCCGGACAGCCCGCCGGCCTGTTCCTGCGTGGCGCGAATGCGGCCCAGACCCTGGTGCTGGTCGACGGCTTGCGAGTGAGCTCGGCGACAGTCGGCACGACGGCGGTCCACACTCTGCCCCTTGCGATGATCGAGCGCATCGAGGTCGTGAAGGGCCCGCTCTCCAGCCTGTACGGGGCGGACGCCATGGGCGGCGTGATCCAGATCTTCACCCGCGCCTCGCAGAAGCCGCGACTCACCGGGGCGCTGTCAGTCGGAAACGAGCGCGACTACGCCGGCTC
>Ga0075471_10001098_pt1 | contig 17424 bp, 20 predicted proteins | sample DEB19_08_DNA_2_FD_74787 | JGI IMG/M metagenome (GOLD analysis project Ga0075471, IMG submission 74787) | Aqueous microbial communities from the Delaware River and Bay under freshwater to marine salinity gradient to study organic matter... | ecosystem: Environmental > Aquatic > Marine > Coastal ... | reverse complement strand
TCCGGCGAGAACAGCACCCGATCGCCCACCTCGGCGGCACGAACGTTCTGCCCGATGGCCACGACCTCGGCCCAGGTGAGCCGCTTGGAGAGTTGTGCGGTAGCCGGGATGAGAATGCCACCCGTGGACCGGCGCTCACCTTCTTTTTCGGGGATGCGCACGAGCAGGCGATCGCTGAGCATCTTGATGGGGAGCTTTTCGGCGTCGTTCAGGGCGGACCCGGACATAGATCCTGACGGTACCGTGCGCTGGTGCAGTTCGACACAATGCAGTTCCGTACGTCTGATGGCCTGACCCTGCACGGCGATCTCGTGGTGCCGTCTGTCTGCACCGGTGCTGCCGTGATCTGTCATCCCCACCCGCTCTACGGCGGCGACCGTTTCAACCCGGTGGTGCAGGCCGTGGCCGACGCCTGCATTGCGGCCGGTCTGGCCACGCTCCGTTTCGACTTCCGCGGCGTGAACCTCAGCGAAGGCAGCCACGGAGGGGGCACGGCCGAGCGCCTCGACGTACTGGCTGCGCTCGATGTGGCGGCACAGCACCGCAACCAAGGCCTGCTGCTCCTGGCCGGCTATTCCTTCGGCTCCATGGTGGCACTCGATGTGTGCCCCGAAGCAGTGGATGCATGGCTCGCTGTTGCTCCCCCACTCGGCATGATGCCCACAGCGCCGTCATCGTCCCACGATCCCCGGCCCAAGCACCTCATCGTTCCCGAACACGATCAGTACTCGCCGCCCGAGGCAACCGCTGCGAAGTCGAGCGACTGGGCGTCCACCACGGTGAGCACCATCGCGATGGGAGATCACTTTCTCGCAGGGCGCCTCGACACAGTGACGCGATGCGCCTCCGACTTCATCGGCGTGCTGGCCTCACGGTGATGCCGGCACGCAGCATCGCTTCCTTGGCGTCGGCGATGGTGTACTCGCCGAAGTGAAAGATCGATGCGGCGAGCACCGCATCGGCCCCCGCCACCGTGATGCCCTCGACCAGATGATCGAGAGTGCCCACGCCGCCGCTTGCGATCACCGGGACATCGACAGCCGCGCAGATGGATCGCGTGAGCGCAAGATCGAAACCGTCCTTGGTGCCGTCTCGGTCCATCGAGGTGAGGAGAATCTCACCGGCGCCGTGCTGCACCGCGCGCTCTGCCCACTGGATCGCATCGATTCCCGTGGGTGTCCGACCGCCGTGCAGGAACACTTCCCAGCCACCCTCCGGCCGTTGGCGGGCGTCGATCGCGCACACCACGCACTGCGACCCGAACTCCGCCGCAATCTCACCGATCAATTCGGGACGTTGCACCGCCGAGGTGTTCACGCTCACCTTGTCGGCTCCGGCCCGCAACATCCGCCGGGCATCTTCCACACTGCGGATGCCGCCACCGACCGTGAACGGGATGAACACCTGGTCGGCAGTACGGGCCACCACATCCACCATCGTCTGGCGATTGTCGCTCGACGCAGTGATATCCAGGAACACGAGTTCATCGGCACCCTCGGCGTCGTAGCGGGCAGCAAGCTCCACCGGATCGCCGGCATCACGCAGTCCGACGAAATTGATGCCTTTCACCACACGACCGTTGTCCACATCGAGACACGGAATGACTCGCGCCACCTTCACGACAGCCCCGCCAAGGTCTCGAGTGCTTCGCTGACCGTGAAGCGGTTCTCGTAGATCGCCTTGCCGGTGATGACTCCCGCAAGACCCGGAACACGATCGAGTGCTCGCAGGTCGTCCAGCGACGACACCCCACCGCTCGCAATCACCGGAATGGGCGACGCTGCGGCGGCAGCAGCGAGTCCCTCCACATCGGGTCCGGTGAGCATGCCGTCACGTGCGATGTTGGTGATGATGAAGGCCTCGGCGTCGGGATAGCAGTCGAGCAGGTCCATCACACGCAGACCACTTCCCTGCGTCCACCCGTGCAGCGCCACATCACCGTCTCGGTGGTCGAGGCCCACGGCCACGGGCACCACACGGAACACCGATGCCACGAGCGTGCGGTCCTTGATGGCGGCCGAACCCATCACCACCCGGGCCACACCCGCAGCAGCGAGTGCCTCGGCATCGGCCACCGACCGGACCCCGCCGCCGGTCTGCACGCGCGCACGGCCACGCACGGCCGCGGCCACGGCTGCAACCACCGGACGGTTCACCGGATCGCCGGTGCGGGCCGCGTCGAGGTCCACCACATGGATCCATCGTGCTCCGGCGGCGGCGAAGGATTCGGCGAGTGCCACCGGATCGTCTCCGTACACGGTCTCTTGTGCGTAGTCGCCCTGCAGGAGGCGCACAGCGCGCCCACCGCGCAGATCGATCGCGGGAAACAGTTCCATCAGACGCGCACCCCCGAAGCGATACGCGTGAAGTTCTCGAGCAGGCGCAGACCGTCGTGGGCAGATTTCTCGGGGTGGAACTGCGTGGCCACCACGTTCGAGGATCGAAAGACGACATTGAGCGCGGTGCCGTACTCGGTAGTGGCCGCCACCACCGATGCATCGTCGGGTACGCCGTGCAGCGAATGCACGAAGTACATCCAGGTGTCGCCACCCGTGAGTCCGGCAAAGATCGGGTCGTCCGGTGTTCTGACCTGCAGTCGGTTCCACTGCATCTGCGGACGCTTCACACCGGGCGGGATCCAGCGGACCGTTCCCGGGATGATTCCGAGGCCAACGGCGTCAGGGTCCTCCTCGCTCCGCGAGAACAGCATCTGCATACCGACACAGATCCCGAGGAACGGCCGGCCCGACGCCACTGCATCACGCGTGGCCTGCTCCAGTCCCGCAGCCCGGAAAGCGTCCATGCAAGCGCCAAACGCGCCGACACCCGGGAGCACTACGGCGTCGGCTCGCCCAACGAGAGTCGGGTCAGCGGTGAGGCGAGCATCAGCACCCACGTGCTGCAACGCCTTCTCCGCCGAACGCAGGTTGCCGATGCCGTAGTCCAGAACCGCGATCAACGGGCGTGACGCACCGCTCACAGCACTCCCTTGGTGGATGGCACACCGCCACCCTCCACGCGCACTGCATCACGCAGCGAACGCGCCAGACCCTTGAAGGCCGCTTCGATAATGTGGTGGGCGTTGCGGCCGCGCACGAGTGTCACGTGCAGCGTGATGCCCGCCGCCGTGGCGAAACTGCTGATGGCGTGCTCGGCGAGCTGCGGGTCGAAGGGCGGGTTCCCGAGCGGGAGCACTTCGGGCATCTCGACCTCCCACACCACGAACGGACGGCCGCTGAGGTCCAGTGCGATATCGACGAGAGCCTCGTCCAACGGGTAGCGGCCACTCGCGAAGCGACGCACACCGGCCTTGTCGCCGAGCGCGTCACGGAAGGCCTCACCGAGTGCGATGGCAACATCTTCCACCGTGTGGTGGCTGTCGATGTGCAGGTCACCCGTGGCCTCCACGGTGAGGTCGAAGCCCCCGTGCCGACCGATCTGCTCGAGCATGTGGTCGTAGAACGGCAGTCCGGTGGATACCTGGGTGATACCGGTGCCGTCGAGATCGATGGTCAACCGGATCGATGTCTCTTTGGTGGTGCGTTCCCGCCTGGCGGTACGACTCATGACCCCAACACCTCCTGCAGTGCAGCAATGAACTCGTCGTTCTCCGCAGCCGTGCCCACGGTGACGCGCAGGCATCCGGCGAGCCGGGGCCAACCGGAGCAGTCACGGATGAGCACGCTGCGATCGAGCAGACCCTGCCACACGTCACGGCCGGGGCGGTCGGTGGGTCGGAACAAGATGAAGTTGGCCCCACTCCGCCACTGCTGCACCGGCATGGCGGCGAGCGCGTTGGCGATGCGTTCGCGCTCGCTCACCACATGACGCACCCGCGCGTTCATGTCGTCCACGAATCCCACTGCAAGCCGACCGGCGATCTGCTTGGCGGTGTCGAGGTGATACGGCAGGATCACCTTTTCGAGTTCGGCCACCACCCACGTGGGTGCAACCACGTAGCCGAGGCGCGCCGCTGCCATGGACCACGTCTTGGAGAAGGTACGCACCACCGCCATCGGTCGGTCCTCGTCGAGCAGGTCGAGCGCGGACCAGTCGGAGAACTGCGCATAGGCCTCGTCGACCACGACGAGACCGGGAGCGAGGTCGATGACCTTGCGCACCGTGGCTTCGGGTTCCACGACTCCGGTGGGATTGTTCGGCGAGCACACGAAGGTCACGTGCGGTTCGTGCGCGCGCAGCAGTCGTTCGGCCTCGGCGGGATCCAGCGTGAAGTCGTCGCGGCGTTCGCCCTCCACCACCGTGGCACCGGTGAGGCGGGCGATGTGTGCGTGCAATTGATACGTGGGCTCGAAGGTGGCTACCCGGCGCCCGGCGCCCGCATAGGTGAGCAACAGGGTCTGGAGCACCTCATTGGACCCGTTCGCGGCAAACACGTTCTCAGGTCCGACTCCGTGCAGTCCTCCGATGGCCGTGCGCAGTGCAGTAGCGGCCCGATCGGGATAGCGGTGCCATTCGATACGGGCAACCTCGGCTGCGAAGGCGTCGCTCCACGCGCGCGGCGGAGACTCGGGCGACTCGTTGGTGTTGAGCCGCACCCGCACCTCGACCTGCGGCGAGTGATAGCCCTCGAGGGCGCGCAAGTCGTCGCGGACCGGTACTCGTGCCATTCCTGCGAGGCTAGCGAACCACCCCTGTGTCCCGTGGGCCACAATACGACGGTGCATCCCGAATTGTCCTCGCTCGCCAGTACCGCCTCCACCATGAAGGCCAGGGTGGCAGCGCTCACCGAGGGTCTGCACAACGAACGGGATGCCGAGTTGCTTGCGGTGCTCTACGAAGTGGAGCGGTCGCTGGGTGCGGCAAGCCGTCAGCTGGAACGAGCCGTGCGCATCGCCCGACCGGATCGCTGACCGGCGCCGCCCGCGGTGCGGGCGCCACCGCCGGCCCGTGAGGTGGCGGGAGGCGTTGCCGACGGACAGATGTCGGCAAGCACACAGCGTTCGCATGCCGGCTTGCGTGCATCGCACACGCGACGACCGTGCAGGATGAGTCGCAGGCTGAAGGTGCCTCGCTCCGACGGCGCAACGAATCCGTTGAGCTCGAGTTCCACCTTCACCGGATCCTCGTGTTCGGTGAGACCCAGCTTGCGGGCGAGTCGACCCACGTGCGTGTCGACGGGTAGCCCGGGAAGCCCGAACGCCACGCTGCGCACCACGTTCGCGGTCTTGCGGCCCACGCCCGGCAGCGTGACGAGATCCTCGAGCCGCCGCGGCACCTCCCCGCCGTACTCGGTGACGAGTCGTTGCGCCATCGCCACCAGATTCCTCGCCTTGCTCGGGTACAGACCCACCGACTTGATGAGCGGCTCGACGTCTTCCACACGGGCGACAGCAAGCGACTCGGCGTCGGGAAACGCGGCGAACAACCCGGGCGTCACCATGTTCACCCGCACGTCGGTGGTCTGCGCCGACAAGATGGTGGCAGCGAGCAGTTGGAACGGATCATCGTGGGTCAATTCGCACTCGGCACCCGGGTATTCGAGTGCGAGGCGACGTCCGACCTCTTGCGCGCGACCCTTCGGACTCCTCGGCGTTCCCACGGGGCCAGCCTAGGGAGCCTCCGGTGGGTAGGTTGCAGGGATGCGCACGCTCGTCATCAAGCGGCAACTCGACAGTGCCGAGATCGCCGAGGTGGGTGCGCTCATGGCGGCGGCCGAACGCGCCGACGGACACAGACCTCTCTCCGATCACCTCTGGCTCGATCTGGCCCAAGGCGGACGCGAAGGCTTCGCAGGACTGCTTGCTTGGGAGCCGGGGCACGAACACCCGGTTGCATATGCGCAATTGTCCCGGGGCAACAGCTCGTGGGCGCTCGAGTTGGTGGTGCACCCGCACCACCGGTACGAGATGCACGCCATCGGGCCCGAACTCCTCCAGACCGCACTCGATGTGGTAGGCGAGACCGGCGGCGGCAGCGTGCACTGGTGGGTGTTCGAGCCCACCCGTGCGCACGCAGAACTCGCCGCATCGCTCGGCCTGCGTCAGGGGCGACGGCTCCTCCAGATGCGTCGCCCCCTGCCACTCGACATCTCGACCGATCTCGTCACTCGCTCCTTCCGGCCCGGCGCCGACGAGCCAGCCTGGCTCGAGGTGAACAACCGGGCATTCTCGGCGCACCCCGAACAGGGCGGCTGGGATCTCGAGACGCTGCTGGCGCGCGAGCGGGAGGCATGGTTCGACCCTGATGGCTTTCGCATCCATGAGCGCGACGGCCGCATCGCCGCGTTCTGCTGGACCAAGGTGCACCACGACCACCAACCGGTGCTCGGCGAGATCTACGTGATCGCAGTGGACCCCGACTTCCACGGACTCGGCCTGGGCCGTGCCGTGACGCTCGCCGGTCTGGACCATCTCGCGGGCGCAGGTGTGCCGATGGCGATGCTGTTCGTCGATGCCGACAATGCCGCGGCCCTCGGTCTCTACCGCGAACTCGGCTTCGACGTGCACCGAACCGACTGTGCGTTCGTCGGCGAGATCAGCCCCACGAATCCGTAGTGTCGTGGATGTGTTGTCTCGCTACGAACTGAGCAAGGACGACCTCGCCGGATGGCTCGGTGACGGTCCGCGCTACCGCGCCCAGCAGGTCTGGGAGGCGTTGTACCAACACTTCGCCGAGCCAGCCGAGATGACCACGCTCCCCAAGGCCCTTCGCTCTCGTATCGAGGCCGAACTGCCACCGGCGCTCACGCCGGTCACCGAACAGGTCAGCGATCGTGGCGACACCATCAAGTTCCTCTGGGAGCTCGACGGCGGCGCGCGCATCGAGACCGTGCTCATGCTCTATCCCGATCGTGTCACGGTGTGTGTCTCCACACAGGCGGGTTGCGCAATGGCGTGCGGCTTCTGCGCAACCGGTCAGGCCGGTTTCACCCGCCAACTGAGCGTCGGCGAGATCGTGGAGCAGGTGGTGCGCGCCGCTCGACGCGGACGGGATCTCGGTCGTCGAGTGGGCAACATCGTGTTCATGGGAATGGGCGAGCCGCTCGCCAACGAGCCGGCCGTGCACGGCGCGGTACAGCGTCTGCATGCCGACATCGGCATCTCGGCGCGCCATCTCACCGTGTCCACCGTGGGCATCATCCCCGGCATCGAACGCCTTGCCGCATGGGACGAGCCGGTCAACCTTGCCGTCTCGCTCCACGCAGCCAACGACGCGCTCCGAGACGAACTGGTGCCCATCAACCGGCGCTATCCGCTCGACGATCTGATGACTGCGTGCGCGTCCTACCTCGAGCGGCGCAGTCGGCGCCTCTCGTTCGAATGGGCACTCATCGACGGGGTGAACGATCGCCTGCAGGACGTGCACGAACTCGCCGAACGATGCCTCGACCTCCCGCTCGCCGCACATGTGAACCTCATCCCGCTCAATTCCACTCCGGGCTACCCCACACGCGGCACTGCTCCGGAGGGCGTGGGCCGATTCCGCGATGCCCTCGTGCGACTCGGCGTCAATGCCACAGTGCGATCGAATCGCGGCAACGACATCGACGCGGCGTGCGGACAGCTCGCCGCCGGACAATCCGTGCGCCCCGTGACCCTGCGGCGCAAACCATGAGCACACGGATCGCACTCTCGATGCGCTCGGTCTCGTTCGTCCGGGACGGACGAACGATCCTCGCTCCGCTCGACTGGACCGTGCGGGCCGACGAGCGCTGGCTGGTGCTGGGGGCGAACGGCTCAGGCAAGACCACACTCGTGCGTATCGCGTCGCTCTACGAGCACCCGTCGGGAGGAACCGTGGAGGTGCTCGGCGAACGGCTGGGCCGTACCGATGTGCGAGTGCTGCGCCGTCGGATCGGGCTGGCTTCTGCTGCACTTGCGCAACAGTTCCGTCAGGAACTCCCGGCGATCGACATCGTGATGACCGCGCGTTACGCCGCGCTCGAACCGTGGTGGCACGAGTACACCGAGCACGATCGTCAGCAAGCGCTCCACTGCCTCGAGCGCATGGGCGTCGGGCAGTTCGCCGACCGACCGATCGCCACACTGTCGTCGGGCGAGCAACAGCGCTTGTTCCTCGCCCGCTCATTGATGAACGAGCCGGGAATCGTGCTGCTGGACGAGCCGAGCGCACGCCTCGATCTGGGCGGCCGCGAACAACTCGTGGCCGCGCTGGGCGAACTGGTGGACGATCCCTCGGCGCCACCATTGGTTCTGGTTACCCACCATGTGGACGAAGTGCCCATCGGCATGACCCACGCACTGCTATTGCGTGACGGTCAGGTGGTGGCTGCAGGGCCGATGAGCGAAGCCCTCACTGCCGAGACGTTGAGTGACTGTTTCGGGTTACCACTCGTGCTGGAGCGTCGCAGCGACGGTCGGCTCAGTGCGTGGGCCCGGACTCACCCGCCGCGCTGACCAGATCGGCGAGCCGCACCTTCGACCGCTCGATCTCGTCGTGCAGTACACGCTCGAGAATTCCGCTGGCCCAATGCGCCCCCTCGTACCGCAGGGTGACACGCACTTGTGTGCGCATCGGCGGGTTGGCGAGTTGCGAGAGTTCGGCGCGCAGCATCCACTGTCCGTGCTCGCGGCCATCGCGCTCGCTGCGACGGAACTCGAGCACGTTCGGATCACCGCCGGGGACGCGCTCCATTCTCAGTCGCTTCGATCGGGCCAGCGGGCCGAGACGCGCCCGAAGGTCTACCTGCCATGCCGCGGGGTCGGATCCCGGTTCGGGCGTGGCCCGGTACACAAGGCCCATCCATGCCGGATACGAGTCGAGGGCCTCCAACCACGGCATCACCGAATTCGGCGTTCCGGGGAGTTCCACATCGGTGACGAGTTGCATCGAACGATCCTTCGTGCCCAATCAGCAGACAGTCAGTCGGGCCGGCGCATGTCGTTGTCGACGACCTCGTCGAACAGGGTGGGCATCGACGACGAAGCAACCACGTCGAAGTCGGTCGACGCAACACCCTTGCGTCGAGACGGCCTGGTGAGACCACCCGTGGCATCGGAGGCCTCTCGCACGCGGAACAACTGCGGGACCGCTACCCGGCGGTCATCGAGGAACCACCCGCGCGGCACCACGAGGCGATCTGCATGCTCGGCACAGAGCGCCCCGGTGACCGCCGTGGTGTCACGCTCGGCGGCGAGGTGGTCCAACCACACGAGTTGCCGATCGGCATGGAACGCGAACGCAACGGCTGCGTCTCGAGCGCACCCGGGTCGTTCGCATCGGCGGGCCACGATCACCGAGGTTACGCGCCAACGGGTGTCAGCGGTGGTTGTCCGCCGAGAACTGCCACCACATTCCTTGCAGCCAGCAGCGACATGGCGTTTCGGGTCTCCACCGTGGCCGAGCCGAGGTGCGGAATGAGTACCACGTCGTCGCGATTCATCAGACCGGGGTGCACCTCGGGTTCGCGTTCGAAGACGTCGAGCGCAGCCCCCGCAATCTCACGCTGTTCGAGCGCCTCCACGAGGGCCCCTTCGTCCACTACCGGACCGCGCGAGGTGTTCACCAGGTAGGCAGTCGACCGCATCGAGCGCAGTTGCGGGGTGGAGACGAGATGGTGCGTGTCGGGGGTGTACGGGCAGTGCAGCGACACGATGTCGCTCGTGGCGAGCAGTTCGTCGAGGCCGAGTCGCACTGCGCCGAGTTCGGCGACCGTTGCAGCGTCGGCAGCGTTCCGGTTGGAGTAGGCAATCGACAAGCCGAATGCACGGGCGCGCCGGGCGAGTGCCGTCCCGATCTGACCCATACCCACGATCCCGAGGCGCCGATCCCGCAGGCCGGTTCCGAGCATCATGAACATGTTCCAACGCCACGGCTCCCCGGAACGGACGAGGCGTTCGCCCTCCCCGAGCCGTCGGGTGACCATGAGGATCAGTGCCATCGCAAGGTCGGCCGTGGCGTCGGTGAGCACTCCGGGCGTGTTGCACACGATGACGCTGCGACGTGCGCAGGCCGCCACATCGATGTTGTTGTAACCCACCGCCACGTTCGCAACGACACGCAGCGTCGGTCCGGCGGCGTCCAGCACCTCGTCATCGATGCGTTCGGAGATGAGCGACACGATTGCCGAAGCACCACTGCACGCCGTGAGCAAATCCGCTCGGGGCATCGCCCCATCGCCATCCCACACCACCAACTGCAGACCGGCGTCTCGCAGGACGGCCAGTCCTGCATCGGGCACCTGCCCGGTGACGAGGACCCGCATCACCGGATCGGGCTCATACAACCGAGCCGGTGAGTACGCCGATGCCAACCGCTATGGCGAACGCCACGATGCCGCCGACTAACACACGAGTCGCAGCACGACCCTTTGGTGCTCCGCCGAGGCCGGCCGACGAGGTACCGAGCACCACCAGGCCCACGAGCGTGATGGCAATGGTGAGGATGATCCGGTTCGACGAACCGGACACCGCCATGATGACGATCGGCAGGATCGCGCCCAGGACGAAACTCAGTGCCGAGACTGAAGCAGCCTGAACGGGCCGCGAGAGGGCGTCCATGTCGATACCCAGTTCGTCACGGGCATGAATGGCGAGACGCTCTCGCTCGTCTTCCTTGCTCGACAACTCGTCGGCCACCTGACGCGCCAGCGCCGGGCTCAACCCGCGCTTGATGTAGATGTGCATGAGTTCATCGCGCTCTTCGCCGGGATTGGTCTCGAGCTCCGCACGCTCACGGGCCAGATCGGCATGCTCGACATCTCGCTGAGAACTCACCGACACGTACTCACCGGCCGCCATGGACAGCGCTCCGGCAGTGAGCCCGGCGATGCCAGCAGTGAGGGTCGCCGAGCGGGTGGCATCGGCGGCGGCCACGCCCACCATCAGACTGGCCGTGGAGATCAGCCCGTCATTGGCGCCCAGCACCGCCGCCCGCAGCCAGGCGGCCCGACCACCGAGGTGACGCTCTTTCTTGGAGTGCTCGAGGGCGCTGAAGACCATGCGCTTCGCACGCTACCGATGCGGCGTACCTGAAGCGGCCCACGCCGTGTGTCGTTTGTCCTGCACCGTGCCACACCAAGTGAAACGGGCCGCCGGATGGCGGCCCGTTTCTGGATCTGGTGGGCGATACGTGGCTCGAACACGTGACCTCTACGGTGTGAACGTAGCGCTCTAGCCGACTGAGCTAATCGCCCCTCAGGGAGTCTCACGATACCAAGGAGTCCGCTGGGCTCACGCCTCAGCGCCGGAGGCAGGCGTACCCCCGGCCCTGGCGGTCCCGCCGGGTCTCGGTCTCGCTGGGGCAGGTCGCGTCGAAGTTCACCACCGTCACCACCACGGCATCGTGTGGGGCCTCGCAGCCCACCTCCGCAACGTCGCCGTTGGGCACGACCGTCACGCACGATCCGGGATACAGCAGGTTGTCCGGCCCGGCCGGACGCGACGGCTGTGTGAGTGCACCCGCAGACACGATGAAGATGGCGGCGAGGGCGAACAACAGCACGAACGGCCACTTCGGGAAACGACCCGATGATGCGCGGGTCTGCAGCACAGCCTCCACATCACTGGCGCCGGCCGGCGAGCCGTTGGATCGCGGTGCGGGCGGTGCACCGCGCAGCGAGGCGTCGTACATCGCTCGCCGCCCGGGATCCGACAGCACCCGCCACGCCTCGTTGACGGCGGCCATGTCGGAACCTGCGCGGCCCGCAGCCGAGCCCGCAGCGGCGGCATCGGGGTGCAAGGTGCGCGCCAGCGCGCGATACGCGCTGCGGATCTCGTCGGTGCCCGCATCGGGGCGCACTCCGAGACGCTCGTAGTGCGTGGGCATCAGACGCCGGCCCGGGTGCGGGTCAGAGCTGCGTCGCCTCGGCGAAGAGGCCCTCGAGCTCTTCTTCCTCGGTCGGCGTGAACGCACGGAACTCGTACAGCTTCGAGCCGGCCGGCGGGTTGATGAACGGATTCGCCTGCGCCTCTGGGCTCATGGCGGCCGTGGCACCGTTCACCGGCGACACGTAGGTGATCTTCTCGAACAGCGGACCCGAAACGGCGGGGTCGTAGAGGAAGTTGATGAACTCCTCGGCCTCGGCCTTGTTCGCCGCACCGACTGGGATCACCATCGTGTCCACGAAACTCATTGCACCGCGCTCGGGGAGAGCGAACTCGATGTCGGGGGTGTCGGCAGCCTTGAGCGAGGCAACGTCGCCCGACCAGCCCACCGCCACCCAGACTTCGCCGGTGATGAGATCGTTCACGTAGGAGTTGCCCACGATCTTGCGGAACTGGCCCGCATCACGAGCCTCGCGGATCTTCGCGATGCCCGCCTTCACGTCGTCCACCGTTGCGACGGCAGGATCCACTCCTGCATCGATCACGAACAGACCCACGGTGTCACGCCACTCGCTCAGCAGGGTCACACGGTTCTTGAATGCCGGATCCAACAGGTCGGCGGCCGAGGTGAGCGGACGGCCGGTCTTGTCGGGGAAGTAGGCGAGGCCCACCTGACCCTGTGCGTACGGCATCGAGTACTTGCGGCCCGGGTCCCACTCGGGATTGGCGAGGTCTGCCCGGATGTTCTTCGCATTCGGGATACGTGACAGGTCGAGCGGCTGCACGAGTTCCTCACGGATCATGCGGGCAGCCATCCACGAGGTGGGGGTCACGATGTCGAAGCCGATCCCACGACCCTTGGCAAGATCGGGCTGATACTTCAGGTACACCGACCCGTTGTCGTCGAACTCGGCCCGGTAGTCCATCGCGATACCCGTCGCCTTCGTGAAGGCCTTCAGGGTGGGCGAGGTGTCGGGGTCGTCATCCTCGACATACAACGGCCAGTTGAGCACGCTCAGCGAGCGGCTCGAGCCGCCACCGCCACCACCGCCGCATGCGGCCAGGATGGCACCGAGAGCCGGCACCGAGATGCCCAGCGCGCCAGCGCGCATGATGAGTTCACGACGGGAGATTCGGGGGGTCATGGCTTGCTCCGTGCGGTTCGACGGCGACTGTTGAGCATGCCTGCGACCGACAGGACGACCGCAGCCAGAAGAATCAGTGTACCGAACACATTGATCTGCGGCGGGAACTGCTTCTCGGTCCACACCTCGAGCGGGAAGGTGCGATCCCGGCCCGACACGAAGTACGTGATGGTGAAGTCATCGAGCGACAGGGCGAAGGTGAGCAGGGCCGCCGCGAACACGCCTGGGGCGATGATCGGGAAGGTCACGCGACGGAAGGTCTGCCACGGTGTTGCTCCGAGGTCGGCCGCCGCTTCCTCGAGTTGCCAGTTGAAGCCCCGGATCCGGGCCTTCACCGTGGTGGCCACATAACTGATGCAGAACATGACGTGGGCGATCACGATGGTGAGCACACCGCGCTGCTGGTCCACCAGGACGAACAGGTTCAGCAACGAAAAACCGAGCACCACCTCGGGCATCGTCAACGGCATGACGATCAGGGTGTTCAAGAACCCTTTCCCGCGGAAGCGGTACTTCACGAGCGACACCGCCATCACGGTTCCGATCACCCCGGCCACCAGCGTGACGATGAGGCCGACCTCGAGACTCTTCACGAAGGCCGCCCGCAGGTTCTCGTACTTGAACGGGTCCTTCCATGCATCGAGCGAGAAACGGTTCCATTCGTAGTTCCGTCGGCCGCGCGGCTTGTTGAATGAGAACACCACCATGACTGCGATGGGTACGAACAGGTACACGATCACCAGGATCGAGTAACCGCCGAGGGCCAGACGGGACAGTCGCTGCTTCATCCGAGTTCCTCGGTTCCGAGCAGCCGTGCGTACACGAGCACACCCACGAGGATCACGGCCATCAACACGAAACTGATGGCGGACATCTCGGGCCGGAGCCCCGGCGAATCAAAGTTCTCGGCGACCACGTTGCCGATCATGGTGGTGGAGGTTCCGCCCACGAACGTGGAGTTCACGAAGTCTCCCGCCGCTGGGATGAACGTGAGCAGACTGCCGGCGAACAGACCGGGGAGTGAGAGCGGAAGGGTCACCTTGCGGAACGTGCGCCAACCGCTTGCGTACAGGTCGGGGCCCGCCTCGAGCAGTTTCGGATCGATCTTCTCGAGGCTCACATAGATGGGCAGCACCATGAACGGCAAGAAGTTGTAGGCGAGTGCGCCCACCACCGCCGGCGTGGTGCCGATGATGCTCGACGACTGACCGAGCAGGTCGAGCGAACGCAGCACCTTGGGCACCGGGCCGTTCTCGCTCAGCAGGATGACCCACGAGATCGTGCGGATGAGGTAGGTCGTGAAGAACGGCAGCACGACGAGTGCGAGCAGCACGTTGCGGGCACGGCGCGCACGCATCGCGATGTAGTACGCGAGCGGATACCCGAGCAGAACACAGAGCACCGTGGCGAGGAGCGCGTACCAGAAGGTGCGTCGGAACACTGCGGTGTAGCCGGTGAACACATCGCCGTAGTTGCCGATACCGCCCGAACGCAGCGACTCGCGACCGAGCAGCACCATCGGGATCACGAAGAACACCACGAGCCAGATCAGGGCCGGCGCCGCCAGCAACCACGGTGTGGACCGCCGCCGTGGAGTGACCTCCCCCACCTTGCCCTCCGTCGCCACGGGTACCTAACCGAGTCCGTCGAGCGAGGCCTGCACGGCATCGGTGTCGGTGGTGGTGGAACCAGCGTGGGTGGGTCGGCCGCTCAGCACGTGCGCGGTGCCCGGTTCCCATGACACCCACATGGGGTCGCCGGGACGCAACGGGTCGAGTCCATCGCTCGCCTCGACGCTCACCGCAATCTCGGTGCCGTCTGCGAGGTCGAACAGCACGCGGGTGGCGGCACCCTGGAAGATCACGTCGGTGATGACGCCCTCGAGTCCGTGCCCCGATGTGGGAGCGTGCCCCAACGGCGTCAGCTGTTCGGGTCGCAGCATGATGGTGACATCGCTGCCGAGCGGCGCGTCCACATCGGCGCCCGTGACCCGACCACCCGATTGCAGATCCACCACACAGGTACCGGCGCGACGCTCCACCAGGGTGCCGGGGAGCAGGTTGGCCGAGCCGATGAAGCCGGCGACGAACACCGTGGCCGGTCGCTGGTACACCTCGCCCGGTGTCGCGATCTGCTCGATGCGGCCGTTGCTCATGACTGCCACACGGTCGCTCATCGTGAGCGCCTCTTCCTGGTCGTGGGTCACGAACACGAACGTGATGCCCACCTCGCGCTGCAACCGCTTCAACTCGATCTGCATCGCCTGACGCAGTTTGAGGTCCAGCGCAGCGAGCGGCTCATCCAGCAGCAATGCGCTCGGCAGGTTCACCAGCGCACGTGCGAGCGCCACTCGCTGCTGCTGGCCACCGGACAACTGCGCGGGTCGCCGCTTGGAGTAGCCGCCCAGATGGACGATCTCGAGCATCTCGTCCACACGACGCTTAATGTCTGCACTCGCAACCCTGGTGCTCCGGAGACCGAACGCCACGTTCTCGAACACCGACATGTGGGGGAACAGCGCGTACTGCTGGAACACGGTGTTCACGTGGCGCTTGTAGGGCGGCACATCGGCTTGGTCTGCACCGTCGAGCAGCACACGACCGTCGGACGGCTTCTCGAAGCCTGCGATCATCCGCAACAACGTGGTCTTGCCGCAACCCGATGGCCCCAACAGCGAGAAGAACTCACCGCGCTGGATGCCGAGATCGGCATGGTGCACTGCGACGAAGGAACCGAATTCCTTGCGCACACCCTCGAGACGGATGACCTCGTCGACCGCGGTCATGGCAGGCCCAATGGCCGGTACCGATCGAACACCGAGCCGGACCTCCTCGTCGTGATGGGTACCTGTGACACCAACGGGCAAAACTAGCCCCCCAGCGGCCACAACAGACAAGATCGTGCCATGGACCCCCAACGAGCCCCCCGAACCGTCGGCGTGCCCCGGGAGATCAAGACCGCCGAGCACCGGGTGGCGATGACACCCGACGGTGTACGCGAACTCGAGCAGCACGGCATCGAGGTGTACGTCGAGACCGGCGCGGGCGAGGGTGCAGCGTTCAGTGACGACGACTACCGGGCCGCTGGAGCCGACATCGTGGCCACCGCCGCCGACGCCTGGGCCCAGGACCTCGTGGTGAAGGTCAAAGAGCCTCAGCCCGCCGAGTTCACCCACCTGCGCCCCGACCTGACCCTGTTCACCTACCTGCATCTGGCGGCCTACCCCGAGGTTGCCTCGACGCTGCTGGCCAGCAGGTGCACCGCCATCGCCTACGAGACGGTTCAGCGCGCCGACGGCTCACTGCCCCTGCTCGCTCCCATGAGTGAGGTGGCGGGTCGACTCGCGCCGCAGATGGGAGCACACCACCTCGAACGACACCACGGTGGCCGAGGCGTGCTGTTGGGCGGGGCACCCGGAGTTCGACCTGCCAAGGTGGTGGTCCTCGGTGCGGGCAACGTGGGTTGGAACGCCGCATGGATCGCTGCCGGCATGGAAGCCGAAGTGGTGCTCATGGACCGCAACCTCGATCGACTGCGCTGGGTGGATCAGATCCAGAAGGGTCGCATCGTCACCCTCGCCTCCAACAAAGGAGCGGTGGAGCGTCACGTGGCCGATGCCGATCTCGTGATCGGCGCAGTACTCGTGGCCGGCGGACGCGCTCCCGTGGTGGTCACCGATGCAATGGTGCGCACGATGCGCCGCGGTGCCGTGATCGTCGATGTCGCCGTCGACCAGGGCGGGTGTGTGGAGACCACACACGAGACCACACACAATCAGCCCACCTACGACCTGCACGGCGTGATTCATTACGCGGTGGGCAACATGCCCGGCGCGGTGCCACACACCTCCACGTACGCGCTCACCAACGCCACGCTCCCCCACGTATTGGCACTCGCCACACAGGCGAACCGCGGTGCGATCGAACGAGACCCGGCGCTCGCGCTCGGCGTCAATGTGGTGAATGGGCAACTCACCAACCGTGCCGTGGCCGAGGCGCTCGGCCAGAACCCGGTGGATCCGCTCGAAGTCCTGTAGCCCCAGCGCTTGCGGGTGGCACAATGACTGACGTGCCTACCCCCACCCCTGTCCATGAGCTGGACCTGCCCGTGCTCGACGTGGACAGCGGACGTGAAGCGCGTGTGCGCTCGGTGGAGCAGGCCCGGTCGCAGCACTGGCTCGCCAAGGGCCTCATCGGCTACACGGTGACGTCGTACGACGATGTCGTGGCACTGCTGCGTGACAAGCGGTGGTACAGCGCCGCGAGCCTGGCAGTGGAGTTGTCCGGGGTGAGCGACCCCGAGTTCACCGCGGGCCGCCGCGAGACCATCTTGACCGTCGAGGGCGAGGTGCACACGCGTCTGCGGCGCCTCGTGGCCCCGGCGTTCTCGCCCCGGGCTGCGGACCGGTTGCGGCCCTACATGCGCGAGGTCATCAACGACCTCGTGGACGCAGTCGCTGCCGATGGGCGGTGCGAGTTCGTGAGTGCGGTCTGCGAGCCGTATCCCATCCCGATCATCTGCGAACTCCTCGG
>Ga0075471_10001097_pt1 | contig 17426 bp, 17 predicted proteins | sample DEB19_08_DNA_2_FD_74787 | JGI IMG/M metagenome (GOLD analysis project Ga0075471, IMG submission 74787) | Aqueous microbial communities from the Delaware River and Bay under freshwater to marine salinity gradient to study organic matter... | ecosystem: Environmental > Aquatic > Marine > Coastal ... | reverse complement strand
CCTAAGTCGCAGGCTAAATTGAAATGGCTGCCAAGCGTATCACTGATGAACCCGCCTTTGTGCTACACCGCTATGACTGGAGTGAAACCAGTCTGATTCTTGACGTTTTTACGCGGCACCATGGCCGCTTGGCGCTGGCCGCCAAAGGGGTCAAACGGCCAAGCTCTAATTTTCGGCCGGTACTGTTAATGCTCCAGCCCCTGCAACTCAGTTTTTCCGGAGACGCTGAGGTGCGCACCCTCAAGAGCGCCGAATGGGCGGGTGGACATGTGATGCCTACAGGCGAGGCGTTACTCTCTGGCTACTACCTCAATGAACTCCTGATGCATTTGTTGGCGCGAGAAGATCCATTTCCCGGGCTGTTTGATATTTATGCATCTGTTGTCGGTGTGTTGGCGGGTGCTCAGCCCCAGGTACAGCAGGCCGCCCTGAGAACGTTCGAAATTTTTCTTCTGAGAGAGGTGGGCCTGCTACCCCAACTTGATGCCCAGACCCTTAATCTAGAGCCCCTTTCTGAGCAAACCAACTACTGCCTGGTGCCAGAAGGTGGACTGCGCGAATCTGCCACCCCTGATCGATACAGTTTGCTTGGTGCTCAATGGCTGGAGCTGCATCAAGCCATGCAATCCAAGACGCCACTCATGTCGGTGCTAAGCGTATGCTTGGGCATGGTCCAGGAGCTCAAGCCGCAATTGCGTGCTCTACTCCATTACCATTGTGGCGTGGGAATTCTGCGAACCCGCCAACTGATGCTGGACCTTCAAACCCTATGACGACCCAACTCTCTGTCAATGTCAACAAGGTCGCGCTACTGCGAAATACACGTCATTTGGGCATCCCCAGCGTTACCCGTGCAGCCACACTTTGTCTTGAGGCAGGTGCTCACGGCATCACGGTTCATCCGCGTCCTGATCAGCGACATATTCGCGAATCGGATGTCTATGAGCTGGCGGAGCTGATGCGAGATTGGCCGAAACGAGAATTCAATATTGAGGGCAACCCTTTTCACAACCTGATGAAATTCATTCGCCAGGTTCGACCCCATCAGGCAACGTTTGTACCAGATAGCGAAGGTCAATTTACCAGCGATCATGGGTGGCGCTTTCCCGAGGATGCAAAGCGACTGGAACCTTTGATCGCAGAATGTCGAGCTCTGGGCGTGCGTGTCAGCCTTTTTATGGACCCAATTGTGGATCAGATGGCACCAGTGATGTCACTTGGGGCCCAACGGGTTGAGCTCTACACTGAGCCCTATGCAGCTGCCTGGGGTCATCCCGGCGAGTCAGACCAACTCAAACGTTACGCGCTAGCTGCAAAGTCTGCTCTGGATGTTGGTCTGGCAATCAATGCCGGGCATGATCTCAACCGGAACAACCTTACAACATTCCTGCGACAAGTGCCCGGCGTGTCTGAGGTTTCCATTGGGCATGCCCTTATCGCTGACGCCCTGGAACTCGGTTACGTGGCAACGGTCAGGGATTATTTGCGTTGTATTGATGAGGCCGCTTGAATTGATTTACGGTATCGGAACAGATCTATGCGATGTGCGCCGTATTCGCGCCAGCTTTGAGCGTCACGGTGAGCGATTTGTGCAGAAGATTCTCTCGGATGCCGAATATTCAGTCTGGCAAACCCGAAGTCAACGCTGGCCAGATCGAGGGCTTCGCTATCTGGCAACGCGCTTTTCTGCCAAAGAGGCATTTTCCAAGGCAATAGGGCTCGGCATGCGCATGCCAATGACCTGGCGCTCCTGCGAGGTTGCCCGGCTTCCAAGCGGACAGCCAACCATCGTTCTCCACGGTGCGCTCAAGACCTGGTTTGAAGGTCGCCAACTGCGCGCGCATATCAGTGTTACGGATGAAAGTGACTACGCAGCCAGTTTTTGCGTGGTGGAGCGTCATTGAAGATGCCGTCCCCTCTGATCATCGATATCGCCGGGACCACCCTCAGCTCGGTTGATCGCACTCGACTGAGTCACCCTTTGGTGGGTGGATTGATTCTTTTCCAGAGAAATTGGAAAACTCGTGACCAACTTCAAAAACTATGTCGCGCCATCAAGAAAATTCGTAACGATCTGTTGATCTGTGTCGATCATGAAGGCGGACGGGTACAGCGCTTCAAGTCTGACGGCTTTACCCATTTGCCAGCCATGAGTGTCTTGGGCAAGATGTGGATGCACGATCCAATGGACGCCTTGAACTCGGCAAGTGCCTGTGGGTATGTGCTGGGCGCTGAATTGCGTGCCTGCGGAGTTGACCTGAGCTTCACGCCAGTGCTCGATCTTGATCATGGCGGCAGTGGAGTGATTGGCGACCGATCGTTTGCACGTGACCCACGGGTAGTCACTCTGTTGGCCAAGAGTTTGATGCATGGCTTGCTGCAAAGCGGCATGGCAAATTGTGGCAAACATTTCCCGGGCCACGGTTTTGTCAGGGCCGACTCTCATATTGATATTCCGGTGGACAGGCGCAACCTGAAGACCATTCTGGCCGACGACGCAACGCCCTACGCCTGGCTCAGCACCTCACTCACAGGCGTGATGCCAGCGCATGTGATCTACCCAAAGGTCGATTCACGGCCAGCCGGATTTTCTGAAAAATGGCTGAATGACATTCTGCGTGCCAAGCTCCGATTCCAGGGTGCCATTTTCAGCGACGACCTGAGCATGGCTGGCGCACGCATGATCGACGGCCAAGAGGTCAGTTATGCTCAGGCTGCAGTCACAGCGCTCAACGCTGGCTGTGACCTGGTGCTTCTTTGCAACCAGTCGCTGGATGAGAGAGATCTTATTGACGAAATGATCGCAGGCGTTACCGAGGCCCAGCTCAAGGGCAGCTGGCAGGCCAACGATGCCAGTGAAGACCGGCGACTTGCCTTGCTGCCGAAATTCCCGGCACCTGATTGGGATGATCTGATGGTCAGTCCAGTCTATATGCATGCGCTGGATCTGCTGCCTTAAGGCCAAAATGCGAGGGCTAGAAAATGATGGCGCCAAGTTCTACCAGCTGGTATTCCAGATTTGCCAAAGTATCCGCCCACTTTTGTGGTCGGCCCAGAGTGTTTGTCGTGGCTGTACTGGTAATTCTGGTGTGGCTGGTTACGGGGCCTCTATTTGGCTTCAGTGACACCTGGCAGCTTGTCATCAATACTGGAACCACCATCGTCACATTTCTGATGGTGTTCCTGATTCAAAATACCCAGAATCGGGATACTGAAGCAATCCAGATCAAGCTGGATGAGTTGATTCGAAGTATTCAGGGGGCTCACAATGCCCTGCTGGACCTGGAGGAACTGGAAGATGAAACCCTGGAAGACTTTCGCCGACGCTATCAGTCACTGGCGAGGGAAGCCCGGGCCGAGTTGAAACTTGGCAAGCAGGATACGGGGACGCCAGAGCCCTGACTGCTACCAATCAGGGGAGATCTGCTCACTTAACTTTCGCGACGCAAGGCTGGAAACAGAATAACGTCCCGAATGCTCGGGCTGTCGGTCAGTAGCATCATCAGCCGGTCAATGCCAACGCCACAGCCACCTGTGGGTGGCATGCCATATTCGAGTGCGCGCACAAAGTCGTGATCGTAAAACATCGCCTCATCATCGCCGGCATCTTTGTTGGCCACTTGAGAATGAAAGCGGGCGGCTTGTTCCTCTGCATCATTGAGTTCTGAAAATCCATTCGCCATTTCGCGGCCAGTAATGTAGAGCTCAAACCGCTCGGTCACTTCTGGGTGCTTGTCGCTGGCACGGGCCAGCGGTGAAATCTCTACCGGATGTTCACAGATGAATGTAGGCTGCCAGAGTTTTTCCTCTACCACTTCTTCAAAATAGAGCACCTGCAGGCCGGCCAGGCTACGCTTGGAAAGGCGATCTTTCTCTTCACTCAGACCGAGCTTTCTGAGAGCTGAAATCAGCCAGTCCCGCTTGTCAACATTGCTGTCGGCCTCGGTGTGTTTCAGGATGGCTTCCCGAATGGTCAGACGCTCGAACGGCTTGGCCAGGTTGACCGCTTGACCGCTGTAGGCCAGTTCAAGGGTGCCGACCGAGTGCTGCGCAGCATGGCGAATCAGCCCCTCGGTAAAGGTCATGAGATCCTGGTAGTCCCAATAGGCAGCATAGAACTCCATCATCGTGAACTCAGGGTTATGCCGAACTGAAATTCCTTCGTTGCGGAAGTTACGGTTGATCTCATAGACGCGATCGAAACCACCTACGATCAGGCGTTTGAGATAAAGCTCTGGTGCGATGCGCAGGAACATTTCCTGATCAAGCGCATTGTGATGGGTGACAAAGGGTCTGGCATTCGCACCGCCAGGAATCGGGTGCAGCATTGGGGTTTCGACTTCGAGAAAGCCATGCGACACCATGAATTCACGGATTGAGCTGACTGCCTTGCTGCGAGCCACAAAACGCCTGCGAGCTTCTTCATCGGTCATCAGATCGACATAGCGCTGTCGGTACTTCATCTCCTGATCGTGGATGCCGTGAAACTTGTCGGGCAGGGGGCGCAGGCTTTTGGTCAACAGGCGCACGCTGTTGGCGTGAATCGACAACTCACCCGTCTTGGTCTTGAAGACCCGCCCTTCAGCGGCCACGATGTCCCCTAAATCCCAATGTTTGAAATCTTCATAGAGATCCAGACCAATATCTTCACCCTTGATGTAGATCTGAATGCGTCCACTGCTGTCCTGCAAGGTGGCAAAGCTGGCCTTGCCCATCACCCGCTTGAGCATCATGCGTCCAGACACCCGCGCCTGACTGTTTTGCTCCAGCAGTCCTTCGGCAGTCTGGCCAGCATGAGCGCTAAACAGATCGGCCGCCTGATCGGCTGGCTTGTAGTCGTTGGGAAAGGCCGGACCCCGACCCTCAGCCTGCTTCTGGCGCAGGACCTTGAGCTTTTCGCGCCGCTCTGCAATTAATTGGTTTTCGTCTTGCAAGACCGGGGGGGTGTTCTGTTCTGACATTGCTTGGTGTGGGGCAGACTGCCCATTGTTAGAGATCAAAAGCCGCTATTTTAATGAGGCTATCATTGAGCCAAGTATTGACCTGTCATCATGCTATTTCAAATATTCTCACTGTTGCTTGAGGTTCTGGCCGGAGTTCTTGGCGGTGCATGTCTGCTACGCCTTTACATGCACTACCTGCGCATTCCTTTATCTGGCAGAGCGGGCAATCCTTTGGGGCGTTTCGTGACTGGCCTGACCGACTGGCTGGTTCTTCCCCTGCGTCGTCTGGTGCCGGCCAAGGGCCCATGGGATACGGCCAGCCTGCTGGGCGCACTGCTGGTCGAGTTGGCGCAGTATTCTTTTCTGTGGGTCCTGTCGGGTGCCACGATGAGTTATGGACTTGTGTTGTACCTGGCTTTCTTCGGCTTGATCCGGCTCTTGATATCTGGTCTGACCGGATTGGTGATTGTCCATGCCTTGCTTTCCTGGTTGCAGGCACGCAGTGTCTTGTCAGACATGCTTGATCGCCTGGTATCACCGCTCTTGCGACCTATCAGGCGCATCATTCCCTCTATCGGGGGGATTGATCTGTCACCTTTGATTTTTCTGGTCGTGCTGCAGATTGCCTCGATCATATTGAGCAATCTGCAAGGTTCGGCACTGCGGTAGGCTGTCTGGGCCCAGGCCAGGGGCGTCGCCCTCAGTTCTCAGGAGACGGTTCTGTCAGATGACGGCATCGGCCGGCAGACGCTGCAACATTCCTAGGGCTGCAGCCACGGTCTTGCGCAGTTCACGTCGGTCGCAAATCATATCAACCGCGCCCTTTTGTTGCAGAAATTCAGCTCGCTGAAAGCCTTCGGGGAGCTTCACCCGGACTGTGGATTCGATCACACGGGGTCCGGCAAATCCGATCAGTGCCTTGGGTTCGGCAATGACAAGATCTCCGAGAAAGGCAAAGCCGGCACTCACGCCTCCCATGGTTGGATCGGTCAAGATGCTTATGTAGGGCAAGCCCTTTTTTGAAAGTCGGGTCAAAGCTGCATTGGTTTTGGCCATCTGCATCAGGGATAGAAGACCCTCTTGCATGCGGGCACCACCGGTTGCAGTAAAACAGATGAAGGGTACTTTCTGTTCGATCGCAGCTTGCACGCCACGAGCGAAGCGTTCCCCAACCACTGAGCCCATCGATCCGCCCATGAAGCTGAATTCAAAGCAGGCAGCGACCACACTGATGCCATGCACCGCACCGCCTTGGACCACCAGCGCATCGGTTTCACCCGTATCTTCAAGAGCCTCTTTCAGTCGTTCGGGGTATTTACGGCTGTCCTTGAACTTCAGCGCGTCAACAGGGATGACTTCCTGACCAATTTCATAGCGACCTTCAGGGTCAAGAAAGGTATCCAGCCTGGCACGCGCACCGATTCGGTGGTGGTGGCCGCAACCTGGGCATACATTCTGGTTTTGTGCCAGGTCATTTTTGTAGAGAACAGCCTCACAGCTTGGGCACTTGATCCAGAGCCCTTCAGGCACGCTTCGCCTTTCAGCCGGATCGGTGTGCTGAATTTTTGGCGGCAGCAGCTTTTCAAGCCAACTCATGATGCAGTTCCTTCATGGTCTCGGGGTGGCGGTTGATGATTATGCGTCCAGAGCAACACGAATTTCTTTGAGAAAGCCCGCTGCTACATCAACCACCCGCTCGCGGGGAAGATCATTTATCAACTGGATGATACGACTGCCAATCACAACGGCATCCGCCACCCGCCCTACCGCCTTGGCACTGTCGGCGTCCCGAATTCCAAACCCAACCCCGACGGGTACTTTTACATGTTGACGAATTCTTGGCAACATGGCTTCAACTGAGCTAGTGTCCAGGGTTCCGGCACCAGTCACACCTTTTAGCGACACATAGTAGACATAGCCACTGGCAATTGTGGCGACCTGGGCCATGCGTTCATCGGTGGAGGTTGGGGCAAGCAGAAAGATCAGGTCGAGGTCATGCGATTTCAGTGCAGCGGCGAATTCGGCGCATTCTTCAGGAGGGTAGTCCACCACCAGCACACCGTCCACGCCCGCGGCGGCTGCATCGCGTGCGAATGCGTTGTCGGCTGTAGCGGTATTTTGCTGGTTGTAACGCTCAATTGGATTGGCGTATCCCATCAACACGACAGGGGTGCTGTTGTTGGATTTTCGAAAGGTCCTGACCATCTCCAGGACCTGTCGCAGGCCAATGCCTGCAGCCAATGCCTTGTCACCGGCAGCCTGAATCACGGGTCCATCTGCACTGGGATCGGAGAAAGGTACGCCAAGCTCGATCACATCTGCGCCAGCTGCCACCATGCCCAGCATCAATTCAGGCGTGATGTCGGGAAACGGGAAGCCTGCAGTGACAAACGGGATCAGTGCCTTTCGCTTTTGCGATTGCAGCTGTTTGAAGGTGGAGGCTATCCGGCTCATTTCATGAACTCCACTTTCTGATCCATACCGCCTTTGACGGCCTGACCTCGACAACTGGGGCGGCAATAGAAGTCAGCGTGGCTAAGGTCTGCCACGGTGCCGATGTCCTTGTCGCCTCTGCCAGACAGATTGACCAGAATGGACTGGTCCGAGCGCAGTGTCTTGGCCAATTTCATGGCATGGGCAATCGCGTGGCTGGATTCCAGGGCTGGAATGATGCCTTCGGTGCGGCAGGTGTAATGGAAAGCTTGCAGGGCTTCGGCATCGGTGATCCCCACATATTCGGCCCGTCCAATATCCTTGAGGTAGGCATGCTCTGGGCCGACACCCGGGTAATCGAGCCCAGCACTGATGCTATGGGTTTCCGTCACCTGACCATCCTGGTTCTGCAAGACATAGGTTCGGTTGCCATGCAGCACACCTGGGCTGCCCCGCTCCAATGAAGCAGAGTGTTTGCCGCTGTCCAGTCCCTCACCGGCGGCTTCTACGCCAATAAGGCGGGTCTGGTCATGACGAATATAAGGGTAGAAGATGCCCATGGCATTGCTGCCACCTCCCACGGCGGCCACAACCGCGTCGGGTTGTGGCGAGTTGCAACCTGCGCGCTTGAGCATTTCAGGCATCTGAACCAGACATTCCTCACCAATCACGCTCTGAAAGTCTCGCACCATCATCGGATAGGGATGTGGGCCAGCCACCGTACCGATGATGTAGAACGTGTTGTCCACGTTGGCAACCCAGTCGCGCATCGCTTCGTTCAAGGCATCCTTCAGGGTTTTGGAGCCCGATTCGACCGGTATGACAGTGGCGCCCAGCAGCTTCATGCGGTACACATTGGGGCTTTGCCGTTTGACGTCTTCAATGCCCATGTAGACCACGCATTCAAGCCCGTAGCGGGCGCAGATCGTGGCGGTGGCAACGCCGTGCTGGCCGGCACCGGTCTCTGCAATGATCCGAGTCTTGCCCATGCGTCGTGCCAGCATGGCCTGGCCGATGGTGTTGTTTATTTTGTGGGCACCGGTATGGTTCAGATCCTCGCGTTTGAGAAAGATCTGGGCGCCGCCTTGTTCACGACTCATGCGGGCTGCGTGGTAGATCGGCGAGGGGCGGCCGACAAAGTGGGCCAGTTCGTATTTGAACTCGGCTAAAAATTCAGGGTCTTGCTGGTATTTGGCGTAGGCAGCCTTCAACTGATTGACCGCCTGGGTCAAGGTCTCGCTGATGAAACTTCCGCCATAGATACCGAAATGTCCGGTCGGATCGGGTTGCTGATATTCAAACATGGTGGGCCTGGTCTGCGGCGCGTACTGCCGCAATGAACTGATTGATTTTGACGGCGTCCTTGATGCCTTTAGCGGACTCGACGCCGGAACTTACGTCAACGGCCAGCGATTTACCGCGGGACCGCAATTGCAAGATGCCAGCGGTCACGTTTGCAGGCGTGAGCCCACCACTTAAGACGAGGTGAGAGTTGACGCTTGGTGGTAGATGTGACCATTCGAATGTTTTGCCGCTGCCACCAAAACCTTCCACCAGGGTGTCAAGAAGGATGGCCTGAGCTGCTGCGTAATCCTGGGCGTATTTTACGAGGTCAAAACCCCTACCGGCGGGGCCGGCAGGAATTCGTGCGGCACGCAAAAACGGGTATTCCTGAGCCAGCGTCAGACATTGTTCAGGAGACTCATCACCATGAAACTGTAAAAGGGCGTTGGGTATCCGCTGACAGGCGCTGCGAACCTGCTCGGCTGATGCATTCACAAACAACAGAACCGGGGTCACAAAAGGAGAGAGACGCTGAGCCAGGGCGGCAGCCCGATCAGCTGAGACAAACCGCGGGCTTTTTTCGAACATCACAAATCCAACCGCATCGGCTCCAGCAATCACCGCCGCATCCACATCCTCTTCTCGTGTCAGGCCGCAAATCTTGACCCGGGTGCGCGTAGCTTCAGAGCCGGTCATTAAATCGGCTTGGGGGGGGGAGGAGGGCGGGGCGGAAAAGGGTCGCATGGGTGAAGAGCTTATCGTCAATCCCTGGGATCAAGGCAGCCAATCATACGCAGGTGAGGATTCCGGCAGCCCCCAGCTTGGATCGTAGCGCGGCCCGAGGAAGTAGAGTCCGTCGGCAGCAAAAGTCGGAGCGGCTGCATCCCGGCTTCGTGCGGCAATCACTTCGGCCATCCACTCCGGCGGGTATTTGCCCTGGCCGATGGCGATCAGGCACCCCATGATATTTCGAATCATGTGGTGCAAAAATGCATTCGCTTCAAAATCAAAACGCCAATAGGCACCGCGTTGTCTGATGTCAAGGTGCATCAGCGTTTTGACGGGTGACAGTGCCTGGCAGGCAGAGGCACGCAGGGACGTGAAGTCATGCTCACCCAATAAATGCTGGGTGGCTTGTTGCATCGATTGCAGGTTCAGTGCTTGAAATACCCAACCCACGCGATGGGCGTCAATGCTGGGGCGAACCGGTGACTCAAGCAACAGGTAAGCGTAACGACGCGAGACGGCGCTGGCCCGGCAATGAAATTCGACGGGTACACGTCGCGCCCATTGCACTGCCATATCCTTGGGCAAATAACTGTTGGCCCCGCGAACCCAGGCAAATTCGGCTCGGTCGATGTCTGTGTCGAAATGCACCACCTGCATCAGACCGTGAACTCCGGCATCGGTACGACCGGCGCACAAGGTGGGAATTCGATTTCCCCCGGTGAACTTTCCAAGGGCCAGTTCAAGCTGGTCCTGCACAGTTTGGCCAGATGGTTGACTTTGCCAACCATCGTAATTGAAGCCGTCGTAACTTACGCCCAGCGCTATCCTCATGGATTGAACCTGAATCGGCTTTTCATCATCTCAGTTGGTCCAGGGCAGACCTGGCCTTGAGGGCCAGATCACCCTGAGCCTGAGCGAGGACTTCCTCCAGAAGCAGGCGAGCTCCCTGCAGATCACCTATCGCCTTGTATTCTTCAGCCAAAGCCATTTTGACGCGACAGGCTTCATCGGATGGCGCCTCAAGTGGAGGGAGCTGTTCGAGTTCCAGATTGATCGAATTCAGATCAAACGCCACGGGTAAGCCGGCAGGGGGTGACGCTAGCGATTCGGTCGGTTCTATGGATTCAGGTGCGCTGACGGCCGAAGCTTTTGGGCCCACATCAGGTGGTTGGGACTCGTCCAGAGAGAGGCGAAGACCAGCGTCGACTGCTGCTTTGCCGTCTTCTGGCGCTGAAAACGGAGTCCTGGCGTGGGGCGCAGCACTGACAGCGTCCGCCAGATTCACTTCCTGTGCAGTGTTTTCCATCGTAGCGCCTTGCAGGGCGCGAGTCAGTGAGACATCGTTGGCTTGAGCACGGTGTTGCGCCCGGAAAAAAGCCAGACTTGCCAGCAGGACAACCAGCAAGCCAGTCGCCAGCAGGACAAAATCAGATGAGGCAATTTTTTCGATCAGGGAGACGGGCACGGACGGCCCAGGTTGGGGGATAGGTTGTGACTCAGGCTGTGCGGGTGATGGCTTGCCCGGCTCCTGACTTGGCATTTGGGAAATCTCAGCGCTGAGTTTTTTCAGTGCCTCGATGTTCTTGCTGAGCGCATCGGCCTGGCGCTCATTCTCCTGTTGGTTGCCCTGGCGAATGAGTTCATCTTCCGTAGATTTTTCAGTGATTTCAGGCTTCGCCAGGGTCAATTTGTCACCCGGACCGGTGGCTGCTTTTTTGTCTTCTACCTGAGCCTGCAGGCTGCCGCTGGTCTCTCTCTGGTTGGTGACGGGGGGAAGTTGGGGTAATTTTTCGGCCAGCCTGCTACGGTATTCATTGAAGTCACTGGTTTGTGCCTTGACCATGCGGCTGGCCTCAATGGCATCGGTTCTCTGGGCCAGTTGACGATCCGGGATATTGAGAACTGCCCCGGACTTGATCCGGTTGACATTGCCATCGATAAAGGCTTCAGGATTGGTTTCAAGCAGGGCAACCAACATCTGGTCCAGTGAAACCGAGGCGTATTGGTAAGTTTTGGCAATGGCGCCTGCCGTATCACCTGACTTCACGGTGATTCGCTGCTGGGATGCAGCCTGTGCGTTGCTGGTTTGGGTTGGGGTGGTGTTGGCCCGCGCAGTGTCAGATGGCTTGGGCGTGGCAGGGGCAGGACTGGTCTGAGCCACAGGGGCTGGCGCGGATGTAGGCGGGCTTGCTGGTGCAGGAACCGGCGCAATGGGGAGCTTTGCTGCATCTCCCACAGACGGCACTGCAGTTGCCGGTGCTGGCGGATTGGGGGTCGCGGTTGGGGGGGTGACTGGTAAGACCGGTCGTTGTGCCACTTGAACTTGCGGCAGATCGCGACGTTTGTCGGGAACCAGCACGGTGTAGCCACGAACAGAGCGACTGTCACTGACATGAACCTCAACGATCAAATCGACATAGGTGCTGTTGATCGGGCTTTTACCGCTCAGTTTGAGCACGCTACGAAAATCACGCTTTTCCAGCGTGATCTGCAAGTTGTCCAGTTCCCTCAAATACAGAAGACCAACCGCTCGAAAAGTGGCGGGGGCTGCGAGGGAGGGTTTCAAATTGAGGGCATCGGTATCGGTCAGCCCAGGCAAATCAATTTCAGCCTGAAGCGGTTCGCCCAGGGCAGAAAGCACATCTATGCGCCCCAAGGCCACCAGCGCCAGGGCTGTGTTGCAGGCCAACCCGAAGCACAGGGCCAAGGTCAGCTTGGATATCAGGTGCAGCCAGGACGATGCAAGGTGATGCAATTTTGGAGGTCTCCGATGCCTCGACTTTAGGTTGGTTACGGGTGGTTAATTCTGCAAGAGTATGCGCAACATGCGCCGCAAAGGCTCAGCAGCTCCCCATAGCAACTGGTCGCCAACGGTAAAGGCCCCAAGGTAGTCATTCCCCATAGCCAGTTTGTGCAGGCGACCCACTGGAATGCTCAGGGTGCCAGTGACAGCGGCAGGTGTCAATTCGCGCTCGGTGATTTCACGTTCATTGGGGATTACCTTAACCCACTGGTTGCCCTTGGCAATGATATCGGACACCTCATCCAGAGGGACATCCTTCCTGAGTTTGATGGTCAAGCCCTGGCTATGGCATCGCATGGCGCCTATGCGCACGCACAGTCCGTCAATCGGAATCGATCCGGCGCTGCGGAAAGCCGGGTTGCCCAGGATCTTGTTGCACTCGGCGCCACCCTTCCACTCTTCCTTGCTCTGGCCATGTTCAACCGGAACATCGATCCAGGGAATCAGGCTGCCTGCCAGGGCTGTATTGCGAAAGTTCTTGGTTGGAAAGGAGGCATCACGCATGGTGGCAGCGACTTTGCGATCGATATCCAGGATCGCTGAGGCTGGGTCGGCCAGTTCGGACTTCACAGCATCGTGCAGCGCCCCCATTTGCGAGAGTAACTCGCGCATGTTCTGTGCCCCGGCGCCGGATGCGGCCTGGTAAGTCATGGCAGATATCCACTCGACCAAATTGTGCTGGAACAAGCCTCCCATGCCCATAAGCATCAGGCTGACGGTGCAGTTGCCGCCGATCCAGTTCTTACCGCCTTTAGATAGGGCCTGGTCGATCACATGGCGATTGACCGGGTCCAGGATGATCACGGCGTCTTCGGCCATGCGCAGCGATGAGGCCGCGTCAATCCAGTGGCCGCTCCATCCGGCGGCTCGCAGTTTTGGGTAAACCTCTTTGGTGTAGTCGCCTCCCTGACAGGTGACGATGATTTCACAGCGCCTCAAGGCGTCAATGTTGTGGGCGTCCTGCAGTGTGGTCTCATTCTTGGCCATCGCCGGGGCTTTACCGCCGGTATTGGACGTAGAAAAGAACACCGGCTCGATCAGGTCAAAGTCCTTTTCCTGAACCATACGATCAAGGAGGACGGAACCCACCATTCCGCGCCAGCCAACCAAACCTACCAACTTGCTCATTTCAGGGCCCCTTCCAATTCAAATAATCAGCGCCAAACCTGACTGCTTGCCCGGCTCGTCAGGCCGGTAAGGGCACAAGACGGACCGGAGCCGGGTCAGGCTTTAGTGGTCGTGGATTTGATAAATTTTGCGCGTGCAAATCCGCCGGTCAATAGGACAGCAGCGGCGTTCCGCGGGAACTTGCGAGCGGCAAACATGGGGCAATTGTAGCGGATGGGCTGGATCCGGCTGATCGGCAAAGGACCGCCCCCTGGCGCAGGATTGAGGGCATTCAGCCCATACCGCCCTGGGTCTTGCAAGCCCTGACTATTCTTCGATCAGAGTGCCTTGACCACCGCATCACCCATCTGAGCGGTGCCAACCTTTTCGGTTCCTTCACTCCAGATATCGGTGGTACGCAGCCCTTTGGAGAGGACCTGCTGGACAGCCGACTCAATTCGGCGCGCGGCTTCTTCCTGATTCAGGCTGAAGCGCAGCATCATGGCGCTGCTCAAAATGGTTGCCAGTGGATTGGCAATGCCCTTGCCTGCAATATCAGGGGCGCTGCCGTGGCTGGGCTCATAGAGGCCTTGGTTCTTGCTGTTCAGGCTGGCAGAAGGCAACATACCAATTGATCCGGTAAGCATGGACGCCTCGTCTGACAAGATGTCTCCAAACATATTGCCCGTCACAACCACATCAAATTTTTTCGGGGCTCGCACGAGCTGCATGGCCGCATTGTCGACATACATGTGTTCGAGTTCGACATCAGGGTAGTCTTTGTGGACCTGGGTCACAACATCCTTCCAGAACTGAAAGGTTTCCAGCACATTGGCCTTGTCCACGCTGGTAACTTTTTTATTCCGCTTGCGGGCAGCCTGGAATGCGACATGGGCAATCCGCTCGATCTCTGGTCGGGTGTAGCGCATGGTGTCAAAGGCTTCTTCGGCACCCGGAAATGCGCCATCGGTGGCTGTGCGCCGACCGCGAGGCTGTCCGAAGTAAATGTCACCTGTGAGCTCGCGAACGATCAGGATGTCCAGGCCGGAAATCAGCTCGGGCTTGAGGCTGGAGGCGCCCACCAATTGTTCATAGCAGATCGCAGGACGAAAATTGGCAAACAGCCCCAGGTGCTTGCGCAGGCCAAGAATGGCCTGCTCGGGTCGTAGCTGGCGTTGCAGCGTGTCATATTTCCAGTCGCCCACAGCGCCAAAGAGGATGGCATCTGCCGATTTGGCCAGATTCAAGGTGGCATCTGGCAAGGGGTGGCCGGAGATCTCGTAGGCTGCTCCACCCACCGGCGCAGTTTCCATCTCAAATTTGAGGTCCAGGGCCTTGAGAACCTTGACGGCCTCGGCAACGATTTCTACACCAATGCCATCACCTGGCAAAACAGCAATTTTCATGATCAGATTTGTATGTATGGGGGCTGGTTTCAGCCCAACATGGTATGGGCCAGCCAGGGTTTTTGAGCCAGTCGCTGAGTTTCAAAAGCGGCAATCTTTTCCTTGTGCCTGAGTGTCAGGCCAATGTCATCAAAGCCATTGAGCAGACAATATTTACGAAACGGCTGCACTTCAAATGGGACCTCTTCGCCTTGGGGCTGTACGACAACCTGTCGCTCCAGGTCAATGGTCAGTTGATAGCCAGGAAAGGCATTGCAGGCGTCAAACAACTTACCAACCACCGGTTCGGGAAGAACAATCGGCAGCAGTCCGTTCTTGAAACAGTTGTTGAAGAAAATATCGGCAAAGCTGGGGGCAATCACAGCGCGAAAGCCGAACTGATCCAGAGCCCAGGGTGCATGCTCGCGGGATGAGCCACAGCCGAAGTTCTTGCGAGCCAATAAGATCGAGGCTCCCTGGTATCGGGTCTGGTTGAGCACAAAGTCTGGATTTGGTCGGCGTGACGCCGGATCCTGACCAGGGTAGCCGGGGTCTAGGTAGCGCCACTCGTCAAACAGATTGGGGCCAAAGCCGGTCTTTCGAATTGACTTGAGAAACTGCTTGGGGATGATGGCGTCGGTATCGACATTTTCCCGGTCCATGGGGGCGACCAGCCCCTTGTGTATTGTGAATTTCTGCATTGGATCTCTCAGGCAAATTTTCGGATATCGACAAAATGGCCTTGAATCGCCGCCGCCGCGGCCATCGCTGGACTGACCAGATGAGTTCGTCCCCCGTTGCCCTGACGACCCTCAAAGTTTCGGTTGCTGGTTGAGGCGCAGCGCTCACCTGGCTCGAGCCGGTCGGCATTCATGGCCAGACACATCGAGCATCCCGGCTCACGCCACTCAAAGCCGGCCGCCTTGAAAATCTCATGCAGCCCCTCGCGCTCGGCCTGCTCCTTGACCAGACCGGAACCCGGGACAACCAGAGCCAATTTGATATTGCGCGCCACCCTCTGGCCCAGCTTCTTCACCACAGCAGCAGCTTCACGCATATCTTCAATACGGCTGTTGGTGCATGAGCCGATAAAAACTTTATCGACATGGATATCGGCCAGAGGCTTGCCAGGTTCAAGCGCCATGTATGTCAGAGCTCGTTCGATCGCGCCGCGCTTGACAGCATCTTTTTCCTTGTCGGGATCAGGCACACGCCCATCAATGCCCAACACCATTTCGGGTGAGGTACCCCAGGTGACCTGCGGCAGGATGGCGCTGGCGTCAATTTCAACGACGGCATCGAAGGTGGCATCGGCGTCGGAATGCAAGGATCGCCAGTAGGCAACAGCTTGCTCCCATTCAGCGCCGGTGGGGGACATGGGGCGACCCTTGACATAGTCGATGGTCTTGTCATCCACTGCGACCAAACCAGCACGGGCACCTGCCTCAATCGCCATGTTGCAAACCGTCATGCGCCCTTCCATGCTGAGCGCGCGGATGGCTGAACCGGCAAATTCAATGGTGTAACCAGTTCCTCCTGCAGTACCGATTTTGCCGATGATTGCCAGAACGATATCCTTGCCGCCACAGCCTCTGGGCAAGTTGCCTTCGACACTGATCAGCATATTGCGTGCTTTTTTGGCAAGCAAAGTCTGGGTCGCCATCACATGTTCAACTTCGCTGGTCCCAATACCATGGGCCAGAGCGCCAAATGCACCATGCGTCGAGGTGTGACTGTCGCCGCAAACCACGGTCATGCCAGGCAGTGTGGCGCCATTTTCAGGGCCAATCACATGCACGATACCTTGTCGCTTGGTCAGGAATGGAAAGTACGCTGCCGCCCCCGATGCCTTGATATTGGCGTCCAGGGTGGTGACCTGTTCCTTGCTGATTGGGTCAGAAATTCCGTCGTAACCAAGTTCCCACCCGGTGGTCGGGGTGTTGTGGTCGGCCGTGGCCACAATCGAGCTGACCCGCCAAACCTTGCGGCCAGCCTGACGCAGACCCTCAAAAGCCTGCGGACTGGTTACTTCATGCACCAGATGACGGTCGATGTAAAGAACAGCAGTACCGTCCTCTTCAGTGTGGACGACGTGTTCGTCCCAAATCTTGTCGTAAAGCGTGCGTCCCATAGGCTATGTACTCGGCGATTGTTGGGTTTTTGATAAGGAATGAGCGATTTTATGCGGCTCAGGCGCCTCCAGGAAGGAGGTCATCAGAGTAATGCTTGCTCAATCAAGAATTTGGGTGCCTGTTCCGATGGCTCGAACCCTGTGGTCAACGTAATAGCCGCCAAACTCGGTGTACCGAAGTACATGCTGTTGGCAACGCTGACACAGCCAGAGATCGCAACGGTTGTAGGGAAAGTAGCGCATGGCCACCGGCGCGTCCGATGAGTCATAGCGGGTGCCTTGCGGATGTTTTTCCTCAAAGGTCGGTTCATGCACCTCAGGGTCACGCAAGGTCGCCACCTCTTTCATCTGGCTGATTGGCCAGCGCTCCTCGGTGAAACTGGTCCAGCTTGAAGAGCAGCCCAAGGTGCATTGACACGTTTGAGCCGCTCGCGCATTACGCAGGTGATCACGCAATTGTTCAGCTTGATCGAGGTATTGCATGACTTGATGTCTTGTGAAAAAACCCGCCGACATGACTGAACGGCGGGTTTTGAGTGGGAGAGGGTGGTTCAGCGCTTGCTGATTGGCGAAACCTCTCGCCGCTTTGAGCCCGTGAACAGCTGGCGCGG
>Ga0075471_10001096_pt1 | contig 17428 bp, 20 predicted proteins | sample DEB19_08_DNA_2_FD_74787 | JGI IMG/M metagenome (GOLD analysis project Ga0075471, IMG submission 74787) | Aqueous microbial communities from the Delaware River and Bay under freshwater to marine salinity gradient to study organic matter... | ecosystem: Environmental > Aquatic > Marine > Coastal ... | reverse complement strand
ACACCGGTCTGTACAGGATCACCAGCAATGTCGACGAGGCTGTGCGTCTCGTGACCGGTTTCTACAGGAACTTCCACTCCATCCGGCACGTCGACGACTCCCTCGTCATCAGGCTGGAACGACCGGTACCCCATTCCGAACTCGCCGGCCTGCGGAACGGCTTCGCGCACCTGCACGGGAACAAGAGATTCGAGATGAGTGGCCCGACCCCCGTCGAGACTCGTGACGGCGACGCACTCGACAAGCACCGGTTGGTGGTGTCCTACACCGGGAAGGGTTACGCCCCCCTGCTCCCGCTCATCGAGGCACTCAATCGTTGGTAGCCGCCAGCCCTGACAGAAGGTGGATCGCCTTGTCGATGGCACGACGGGCCTGTGTGATTGTCTTCTCCTCGGCCGGGCGGTGGCCGGACTTCGATGCGACCGCCTCGCGCAACAGGTCAAACGTCCGTTCCCCGAGCGTCTCGCTGATGGACTCGAGTTGGGAAACTATGTCGTCGAACTGTTCACCGCTCATTCACCAAAGGTACATCGGCGATGTGAGCCCTCGAAGCCGCATCATCTAGCGTTGTGCCGTGCCCCACGAAGACCTTGCCCATGAATGGATCAGTTTCGAGGATCCGAACGAAGAAAGAACGTGGACCATCGACGCCACGTTCTTCAACTCGAACTTCAAGTGCATCTTCGGCGAGGGATGCCAGGGCATCCACGATGACCCGACGCCCGAACTGAGCCAGGGGTGCTGTTCGTTCGGGGCGCACTTCCTTGACAAGAAGGACAAGAAGTCGGTCGAGAAGGCCGTCCAGCGGCTGAAACCGCATCACTGGAAGAACCACAAGTCTGCCGAGAAAAAGGGTTGGATCGAGGTCGACAAGGACGGCGAGGAGAAGACCCGCGTGGTCGACGGCGCCTGCATCTTCCACAATCCTCCGGGATTCGAGGGCGGTACGGGTTGTGCCTTCCACATAGCCGCCGAGGAGGCGGGCGAACGGCACATGGACTGGAAACCCGACGTGTGCTGGCAGGTTCCCGTCCGGCTCGAGGAGCACATCGAGGATGACGGTCACGTCGTGTCGACACTCCGCGAGTGGAAGCGGCGTGACTGGGGCTCCGGCGGCGATGACTTCGCCTGGTGGTGCACAGAGTCCGCTGACGCTTTCGTGGGCGAGAATGCCGCGTACGTCTACTTCAGGAACGAACTGACGGAGATCATGGGAACCGAGGCGTACGACATCATGGTCAAGTACCTGGAACGCCCGCGGGCCGTGGCACTTCCCCACCCCGCGCTCAAGCGCAAGGGTTGAACCGACCTACGAGTTCTGCTTCTTGAACGCGCGGCGGCGGTCCTCGAGACCGAGCATGCGCTTGCGGATGCGGATCTTGGTGGGTGTCACCTCGACCAACTCGTCGTCACCGATCCACTCGATGGCCGTCTCGAGCGTGTGGATGATCGGCGCCGCGAGTTTCACTCCGTCGTCGTGGCTGTGGGTGCGGATGTTGTTCTTTTCCTTCGGCCGGACGGCGTTCACGACCATCTCCTCGCCGCGGGCGCCCTCGCCGATGACCATTCCCTCGTACACGTCCTCACCCGGTGACAGGAAAAGCGTCCCGCGCATCTGCAGGTTGTCGAGTGCATAGGCCGTGGTGGATCCCATGCGGTCAGCAATCATCGCCCCACCCAGTCGGTGCGGCAGCTCCCCGGCCCAGGGCGTCCACCCGGCATGACTCTGGTTGAGAAGGGCGGTTCCACGGGTGGCAGTCATCAGCATGCTGCGGAAACCGATGAGACCGCGCGAGGGCGCCTCGAACGACACGATCGTGCGGCCAGGGTCCCCCGGACGAAGATCGAGGATGCGGCCCTTCCGTGGCGCCAGTGCCTGGGTGACCGTTCCCACGTGCTCATCCGGCACGTCACAGGTGCCTGACTCGAGCGGCTCGTGCTTCTTGCCGTTGATCTCGCGCGTGATGACCTCGGGCCGGCTGACCTGGAGTTCGAAACCCTCACGACGCATGTTCTCGATGAGCACCGCGAGCTGGAGCTCGCCTCGTCCGGCGACGCTCATGACGTCTGCCGAGTCCGTGTCGGCGATCTTGATGGACACGTTCCCGAGGATCTCCTTGTTGAGACGCTCACGGATGTGACGGCTGGTGACGTACTTGCCCTCGCGGCCGGCGTACGGCGAGTTGTTCACGCCGAAACTCATTCGGATGACCGGCTCGTCGACCTCCAGACGCGCAAGCGGGGCAATCACGTCGGGGGCAGAAATGGTGTCGCCCACCTCGACCTCTGGAATGCCTGCCAGCACGAACAGGTCGCCCGCCCTGATCTCGTCCACTTCGGACCGGCCGACACCATCAAAGACGCTCAATTGCGCGATGCGACGCCTGAGCGGGTTCCCGTCGGTGTCCTTGCCCCAGAGCGCAACATTGTCTCCCTTGCGCATGACGCCGCTGTGGACCCGCCCGATGGCAAGTCGACCGAGGTAGTCGGACGCATCGAGGTTCGTGACCAGGGCGGTCATCGGTGCTTCCTCGTCCATCGCCGGCGCCGGCACCGTCTCGAGAATCGTGTCAAGGAGCGTGGAAAGATCGGCATCGGCCGCCGGCATGCCGACACCCTTCATGGCGCGGCCCTCGCGGGCAACCGCGGAGATGACCGGGAAGGACAACTGATCGTCGCTCATCGCGAGGTCGAGGAACAATTGCTCGACCTCCTCCAGGACCTCGGCGGGTCGTGCATCCTGCCGGTCGACCTTGTTGATGACGAGGACGGTCGGCAGACCGCGCCCGAGCGCCTTCGAGAGCACGTACCGCGTCTGCGGGAGCGGTCCCTCCGCAGCGTCCACGAGCAGGACGATCCCGTCCACGAGCGCGAGCGCACGCTCCACCTCTCCACCGAAGTCGGCGTGACCGGGGGTGTCCACGATGTTGACGAGGACGTCCTTGTAGCGCACGCGGGCGGCCTTGGCGAGAATCGTGATGCCACGCTCACGTTCCTGGTCGTCCGAGTCCATGACACGGTCGACAACCTGTTGGTGCGATGCGAAGGTGCCGGTGGAGCGCAGGAGGGCGTCCACGAGAGTTGTCTTGCCGTGGTCGACGTGCGCGACCAGGGCTACGTTGCGTAGGGGGTTCTTCATGTTCGGGTGCCGACTGGGTTCAGTCGTCGTCGTCTTCGGACTCTTCGTCCTCGTCGTCGAATCGAACGCCGTAGCGTTCAGCGATTTCTGCGTATTCGTCATCCTCGGACTTGGACGAGCGTGACGAGTCACTGAACCCAAGGTCAGATGCCGACGGACCGGCCTGCTTCAGTTTTCGCGCTTCTTCAAAGCGGCGGTGGCGACCCTTTTTCACGCTCGGGCTCCAAGTCTTGAGGCCTGAGGGGGCCTGTCGGTACAACTTGGATACTTTACCGTTTGCATGCCCCGGAAACGGGGAATTGGGCTAATTGGAGGGGTCCACGGGCACCATCGCAAGCCCCACATCGCTGCCCTCGCTGCGGAATGTGAGCGCCATCCTGCCCTGGATGAGGAGTTCCACGTCGCGGCCGAGAATGTCGGCACGCCAGCCTTCGGCGAGCCTGGCGCCCTCATTCCCCGCGAGAAGGTCGACAATGTCCTTGCGAGTCCCGAGCAATGTGGGGTCGAGATCGCTCTGTCTTGCGAGTTCGGCCACCCACACACCGACCAATGTGACAGCAGGCCGCATCGACTTCTCGAGGTCCTCGCCCTCGGGCACCGGGAAGGCAAGCTCACCCGCATCCGCGTTCGACAACCCGGATCGCACGGCATTCAGCAACGCGTCCGCGAGATTTCCGTGTGTGAGACGACCGTCGATGCCCCGGCACGACGCCAGCTCGTCGGGGCTTCTCGGGCACCGTTGTGCAACGCTCAACAACGCGATGTCGGACATCACGTGACGCGGCGGAATGTCGAGGTTCATCGCGCGCTCCTCGCGCCACCTTGCCACGGACTGCGCCACCCATCTGGACTTGCCCTTGACGGTGCGGATGTCCTTGACGCGCAACCACGCGTCGTCAGGATCGGTGGGGCCGACGGGGCGGGTGCGGAGTTCCTCGCATGCCTCTATGGACCACTGCGTGCGTCCGCGTCGCTCCAGGTCCTCGTTGATCAGCCGCATCAACTCGGGAAGATGCACGACGTCGGACGCCGCGTAGTTGCGTTGGTCGTTCGTCAGGGGTCGGCGCAGCCAGTCCGTGAGTCGATCTCCCTTCGGCACCGTGACCCTCAGCAGAGATGCTGCGAGGTTCACGAGCGACGGGCTGGAGTACCCGACGAAACCCGCCGCGAGTTGTGTGTCGAAGATCCGCGAGGGCACGAAACCCATCGACTGCGTCATCACGTCGAGGTCCTGCTGGGCGGCGTGGAACACCGCCAGCGAATTGCTCTCGAACAAGGGCCTCAACAACGAGGTGTCCACCGTGAGGGGATCGATCAGGGCGATGCGGTCTGCCACCCCGATCTGGACGAGCGCGAGCCTGGGGAAATAGGTCTTCTCGCGGTGGAACTCGGTGTCGATGAAGTACTCGTCGTGACCCAGGGCAAACTCGACGAACGACCGGAGCGCACTGTCGGTGTCTATCCACTCATGGGGAGTGGACGGGGACGAGCCCTGGGAACTGCCCCCGCTGTGCCTGCGCACGTTATTGGTCCTCCGTGGGGGGCTCCAGGTCAGCGAGAGTGTTGATGTTGCGCACTGCAACGGCCGGGACCGGCACCTCCATCACGTCGAGCAGGACGGCCGCCCTGTGGACCGCACGCTCGTTGCGCTTCCACACTCCCTGAAGCGGCTTGAGGCACTCCTCTTTCGACCACGCAGCGCACAGCCAGTTCAACCGGTCGGTGCGTCCGACCGTTGCCTGGGCGTCAGAGAGGCCGTTCACGAGACTGCGGATCACCGCGGACGTGATGAACGGCATGTCGCAGGAGAGGACGACCACCGCATCGTGCTCCGCGGCCTTGAGAGCCGTGATGACGCCGCCGAGCGGGCCCTCTCCGGGGAAAGAATCCTTTTTCCACGAACCCACGAGTTTCTTTGCCCGGGCCTGGGTGCCGCCCACCATCAGCACCTCGGCTGCTCCCGCATCCACCGCCGCCGCAGCGACGCGGTTCGCCATGGCGACCCCGTCCACCTCGAATGTGGCCTTGTCCGAGCCCATGCGAGAGGAATCCCCACCGATGAGAACCGCGACCGAGAAAGGCGCTCCAGACATGGTGTCAAGGCTACGGGCTACTCGAGGTCTAAATTGCCCGCATGAGCCAGTTATCAGCAGCCCTAGACGTGGACACAGCAAAGAACATCGCTTCCGGCGTGTCGGTGGGGAGCGCGGTCATCGCCCTGTTGGCCATCAGACTCGTCAAGAACATGGTGGTGCGGGTCGTCACCATTGTTGCCCTGCTGGCGATCGGTCTGGCGTCCTACTCGCAGCGATCCAACATCGTCGACTGCGCGAACAAGGTGAAGGACAATGCCGGCATGACAGCCACGGAGTGCACCTTTTTCGGTCAGGCCGTGGAGATCCCGTCCGTCGTGTCGAAGTGAGGCATCACCAGACGACGCGCGAACTCCTCGGCATGTGAGTTCGGGGCACCATGGCCCGCACCTTCGATGCAGACGAGTTCACCCTTCGCAACCTCAGCGGAAAGCCATGTCATTCCCTCCCTGTGGTGCGGCGAGCCCAATGATCCATAGCCACACATCACGGGGATGGTGACGTTCTCCGGCGACCAAGGCGCCCCTTCGCGCAGAGCCGACAGTTCCCCCTGCAGCGCCGTCCCTTCCCTCCGCCGCTCCTCCCGCGTCCGTTCGGGCAGCGCGTCCCACGCCTCCGTGCCGATCAGTCGTTTCATGAACGTCTCGGCTGCGTCCTCCGATGATGCAGCAACGCTCGCTCCCCCTGCAGTGGTTCCCGGCCACCAGGACATCCAGCTCAGTGGTGTCTCGAACACGGACACCGAGGACACCTGGCCGTCCAGATGAATGCTGGCCGCTAGCGCCACATTGCCGCCGTAACTGTGACCGACCAGAACGGCAGCACGGCCGTCGAGGAGTCGCTCCAGGTCCCGCACCTGATCGGCGACCGTGAAAGGACCTGGGTGCGGGAAGGACCGCGCATAACCCCTCCGGTCGTAGCGAAGCACCCTGAACCGATGGTGCAATTGCCTCGCCAACCTCGCCATTCCCGCAGAGCGGTCGAGCGATCCATGGATCAGAACCACCAGTGGTGCGTCGGCGGGACCGGTTTCGTCACTGTGGATGCGGTGTCCGGGGGGTGTCACATGATTATCTAATCACCGTGGAATTGATTCTCGTGAGACACGCACTCCCCGTCCGGCGGGAAAACGTGGACGGACCGGCAGACCCCGAACTCTCGGAGGCCGGTCACGCACAGGCGCGGCACTTTGCCGACTACATGAACCTGGAGCACTTCGACGCAATCTACTCGTCCCCGATGAAACGGGCAGTGCAGACTGCCGAGCCACTCGCTGCGCTGAAGTCTCTTCCCATCCACGTTGTTCCCGGCGTCGCGGAGTTCGACCAGCACTCGAACGAGTACATCCCCGTCGAGGAGCTGAAGGCGGCGAACGATCCGAGATGGCGGGAGATGATGGACGGTGGGTGGAGCTCCGACGAGGACCAGGCGCAGTTCCACGACCGCGTCATCACGTCGCTCAATGCGATCATCTCCGACCACCCGGGAGACCGTGTCGTCGTCACGTGCCACGGGGGTGTGATCAACGAATTCCTCTCCCATGTCCTTGGCCTGGCGGACAGGCAGTTCTTCTACCCCAACTACACATCCATCCATCGAGTGGCTGCCTCGAGCAAGGGCCACCGGAGCATCCTCAGCGTCAACGAGACGGGCCATCTCCGCGGTACTGGCCTGCCCGTAGGCTTGTTCCATGGCTGACAACAACGACCTGTTGCACTGGCTCGACGCCTGTCCCACCCCGTTCCATGTCGTGCGCCGGGCGGCAGACACCCTGTCCACTGCGGGATTCACTGCCGTGGAACGGCTCGGTTCAGAACTTCCCGCGAAGGGCTACATCATCCGCGACGGTTCGATCGCGGCATGGTCACGCACCGCCGGCGCCGAGTTCCGCGTGGTCGGCGGGCACACCGACAGCCCGAACCTGCGGGTGCACCCGAATCCCGACATGACCGCGGCTGGTTGGTCACAACTGGGCATCGAGATTTACGGCGGGGTGCTCCTGAACTCCTGGCTCGACCGCGACCTCGGCATCGCCGGACGTGTCGTGTCGAGGGACGGACGCATCACGGATTTCTGCGACAGGTCACCGCTCGCACGCGTGCCGCAGTTGGCCGTTCACCTCGACAGAGAGGTGAACGAGCGTGGCGTGCAGCTCGACCGCCAGTCACACATGATGCCCGTGTGGGCGACATCGGACATGAACTTCCGCGAATGGCTCCAGAGGGCATCAGGTGTCGAGGACATCGTCGCATTCGACGCGCATCTCTTCGATGTCACCCCCGCGTCACTGCTGGGCGCCGACCAGAGTCTCATTGCGAGCGGCCGTCTCGACAACCAACTCTCCTGCTGGGCTGCCACCTCCGCGCTCGCGTCCCACCGGCCCGGCCAGCACACCGCGGTCATGGTCCTGAACGACCACGAGGAGGTCGGCTCCGACAGCGCGACGGGCGCTTCCGGACCGTTGCTCGAGTCAGTTCTCACCGCCCTCGCCGAAGCAGACGGTCTCGGGGCCGCAGCACGTCTCGACGTGTTCGCCCGCAGCTTCTGTTTGTCTGCGGACAACGCTCACGCCGTGCACCCGAACTACCAGGAGAGGCACGAACCCCGGCACGCGCCCGTCATCAACCGTGGACCGGCATTGAAGCTGAACGGCAACCAGCGCTACGCGACGAGCGCACGTGGTGCCGCTCTCATCCGGTCGATTGCCGAGGAGAGGTCTGTTCCGATGCAGACATTCGTGACGAGGAACAACATGCCGTGCGGGTCGACCATTGGCCCGATCACGGCGACCCGCCTGGGAATCGACTGCATCGACGTGGGAGTGCCCCAGTTATCGATGCACAGTGCACGCGAGTTGTGCGGGGCCGACGACCCTGCCCGACTGGTGTCGTTGGTTTCGGGCTTCCTCGCCTGAAGCCCCGCCGGCTGCAATTCCCGACGGAACGTCGTCAGTCAGTTGTCGGCGCCGGCGAGTTCCTGCGCCCGGTCGAAGAGTTCCTGCAGGGAACCTGACAACCGCTCCGTGACGTCCTTGACGGCGGAACGCGGGACTCGCCCTTCTGAATCACGCTCGGCGATGATGGGGTCGCCGATGATCATGACGCACTTCCGCGGGTAAATCATCTTCGAGCCCTTCGGCATCACCCTCTCGCTGCCGCCGATTCCGACGGGGATGATGGGCACACCCGCCTTCACGGCGACGTAGGCGGCACCGTCGAAGAGTGGGTGGACCTTCGGTCCGAACTGTCGCGTCCCCTCCGGGAAGAGGACCAAGGGCTCGCCGGACTCGAGCACAGCGATGCATCTCTTCAGTGCCTCGCGGTCGGCGGTCCCTCTCGACACCGGGAACCCGCCGAGGGCCGACAGAACCCAGCCGATTGGTCGGACCTTCCAGAGTGAGTCCTTCCCCATGAAGCGCATGCGTCGGCGGGTGACCGCCGATGCCAACGGTGAGTCGATGTTGGATCGATGAATCGGGGCGAGAATGAAGGCCCCGGTCGCAGGAACCTTGTGCCTGTCGATGACGCGCACGCGCGTGACCACCAGGCACAGCACCACCAGCAGGTTGCGGACCAACGAGTAGAAAGCGCGGCTCACCAGGGAACCGCCGGCGAGGTACGAGTCGACTTCAGACATCGTGGCCACCTTTGTCGGACTCACTTAGGAGTCGCACGATCTCGCTGACCACCTCATCGATGGGCCGGTCAGACGAGTCGACGACCACGGCACCCGGTGCCGGTCGCAGGGGGCTGTCCTCACGGGTCGAATCGATGTGGTCGCGCTCCGCGATTGACCGCGCCACTTCCGCCACGTCGCCACCGGCCTCCGCAACTCTCCGTTGCGCGCGCACCTCGGGGGACGCTGTGAGGAATACCTTGAGAGTTGCGTCCGGGAACACGACGGTCCCGATGTCACGCCCCTCGACCACTCCCCCTCCGGCGGATCGTGCCCACCTTCTCTGCGCCTCGCGCATCACCTCGCGCACAGCCGAGTTCGTCGCGATGATGCTGACGACCGAGTTCACCTCCGGGGTGCGGATCTCGCTGCTCACGTCGATCCCGTCCAGCAAGGTGATGCCGTCACGGACATCAATGTCGATGTTCCGTGCAATCTCGGCGACAGACAACGAATCTGTCGTCGGCACGCCGTTTCGTACGGCCGTGAGCGCGACACACCTGTACATGGCCCCGGTGTCGAGGAAAGGAAGCCCCGTCGCGACGGCGACACGACGTGCAACCGTGGACTTTCCCGCCCCGGCCGGTCCGTCTATCGCAACGACGCGCAAGTGTCACCAGCTGGTGCCGAGCGGTCGGCCTTCGTCGTATCCGGCCGAGCTCTGGACACCCACGACAGCCCGTTCCCGGAATTCGTCGATGGTGGCGGCACCGGCGTATGTGCACGATGACCGCAGCCCTGCAACGATCTGGTCGATGATGTCCTCGACACCGGGCCGGATGGGGTCGAGGTACATGCGCGAGGTGCTGATGCCCTCCTCGAACAGTTCCTTCTTGGCGCGCTCGAATGCCGACTCGGTGCGCGTGCGGTTGCGCACCGCCCTGTTCGACGCCATGCCGAAGCTCTCCTTGTACAGACGTCCCTCGGTGTCCCGGAGCGTGTCCGCCGCGGACTCGTAGGTGCCCGCCAGCCAGGACCCGAGCATCACACTGGCAGCACCGCCGGCGAGAGCGAGCGCGACGTCTCTCGGGTACCTGACACCTCCGTCGGCCCAGATGTGCTTGCCCATCGAGCGTGCAGTCTCTGCACAATCGAGCACCGCGGAGAATTGAGGCCTGCCGACACCCGTCATCATGCGTGTGGTGCACATGGCGCCCGGGCCCACACCCACCTTGATGACATCGGCACCGGCGTTGATCAGGTCGCGGGTTCCGTCCTGGGTGACGACGTTGCCCGCCACGATCGGGGTTGCGGGGGCGGCAGCCCTGACAGCTTCGATGGCGCGGAGCATGCGGTCCTGATGGCCGTGCGCGGTGTCGATCACAAGGACATCAACGCCCATCGCGACGAGGGCCCTTGCGCGGGCACCCGGATCGCCGTTGATGCCGACCGCCACCGATGTGAGGAGCCGTCCACTGGAGTCAACAGCGGGCTTGTACATGGTGCTGCGGAGTGCCCCGCGCCGCGTGACACTGCCGACGAGCAGACCACCGGAGTTCACAACCGGTGCGAAGCTCAGGCGTTGGTCCACCAGGAGATCGTGAATCGCCACGATGTCCATGGAGTCCGACACCGACACGATGTCGGGATTCATCACGTTCTTGAGCTGTGTGAACCTGTCGAAACCGGCCGCATCGTGCTCCGTGAAGATCCCGACGGGCTTCCCCTCATCAACCACCACGACGGCCCCGTGGGCGCGCTTGTGGACCAGGGAAAGAGCCTCGCCGAGGGTGTCTGTCGGCCCGAGCGTGATCGGGGTCTCGAACACGACGTGACGGGACTTCACGTAGTCGACCACCTGACCAATGATGTCGAGCGGGATGTCCTGCGGCAGGACCACCAGACCGCCGCGTCGGGCGACCGTTTCCGCCATTCTCCGGCCTGCGACCGCTGTCATGTTCGACACCACGACCGGGATGTGCGTGCCGAGGTTGTCCGGTGTGCGGAGATTGACATCGAGTCGACTGGGAACTGTGGACATGCTCGGCACCATGAAGACGTCGTTGTACGTCAGGTCGTGCGCGGGAGGGCTCTGAAGGAAGCGCATAGGGCGTCTCGAGACTACCGTGTTCCCATGAGCGCTTCCGAGAACGTTCCCGTCGTCCTCCTGCACGGCTGGGCCGGCTCCTTCCGCGAGACCTGGCAGAGCACGGGCATCGACGCCCTGCTGGAGGACGGAGGCCGTTCGGTGGTCGGTGTGGACCTGCTGGGTCATGGTGACGCAGACAAGCCCCACGATCCCGAGGCCTACGCCCGCCTGGACACATGGCTCCTGGAGCGACTCGGGAACGAGGCCCCCGTGGTGGACGCAGTCGGGTTCTCGCTCGGTGCCATGACCGTCCTCGGCGCTCTCATCGCAGAGCCCACTCGGTTCGGCAAGGTCATCCTCTCGGGCATCGGCAACGGCATGCTCGAGGAGCGCGATGCGGAGGAGGGCAAGAAGATCATCGCGGCACTCGAGGGAACCGGCGACCCATCCGACACGAGTGCGCAGATCTTCGCCAACTACGCCGACGCACCGGGAAAGGACAAGGCGGCATTGACCGCGATCATGAAGCGTCCGCGCCCGGCTCCCATCGACCCGAATGTTCTCGCGTCCATCACGAACGATGTTCTCGTGGTCATCGGTGACAAGGACTTCACGTACCCGGCGGACAAGCTCGCGTCGGCATTCCCGAATGGCCGGCTCGTCGTGCTGAGGAACACCGACCATTTCGCCACGCCGGAGTCGTTCTCGTTCATCGACGCCGTACTCGAGTTTCTCGGCGCGGTGTGACGGTCACACCGGTCATCACCAGCACGGAGGATGCAGCCGTCATTCTCCGTTCCGGCGGGATCGTCGGACTGCCCACCGAGACGGTCTACGGGCTCGCGGCTGTCGCCACCGACCACACGGCGGTCGCGCGTGTCTTCGGTTCGAAGGGCAGGCCGAACGACCATCCACTGATCGTGCATGTCGACTCGATCGAGATGGCCTCGCGGTTCGGTCTCATGAACGACACGGCGAGGCGACTGGCCGGCGCCCACTGGCCAGGCCCGTTGACGTTGTTGCTCGAGCGCACTCCCCTTGCCGGCGACGACATCACCGGCGGGCGCGACACGGTTGCGGTGCGCATGCCACGGCACCCGATGGCCCTCAGTGTCATCACCTTGTGCGGCGAGGGTCTGGTCGCTCCGTCGGCAAACAAGTTCGGTCACGTCAGTCCAACGACGGCTGCGCACGTGCTCCACGATCTCGACGGGCTCATCGACGCGGTGCTCGATGGTGGTCCGTGTTCCGTGGGAGTCGAATCCACGATTGTGGACTGCACCGAGACGCTTCAGATCCTGCGGCCCGGGGCAATCACCGCGGCCGACGTCGAGCGGAGCACCGGACGCACTGTCGACACCACCCGGGGTCCTTCCCGCGCACCAGGGATGCTGGCGTCGCACTACGCACCGGACGCGAGGGTCCACCTCGTTGCCTCGGACGAAGAGGCCAGGCGTCTCATGGCCGAGCTCTCGGCGGTCGGGCGAACGGCCGTCGTCATCGGTGTCGGCCTCGACATCACCGAGTACGCCGCGACCCTCTACGAGATGATGCGTCGAGCAGACGATGCAGGAGCATCCGACATCGTCGCGGTGGACCCGCCGGGTTCCGGCCTCGAGGCGGCAGTGAGTGATCGGTTGCGCAAGGCCGCCGCCGACACCGGTCGCTGAGTGAAGGTTCGGTTCAGTCCCAGGAGAGTTCGTTCAGTTCGGCCACGATGAGGTCCCTCACCTGCTCGCAACGCACCAGGGGCTCATCTCCGGCGGGTGACACCGTCACCGACACCGTCGTGGACCCCGCGTCGGGCACGAGGTCGCACCTGCACCACACGTCGCCACCGTCCCGAATGAGGAACTCCAGCAGGTACGGCGGTTCGTCCTCGGCCACGTCACCCAGCATCGCCGCCACCATCAGCAACGCCTCGTGAGCGACGACTGGAAGCGCATCAACAGTGAAACTGGCGACATCCCTCTCCGCACGGGAACCGTGGACACGTCCGCCGGCTTGCGGTCCGGTTCTCCGGCTCGCCAGCGAGAGTGCCTCCTTGTACGCGTCGAGAAGGGCGGTCATCCGCGACGCGTCACCACCCGTGTCGGGATGCTCCAGACGGGCACGTGTGCGGAAGGCACGGCGTATCGAATCCTCGTCGGCGTCCCGCGGGACACCGAGGACCCCGAAAGGGTCCACTCAGCGACCGGTGAAGTTCGGTGGCCTCTTCTCGATGAAGGCAGCGACACCTTCCTTGAAGTCCTGCGTTCGGAAGAGGGGCAGCAGCTGGAGGAAGACGTGGTGGATGTTCTGCTCGAAGGTCTCGGTCTCGGCAGCGCGCATCATGCGCTTGATTGCCCGCACGGCCAATGGTGCATTGCCGGCAATCTCCCCTGCCATCGCCATCGCGTGCTCGCGGAGATCTTCGGGCTCCACCACATGGTTCACGATGCCCATCTCCAGCGACTCCTCCGCGGACAGGGTGCGACCGGTGAATGCGATCTCGGCGGCCTTGGCGTAACCGACCATGCGCGGGAGCAGCCATGTCCCACCGCTCTCGGGCAGGATTCCGCGCTTTGCGAACCCGGGGGCCATCTTGGCCGTGCGCGCGGCGATGCGGATGTCGCAACCGAGGGCGATGTCGAGGCCGTACCCCGCGGCACCGCCGTTGAGGGCACAGATCACCGGCGTGTCGATGTTGTGGAGAACGACCGGCGGGGCGTTGCGCAGGTCGAACTCGGACATGTTGGCGTTCGAGTCATCAAGGACACCCAGGGACTTGCCCTTGCCCGCCTGTGCCGCCATGTCGAGCCCGGCACAGAAAGCCTTCCCCGCACCGGTGAGGACGATGCACCGCACATCAGGGTTCTTGTCGGCCTCCAGGAGACGGGCCGACAACTGGTCGAGCATCGGACCCGAGATCGTGTTCATTCGCTCCGGTGCGTTCAGTGTGATGACCGCGACGCGTTCGGACACTTCAAGGAGTACTTCGTTGGGTGTAGCCATGGGGGCAAACTAGCAACCATGACCGAACCAGCCGATACCCGACAACCGGATGCGACGAGCGTCCCGCAACCGACACTCAACGGTGGCCTCGGTGACGGGTGCCGGGTGCTTCTCATCCGCCACGGACGGTCGGCCGACATCGTTCCCGGATCCGGCGAGAGCAGCGACCCTCCGCTTCACGTCGAGGGCGAACGCCAGGCCGAGGCTCTCGGGCGCAGACTGAGCACCGCGCGCATCGACGCCGTGTACTCGAGCCACCTGAGGAGGGCGCACGACACGGCCCTGCAGGTGGCGGTGCACCATGGTCTCGGGGTCACGGTTCACGAGGACCTCGAGGAGGTGCGGCTGGGCGACTGGTCGCACGGCGTCTTCAGGAAGATGGCGGCCACGGGAGACCCCGCCTTCGCTGAATGGTCGGCAACCGGTCGATGGGACGGAATCCCGAACGGCGAGGGCGACCAGAATTTCCGCGACCGTGTCACCACGCGCATCGAGAGGCTCGCTGCCCAGCACGAGGGTGGGTGCATCGCCGTCGTGTGTCACGGCGGGGTCATCAATGCCTACCTCGCAGAGATGCTGGGGACGCGAAGGTCGCTCTGGATGATGGTCGAGAACACCAGCATCACAACCGTGAAGATCGCCGGCACTCGAAGCCTCCTCACGCTCAACGACTGCCACCACCTGTACGACCTTGTGACGGAGCTCAACTGACTCGGCTCAGGCGGACGGGAGCACCTCGTCCGGCCTCGGAGCAAAGAACAAGTTGCACACGGTCAACCAGAACGCAGTCGCCCCGGCGATGTGGAACCCGACGAGAAGCACCGGCACACCGGTGAAGTACTGCAGGTAGCCGACGGCGCCCTGGAGCACGGCGACGAAAGCCATTGTGCCGAGGGCCTGACGGACGGACCGCGACACCGTGTCCGTGGCCGACCGCAGGCGCAACATCGTGACAACGAGTATCCCGACCGTGGCGATGACCGAGATGCTGTGCACCCGTGCCACCGACACGAGTGCGAACCCGAAACGGACCGCATCCTCGTCACCTGCGTGCGGACCGGTGGCTGTGACCACGGTTCCCGTGACGACCGAAATCGACGCGGCCGTGACCAACAACAGGTGGAGAATGCGAATCTCACGCGGCACCGCGCGGACCACGCGCGACACCGAATCAATCCGTGACGACCTCTCGAGCATGAAGGCGCACGCAACCAGGAACATGGAGACCAGGAAGTGCGTCATGTTCGCGTAGGGGTTCAGGCCCGTCACCACCACGACCGCCCCGATGATGATCTGCGCGACCACTCCCGCCACCAGTCCCCACGAAAGGAGCACCAGGTCCCGACGGCGCGGACGACGGAGATAGGAGGTGAGGACGGCAACGATGACGGCGGCGGAGACGCATCCAGTGAAGAGCCGGTTGATCTGCTCGATCGCTGCATGTCCCGAACTCACGTCGACGAACTTCTGTGAATTGCAGTTGGGCCAGTCCGAACACCCGAGACCGGACCCGGTGAGGCGCACCAGGGCCCCTGTGAGAACAATCGTGCAGAGAAGACCGAGGCTCACGGACGCCACCGCCGAGAAGGTTCGGGGTGCGACGGAGGCTCTCACGCCCCAAATCTAGGCAACCACGGCGGGCCCGACCCGATGAAGCACGCGTGTTTGCCGGTGGCTACGGTCACATTCATGATCACGTCCTTCGATGACTACCCGATCCACCAGAGTCACCTTCCCATTGCGCACACGGCGTCGGGGGACCCCAACCATTACGACCGCTATTTCTACAACGGGTATTCGCGCGACGGGAGCGTGTTCTTCGCTGCCGCCATGGGTCTGTACCCGAACCGTGGCGTGATGGATGCATCGTTCTCCGTCATCCACAACGGCGAGCAGGTCAACATCCACGCTTCGGCCCGTGCACACCCGGACCGCATTCGCTGCACCGAGGTCGGACCAGTGAAGGTCGAGGTCGTGGAGCCGATGAAGAGGCACCGTCTGACCGTTGACTCACCCGAGCACTCGCTGCGGTGTGAACTCGAATTCGAGGCGTCATCGCTGCCCTTCGAGGAGCCGGTCTTCGAGCAGAGAGCGGGGCTCAAGTTGTCGATGCAGTACACGCGCCTCACCCAACTCGGCACGTGGACGGGATGGATCGAGGTGGACGGGGACCGCATCGAAGTGGATGCGCAGACAGTCGTCGGCAGCCGCGACAGATCCTGGGGCATCCGCAACGTGGGCGAAAGAGTGCAGCTCGGAGCGCCCCTGAACGCGAGTCCACAGTTCTACTGGTTGTGGGCACCGGTGTGTTTCGACGGGTTCGGCACGATGTTCGACATCAACGAGTACGGCGACGGAGAGAGATGGCACCACTCGGGTGCCGTCCTCGACGGAACGGAGAGCGTCAAACAGGCGTGGTCGGTGGAGTACGACGTCGAGTGGCTGCCGGGAACCCGACACATGCGGTCGTTCCAGCTCCGTTACGGGTTCAAGGACGAGCACCTCACACTCGACTTCGAGCCCATCATGCATTTCCAGATGTTCGGGTTGGGTTACATGCACCCGGAATGGACGCACGGCGGATGGAAGGGCGAACTCGTCGTCGGAGGAGACAGATTCACCCTGCCGGTGGAGAACCCGATGGCCCCGCACCACGTCCACGTGCAGACACTCTCCTCAGTCACCTGCAACCGGAACGGCAACGTTTCCACCGGCACGGGCATTCTCGAGACTCTCGTGATGGGTCCGCATGCACCGTCGGGTCTCACCGAATTGTTCGACCCGGCGAAGTGACACCCGGGTCCGGGGTCAGTGATTCGCCACGAGTCCCCCGTCGACCAGCACCACTGACCCCGTCATGTACCTCATCGCTGGCAGCGCGATACTGACCGTCATGTGCGCGACCTCCTCGGGCATGCCGTAACGCCTCAGGGGCACCTTGATGCGTGTGTACTTCTCGCGCCTGTCCTGAGTGACCGAAGCAGTCATGCCGGTGTCGATCGGTCCGGGGCACACGGCGTTCACCGTGACTCCGTGCCTGCCCAACTCGACCGCGAAGCTCTTGGTCAGGCCGACAACGCCGTGCTTGGCCGCTGTGTAGGCGGAGAGCCCGCCGGTGGCAACGAATGCCTCGGTGGACGCAATGTTGATGACCCGCCCGCCGATCGGTGATGCCATCAGGTGAGGCAGCGCCAACCGGATGAGGTGGGCCTGGGCCGTCAGGTTCACGGCGATGGTCGCGTCCCAATTTCGACCGAACTCGTCGTCGGGGCTGAACACAGAGGAGACCCGGCTGATACCGGCATTGTTGACGAGGACGTCCATTCCCCCGAATGCATCCACGCACCCCTGGATGATCGCCTGGCGGTCGGAGGGCAGGGACACATCGCCCGAAACACCTGAGACCGCATCGCGACCGTGAACACCACGGATCTCCTCGACCACGCTCGCCACCCCCTCCGGGTTCCAGTCAGCGACCAACACCCGGGCCCCCTCATC
>Ga0075471_10001095_pt1 | contig 17438 bp, 26 predicted proteins | sample DEB19_08_DNA_2_FD_74787 | JGI IMG/M metagenome (GOLD analysis project Ga0075471, IMG submission 74787) | Aqueous microbial communities from the Delaware River and Bay under freshwater to marine salinity gradient to study organic matter... | ecosystem: Environmental > Aquatic > Marine > Coastal ... | reverse complement strand
GCGACGGCCTGACCGCGGCCCGGAGGTTGTCTTCGCGGACCGGCCGCTCGGTCCCGCACGCGCACCGGCAGACCCACCAGCGGCGGCCGCCGCGGCGGGCGTCGAACCGGACGACTGTCCAGCGGTGGAACGTCCGGCCGGACAGGTCGACGGCCGGACGGGTCGACTTCTTGCGCCCCACGCGGCACCCCGGGTCAGGCGGTGACGGGGGCGAGAAAGACGCCGCGGATGCGGGCGGCCGTGTCGGCGTCGGCCGGCGTCTGCAACAGGTGGTTGGCGGGGAGGTCGCGGTCGGCCAGCCAGTCGGCCAGGGCCAGCCACGTCACGGAGTCGGTCGGGTCCTTCTTCAGCCTCCGCGAGAACCCCTCCGCCCCGGCGACGCGGCCCGCGTATGCGGCGAACAGGTCGCCGTACACGAGGGCGAACTCCGCGCCGGCGTCAATGAGTTTTTGCTGCTGGGTGCGGGTGCCGGGGAGGATCGTGCTGACGTGCCGGCCGCTCACGCGGACGCGGGCCGACACCACCCGCACGTGCTTGGCCCCGGCCGCGTCGGTGAACCACGCGTACTCCAGGACGCTCGTCTCGGCCGCATACCCGTAGGAGTTGGCGACGCCGCCGCCGTTCGTCTCGCGCGCCCCGCTCGGACTCCCGCCGACATTCATGCAGCGGAAGTCGCAGGTGATGGAGTTCGTATCAATGGTCCGGGTGCGGGCCCTACCGTTGGCCTCCACGGTCGCGGCGTGGAACAGGTCCCGGAGTTGTTCGGCGGTCGGGTTGACGATAACCTTGTCCATGATGCCCTCACTCGGTTGGGGGTGTCCACGGGGAGGGGTGGTTGCCGCCACGCCCTCCCCACTCGTCTGATAGGATATAACACCGGTGGCTCACCGGTGTCAACACCAAAAAGGGATTAATCCGGCGGGGGCGGGGCGGCCGCCGGGACCAGTCGCAGGCGGAACTCCCGCCCCGGCTCGGCGGCCATCGCCTCGGACATCAGTTCCTCGGCCCGCCCCATCGCGTCGGCCGGGAACGACGCCCACAGCTCGTACCCGCCGGTCTCCTCGTCCAGTACCTCCACCACCCACATCGCGCTCACCTCCGACCAGGGCCGCGTAACCCGCACACTCCACGCATGGCAGACCTCAACCCCAAGCAACTCCGGTTCGTCGAGTTGTACCAACTCAGTGTTGCGGGCGGACAGCCCAACGCAACACAGGCGTACATGGAGGCTTACGGCCAGACCGACGCCCGGGCGGCCCGCGCCGCCGCGGCCCGATTGTTAGCACGTGGTAGCGTGCAACAACTCCTCCGCCCCGCCCGGGAGGCCGCCGACACCGCCCGGGCCGAGCGGGTCCGGGGCATCGAGATCACCCGCGACCGGATCCGCCTGGAGATGGCCCGCCTCGCCTTCGTCGACCCGCGGCGGTTCTTCAAGCCCGACGGGTCCCCGAAATCAGTGGTCGACCTGGACGAGGACACGGCCGCCGCCCTGGCCGCCGTCGAGGTCGAGGAGCGGGGGGTGCCGGGGTCCGAAGTGGTGGTCCGGACCACCAAGATCAAGCTGTGGGACAAGGGAAGGGCGCTGGCCAGTCTGGCGGACACGGAACCCGGGGTGTGGGCCGGGAAGGACTCCTCGGGGGGTGCCAGCCCGGCACCGGCGGGAAATGTCAACGTCAACGTCGTCAACGTGCTCCCCGCCCCCGCCGCCGTCGCTGGGTTCCTCCGCGACCTCGGCCTCCCGTGCCCTGGCGACGTACTCCCGGACGGTGCCGGGGAACCCGTGGATCGGCGGGCTGGGGTATGACCCCCACCCCAAGCAGCAGCAGTTCCTGCTGCACGCCGACACCCGCGAGGTGTTCTACGGCGGCGCCGGCGGCGGCGGGAAATCCCAGGCCATCTGGTTCGCCGCGCTGCAGTACGTGACCGTCCCCGGGTACGCCGCCCTCATCCTCCGCCGGACCTACGCCGACCTCGCCCTGCCCCAGTCGCTGATGCACCGCAGCCAGGAGTACCTGGCCGGCACCGCCGCCGAGTGGAACGAGACCAAGAAACGGTGGACGTTCCCGGGCGGGGCCACGATCACCTTCGGCTACGTCGACGCCGAGCGCGACAAGTTCCGGTACCGGTCCGCCGAGTTCCAGTACATCGCGTTCGACGAGTTGACCGACTTCTCGGAGAGCCAGTACACGTTCCTGTTCACCCGCCTCCGCCGGCGGGCCGGGGTCGACGTCCCGCTCCGGATGCGGAGCGCCTCGAACCCGGGCGGGCCCGGGCACGACTGGGTCAAGAAGCGGTTCGTGGACGCCCGCACCCGGGACCGGCGGCGGGTGTTCGTCCCGGCGACGATGGACGACAACCCCAGCCTCGACCGGGAGGGGTACGAGGAGAGCCTGGAGAACACCGACGCGCTGACCCGCGACCAGATCAAGCGGGGGAACTGGGACGCGGTCGAGGGCGGGCGGTTCAAGCCGGAGTGGTTCCTGCACCGGTACGACCAGCGGGGCGAGTACCTCGTCCTCCGCCGGCCGGGGGAGGAGGCCGAGCGGGTTTACCGCGTCTGGGACTGCCTGCGGTTCGGGACGTGCGACCCGGCCGCCTCGGCGAAGACCAGCGCGGACTACACCGTCGTCGGGGCCTGGCTCGTCACCCCGCAAAACGAACTCGTGCTCCTCGACGCCGACCGGTTCCAGGCCGGCATCCCGGACATCCCGCCCCGGCTCGAAGCGTTCTACCGCAAGTGGCAGTTGAGCTACCTGGGGATCGAGGGCGTGGCCGCCAACGACGGGGTGTACCAGTTGGCCGCCCGCACCCGGATGGCGGTCACCCGCCTGCTGCCGCTGGGCACCGACAAGCTGGTGCGGGCCACGCAGGCGACCAACTACGCCCAGGCCGGGCGGATCTGGTTCCCGCCGCCCGGGCTGCGGCCGGGGATGCCGCTCGACGACGTGGAGAGCGAGTTGTACCGCTTCACCGGCGACGATAAAAGGGACGACCACGACGACGCGGTGGACATGGTGAGCTACGCCGCCCGACTACTCAGTGACGGGGCGTGCGACACGAGCGGGTCCGCCTCGGTCCCGCACATCCTCGGGGGCAGGACGACATGAGCGACGCGACGCCGAAGATGCCGTACACGGTGCAGAACCTCCCGTGGGGGCTCGACCGGGTGATGCCGCACAAGATCTACCCGACCGGCACGGGCGAACTCATGACCGCCGACGAGGTCGCGGTCTGGGAGTACGTCCTCCACCTGGAGGCCGCCAACGCCGTCCTCCTGGCCAGCCTCGACGCGGCCACCACGCCCGAGCCCGAGTCCCCCCCGCCGCCGGTGAGCGTCAAGCCGAAGGGCAAGGGCACCGGCGGCAAGTGACCCGTCCCACGGGGTGATCGGGAGGGGGCGTAATGTCGGACGAGGAAGCGGCGATCCTGCAGCGGGTCAAGGACGAGCCGGGCGACGACACGCACCGGCTCGTCTACGCCGACTGGCTGGAGGAACGCGGCGGCGACCCGCCGCGGGCCGAATTCATCCGCCTGTCGGTGCGGCTGGACCGGCACCCGCCGGCGGCCTGCCACGTGGACCCCGGGTGCCGGTGCGACGAGTGCCGGGACCGCCTCCGGCAGTGGGAGTTGTTCACCGACCACGGGGTGTGTCGGGGGATGGGCCTGCTCGGCCGGTTCCCGACCGTCCAGTTGGCCGGCTGGCCGAAGGAGAGTAACGGGGAGGCGTGGGTCGTGGTGCGGCGGGGGTTCGTGGACGCGGTCGACGTCGAAGCCGGGCGATGGATCGGGCAAGGGTGGGGTGACTTCCTGACGGCCCGGAACCCCGTCCGCCGGGTCAGTCTGCTCACCAATCTGTTTCACAGGAACATCCCCGCGGGCGTCTTGCTGGGCGCGATGTCGCCGCCGGACGCGGGGTCGCGTCACGTGTACCAGCTTCCCGGCGACCGCCGCTTCATCACCTCGGCCGAGGTTCACCGGGAAGTCTTGAGCGAACGGCGGAAATACCACCATCTGTTCGGCCTGGAGCAGGCCGTCGGAGGATTGGACCGCGAACTAACCCGGGCGCTGCTCCGGGCCCGCTGGCCCGGGGTCGAGTTCCGGATGCCGGACGACCCGCCGTGGGCCGAATTCGACCACCTGCGGGCGTGGGCCGCTCGCGAGGCGGAGGCCATGAGATCCTTGTGCGACCGCCCGTCCCAGAACGTGGAACGGCGTGGGTAATCAATCTGGAGCACGCGTGAAGATAATCATCCGCCGCGAGCCGGCCGACCGGCAGTGCTGTGACATCATCCTCCTGGACGGCCGGACGGTTTCAGAGGTCGATTTGGTGTGCGAGGCCGTCGAACAATTCGTCGGCGGCCCGCCCGGGACGGTACTTATCTTGCCGTCCGGGTGGGTTTGGGAGTGTGTGGACGACGACGTTCGCGTCGCGACCGGAGGCCCCACACCCCAACCCAGTCTGAACTGAAATCCGACCCGGCTCACGAGACCGCGAGCGTCTTGTTCACCCCGAGGTCCAGGTTCACGTCGGCGGCGTTGCACCGGTTGAGCTTCAGGTTGTAGCTCGTGGAGATCACGCCGGCCGGGTCGAGCCACCCCGCCCCGGCGTTGAGTTCGACCGTGCCGCCGACCGTCACGGCGGCCGGGGCCTGGGAGAAGTCGACCGTCCCGCCGGAGCCCACCACCGGGCTGTTCCCGGTCGCGCCGGTCGACTTCCAGACGAGCGTGCCCTTGTAGACGAGCGTGCCGGCCGCCGACCCGGCGGCGGCGCCCAGCACCTCGACCCGCCCGCCGACGAGCATGGTCAGCGTCGTCCACGACGCCTCCACCCGCCCCTGGCAGTTGGTCAGGGACGCGGTCGTGAGCGTCACCCCCGCCCCGATCCAGACCACCGCGTCCTTCGCCGCGACCGTGGCCGCCGTCGCCGTCTGCCCGGCCAGGTGGGCCAGGGCGACCGACGCCCCGGACACCTGCACGACCGACGACGCCGGCAGGCCGAACACCTCGAACACCTCCTCCCCGACCGCCCCGGCCCCGCCGCCGGCGATCGTGAACGTCGCCGCGCTCCCGGTGTGGACGCACTTCAGGCGGAACTGCCCGGCGACGTCCCCGGCCGCCTGCTCCAGGTTGACCGTCGGGCAGTTCAGTTCGACGTGCTGGGTCCGGTACTCCGGGTACCCGTTCGGGTTCTCGCTCGGCAGGCCGAGGCGGCCGGTGTACGACGCCCGCCGGGTGACGCTCGCCAGGGCGATCGCCGTCAGCGCCGCCGCGTTGTACTTGGCGTCGACGTCGCCGTCCTCGAACACCAGCACGTCGGACGCGGACGGGACGGCGTTCCCCGAGTAGTTCGCGGCGTCGTTCAGGTCGTGCGGGCTGAGCGGCGTCGTGGTGGCCGTCCGGCTGATCGTCCCGGTCCCGCCGACGGCGAGGGTGAACGGGCACCCGTCGTCCGGGCCGGTGGCCGTGATCGTCGACGTCGCGGACGACGGCGTCGCGAAGGTCAACTCTGTGAACTCCCCGTCGTCCATCGCCTGGAGCAGGGCGAGCAGGGCGGCCGTCACGGTGACCGTCGTCTCGCTGCCGCCGGCGGTGTAGGTGACGGTCTTCCGCCCGCCGACGGTCACGGTGAACGTCTGGGCGGCGGTCGCCGACCCGACCGTGATCGTGTCGACCTGCGCCCGCTTCCGCTGCCGCCCGACCCAGTAGACCGTGGCCATTCCGGCGCCCTCCCGAGGTGCGTCCGAGTCTCGCCGCTACCGCCCCGCGTAGGTCCGACGATGGGGGCATGGCAGAGCCCTGGACCCTCTGGAAGGACATCGCCTACGCCGGCCGGGTGGTCGTGCCGACGGAGGACGGCGGCGCCGCGTCCTACACGTTCACCCCGGCCGACCTCCGGCACATCGCCGGGACGGGGAACGCGAAGGTCCGCGACGGGTGGCAGATCCCGCTGTGCTGGGAGCACCAGGACGTCACCCCGGAGCGGCTGCGGATGTCCCGCGGGGCGAAGGACCGCGACTTCGCCCGCGGCGTGTTCGGCCGCATCGAGCGGTTCGACCTGACCCCCGACGGCCGCCTCAAGGCCCTCGTCACCGGGGACGACCCCCGGGACCTCGACCAGTTCCGCAAGGTCCGGTTCGTCAGCCCCGAAATCCAGTGGGACTGGACCGACACCGACGGCCGCACCTGGCGCGGCCCCACGGTGACCCACCTCGCCGCCACGCCCCGTCCCGTCCAGCGGCACCAGCACCCCGTCGGGGCCGACCCGGACCGCCCGCACCCCCGCCTGACCGCGGCCGGGAACCTGGAATCGCTGGTCCGGATGAGCCTCGGCGCGGGGCCCGCCGGCCCCGGCGGTGTAGGCCGCAGACTCAGGCTCGCACTGGAGCACTACGCCGTCCCGAAGGGGCACCCGATGGCCGACGACCTCGACACCACGCCGCCCGAAATCGAGTCCGCCGGGCCGGCCAAGAAGTCCGCGTGGGCCCGCATCGCCGAGGCCCTGGCCAAGTGCGGCGTGAAGATCGGCGACGGCGCGAACATCAAGAACCCGGAGCACCTGGCGGACCTCATCGAGGTCGCGGCCATGAACTCCGAGGAGTACGACGAGCCGGACGGCGACGAAATGCTCCCGCCGGAGACCGAGGACCTCGACGAGCCGCCGGGCGACCTGGAGGGCCCGCCGGAGGGCACCACGACCCCGCCGCCGCCCCCGTTCCAGATGAGCCTCGACGCCCACAAGGGGCGAGTCGTCGAACTCGAGCGCGAGAAGCTGATCGGCCGGGCCCAATCCCTCGTCCGCCGGGGCGCCGCCCCGGCCGTCATCAACCCGTTCGTGGCCCAGATCAAGAAGGCCCGCCTCAGCCTCACGGGCAACGCCCGCCTCGCCCCGCACCCCCTCGTCGCGAAGCTCGAAGCGTTCGAGGAGATGGCCAAGGCCGGGACCTGGAAGGCGCCGCCCGCGGCCGGCGGCAAGAAGACCCGCCTGAGCCAGCGCGGCGCCGCCCGCCCGGCCGACCCGAGCCCGTACCAGGAGCAGAGCCCGGCCGACGACGACTCCATCGTCGAGGCGTTCTTCAGCAACGTGGGCAAGTGATTCCGGCGGAGGCGGGCCAGCCGCTCGCCCCGGGCTCATAACCCGGGGTCGCCTGGGGCAGCACCAGGGCCTCTGACTCCCGACGACGACGACCCCGGAGACCCGACAGATGTCCTTCGCTTACCTGCAAAACCTGCCGGGCATCGACACCGCGGTCGAGACCTCGGAGAACGAGTTCCTGTTCGGCCCCGCCCACACGTGGAACGTGATGGGCGTGCAGTTGGACAGCGGCGCGGTGGACTCCGGGAACACCCCGACGACGACCCTGCGGAAGGGCCTCATCCTCGGCGTCATCACCTCGACCGGCCTGTACGCGGACTACGACCCCACGGCCACCGACGGGACGCAGATCCCGGTCGGCATCCTGGCCGAGGCGGTGAACATGTACGACGCCCGGGCCGGCGCGGTCCGGGCCAAGGCCGCGAAGATGGTCTACGCCGGCCACGTCAAGGCCGCGTCGCTCGTCAACCTCGACGAGTACGCCCGCCTCGTCCTCGGCCCGCGCTGCACCTGGGACGACCTGCGGTTCACCCACCTGGCGTTCACCGCCCCGGTCGCCAAGACGGCCGACTACACGGTCCTGTCGACCGACAGCGGCAAGGCGTTCACGACCCTCGGCGCGAGCGGGGCCGTCATTTTCACGCTCCCGGCCGTCGGCTCCGCCGCCCGCGGGTACCGGTTCCGGTTCCACAACGCCGTGGACCAGAACATGACGGTCACGGCCCCGGCCGGGAAGCTCATCACGTTCAACAACGCGGCCGCGACCTCGGTCGCGTTCAGCACCGCCGGCAACAAGATCGGGGCCACGGTGGAGATCGTGGCCACGCCCGACGGGGCGAAGTACATCGCGATCCCGTCCGGCGCCAACACCATGACCGTGGCGTGACCCCCGCCGCCCGGGCCGGTGCGGGCGGGGTCCGCCCCGCCCCCCGGCCCGGGCCGCCTGACCGACCACCGACCACCGACCGGAGACCCGCCCGATGGCCAGCGACGTCCTGAGCATCCTGACCCCGAGCGTGGTCACGAAGATCGTGTCCCGGCTCCGCACGCCCGGGAACGTGCTGTCGAAGTTCTTCGGGTTCAACATCGGGGGCCCGAACGTCCAGAAGGTCCCCGGGCGGACCTACACCTACGACCTGTACGACAACGTCCGCGACGTCGCCCGCGGCCGCCTCCCCGGGGCCCCGGCCGGGTCCACCGCGGCCAACCCGATCGGCAACGTCCAACTGACCCTCGCGCGGTCCGCCGAGAAGGTCGGCATGCTCTACGACACCGTCAACCAGATCCGCGCGATCGGCGAGCACGCCGGCACCCGCGACGTGATGGGGATGCGGTACATCGAGAAGCAGGCCAAGACGCTGAAGATGCGGCAGGACAACCTGCGGGAGTTCGTCACCGCCGGCGCCCTGTTCAACGGCGGCATCTACGGGTTCTTCCTGAACGGCGACGACCTCGTCCCGACGTTCACCCGCACCGGGACCTACATCTCGGTCGACCACCGCATCCCGTCGAGCAACATCCTCTCCGGCGGGTCGTTCGCGGCCGGCCTCCAGATGGAGACCGGGGCCAACATCATCGACGCCACCTGGGCCACCGCGTCGACCGACATCCCGCTCCACCTGGAGAAGATCAGCGCCGCGTTCATGGGCCAGGTCGGCGAGCCCCTGGCCCACGTCTGGGTCGACCCGATCACGAAGATGTACATCCTCCAGAACGACAAGGTCCGCCAACTGGCCGGGACGTCGAGCACCCCGTTCGCGACCTACGAGCGGGTGGGCACCAAGAACCCGGACGGGACCGAGAGCGGGCTGGAGTCGTTCACCCTCAAGGGGTGCCCGAACTACGTGTTCCACTCCTACGCCGGCCAACTCCGCGTCGCGACCACGAACGCCACGACCCTGGCGAGCACGCAGGTCCTGCCGGACTCCTACGTGACGTTCATGATCGAGCCGGACGACTCGTGGTTCCAGATGGTGGAGGGGTCGGAGATCGTCAAGGACAACGACCTCGCGCCGCCGGTCGAGCGCCAGGGGCACTACTCCTGGATTCTGGAGAAGGCCGACCCGGCCCGGTTCGAGCTGCACAACCTGCAGAACGTCGGCGTCGAGATCAACGTCCCGAAGGGGATCGCCTGGGCCCGGGTCCGCTGACGCGGGCTGGGTGAGTGGTACGGACCGGGCCGCACTGGCCCGGTGTAGCCGACGACGGAGGCGGGGATGCCGGTCGAGAACGCCACCACCTTGCTCGCGGCCACGACCGTCTCGGCCAGCGGGGCGGGCGCGGCCCTCACCGGCCTGCACCGGTACCAGGGCGTCGTCGGCATTCTCAACGTGTCGGCGGTCCCGACCGGCGGGGCGCCGACCCTCGACGTCTACGTGCAGGCCAGCCCGGACGGCGGGACGACGTGGCGGGACGTGGCCGCCTTCCAGTTCTCCACGACCGCCGCCGTGCGGGTCTTCCAGTTGTCGCAACTCGCCAGCCCCGGGACGGCGACGCTCGCCGCGTCCGACGGGGCCCTGGCGTCGAACACGAGCGTCCAGGGCCCGTTCGGCGACCGCCTGCGGGTGAAGTACGCGTTCGCGGCGGGCGGGTCGTCCGGCTCGTACACGCTGTCGGCGACGATCGTCCCCGTGGGCGGGCCGTAACGGCCCCGCGGACGTTCCGCCGGCCGGGGCCGCCCGCGGGCGGCCCGTTTCGTTGGGAGGGGCGCCGTTGGCCCGGTACGTCACGACCGTGCAGCCACTCGACCCGGCCGGCGTCGCCGTGCTCGTCCGCGTCCACCGGCCCGAGGACGCGGCGGCCGGCCCGCGGCCGCCGTACTTCGCGGTCTGCGCCCTGACCCGCGACCCGGGCGAGCCCGCCGTCGCCCACACCCACGGCCTGCTCGCCCGCGGGGCCCTGTCCCCCGAGGCCGTCCGGGACGTGCAGGCCGCGATCTTCCGCCAAGCCGCCGCCCTCGGGTTCCGGCGGTACGGGTACGAGAAGGTGTACACGGACGGCCGCGTGTCCGTCCGGGCCCGAGACATCCCGGCCCAGTTCCTCCGCCCCGACCCCGACGAGGTGACCTGACATGGCTTCCGGGTGGTACCAGAGCGGTCTCTCGAAGATCCTCGACGGGACGATCGACCTCGACACGTCGACGCTAAAAGTAATGTTGTTGAGCGACGAGTACACCTACAACCCCGACCACGACTTCGTGGACGACCTCACCGCCGGGTCGGGCGAAGTGTCGGCGACGAACTACACCGGCGGGTACGGCGGGGCGGGCCGGAAGACGGCCACCATCAGCCTGTCGGTGGACAACACCAACAACCGCGTGGTCGGGACCATCACCGACCTGACGTGGACCGCGCTCGGCGGGGCCAGCAACGACGTCGTCGCGGGGGCCGCGCTCGTCCGCGAGATCACCAACGACGCGGCGTCGGTCCCGATCGCGTACTTCGACTTCACGAACTTCACCACCAACGGGTCGGACGTCACGCTCGACTTCGCGACGTCGGGGTCCGGCGGCAACTTGCAGATCAACTGCTGACGCCCGGCCCGGCCCGGCCCGGGACCCCGACCCCACACCACCGCCAACGCCGAGGCGATCATGAATTTCGAGATGAACGGCGGGCAGGCCATCGACCTGCTCAACGCGGAGTGCGACGCGCTGGACGCCCAGATCGCCGCCCTGCGGGAGAAGAAGCGGGTGCTGGCGGACCGCCGCCGGCAACTCGTGCTGGCCGCGTCCGCGGCCGCCAAGGCCCGCCGCCTGAAGCCGGACGAACTGGCCGCCCTGGCCGCGTTGAAGGTGACCCCGGAACCCGTCGTCGGCGGCGCGGCCGCCGGGAAGTGAGGTAGTTCGTGCCCGACACGACGCGGTCGCTGGCGAGCCTCCAGACCCTGCTCGCCGACAACACGGCGGGGGACATCAGCGCGCAGGACGTGCGCGACTTCCTCGTCAGCGCGTACAAGCCGCAGGCGCTGACGCCGGGCGGCCGGCTGACCACGGAAACCGGCGTCGGCGTCAGCACGTCGGACCGGACGAGTCAGGGCACGATCTACTACACCCCGTTCACGCACAACGGCATCGGGCTGTACGACGGCACGAGTTGGACCCTGCACACGTTCACGGAACGGTCGCTGGCCTTGTCCGGGCTGACGAGCGACAAGAACTACGACGTGTTCCTGTACGACAACGCCGGGACGCTGACCCTGGAGTTGTCGGCGGCCTGGACGAACGACACGACGCGGGCCGACGCCCTGACCACGCAGGACGGGGTGTACGTCAAGAGCGGCGCGACGACGCGGCGGTATCTGGGCACGATCCGGACCACGGGCACCGCGGCGACCGAAGACTCGAAGGCCAAGCGGTTCGTCTGGAACGCCTACAACCGGGTGGCGCGGTCGCTCGCCAAGACGAATACGGCGTCGTGGTCTTACGGGTCGGCGACGTACCGCGCGGCGAACAACGACACCGCGAACCGCGTCCAGGTGGTCTCCGGACTCGCGGGGGCGTCGTCGGTCGATTTGACGTTGGCGACGAGTCGGTTCGCGGGTTTTACTGGGCATATGTTCCACGCCTTCGGCGAGGACAGCACGACGACTGTCGCCAACGACGTGAACGTCGAAAACACGACGCTGTCCGGGGCGCAGTACGGGTACGGCTCCTCCCGTCTGAACCGTCAAGTCCCGCTCGGGTTCCACTACTACCAGTGGATTGAGTCGAGCCCGTCCGGGACCCAGACCATCAACGATCTTGTCGTGGTGCAAGGGATAACGGGGGCGTTCGATGCTTAACCGCCTTCACGCGGCGATCGCCGCGGTGTGCCCGATCGACGGCGTGTCTGGCGCACAAGGTAACGTCCGCATCGACTACCGGCCTGAGGCGACGGCCCAACAGCGGGCGGACGCCGGCGCGGCCCTCACCGCGTTCGATTGGTCGGACGCGGCGCATCAGGCGTGGGAAGAGGATCGGCACCCGGAGCGGAAGACGCTGCGGCAGGCGGCGGCGCAGGCGGTCGCGGACATCGACGCCTACCTCGCCTTGGCGAACCCCACGAACGCCCAGGTCGCCGCGCAGGTGCGGCGGCTGTCCCAAATCACGCGGGCTGTCGTCCGGCGGCTCGCCCAGATCGACTAAAGGGGCGACCAATGGCGATGAATCGGTTGACCGTGCTGGACTTGACGATTCGCGCCGCCGGTATCCCCATCGACGGGGTTTCGGCGGCCGGCTCCCCGCCTTCCGCCGCGAACGTCACGGTGCAGTACCGACCGGAGGCGACCGTCGAGCAGATCGCGGCCGGGAACGCGATCCGCGACGGGTTCGACTACCGCCCGCGGCGCGACCTGAGCCCGGCCGCCATCGCCTCGCAGGTCGCGGCGCTGACCGTCGCGCAGGAGGTGGCGCTGCGGCGGCGGGTACTCGCCCGCGTCCTGCTCCAGTTCCAGCAGGACGCGCAAGAGGTGATCGCGGCGCTCAACCTGCCGCTCGCGGTCGATGAAGTGGTCCCTTAGTCGCCCCACCGGCCGGGGCGTTCGATTCGGGGTTCGGGCCGGACTGGGGGTGACCGGTGGCGGGGGCGTTTTCTAGCGCGTTCTCCAGCGCGTTCGACGTCGGGTCTGCGGCGACGACCGCGACCGCCGGCGTTGCGACCGCGACCGCCGCGGCGACCGCCCCGACCCCGACCTTCGGCACGCTGACCGTCACGCCCGGCGCGGCAGTCGCGACGGGCGTCGTGGTCGACCCGACCGCCACGCTCGGCGCGCTGACCGTCACGCCGGAAGCCGCAGCCGCGACCGCCGCGGCGTCCGCCCCGGCGATCACGTTTGGGGCGCTCAGCGTCGCGCCAGAGGCGTCGACGGCGACCGCCGCGGCGTCTGCCCCGACTGTGACCTTCGGCGCCCTGACGGCGACGCCAGAGGCGTCTACGGCCACGGCTGCGGCGACCGCGCCGACCGTGACCTTCGGCGCCCTGGTCGTCACGCCCGGCGCGGCAGCCGCGACGGCCGCCGCGACCGACGTGACCGTGCAGACGGGCGGGAACGCCACGCCCGAAGCCGCGACCGCGACCGCCGTCGCCGTCGCGCCGGCCGTGACCTTCGGCACGCTGACCGTTACCCCCGGCGCAGCCGCCGCGACGGCCGCGGCGGCCGACCCGACCCCGACCTTCGGCGCCCTGGCGGTGCCGTCCGGCGTGGCGCTCGCGACCGCCGCGGCGGCCGACCCGGCGGCGACCCAAACCCTGGTCGCCACGGCGGGCGTCGCGGTCGCCACCGCCGCGGCCGCCGACCCGGCCACGGCAATGGCGGCCCTGGCGGTCGCCGTCGAGGCCGCCTTGGCCCTGGCCGTCGTGGCCGGGCCGACCGTGGTCGGCGCCGGCCTGGTCCCGTCGCTGTCGGGCGGCGTGGTCCGGCGGCCCGGGAACGTCGACCGCGTGGTCCGGCGGCCCGGCAGCGTCGACCGCGTGGTCCGGCGGCCCCCCGGGTAGGCCGCACCTTCGGGGGATGCCCGCCGCGTTCCCAGCCCCGACGAAAATCAAAGGCCCGTCCGAGATCCGGACGTACCTGTTCGACTTCTCCAACTTCCCCGAGGTCGCCGGCGGCGGCACCCTCTCCTCCCCGACGGCCCCGGCCGTCTCCGGCCTGACGTTCGGCACCGCGACCATTACCACCGCCGCCGACGACGACGTCGACGCGGGAAAGGGCGTCTGGCTCCGGGTTTCCGGCGGCACGGCCGACACCGACTACACGATCGCCGTCCGGGTGACCGTCACGGACACCAACGGGAACACCTCCGCGCCCGAGGTCCGGCTCAACCTCCAGGTCCGCTGACCGGGTAGGCCCGACACTCGGCGGCATGCCGATCACCACCTACTGCACCTGGCCGGACGTCACCAACCGCCTGTCGGCGGCCGGGGCCGCGTTCCGCGTCGACGACGACCCGTCGACGAAGACGGACGTGCTGGAGTCGGCCGCCGTCGAGGTGAACGGCTACCTGGAACTGCGGTACGGGACGACGGCCCTGGCGGCGTCGAACTGGGTGCGGTTCAAGACCCGCGACGTCGCGGTCTACCTCCTCTGCCTCCGCCGCAACCACCCCGTGCCCAAGAGCGTCCAGGCGCGGTACGACGCGGCGGTCGAGCAGATGGAGCAGATCGCCGCCGGCGTGCTGAACCTCCCGGACGTGGCCGAGCCGAAGGAGAACGCCCCGGTCCTGTCCAACCAGCGGGTCACCATGTGGCCCTTCCCGCGCCCGCAGAACGTCGAGGGCACGAGCACGGGGACGCGGGAGGGGTACACCCCGCACAACGACAACCTCGATAATTTCGATTACTCGATCTGACGGGGCGCGCCGTGCCGGACCTCGTGTACCGCGGCAGTCGGGCGGACCTCGCCCGGGCGATCCGGGCGGCGGCCGACGCCGTCACCGGCCGCGGGCCCGACCCGCTCGGGCTCGCCGGCCCGGCCCTGACCCGCGGGGCGGTCGCCCTCCTCTCGAAGATCCAGGGGGCGTTCGCCGCCAAGGCGCGCGGCGGGGCCGGCGACGACGGCATCGTGTGGAAGCCGCTCGCCCCCTCGACGATCGCCCGCCGGCGGACGAGCCGGCGGGAGTTGAAGGCGCTGGGGCTGGGCGGGGGCCACGGGCTGAAGAGGCTCACCGACGCGCAGAAGAAGCGGTGGCGGGACGTGTACCGCCGGACCCTGGCGAACCTCCGGGCCCGCGGCGTGGAGGGGGCCGAGGCCCGCGCCCAGGGGATCGCCTGGGGCGTGCTGAAGCGGGCCGGCGTGGCGTCCCGGCGGGACGTCCTGGCCGGCCGGTCGGTGGAGATCCTGCGGGACACCGGCCTCCTCTACCAGTCGCTCACCCCCGGGTACGAGACGGCCCCCGCCCGCCCGCCGGGGCAGGTGCTCGACGCCGGCCCCGGGCGGATGACGGTCGGGACGACCGAGAAGCCGTGGCACCACGCCGGGAGCCCGCGGGCGTTCCCGGCCCGCCCGCTGTGGCCGCCGGGCGGGAACCTGCCGCAGGCGTGGTGGGACGCCGTCACGGCCGCCGTCGCCCGGGGCCTGACCGCCGGGCTGGCCCGGGCCCTGACCCGGAGGGGGGGTTGATGCCGCGGTGCGACGCGTGTGTGAACTACCACCCGACCGGCAAAACCGGCCGGTACCTGGCGACCGGCCGGTACGAGGAGGCCGACCGCGGGCAGTGCCGCATCGGGCCGCCGCAGCCCACGCCGAACCTCGACCCGGGCGACTCCCTCGCCCGGTGGCCGCTCGTCTGGGCCGACGAGTGGTGCGGGTGCTTCTTCGCCGCCGACCGCCCGGCCCTGCGCCTGGCCCGACCCGCCGACCCGGACGGTGCCGCGTGAGCACGCTGAGCACGATGGACGCCCTGCTCGACGCCGCCCGCGACCGCCTGCGGGCGGCGCTCGAGCTGGCCCCCGAGGAGTGCTCCGTCACCCCGGACGGGAAGCCCGACCCGGACTGCGGCGAGCGGTTCGTCGCGATCCACCCCGGCGGCGTCTCGAACTCGCAGCAGCACTGCCTGGACGAGTACTACGCCTTCCGCGCCACCGTCACCGTCCGGACCGGGCAGGACCCGCGCGACCGCCGGCGGGACGGCGGGGCCTGGGCGCTGGCCCTCAAGGTCCGCGCCGCCCTGCACATGAGCTACGACGTCACGGCCCTGGCGAACGCCGCGGACCCCGACGTGTCGTTCGTCGAGCCCCCGGTGTTCGAGGGCGGCACGTACCTCGGCCCGCAGGGCGGAGAATGGTTCTTCGCCGACCCGGACGGCGGCGCCGACCCGACCGGGGTGGCCGTCGAGTTGTCGTTCGGGAAGGCGCGGCACGTGATGTACATCGAGGAGCAGGAGGACCGGTCGTGAAGGTGTACCGCTGCCACGCCGATGGTTGCCCGGCCGCCGGCGCCGACTTCGAGGCGGCCGACCCGGTCTGCCCGCGGTGCGGCGCCGACGCCCGCAAGAACCCCGCCGCCCTGGCCGAGGTGGCCGAGGTCCACTACCTGACGGTCGACCAAGCCGGCCCGATCGCCACCATGATCGGGAACCGCCGGGTGGCCTGCATGCCGGCCCGGGCCAAACTCCCGCGGCACGCCACCGGCGAGCGCCTGGCCGTCTCCTGCCCGCGGTGCCGGGCGTCCGAGGTGTACCGCCGGCACGAGGCCGACGAGGTCGACCAGCACGTCCCGCTCATCGAGCAGCGCATCGCCGCCGAACACGGGGTGACGCCCCAAAACTGACCGGTTGTCCGGTCGCAACCGGAGGTTACGCCACATGGCACTCGGCACGTTCATCGCCGGCCGCTACTCGTCCACCTACAACTCGGTGGCGATGGGGATCATGGAGAACGGCTACGACGTCTCCTACGACCCCAAGCAGGAACTGATTAACCGGTCCGACCAGTACGGCGACACGCTGCTCGACATGGTCTACCGCGGCGGGGACTGGTCGATGCAGTGCGACGCGATCGAGTACATGGCCGGGGTGACCGGGCCGGCGTTCCCGTTCGGCACCGCCATCGGCGTGCTCGGGACCATCGGCCGCCTCGCCTCGGACATCGCCTCGGCCCTGGTCCTGACCGCCACCGCCGGCACCCCGGCCGCCGCGGCGCCGGCCACCCTCACGGCGACCAAGGCCATCCTCGCCGCCAACGCCAACCCGCGGATCATCCTCAACAGCGTCCTGCGGAAGGTCCCGATCCGGTTCACCTTCCTCCCCTACGACGCCGCGGGCACCATCAAGCACATCGTCCTCACCTGACCGGGGGGCCGGCGTGCCCGACAGCGCGAAGCTAGTCATCGAGATCGAGGACGGCGGCGCCAGCCTGTCGGGCGGCGCCACGTCGCCCCCGCCCCCGCCCCCGCCCCCGGGCAAAACCCCGCCGCCGCCCCCGGGCGACGCCGGGTCGCCCCCGCCCCCACCGCCCCCGCCGGCCGGGAAGATGCCGCCCGGGGGGGCGAGCGGGTCGATCGCCGACTTGTTCTCGTCCGCCGCGGGCGCCGCCTCCGAGTCCTATCTCGACGCGCTGCGGGACAGTCTGACGAAAACGGGTGACGTGCCCGGCCCGGAGCGGGCGGCCCGCTCGAAGATCGCCGACGCCTGGGACGCGGTGAAGGCGGCCGGCCTCGCCTCCCTGTCCGATTCCGTCGACGCCTTCGTCGCCGCGGCCCGGGACGCCTTCGCCGCGGGCCACACCGTCGACGCCTGGCGGACGGCACTGGCCGCCCGGTTCGCCGGCCTGCCCCCGCCGCTGCCCCCGCCGGGCCGAGCCGGGTCCCTGTCCCCGCCGCCGCCGCCGGGCGACGCCGGCCCCCCGCCGCCCCCACCACCACCCCCGCC
>Ga0075471_10001094_pt1 | contig 17439 bp, 20 predicted proteins | sample DEB19_08_DNA_2_FD_74787 | JGI IMG/M metagenome (GOLD analysis project Ga0075471, IMG submission 74787) | Aqueous microbial communities from the Delaware River and Bay under freshwater to marine salinity gradient to study organic matter... | ecosystem: Environmental > Aquatic > Marine > Coastal ... | reverse complement strand
TGCGCATCATCAAGGCGGCCGCAACAGCCGCAGCGGCATCTTCGCCAAGCCGGATGCCCGTGGGGATGTCGCTATGAACAGCGGCATTGAACCCGCTGAAGTGGACCTTGCGCTGACGCAGTTCCCGCAGCACGGCCTTGAAGACGTTCGCCCAAGGAGACGAAGCATTGGCTTTGGGTTCACTGATCCACAAAATCTCCGGCGCGCGGTCGGCATCGATCAGTTCAATCTTACCATCCGTGCGGGGCGACGCGGCGACATACGCATAACGATCCACCGCCGCCATCAGTGCGAGCCCTTCGTTCCCCGCGGCGTAACTGCCGAGCACCTCCAGCGCGCCGGGCGCCCGCGTCACGTGCGCAGGGCGAAAGCCGAAGTGTTGCTTGAAGAGGTCTTGGACCGCTTGGGCATCGGGGAGAACGGGCATGGGTGCTGAGCGTGTTGCGTATTGCGTGTTCCGTTACGCGCACAGGGTGCCCGACGGAACACGCAATACGCAACCCGGGATGCTCACACCAGCCGGTCAAACTTTTGGGCGAGCAGGAAATCCTTCTCGGTCAATCCGCCCTGCTCATGCGTGGTCAGGACGAGCGTGACTTTGTTCCAGCGGATATCAATGTCCGGATGGTGCCATGCCTTCTCGGCGAGCACGGCCACCTTGTTGACGAACTTGATCGCTTCGGGAAAGTCTTTTAATTCAAACGTGCGGGCAATGGTCTGGCCGCGCCGTCTCCAAGCGGGTACCTGGTCGAGCGCGGATTTGATTTCGGCGAGCTTGAGTTTGGGCATGACGGGAAGGTGGCGTCAGCGGGCGAGGCTTGCAAGTTACAGGCGAGGCGGCGCGGGATCATTGGGAATGAACCGCCCTTCCGATTCATCACGCTTGGCTTCACGCAAAAGGCTGATGCTGGTGAACCACGACCAAACCCACGAGGCGAAGAAGACGGCAGCGCCAATTCCCAGAATCCGGTAATGAATCTTCGGGTCGGCGTTTTGGTCGCTGATGAGCTGGTAGAACTGCCAAATCATCCGAAGAAACCAGCCACAAACAACCACGAACCCGGTCGTGGAGAGAAGCAGTTGACCCGTGCCTGCCACGAAGCGACGCCCCATCACCGAGCCAAGCCCGGGCGTCGCAAATTGATTTAATAGGAGGCAATTACGCGCTCGCGACGGGCTGATCGGTACGTGAAGTGAAGATGGTCTCATAGGCGATCACCCACGCGGCAAACGCCAGCGGGGCGGTGATGAACATGCCGACACAACAGACGAGCAGGCCGAGAAAGTTCACGAGGCCCACAAGCATAAAAAGACCAAAAACCGTCCACCAATTGCGATGCACCTGGGCGCGGCTGGCCTTCATGGCGGACCAGAAATCCATGCGGCGGTCGGCGATGAGCGGTATGGTAAATCCCCAGCTGGTGCTGAGATACAGCAGCGGCACGATGGCGAGAACGAACCCGAGGGCGGCGATAGCGATCAACCCTGCGTTGGGCGCTTCATTCTGAGCCATCACAACAATCGGGACAACCATGGCGATCACTCCTGGAATAGCGGTGGCCCCGGCAATCAGCGCAGGGACGAGGTGACCCAAGATCAACTGCCCAAGATTGTCACTGAAACCTGAGAATACAGCGCCAACCTCAGCGGGTTGGCGGCGGACCAGCTTCAGGATGAGCAAATACACGCCGCCCATCAGCGGCCCGGTGATGATCAGGCTCGCAATTGAAAACAGCAGGCCGATCATGGGAATCTGTGCCACGCCCGACAGGCCAAACATGATCAGCAAATAGATCGCAACGCCACCAACGAGAACCCCAAATTGGGACGTCAACAACTCCCAGCCACGCGTAAAGCAGCCGAAAATATCGAGGTCGTAATCGCCCTCCTGGATACCCGCGCGAGGTGAAGCGGAAGACGGCGCCAGCGGCGCGCTGATGGTGGGCGGCACTTGCAGCAGAGCCGCCAGCTCAGGCACCGCGCCGAGCGCCAGCCATTGTTCAGTGCCATCACGGCGGATTTGCGTATGGGCGTTCAGCCGACCTTCGCCGAGCCACTGGCGGATCTGATCCAAGCTGACCGGTCCGTATTCTTTACCGTCTGCTCCAATGAGGTGATACATGGGAATTATTCCTACTTTCAGAACCAATCTTTGCGTCCGTCCACATATAGACGGACGAATTCTTCATCGGTCTTCGTCAGATAAATGATGCCCTCGATGAGCCCTATGATGCTCATGGCGGTCGCAGCGAAAAACGTGATGCAGGTGAAGAACCCGATCAACGTTCCCACCACGCTCACAACCAACATCAGGACGCCCGTGTTGGTGTAGCCGAGAATAAATTTATGCACGCCCAGTCCGCCCAGTAAGATGCCGCAGATGCCAGCCGGAATCTTGTTGCTGGCGCGCGCCGCAAGGTCTGTGCGCGGCGGATTCATCGCTGGCGGCGGGGCGGGGCTGTTGAACAAGTCGGCGAACTCCGGCGTCATGGCCAAAGTCTGCCAAATCGTGCCATCCACGGCTTGAATGCGCGAAGTGCCATTGGCGCGGCCTTCGCGGACCCACTGCCGGATTTGCTCGGCTGCGACCGGGCCATATTGTTTTCCGTCGGCTCCGATGATGTTGAACATGGCGATCCTTTCTGAGCGAACCTGAATGAGCGCCCGCCGCATTAAACCAAGACGACAACGTGCGCCCCAGTATTAAATCGACAAGGAATTGGAACGCGGGTTGTCAGAAATGGTGAACAGGCGGCGACTGGCTTCCAGCGCAGTCGCGCTCCAACCATGCTATCGGAAAAGCAAAGCGCCGGGCTGAACCCGGCGCTTCTGAGTTATCAGTGTAGTTGCCAGCCCCGTGGACTGGACCCCAGCGGCTACTGGCCGCTCATCCCGTATGAAGCGGCGGCGGCCGCGGCAAAGAACTGAACGGCTCCGACAATCAAATTAACGACGATGCCCACACCAAACGAAATCCAGCACCACATCTTGGCTTTGTTGGAGCTTTCCTGCGCACCGGCAATGTCGCCAGCGGTCTGCTTGGAATTGACCTGCGCAGCGTAGACGATCGCCGCGATACCGCCGGGCAAACAGCAGCACAGGGTCACAAGAATGGCTTGCACGAGGTAGTTGGGAATTTTGGTTCCGGGGGTGACGCCTGCCGCAGAAAGAGCTGGTGCGGCTGGTGCCGCAGCTTGGTCGGCAAACTCAGGCAACTGCCCGAGCGCAACCCAGTTCATGGTTCCCTCGGGTAACACCAGCGTTTGCGCATTGGCGCGCCCTTCGGCGACCCACTGTTTCAAAGTGTCCGCTGAAACGGGGCCGTATTCTTTGCCGTCACCACCACGAATCTTATACATGTTCACTCCTTCACGTTGTTGGTTCGGTTGGTCGGATTCCACCGCAATTGCTCCAGCCGCGCTGCCTGCACCTGCAGAACACTGCCGTCCGCCAGCCCAATGACAAACGTGTTGTTATGGCGGGGCTGCCTAATCATCAACTCTTTTCCGCCAGTCGCATTCCAACCGCTGTCGCTCTCGAAGAACATCACCGTGTCCGGGGCGATGTCCTGCTCGGTGAAGCCGGCGAGTGCGGAATTGAAAGCATAACCACAGCTCAAACGCGCGCCATCTCCGGGGCACTGGTATGTTTTGGGCGTGCCAGCGTAGGTGAGGAGTGTGTTGCACCAGTTCGTGCCGGCCGGATATATGTCGTCGTATTCATCCGCATACAGCCTGGCGGCAAGGCCGAGCTGTTTCAGATTGTTCACGCAATGGATCGCATGCGCTTTGCTGCGGGCACCTGCCAGAGAGGCATTGGCCGCTCGCACTGCCACTAAGTAACCAGCCGTCGCCACGGGCAGCGCAACAATTGAAAAGATGATTCCTGCCTTGGCCAGGCCGCGCCCCCCAAACGCCCGTTGCTCGTCTTGATTTTCCGCAGCGCAACTAATCCGAAAACGATGCCAAGCACGCCGGTGAGAATAGTGATAAAACCCAGAATGCCCATGATGAGCGAGGCCACAGCAAAGCCGCTCTGTGGAACGGGCCCAATCGGAACACCTCCTACCGCTGCATTCAAACCGGGCGGGGGCGGGGCAAAGAGCGGGGCGAACTCGGGCAGGCTGCCAAGTAGCTGCCATTGATCGCTGCCTTCGGGGCGGACTTGGGTCTTGCGATTGGCGCGAGCTTCGTTGACCCACTGTCGCAACGTTTCCGTTGTGACCGGTCCATACTCCTTTCCATCGCCACCGAGTATTCGATACATGGAGCTCCTTTGAATGAGGTTTGCTGCGTTTAGGCGAACCCACCCCGGGTGACAAGTCGCGAAGCAACATCAGCCCGCCGACAATTGGAAGAACTCGATGGGCAGGTTGCGCAGAATCCCAAACACGGTGAGCACGGCAAAGGCAATCCATGCCCATACCGCCATCGTGCGCGCGGACACCGGCCGCCCCGGGCCACGCACCCAGCGCCGGACCAGCAGGAACAAAACGATTGGCAATGCGCCCACCACCAGCGGGTTGAAACGGAACGCGGTGAGGACGTTGCCGTGGAGCAATTGATGCGCCGCACGCAGGCCGCCGCAGCCTGGACATTGCAGGCCGGTCAGCTTGGAAAAAACGCAGAAAGGGTAGAATGAGTTTTGGGCGGGATTGAAAAGAAAAAGCACGACCATGAGGGGCAGTAGCAAGGCCGGGAGCAGCAACCAGGGCGTCCGTTTGCGGGGCGATGCTTCTAGGGAATTCATCACGGGCGGAGCGGCATCAGGGCTGGTGGGGTGCTCGCTCACGTTGGGTTGGAAGCAACGATTTCCGCCAGTTTGCGTTGCGCGGCTCCGCTGCTGATTACTTGTTCTGCAAGCTCCCAGCCTTCAATCAGGGAACGACTACGACCTGCCACGAACAGTGCAGCGGCGGTGTTCAAGAGCACGGCATCACGCTTGGGTCCGCGCTCCTCACCGCCGAGGATGCGGCGGGCCGTTTCGGCATTGGCCACTTTGTCGCCGCCCACGAGGTCGGCCAGCACAGCCGACTGCAAAGGAAAATTCTCGGGCGCCAGTTGTGAGACCGTAAAGCCGCGCTCCTGATAGAACTCGGCCACGGTCGTTGGCCCAAGCGTGGAGATTTCATCCAGGTACGCCAGGCCAGCTTCTGCCTTGGGAACCTCACCACAAACCACCATCGCGCGGCGCACGCCAAGCGATCGCAGGACATGCGCGATCGGCTCACACATGTCCGGTCGCGGCACCCCGAGCAACATGGCTGACGGGCGGACGGGATTGAGCAGGGGGCCGAGGAAGTTGAACAGCGTGCGTTGGCCGCGGGCCGCACAAAGCTTGCGGGCGGGGGCAATGTGTTTGAATGCGGGATGATAGTTGGGCGCAAAGAAGAAGGCAAAGCCGCGATCGCGCAACGCCGTGGCGGCTTGCGCGGGCGTCTGATTGAGTTGCACTCCCAGTGCCTCAAGCACATCGGCGCTGCCGGAGGGCGAGGTGGCGGCTCGGTTGCCGTGTTTGGCGACGGTCACGCCTGCGGCAGCCGCCAGCAAAGCCGATGTGGAGGAGATGTTGAAGGTGTTCAGCTTGTCGCCGCCGGTGCCCACAACGTCCAAGAGTTCACGGCGGCGGGTGGTCTCATCCAAGGGAACCGCAACCGACTTATCCCGCAGAATACTTGCGAATGCGGCGATTTCCTCAATGGTTTCGCCCTTTTGGGCTAGCGCTGTCAGGAGATCCGCCTTGGCTTCCGCCGGGATGTCTTCGCGCGTCAGTTCGGCCACCGCGGCCTGAACGTGAGTCCGAGAGAGGTTCTGTCCGTTGGCGACCTGCTGGGTCAATTCCGTCAAAGTCATGGCCCATGTTAGAAGCAGCTCCGGCGCATCGAAAGTTTGAAAACTCGTCCGCCGGATTGCTCATCGCGTAAAAATCCCGCAGCCTCTGGGCCGTGACGAATCGCCGTGAAACCCGTATCCTGCCCACGCACACGCCGCAGCTGTTTGAAGCGGCGGTGAAAGAGGGGGTGGAGTTACTGCGCGCGGGCGAGGTGGTGGCGATCCCGACTGAAACGGTCTATGGGTTGGCCGCCAACGCGCTGAATCCGAAAGCCGTGGCGCGGATTTATGAAATCAAGGGGCGCCCCGCCCACAACCCGATCATTTGTCATGTGGCGGATCGCGCGCTCGCGCATCGCTGCGTTACAGATTGGCCGAATGTAGCCGAGCGCCTGGCAAAGTCTTTCTGGCCGGGACCGCTCACGCTGGTGCTGCCACGCGCCTCAATCATTCCGGACATGGTGACCGCTGGCGGCAGCACGGTGGGCATTCGCTGGCCGAGTCATCCGTTCACACAAGCCGTCATCCGGGCGTGCGATTTTCCGCTGGCTGCGCCGAGCGCGAATTTGTCGAACCAGCTTTCGCCCACCTCGGCAGCGCATGTGCGGAAGCAGTTGGACGGACGCATCCCGTTGATCGTGGACGGCGGCGAGTGCAACGTGGGCATCGAGTCCACGGTGGTGGATATCAGCGTCCTGCCACCGCGCCTGCTGCGACCGGGGATGATCCACGAGGAATCCTTGCTCGCAGTGACCGGCGAGTTAAAGATCGGCAGTGCCGACGGAGAATTGCGCAGCCCAGGATTGTTGAAAAAGCATTACTCGCCGCAAGCACGCATGGCGGTGCGCGATTGGAAAAACGAAGCCGCGCTGAATGAACTATCCGTCAGACTAGGTTTTGCCCAACGGCGGACTTGCGTGATAGCGCACGCAAGCGTGCCGGGCGCGGGGGAATGGTTGCGAGTTGCAGTGGTGCCACACGACGCGGAGGCTTACGCGCGGGCGCTCTACGCAGAACTGCACCAATGCGATGAACTGGGGGCCAACGGCATTATCGTGGAGCAACTACCGGATGCACCGGAGTGGCGGGCACTGGCAGATCGGCTCCAGCGGGCGTCCGCATGACGCCTACCCCTACCTTAGGGGCGACGGAGGATGAGCAATGAAGCCGGAAGGATCCCCCCAGCGCAGCACAAGACGGTTCCGGCACGGCCAATTGACCGCCGCCAGTGTAAGTTTGTGAAAATGCACCGAGGTCACTCCAGAGCAACCCTGATTTGATGCCTCCGGTGATGCCGTTGATGTCTTGATTCAACTTGTTGATCTATGTGCCAGTAAGAGCCGCATAATTGATGAAGCTCGATTTGTTGAAGCCCGGGACAAGCCCGACGGCCAAGGACACGAGGTCGGCAAATGGAATAGAGAACGACAGCATGTAGTCAGTGCTGCCGCCTCCATCCAAGTCGGTGGAAGTGGCCGTGGGATGGTTGGCCAGCGAAACCGCCATCCATGAAAAGTTCGCGGCTGTCTGGGTGTAGCTGAATGTCAGCGATGTACCAACGGCGGTTGACCGGGCGTGCTATTCGTGCCAGCTGCCGCCCACCAAAGTCCAACCACGGGCATTGAACCGCTACGGTTGACGCCGGCGAATAGATCGAGCGAGCCGTTCAGGGCCAGATTTATTCCAATCAGGGCCACGCCCTTGTAACCCGCCGGGGATTTATCGGCACCAAAACGAAACCGGAACCCCAGTTGACCATCGGTAAAAGTGTTGGTGGCTCCGCCATTGTGATGTGAAACATAGAACGACGGGTTGAGCAGGTTGCCCACGATGTCGCCTTCAGATAAGCCGGATTGCTGATCCGTGAACGCATCAGGCATCGAGTAGGGTGCGTAGAGGATTGGCGTCCACCACGCAGTGGAAGACGATGGAATTATTCGGGCTTCCAAGCGGCCGCCCAAGACCAGCAGCAAGCAAGCTATCAAGATGTCAGTCTCGTTTTCATGGTTGTTTCCCTCTGATTGGCAACTGATTGACCTAAACCAAGCAAATCAGAAGCCAGCCTTGGAGGCGTTTGACGTCAGGGCAGAATTGCAACATTCTCTGCGCCATGAGCTGCAGATTTGCCCCTTTCGCGGTCCTCCTTGGCGCTACCCTGTCAATCTTAGCGACACCCGCCACCAATTCACGCCCTGTTTCATTGCAGGAATGCTTCGTGATGGCGCTGGAGAAAAACCTCGAACTGCGCATCAGCCGCTACAATCCGCAATTTGCCCTTTTCAATCTCGCCGCGGCTCGCGCTGGCTATGAACCCACCCTTGGTCTGTCAGGCCAGCATGATCATGATGAGTCTGGTTCACGATTGTTGTCCGGCGGTTTTACCGTCCCGGGAGCGGAGTCGGATTCGGACAGCTTCCGGGGTGGCCTAAATGGCCTGACGCCTTGGGGTATGACTTACGGATTGAACGCCAATGCCCGCGAAACTTCCGGTGACAATTTCTATTTCGACACCAACTTAAATCGGAGTGTCGGTGTTCCCTTTCAGAACAGCGGCGGCTCGGTGTCCGTTGACGTCGTCCAGCCACTGCTCAAGAATTTCTGGATCGATAGCACCCGCCTGAATATCGAGGTGGCCAAAAATCGCGTGCAGTATTCCGAGCTGGGTCTCAAGGCCAGCATTATTGACATCGTGACGCGCGTTGAATTGGCCTACTACGATCTCGCCTTCGCCAATGAAAACGTGAAGGTGCAGCAAAAAGGGTTGGAGCTGGCCGAACGTTTGCTGGCGGAGAACAAGAAACGGGTCGAAGTGGGCGCGCTGGCTCCCCTGGACGAAAAACAATCCGAGGCTGCCGTGGCCGCGCGTCGGGCTGACCTCATTTCTGCGCAACGCAACTTGGATGTGCTGGAGAATGAATTGAAGCGCCTGCTCTCCGACGATTTTCGCCTCTGGCGCAATGATCGCCTCGTGCCGGACGAGGGATTGAATGCCGAGCGGGAATTGCTTGACGTGCAGCAAAGCTGGACGCGCGGCTTAACCACCCGTCCGGAACTGCTCCAGGCTGAATTGGACTTGGAACGTTCTGGGTTGGATGTGCGCTACGACCGCAATCAGCTTTATCCGCAGTTGGATGCGTTCGGCACTTTCGGTTACAACGGGTCGGGTGAAGTGTTCGACGACACATTCAATGAGGTGGGCGACCGTGACCGGCCGTTCTACACCGTGGGCGGACGCATCGTCTTCCCCCTTGGCAATGGCGCCGCCCGCAACCGTTACAAGTCTTCCCAGGCCAGCCAGGAGCAATCCGTCCTGATTGTGAAAAAACTCGAGCAGGACATCATGGTGCAGATAGACAACGCGATCAAACTCGCGCAGTCCAACTACGAACGGGTTGGCGCCACCCGCGAAGCCCGCGAATACGCCGAGGCCGCCCTCGCCGCTGAGGAAAAGAAACTGGAGAACGGCAAGAGCACGAGCTTCTTTGTGCTGCAATTGCAGCGCGACCTGACCGAGGCACAGTCCGCCGAGATTCAGGCGCTGGTTCAATACAAGCGCTCCCTCGCCCAACTCGCCCAAGCCGAAGGCTACACCCTTGATCGCCGCAAGATTGACCTGACGGTGAAGGAAGAGGAGAAGTGGTGAGGAGTTTTTTCAGGGTCGGATGCGGATTTGACAGCAGCCCAGCAGATGCGCTTTCCGGGTTACCCCACCGGGGCAAACGAACTCAGCCTGGGGTTGGAGCGTGGCGACTGCGCGGGGAATGAATCCAAAGGATCCGCGCACCCTGAAGGGTTGCGAGTGCTGGCGCCGGCGAACACATATTCATAAATTCGTTGGAGCAGGCAGTCCCCAATTCGCGCCCATCCGCAGAGTTCACACCTAAATCCGCCCCTGTTCCACGGGCTCCGGCCCCGTATCCCAACGGGATAAACCATAAACCCAATGATTTCTCAGGAATTAGCCAATTTTGCTTTCATTTTAGCCCTTGTCAGTTGGGTTTTCGTTGGTATCTTCGCGGCCCTTTTATGAAAGACGGTATTCATCCGAAATATGTGGAAGCAGAGATTCGTTGCGCGTGCGGCAACGTGATCAAGACCCGCTCCACCAAGCCGACCATCATCGTCGGTATCTGTAACGCCTGCCATCCCTTCTACACTGGTCAGCAGAAGTTCGTGGACACCGCCGGTCGCGTGGACAAGTTCCAGCAGCGCGCGGCCAAGACTCTGGCGGCCCAAGCCGCACTGGCGGCCAAGGCCACCAAGAAGAAGAAGTAGCGTTCCGCAATTTCTCCGCCCGCTCTTCCGTTTATCGGAATGGCGGGCGGTTTTCTTTTGTCCAGTGGACCTCCGCCCGCACATCCAAGACCTGAAACGCCGCTACGCCGAAACCGAGGCGCAGCTCGGCGACCCCAAGGTTTTCAACAATCCCCAGCGCGCGGCCGAACTCACCCGGGAATACTCCCGGCTCAAAGACATCGTCGCAAGTGGCGACGCATGGCTCAAAGCGATGATGGACCTCGAAGACAACCAGGCGATGCTCGCTGCTGAACCGCCCGGTTCCGAGTTGGCCGAAATGGCAAAGGAAGAGGTCACGCGGCTCGAGGGCGAGGTGGCACGACTGACTCGCGTAGTGCAGTTCGGTCTCGTCCCGCCAGAGCCCACCGACTCGCGTGATACCATCTTTGAAATCCGCGCCGGAGCGGGCGGACAAGAGTCTGCGTTGTTTGCTGCAGACCTGTTCCGCATGTATTCGCGTTACGCGGAAGAACGCGGCTGGCGCATCGAGACGATGGATTCCAGCCCGTCAGATCTGGGCGGCTTCAAGGAAATCATTTTTGAAGTCTTCGGGCAGGACGTTTACAAACGCCTCAAATACGAGAGCGGCGTGCATCGTGTGCAACGCGTTCCGGCCACTGAAGCGCAGGGGCGCATCCACACCAGCACCGTGACCGTCGCCGTGTTGCCCGAGGCCGAGGAAGTGGACGTGGAGATCAAGCCCGACGAAATCGAGATCAACGTCTGTCGCGCGTCCGGCAAAGGCGGGCAGGGCGTCAACACCACGGATTCCGCGGTGCAAATCATTCACAAACCCACGGGCATGATTGTGCGTTGTGCGGACCAGCGTTCGCAGCAGAAGAACAAGGCGCAGGCCATGACGGTGCTGCGCTCGCGCCTGTTGGAACGCAAGATTGCCGACGAGAAGGCGAAATACGACAGCCAACGTGCGCAGCAGGTGGGCACCGGCGAACGCAGCGAAAAGATTCGCACCTACAATTTCCCGCAGAATCGCGTCACCGATCATCGCATCGAACTGACGCTCTACAATCTCCCGGCAGTGATTGATGGCAACTTGGACCCGGTCATCAATCCTCTCATTGCCAATGACCTCAACGAAAAGTTGTCCGCGCTGAAGATTTGAGGTCCACGCCGACTGGCCGCCAGCTGGCGGCTCCGGTCCATCCTTGAATCAGGCTGGAAGAATTCCCCTGGGCGTTCCATCTTGAAAACACGATGAACCCCGCACGCTTCACTCTCTGCACGCTGGTCATGTTCTTCTGGGCAATTCTGGCGGGAGAGGCCGCTGCGGTGAAGCCCAACATCATTTATATCCTTGCCGATGATCTGGGCTATGGAGACGTGCAGTGTCTCAATCCAAACGGAAAAATCCCGACGCCGCATTTGGACCGGTTGGCGCGCGAGGGGATGATTTTCACGGACGCGCACTGCAATGCTTCCGTCTGCACGCCGACGCGGTATGGGGTGATGACCGGTCGTTACAGTTGGCGCTCAAGATTACAGAAGGGCGTGCTGAGCGGGACGAGTCCATATTTGATCGAAGCGGACCGAATGACCGTGGCCAGCATGCTCAAGCAGCAAGGCTATCACACAGCCTGTATTGGCAAATGGCATCTCGGCATGGATTTCGCCATGGCCGGCAAGGAAATCAACTGGCAGCAGCCCATCACCAACGGACCAACCAGCGTCGGGTTCGATTATTTCTATGGCATCAGCGCCTCCTTGGACATGCCGCCCTACGTTTACATCGAGAACAACCATTTCACCAAGGTGCCCACCCAAGTCGCGGCCGCCGCACCCAACCCGGCGTATCGCCGCGCGGGGCCCATCGCTGATGGTTTCTCCTTTGAAGAAGCGTTGTCACACCTGACCGATAAGGCCGTCGGCTACATTCGTGAACACGCCAAGTCAGGCCAACCGTTCTTCCTTTATCATCCGATCACGGGACCGCACACGCCCATTGTGCCAACCAAGGAATGTCGGGGTCGAACGGGTTTGGGCGATTACGCAGATTTTTGTGCGGAAGTCGACGCCATGGCGGGCCGCATTTTTGAGGCGGTGCGGGAGGCGGGCATCGCCAAGAACACGCTCATCGTCTTCACCTCCGACAACGGCTGCTCGCGGTCGGCAGACTTTCCGCATCTGGAATCTTTGGGACACCATCCGAGCGGCCAATTCCGCGGCATGAAGGCGGACATTTTCGACGGTGGTCATCGGGTGCCATTCTTGGTGAGTTGGCCGGGGCGAATCGCGGCTGGCCAAGCCAGTGACGAAATAATTTGCCTGACCGATTTCATGGCGACTTGCGCGGACTTGCTGGGGGTGAAGCTGCCCGACAATGCCGCCGAAGACAGCGTGAGCCTTTTGCCGGGGCTCTTAGCACAACCCTCCAATCCGCCACTACGCGAAGCCGTGGTGCATCATTCGATTGATGGTGATTTTGCCATTCGCCAAGGCCAGTGGAAACTGGAGTTGTGTCCGGGTTCAGGCGGTTGGAGCGGTCCCAAGCCGGGCAGTCCCGAGGAGGCGAAATTGCCGGCGATTCAGCTTTACGATTTGTCCCGGGACATCGGTGAGACGATCAACTTGCAGGCAGAGCATCCCGAGGTGGTGGCGCGTTTGATGCAGTTGCTCGAAAAATATGTAGCCGAAGGCCGCTCGACCCCCGGCAAACCACAGTCCAACTACGGTCCAGTTGATATTTTCAAGAACGCCAAAGTTAGAGCAGCGATTGGCGCGGCCCAATCGGGGAACAAGGGCAAGAAGGCGACGGCAGCGAAAGATCGCGCCATGGATGCGAAAGACGGCGATCGGATGTTTGTTTACAAGCGGGCAGGCGAGCAAGACTTGCGGCTGTGGGTGCGCATGCCAGCCAATGCCAAACCCTCTGAGCGTCATCCGGCAGTCGTGTTCTTCCACGGAGGCGGCTGGGTGGGGGGACCATTATTTCAGTTCGACCCGCAGGCCAGCCACCTCGCTTCTCGCGGCATGGTGGCGGTGCAGGTGGAATATCGCCTGGTGCCGGCCGGCGATAAAGGCGGGCCGCCGCTGGTGTGTATCCAAGATGCCAAATCAGCGATGCGTTGGGTGCGCTTTCACGCGGCGGAGTTGGGCATTGATCCCAACCGCATCGCAGCGGCGGGCGGCTCAGCGGGCGGACATCTCGCAGCGTTCGCGAGCATGGTGGAGGGATGTGATGACCCGCGGGATGACCTGAAAATATCGCCGCGCGGCAATGCTCAACTGCTGTTCAATCCCGTCTTTGACAATGGGCCCGGCAGCTATGGTCACAAGCGGATGGGCGAAAACTGGCGGGACTACTCACCCGCAGAGCACATCAGCGCAGACGACCCGCCAGCCATCGTGTTGTTGGGCACCAAGGATGATTTGATTCCAGTCAGCACGGTGGAAAAGTTTGCCGCCGGAATGACCCAAGCGGGCGTGCGATGTGAAACGCATTATTACGAAGGACGAGCCCATGGTTTTTTCAATAAGAGCCCGGACCAAGAGGATACGTTGGCTCGCTGCGACGCTTTCCTGGTGTCACTAGGTTGGCTGCCGCGCGCCGCCGACAAAGCCAAGGGCGCTCGCCCGCAAAGTTCTGACGGACAGGGGATCAAAGAGTGACTCCTCTTGGCCCTCGATTATCATCGAGCCGCCCAACTTGTGCATCAGCTGCATGGTTGTGCCACAAGCCGGGAATCTTCGCCCCGCACCGGGGACAGTTTCCTTCACCAGTAAGCCGATACGCCGGCAGGTTGTAGCCCTGTCGTTCGATGAGAGTAGCCCAACAGGCATGGCAACGTGTGTCTTCCCATTCACCCACCTGTCCGGGTGCGTTGCCAGCATGCACGTAACGCAGCCCTGACTCCGCCCCGATTTCCGCTGCGCGCACCAATTGTCGCGCCGCCGTGCGCGGCACGTCGGTCATTTTGTAATCAGGATGAAACGCGGTGACGTGCCACGGAATGTCCGGGCTGATGCCGACCAAGAACTGCGCCAGGTCGCGCAATTCGGCCTCGTGGTCGTTGAAGCCGGATATCAGCAGCGTGACAATCTCCAGCCAGATGCCCAGCTCATGCACCATGCGAATGTCGTTACACACGTTCGCCAAGGTTCCGCCCAACGTGCGATGCTGGCGGTCGTTGAAACTCTTGAGGTCAATTTTATAGGCACGCAGCCACGGCTTGAGAAAGTCGAGCGCTTCGGGGGTGGCATTCCCGTTTGACACGAAGGCACAAAGCAAATCCTCCGCTGACGCCGCCTGAAAACCGCCGCCCATTCAGACGTGATCAATCGCTCGTTGTAACTGGAGGCAACCAACCGCGCGCCCGCCTGCCTCGCTGCCTGCACGAGTTGTTCCGGCTTGGCTTCTCGAATGGGTGCGAGTGCCGCCTCATCACGGACCGCTTGGCTCGCCACCCAGTTTTGGTAGTAGCCGCAGCGGAAATCGCATCCAAGCATCCCGGACGTGAGCACATCCGCACCAGGCGGAACATGTTTGAATGGCTTTTTCTCAACTGGATCGCAAGCAAGGGCTCCCACGGAGCCAAAAGGCACTTTTAATCTTCCGACAGCGTTAAAGCGACGCAGCGCACCCCTATTTGCCTGCGTCGATGAGGCAAATGTGACCGCAACAAACGCAGCGGGTTTTCTCCCCCTCTAGACCGTACAGGCGACCAAATCTGGCGTTTGCAGCCTGAGTGGTTGCCAGTGAGGCCCAAGCTGTAGGGGCGAATTGCATTACAAGGTTGGTTCAATTCACAACATTTCCGGTAAAAGTTCCACTCGTCGGCAGAATCGTCAAAATACCCAAAGAATTCCTGAAAAATTGTTCGGCATTTTCACCAAGCTCCCCTAGATTCCGCGGCTGACCGGGCCCAGCGCGGTTCAACGCTGGACCCGGTTTTTGAACCCAAACCGAAATCGAAATACTGAAATTATGGCAGTGAAAGTTGCAATCAACGGGTTCGGCCGCATCGGACGCTTGGTCTTCCGCGCGCTGGTCGAACAAGGACTGGTCGGCAAGGACATCGAAGTTGTGGCCGTCGGCGACATCGTTCCCGCGGACAACCTCGCTTACCTCGTCAAGTACGACTCCATCCAGGGCCGCTTCAAGGGGGAAGTCGGCTCCAAGAAATCCGCTGCCGACAAGGCCGAGGACGATATCCTTGTCGTGAACGGCAAGGAGATCAAAGTTGTCAGCGCCAAGTCCCCGGCTGAATTGCCTTGGAAAGCGCTCGGCGTGGATCTCGTCATCGAATCCACTGGTCTCTTCACCGACGTGGAGAAGGCTCAGGGCCACATCACTGCCGGAGCCAAGAAGGTCGTCATCTCCGCTCCCGCGAAGGGCGACTGCCTCACGGTGGTCATGGGCGTGAACGACGACAAGTATGACGCCGCCAAGCACCACATCGTTTCCAATGCTTCCTGCACCACGAACTGCCTGGCGCCCGTCTGCCATGTGTTGCTCAAGGAGGGTTTCGGCATCGCCGAAGGTCTGATGACCACCATCCACGCCTACACCGCCACGCAGAAAACCGTGGATGGCCCGAGCAAGAAGGACTGGAAGGGCGGCCGCACCGCCGCGCAGAATATTATTCCTTCGAGCACCGGCGCGGCCAAGGCCGTGGGTCTGGTGCTGCCGGAAGTCAAAGGCAAGCTCACCGGCATGGCGTTCCGCGTTCCGACGCCGACCGTCTCCGTGGTCGACCTCACGGTCAAGACCACCAAGGACACAAGCTACGCCGAAATCTGCGCCGCGATGAAGAAGGCCAGCGAAACCTACATGAAGGGCATCCTCGGTTACACCGGCGACGAAGTTGTCAGCTCGGATTTCATCCACTGCGAACTGTCCTCGATCTTCGACGCCGGTTCCGGCATCGAGCTGAACAAGAATTTCTTCAAGCTCGTGAGCTGGTATGACAACGAATGGGGTTACAGCTGCCGCGTGGGCGATCTCATCAAGCTCATGCTCAAGAAGGGCCTGTAAGCCGAAGCAAAATCTCGAAGCGCAAACGGCGGACTGGTAACAGTCCGCCGTTTTTGCTGTCTACCTGAAACCTTGGGCGGCTTACTTCTTCTCCGTGTTGAATAGCTTCTTCGTCTTCTCCACCTTCGAACGCACCACCATCTGGCAATAGCCTTGGTTGGGGTTGTTACGGAAGTAATCCTGATGGTAGCTCTCGGCAGGATAGAATTTCTTGAGCGGCTCCATCTGCGTGACAATCGTGCGGCTCAACTCCTTTTGCGCTTCCTTCATGGACGTCTCCGCCGCCACCTTTTGCGCGTCATTATGGTAAAGAATGATCGAGCGATACTGCGTGCCGACGTCGTGGCCTTGGCGGTTGAGCGTGGTGGGGTCGTGAATCTGCCAGAAGGTTTCCAGCAGCTTGTCGAAGCTCGTTGCGGTCGGATCGAACTCAATCTGCACCACCTCGGCGTGACCGGTATCCCCGCCACAGATTTCCTTGTAGGTCGGGTTCTCGGTCTTGCCCGCTGCGTAACCACTCGTCACGGACCTAACACCCGGGAGCAGCTCGAAGCAGGCTTCGAGGCACCAGAAACATCCGCCACCCAGCGTGGCCAGTTCAGTCTTGTTCGTGTTCATATTGGAGGCAAAAGCACCGCCACCGCTGCCAGCCAGCAGACCGAGCGACAGGCATAGAATTGAGATCGGTTTCATGTTCTGCACGGGAATTCGTCGCCGAATCGCCACGCAACTTAACAGAGAAAATGGGTGCTACCAAATCCGCGCCCACAGGACTTTAAGATAACGTCCTTCCAGTGCGTTGGACATCACCGGGTGATCGTGCCCTGGGCCAGTTCGGTCAAAAATCTGGAGCCGTCGATTCAAGCGATGAACGGCGCGAATCACGAGGTTTTCAAACGCCTCCATCGAAACCAGCCCCGAGCAGGAGCACGTCACAAAAATGCCGCCCGGCTCGACCAACTGCGCCCCAAGACGGTTGATGTCCTCGTATTTCTGCCAGCCCAACCGTTGCTCCTCCGCATCACCAAAGACCAGCTTGGGCGGGTCGAGGACCACGGCATCCCAACATGCACCGTTCTGGTGCATCTGACGCATCCAGCCAAAGCCGTCAGCGTGGATCCACTTGATGCGATTTTGCTGGTTCAGATTTCCGTTGCGCCGCGCCTGGGCGATTGCGTGTTCGTCGAGATCCACCGCCGTCACTTCCGCAGGCTGGCCGAGCGTCGCTGCCGTCACGGCAAAACCGCCCGTATAACAGCACACATCCAGCACGCGGCGGCCTTGGACGAGCTTGGAGAACAACAGCCGATTCTCGCGCTG
>Ga0075471_10001092_pt1 | contig 17451 bp, 15 predicted proteins | sample DEB19_08_DNA_2_FD_74787 | JGI IMG/M metagenome (GOLD analysis project Ga0075471, IMG submission 74787) | Aqueous microbial communities from the Delaware River and Bay under freshwater to marine salinity gradient to study organic matter... | ecosystem: Environmental > Aquatic > Marine > Coastal ... | reverse complement strand
CACCACCAGCAATTACAATGTTTTTAATAGGCATGCGTTATCTAGTTCATATTTGGTGAATTGCTGCGCGCGCTTCAGCACGTCGTTGTAAAATATCAGCTGGAACAGCGACTCCAGTCTCTATTTGTCTAATAACATACCAGTCTGTTTGATCCAAAAATTGACGATTTTTTCTGTTTTCTACAACTTTTGCGCTTAATACTGGATCAGGTTCAACGCTGCCTAAAAATGCTGAAACTTCTGCTATCTGTGCTGGTGTCATTGTAATGGTTTGACCATTGTACAAATACTCCTGCACAGAACTAATAAACTTCATAGCCTCGTAAGGAAAAGAAAACTGTGGTTTCTCCGCCGACAGCACGTGCCTACCATCAGCTTTAAGAATTGATATATTACCACCATTTGGTGGAATAACCATTTGATCTGTTATTGCCATTTATAAATATCCTTTAATAATAGTAGGCCCAGTAAGAGTTGTCTACATTTACAGTTACCCAATTGTCCGTCCAGTATGGTGGTGGGTCATAGTACTGATCATAACCAGTATATGAAACATCCTGAAAATACCAGTATGTGTAACCATCGCCAATGTCATAGTTACCTACATGTGTCCAGTTATATCCGCCACGATTACTAGTAGCGCCAGGACTGCCGTCTGGCCACATAGGTAAATTTGGGTTGTTAAGATTCCAGCGACCAGAACCACCAGAGTAGTACGAACCCGTTATTACAAAGTCCCAATAACCAGGAGGATCTGTCCAGTAACCATTATTAACTTGTGTTTGAGTGGTAGACGGAACCCATACACGTTCCCACCAACGAGTTCCGCTACGCTCCAGTTTATTTACGTCGCTGCCGTTGTAGACTATGCGCGTAAGGGCTGCAAAATTAATTGTTTGTGTAGGCATAGCGTTATGTGTTAATAGTTAAAACACCACCAGATACAGAAAATGTTGCACCCACTGGGCCCTGTATACCTTGTGGGCCACGAATCTGAGCGACCACTGCTGCAGGTATCGGCTGTGAACCGTTTAACCAAGCCGCGCCTGCATTATTAACCGCAGTTATTTGTGTAGAACCCGCACTGTTAACTGCGCTAAGTTGTGTAGTTGCAGCACTATTAACTGCAGCAACTTGTGTAGAACCGGCACCGTTAACTTCACTTACTTTTGTAGTACCTGCGGTATTAACGGCACTAAGTTGTGTGGCACCAGCGCTGTTAACTTCACTTAATTTTGTAGCACCAGCATTATTTACGGCAGTAACATTAGCATTGCCAATTGATGATTCTGAAGCTTTTGCTAGTAGCAACAGCTCTGTTGCACTGGTTGAACCATTAACACCATTTAATCTTGCTTGAAGTATGCTAGTGTAGTTTGTAAAATCTACTGACATTAATGTTCTCCTTTATAATCCTGCAAGAGCCAATGCTCTTACGTCTTCAAGTTCTGCTTGTGTAACTGGCGTGTATCCTAGTGCATCAATAATTGTGGTACCTGTAACACTTGCCAGTGCTGCGGTAGTAACACTGGTTACACGACCTTTAGCGTCCACAGTTATTACTGGTATGCTGTTTGTGGAACCGTATGTGCCGCTTGCAGCACCACTATTTGCTAGTGTTAAGTTAATGCTAGTAGTACCTGTGCCAATGGCATCGCCAGTTACAGTAATTAGTTGATTGGAGCTAATAAACCCAGCACCGTTTGTTAGCTGATTTGTATTGGTTGGTATTGTTATAGTACCAGTTATGCTGTTATAGGCACCGCTGCCAGCCGTAAAACTTAAACTGTTACGTGCTCTAGTGTTAGTGTAGTACAGATTAGTACTGCCTTCAACCAAACTATCAGTAGTACCAGGACTTGCACTTATTTCTATGTATGTTGCACCACTCCAGCGATACGTTTTATTGGTGTCGATAGCAACATAAATTTTGCCGGTTTCACCAGTGCCAGGAAATACGCCAAGTGTTGCAAATTCTAGTACATCATCTACATAGCTTGGTAGCTGTATGCTTGGTACTTTGCCGGTAGCATCCAATGTAGCATAGCCGTTTGCTACACCACGGTTATTTGTTGACTCTGGCGTATAACCTAGCGCTGTAGTTACGTTTGTACTGGTTAACTCGCCGCGAATAGTGTCACTACTTTTGTTGTCCACCAGACCTAGACCAACATCACTTTTAGTTACAGAAACCGTGACAGTACTAACGCTAGTAATTCTGCCTTTTGCGTCTACCACAAACTGTGGTATAGTGGTAGCGCTACCGTATGTTCCTGCGGTTACACCACTGTTAGCCAGTGTTAGTGCAACACTGGTGGCACCGCTACCCGATACGTCGCCACTAAATGTAATAGTTTGATTACCAGTTATGTACTGGTTATTGTCCAGTGTCCAACCTAGTGCACCAGATTTTTTTAATATTCCGCTGCTGCCTTGCAGGTCTATTAGGTTGTCTAGCACACTGTGCCAGCGCTGAACATTGCTGCCGATAGCTAAACCTAGATTACTACGTGCGGCCAATGCTGTGGCGGCATTTGTTCCGCCACTTTCCACACTTACTATACCGGAGATCTTGGTTGCTTGAATGCTGCCGTCAGCAATAGCTCCACCTGGAGCCAATATTTTACTTAACTGTCTTGCTTTTGTTGACATTAACGAGATCCTCCGAAACTAAAGCGTGGCTATTAGGGTTGCTGGTTAGCAAGTACTGCAGTTTTACGTTCTGCAGTAATGGTATTGGTGGTTACTAAGTGGTTTAGGTAGTCGCTAACCATGTTGGAGTTTAAGTCAACTGTAAGCACAGTAGGGTCGTCTAGTGTGGACAAAAACTCTTGTACTAAAAAGTCTTGTTGTGCCAGTGTTTTAATTGCACTGCGCTCAGCAAGTGTAAACAGCTGTTTAAAATTACCGGTAGGTATTGGTAGTGGCGGTTTAGGTGCTTGCGCTATAGCTGCCACTTGTTGTGCTGTGCGTGATTGAGTTATGCTGTCGGCCGTAAACTCACCAGTACTAGGATTGTACAATTTAAAAATATAGTTTTCAAAATCAAATTCAGCAAACGGTACTTCTACCTCACCTTGCTCCGGGTTAGGATTTTGTAAAATGCCAGCTCTGTGACTAACTACGTGATTGGTGCTATCCAATTTAATAAAAGCTTTTGCTGTCATTTTAATATTCCTCAATTACCATAAAATTCCACTTATTATAAGTATAATAACCAGTAAATGTAACTTCTATTTTTACCTCTTGACCAGCACTAAGAATTATTGGATGCTCTATAGCCCTCCAATAAGGTCCCTGCGCATACAGATTAACTTGATAAGCTGGCATTTGGTCATAGTTCCATTGATAAAGGCTAGCGGTTAAATCAATATATGCATAGTAACTATAACTATTTGTGTATACCATAGAGGAACCAATCGACAGCTTGACCATAGTATTACCATAAACATTAGAGGTAAAACTGCTGTCTCTGCCAATTTTAAATTCTTCAGGAAAAATTCTTGCAATACGGCCGCTAGGGACTGTGTACAACACGGTGCTATAGTTTATACCATAACCCTGGTCATTGTAATAATTATTATTACCGTATATGTGTTTTACTTGTTTTGCCATTTTGTCTCCAAATAGCACAGCCACACTGGGCTGTGCTGTAATTTAAAACGATTGAAAAGCGTCAAATGCATCAAAAGCCATAAAAGCACTAAATGCCGAACCACCCTCTTCTAAGCCTTTACCAAAAAAATCACTAATAGATATGGTTCCAGACGCTATTCCTGCTAAACCTCTGACACTAGCATCATTTAGACTAATGGTTGATGATGTATTCAACCCCAACTCCAGGGCGATGGATCTGCCTAAGGTTGTGCCGGCCAGACTCATTGTACCGCTTAATTCTAGTGCCATAGTTTAAATCCTTTAAATTATGGTGCTGGTGGCGTGGTTGGAGCAGGTGCCCAAGGCATTTGTGCTTCCGTAACTGGACGGATCTTTTCGTCAATCTGTTTTTGAATCTGCTGATCAATGTGCTGTTTATATCCAGGGTTACCGTCCACTACAGCTTGCACCCAGCCAATTACCATTGCTTCGGTAAGTTGTGCAAACGGCACAAAGGTACTGCCAGCCGGCATGTTAGTGGTGGTAAAGGGTGTTGCACCGCTAAAGGTTCCACTATTGCCCTCAGCATCAGTACCGGTGAGTTTCCAGTAGGTTTGAACTACTGCGCTGGGGTTAGTGGTGCTGTCTACCACTTCATCCTTGGTTTTGACGCCGGTAATTTCGTATTTGTAAGTAAGTGCCATGATTTCCTCCTGAAATATTTGGCGGTTTAGTGGTGGGCGGCGATTGCCGCCCACTGATTAAATTAACTGCTCTAGCAGTTTTTCCAGTTTTTCAATTCGTGATGTTTGTTGCTGAATAGTTTGTTGCTGCTCTTTGACGGCCTCAATTAACAGTGCAACTGTGTTGCCGTAGTCTACCGCCAACAAGTCGCTGGTAGTACCAGTAGCTGGATCCACAGTCTCTACACTAATAACCACTTCTGGTATTACTTGTTGCGCTTCTTGTGCTACTAAACCAATTTTGCGCTGTGTTTCACCAATTTTGTTGTAGTAAACACCACGCAGGTTTAGTACCTTGCTTAGCGCACCATCAATAGTGTAGATATTTTCTTTAAGGCGAATATCAGAGTACGCAGTAACGTTGCCATTAGCAGTTAAATTACCGCTGCTATCACAAGTTAGTACATTAGTGCCGCCGCTATTGCGGAATAGCACATTACTAGTAAACTGTATATACCAGTTATTACTGTGATACTGCATCTTTCCAGCAAACTCGCCAGTCCAGCTAGATGAGTCTGCTCTCCAATCACCTACAGTACGCAGCGAAGTGGTTGAGGTGGGATCTAAATAGTAACCAGTGTCATTATAGTCATAAAAGATAGGCGCTCTTAAAGAACTTACATGGTGTATATCAACTGTAGATATTTGAGCGTACCTTGACCAAGCATCATTATTCCAAGTACCGCCATAATAAAACTGTATATTACTGCCATCGTGATGTAGTAACCACTTATTATCTGCACTTGAATTTCTAAAAGTCATTGAAGGATAGCTGCCAGTTATTGTAAACTGCTCTGGTCCAACTGGTCCCCCACTCCAACTTTTATTAATCCTTAAGCCGCCAATTAAAGAGTTACCATTAGGGTCTAAGTAGTAATTTGTATCATTGCTGTCATAAAAAATTGGTGAGCGAATATCTGCTGCACCGTATACACGATATAAATAGTTATCACTTGGAGCATTTAGGTAATAACTGGTATTATTATTCATATACAGATTACCACTGATGGATTTCTGTAAATCCCAACCTCCCCACAAACCATTTAAGAAACCATAATTACCGCTGCTAGCATATAACTGAAATCTCCAATTATCACTAGCGTCATGCCCAGTAATACCCACATCAGAACTTGTCGTACCCCTAACTTTCAGGTTTCTATCGCCGGCAGTAGAAGCAGACTGGATATAGACTCCTGATGCAAATTGCACTGTATTAAGAACTGACGTACTAGCCGGATCTGTATAGTAAGAAGTGTTGTTAAAGTCATAAAATAATGAAGCTCTAACTGAACTATCTGTATAAAATCCGCCTCTGATTGAACTGCCGTATGCATAATAAACGTTAGTACCGGCATAGTAGTTCAAATACATCTCATAGCCAGCAGCGGCATCCATGTGCAAATTGCCATTTGTGACAGCGATACTTCCATAAGAAGATCCTGCATGCCCGTTAGTGCCAACACCTAAATAAGCACCCCAGGTTGGATTTGGCCCAAACAGTGCACCGCCACGCATACGTAGAGCACTGTTGCTGGTGCTGTTAGGGTCTATGTAATAACCTGTGTCATTATTATCATAAAATACAGTACCACGCATATCATCAGCAGATTGTATTCTTACGTTTGAGTACCATCCACCGTTTGTATTATTTAAGAACCAATTGTTTTCGCCTAAATAATAAGCATTACTTGCTCTAAAGTTTGTAGATCTAATTGTGTCGGCATTTGTGGCGCTAATATCAGTACGCATATAGCTTGCCATACTAATATTAACCTTTTTGGTAACAGTACCACCACTTGGCTCTGCTACGTCTGTAATGCTTGTTATTCTGTTTACGTTACCACCGGTGCCATTCGCAGTAGTTACACGAACTTCAAAAGAATTCCAATAACCTACTCGTGGCCACCAAAATGCCAATAGGCCATTATTGCTAAATACCTTTAGTGTACTGAAGCCAACATGTCCTAAGTGTATGCCACTTACATTAATAATAGTGTCGTTGTATAGGTAACCCTCAGCCAAGAACATAAAGGGTACACCAGCACCATAACTCTTACCAGTAGCTTCCAATCTAAAGCTGTCGCCGGCCCAACCACTAGAAGAAATATCTGTTTGTACCAGTGTTCCATTTACGAAATCACTGTTACTTTGAGTGGTTGTATAAACAGGATCTCCGTCCACCGTTAGCTGATTTAGTACACTGGTACTAGCGGCATCAATATAATATCCTGTATTGTCTCTATCGTAGAAGATTGGTGCTCTGTGCGACGCATTGGAGTACACATTTTCGCCAGTATCCGTCCACAGTACTGCATTACCACCATATCCAGTTCTATTTACTTCAAACGTATTTGTCTGGAGGTATGTAGCGCCGCCAGACGAGATCATTCTGGCGCTCCAACTACCGGCAGAGCCGGCAGTACCGCCTAAATATAGGTAGTTAGAAAAGTGCCCATCACCACTAACACTTAAACGAACGTCTGGCGTCACACCACCTAGACCTAAATTAACCAATCTTGAAGAGCTATTAGGGTCTATATAGTAACTAGTGTTATCGCTGTCGTAGAAGATTGGTGCACGGAAATCACTATCAGCCTGGCCTATACCACCACTGCTAAATCTAAATCTATCGCCTATACCATTAAAGTGGAATATAACAGCATCGCCGTTCCAATTATCATGTACCAACCAAGGATAGTTACTTGTACCACTTCCACTATTTCTAAATCCCATTAAGTATCTGGTACCATGATAAACACTTAATGGATAACTATTGCTGCTTCCTATTAAACTACCCGCACTACCTAAGGCTATAGTGTTAATACGACTATAGCTATTAGGGTCTACATAGTAATTGGTGTCATTGCTGTCATAGAATATGGGTGCACGCATTGAGCCAGCAGCTTGCAAGTACTGATTTGCAAAATAGAAATAACCTGACGTAGTATAGTACGCCATGTAACTGCTGCCGTTTAAGTACTCGGCATATGCATAGGTACCATCACCTATTGCAATATGATTTCCACCGTAACCAGTAGATCCAACCGAGCCAATTTGAAGCCAGTTAGCTGGGCCAGTAGCCGCCGCACCTATACCAACATAACCACTACCCCCGCTGATGCCTAAACGCGCAGTGGTTGGTGTTCCATTGGCGGCTGTGCTGGACAGGATCTGGAAAAGGCCGTAGCTGTTGAATACACCAGCCAGTCGCCAGTTGCGGTTATTGCCGTCTGTGCTAGTGCTGGTAAAGTCCAGCATCGGGTATACGCTAGCTTGAAGGTTGAGTGTTGGGTTAGTAGAATCACCACCGGTGACCAGCAACCTATTTAAAGTACTTAAACTTGCAGCATCAATATAGTAACCAGTATTATCGCTGTCGTAGTAAATTGGCGAGCGCGTGCTTTGATTGATGGTGGTGTAACCACCGCCAACACCAAGATTTATATTACCAGTTGATGTGTAATTTAAATGCAGATCAGACGTGCCGTCCTTTGTCTGAAGTGTATTAAAATAGCCGCCGTAACCAACACTTAAATTACCAAACTGAGCACCAACACTTGTACTAGAAACAGTGATGTTTCCTGTTAAGGTGCCGCCACTGAGTGGTAGTGCATAGCTGTTGTAGTTCGCTGTGGTGAGTACTGTATTACCACCTTGCTGCAAGCCAACAGGAAAATTGGCAACACCGGCGGTGGTAATTGCTACCGCAGTGGTGGCCCCCATGTTGATGTTTAGGGGTAGTTGTGCGCCGGTTCCGCTATAGCCAGTGCCTATGTTGGCGGCTGTACTGGAGACGTTTACGTTGATAATTGACGCATTGTTGACGTCTGAACTGTTGTAGGCTCGAAAACCAGAAAGAGTTCCGGTTCCGTTTGGGAGCGTAACAACTCGGGTCGCGCTGTTTGCCGTTGATGTTTGAAACATCACACCAGTAGTAAGGCTGCTAAAATCGCCTGTAATCCGCAGGCTGGTGCCACTGAAGTTCAGATTGCCGGTTAGGGTGCCGCCACTGAGTGGTAAGTATCCGCTTAGATCAGGCGCTGGACTAATTTCTACATAAACGCTGCCACTCCAACGATAAACTTTGTTGGTGTCTATAGCAACATAGATTTTACCGGACTCGCCACTAGCAGGAAAGCCTGCTAAGTTTGCATACTCTAGTACATCATCAACGTAACTTGGCAGACGGGCAGCATCAATTGTGCCACTAGTAATTTTGCTAGCGTCTAGATTGGGAATATCGCTAGCCGATAGTGTGGTGGCGCTAGTAGTGCGACCTTTGGCGTCTACTGTAACCTTGGTATAAGTACCGGCAGTGACACCACTGTTAGCCAGTGTTAGTGCAGTACTTGAACCAGTGCTGCCTGTACCAGTTACATCTCCGGTAAATGTTAAGCTACCACTTGGAATGCTGACTGCTACATTAGTAACATTAGTAACCCTACCTTTGGCATCCACAGTAATTTGTGGAATATTAGTTGTACTGCCATATAAACCTGCAGTAACACCGCTATTAGCAAGTGTCAAGCTAATGTTAGTAGTACCATTACCGCTAACATCACCACTGAATACAATATTTTGATTACTAGTTAAGTATGTGTTGGTATCAAGCTGCCAGGTATCTGCTGCAATTTTACGCAAGAATCCTGTATTGCCACTAACTGCGGAAATGGCTGTTAGGTCGGCATCTAGTGGTTGTGCGTCCACAATGCCAAAACCGCTAATAGTAGTTGGTTTGTTGGTAACATACTGCCAATCAGCACTAGCAAAAATTGTGCCGGCAACTATATCAACTATATCACCAGCGTCTGCACCAGTTGTAAGAACTATGTTTGACCCATTAGTTGCTGTAAAATCTATACCAACTAGTAGTTTTATACCGTTTAAATAAACGTCAACTTGTCCAGGAGTATAAGTTATATTAAAGGTAGTTTGATTAGCCGTTGCTGTAAACTGTTGTCTGGTGGAGTTACTTAGTGCGGCACCACCAAAAGATTGAACAGCATTATTGCTGTCTTTGTAAAACAGCTTTCCGTCCGCGTAATTAAGCGCTAGTTCACCAAATTCTAAATCGCTAATAGCTGGTATTTTACCAGCTACTGACGATTTTTTATGTATGATTTTTGCCATAACTTATACCCTAATAAGGATTTAATAACCACTATAGAGCAGTTATTTTATATTTAATAAATTCCGCCATCAATTGTGGCAACTTCAACTAGTCCACCTGTGACTGTGAAGTTTGTAGCATCAAAGCGTGCTAAACCTGTGACTGTGGTGCTTGCTGTTGGGATTGCGGTTGTAGTAACAGCAGTCACTAAACCTTTTGCATTTACTGTAACAGTAGGTACTGTGGTTGCATTACCAAAAGCACCAACGTTGCTGTTTACTGTTGCCAGTGTAAGTACAGCACTAACATTAGCTGTACCGTCTACACTTGATAGTGTAGCAGTTGCGTCGCCAGTTAAACTTAAGTCACGAGAAGTTTGCCACTTAGTAGTTGTGTCCGCATTACCCTTTAGCGCGCCAAATACTTGTGCAACTACAAGGTCTTTGTTAAGATTCCAGCGATCATTACCGCTGGTATAGGTAAATGTAGCACCAGCACCTTGAACTGTTAAGCCAGCACCTTCTGCTTGCGCAGCAGTGGTAGCATCCTTAGCCAATGTGATATTAATATCACTGATCGATACTGCTGTGCTGTTAACCGTTGTGGTCGTGCCCAATACTGTTAAGTTACCAGTAATGGAGGCATTACCATCAATCGAGATGTTAGCAGCTGTAATATCGTTGCTGTTTAGTGTGCCGTTTACAGTTACGTCATTGAATGTAACGTTGCTGGTTGGTCCAACTGCCTGTGGCAAGTTGATTGTAATTGTATTGTTAGTAACGGCAGTGGTAACGCCCACACCGCCAATAACACTGAGTGTATCGCTTAATAAGTCAACAGTATCTGTACCAGTTGTACCTGCTATAGACAGCGTTGTTGCTACGTTTACTGTTCCTGCTACAGTGATGCGGCCTTTGCTGTCAACTGTAAAAGTAGGAATTTGTGTAGTGCTACCGTATGTACCGGCCACTACACCAGTGTTTGCTAATGTAATAGCTGTGCTAATATTTGCACTACCGTCTACACCAGTAAAAGTTGCAGTGGCATCACCAGTTAGCTGCAAGTTTCTGGGATTTAACCATTTTGTTGCAGTATCTGCATTTCCTAGTAGCGCTGCTGTGATGTTACGTGCTGTAAAATCACCATTACTATCGCGTTTGACTAATGTGCTAACATTGTTTAAGTGTGTAGCCGCATCAACCATATCGGTATAACGCTTACCACCAACTATAATGTGATTAACTGCATTACCAGCAGTTTCAGTACCCATACCAATGTACAGTCTGTCACCACCATTGCTGCCGTTATCTGCTAATGCGCTATAAGCTAGTTCACCTTGAGCTAATACTGCTGGGTTGCCACTTACATCGCTGCGTTTAATTCTTAAGATAGAAGCCATCTATTTCTCCTTTAAAACTGACCTGCTTCAAATATCTGTTTGTCGAGCAAGTTAGTTGCTACCCATTTATTTGTTGCTGTACTATATACCAACATACCACCATCCTGTAGTCCACTAACATCCACATCGGCACTGTTGGTAATGGTACCTACTATGTTTGGCGGCATCATGCCACTAGTAATTACTTGGGTGGTTTGTATATTAGCGACAACTGTTTTTCCTAGATCTGTTACCACTACTTGGGTCATCTGGTCACCTCCCTTATTAGGGTAATATTGCCAGTAGCAAAAGTTATAACATTATTACCATTGTATAGTTCTAGTGAATACACCCCAGTAGTAAAGTCAAAGTTTTGCGTTACGCTTCCAAGTAGCGTAACTTGTATAGTTTTGTTGGCATCGTTTACCACAATTTGTGCATTTTGTGTTGTAGCTTCGTGCAATACTGTGGTACTGTCCACACTTTCACGAATCTGCATACGTGCACTGTAATTAGCTAATGATACTGGCTGATTGTATTCTACTACGCCGCCGCTAGTATAGGCGGTATACGCCAAACTATTTGTTTGATTAATCTCAATTGTAGTATTGGTTACACTAGTGGCTAGATAGTATGCTTCTGCCGCGCTATTAATTTCTTTCATACCGCCGGCGCCTACTACTCTAAATCTCCAGCCTTGTGGAATTCCATGATTAATTTGTGTAGTTATTTGGCAAGGTGCACTTTTTTGAATACCTTGTATGGGAACATAAACTTTTGTTTCTGATTCCCAGCGATAGGTTTCTTGAAAGGTACTGCCTTGATAAATTTTATAATTAATTTTAGCTGGTTGCATTCTGTGTTACCTTTATCTTTCTTACAGCAGCAATCTTTTTAAAGGCATTCAGCTCGCTTGTTAGTGCTACAACCTCTGTTTGAAGTTTGTCATTTTCCACACATAACTTACGAAGTGCAGTATTTAACTGAATTATTTCCTGCTGTAATTTGCCAAGTTCAGTGCTCAACATAGTATTCTGAGCACTCATGCGCTCCAACTCTTTATGCATAAGCTGCATAACGCTATCACCGGCATCTGATAGTCGCCAATCTTTTACTAACTTTTTAATAGCAAAACCTAGTGTTATTACTGCTAATGCAATCATTAGTACTGCTTCGAATCCGGTCATACTGCTCGCTACCTCCATAATTCATATTCTCCTTATTAGCAGTAATAGAAATACTTTTTAAAGTTCCAATAGGTACTTTATATACTTTTAGTGGCTTCCGTAATTGTTAAGAATTTTTACTGACTACCACAACATTTTGATATATTATACCACAAGGGCAGAGTCTTGTCAATGCAAAAAAATACCCTGCCTAATGATTTTTGGCAGGGTATTTAGTGTGTATGTATTTTTATAGTTGTTGCAATCTAGTGATTACAATCAGCACTAAAAGTTTAAGCCTTTAGTGCGTCTTGTATTTCAAACACTGGTTGATGTACTGTTTGTCCTGGTGTAATTGAATCTTGTGCACCGACCAGATAAGAAGTTGCAAGTTGTTTTAATATTGGATAGAAAGCTTCGCGAGGGTCCCACTTGAATTCATCAAACTTAATAGCAACTGTTTCGTGCCAAAGCGCTTCTGCTCCAGCTTCTGCAGCTTCCTTGGACACATAAATTGAAACTAATATAGTAATTATTTCAGTTTCTGAATCTAATTCAATTCTTCTTATTTTGTGATAGTTTGCCTGAACACCATATGTGGTGTTAATTGTTTTAATTAGAGCCATATTATAAATCCTATATTAGTTTTGAATGCCGCCACTGCCAAGAGCAATTGCTCTCAATGTAACAGTACTGCTAGATACAATATTTGTACCAGACGAATCGGTTGAGATTTGTACAGTATAGTTTGCAGTATAAACTCTATCAATAGTACTGAAGCTATAAGCATTTACATATACAGATCTAACTGTACTTAACTGTTGCCAGGCTGTTGTGGGTTCTGATCCGCCATAAGTACCACTAGCGCTATTTCTAGTAAATCTAATCCAATAGTTATTACCTATGCTACCAGTAGTAGGACTGTACCAATTGCCATCAGCTATTACTGCTGTATCATCATGTATTCGCCAAATACCGTCTGCGTGAACATACATGGCTATATTAGCATTACTAGTATACTCTGAGCTATAAATACCTCCATTAAAACCCAGAGGATTAACAATGCCACTAGGCGCTGGCGCGGCGGCTACTGTTACTGTATGAGATCTGTCATTACCACTGCCGTCAAAACTAAAGTACCAAGTATATGTGCCTGCTGACAAGGAAAGGTTACTCCAAGTATAGCTGCCGCTACTGTTTAAAGTTACTTGTTGTTCTGCACCACCTAATCCAAGCCTGTATCTGGCTATAGTATTTGGTACGCCCCCACTAACTGTTATATTAAAAGGTACATTTGCAGTTGGAGTACTAGTACTATTAGTAAAAGTTTCATTATACACTACTGCACTATTTATAGTTACACTGTAAAATTGACTACCACTAAAAGCATCGCCAGACATAGCAGTTACAGTAAAGTTATATGTGCCTGCAGTATTTGGTGTGCCACTAAGCACGCCGCCTACTCCGAGACTCAAACCACTAGGTATACTTCCAGAACTTACTGAGAACGAGTGTGGACCTTGTCCACCGCTGGCGCTTATAGTTTGACTGTAGTAGGTACCCACAGTACCGCTAGGCAAACTACTAGGACTGAGTGTAACTGTTGGTGCTGCTGAGATAGTTACGCTGTAAGCCTGGCTGCCAGTATAACCACTAGCATCTGTAGCCTGGATAGTAAAATAAAATGTTCCTGTACCGCTAGTTGTGCCTGTAATATTGCCACTGCTACCCAGGCTTAATCCGGTTGGTAGTGTTCCTGAAATTACTGCAAATGTATACGGACTTGTACCACCACTGGCACTTATAGTCTGATTATAGCTTCTACTAATATACTCATTTGGCAGGCTTGTTGGGCTTACTGAGATTGTGGGTCCGCTAGGCCCGTAGAAGTACACAGTTGCACTAGCTGTATCACCAGTGCTGCTGGTGGCAGTTAGTGTAATAGTAGTAGTGCCATAATTATTAATAGCGCCCAGTATTGGTGCTCCGTTCCCACTTAGCGAACTAGTAGTGTATGGATTGGTTCCACTCACTGTACCTGTAGCAGCTATACTAATACTACTAGCATTTGTAACACTCCATCGAAATTTAGGCGTAGTTCCATATCCACCACTTACACTACTGCCGTAGCTTTCTGGGCTAAATAAGGATATATCAAAATAACTAATAGTGGGTATAACGTTTGCTGGGTCTACCTGAATAGTATAACTTCTAGAACCTGTATAACTATCAGCATCAGTTGCTATTATTGTAAAGTTATACGTGCCCTGAGAGCTGGGCGTGCCGCTTAGTGTTCCACTACTACTTAATGATAGTCCTGGTGGAATAGTTCCGGTATAGCTAAAGCTATAACTAGCACGTCCGCCACTGGCTGTAATAGTTTGGTTATAACTATTATTTACCTTTGTTGCTGGTAGAGTTGCTGGTGAAAGTGTAATAGTTGGAGCAGTTACTGTGTATGTTACAGAAGCTGTAGAGCTACCACCACTGGTGTGTGTAGCTGTAAGTGTAAAAGTTCTGGTTTTATAAAGTGTAGGCCCTTGAATTTCGCTAGCAGTTAGACTAGTACTCGACACGTCTGTTATACTAACACTTGTGGCATCTGTTGTTTGCCACTCAAAGTAGGGCGTACTACCATGTGCACCTGTTGCACTAGTACTATAACTACCACCAGGAGATTTAACTCTAAAATAATTAATAGTGGGGCCAACTGCTGTAGTTGTTACTGTTGCATACTTAACATTATTGGTTTCTGAAAATTTTACCCATAAGTACTTTAACCCAGCGGGTGCTCCAAAATCATACCCTTTGGAACTAAGGTTTATAAAATTTCCATTGTCGTCTAGTGCTAATGGCCCACCATTAAATACGCTGGGTTGGGAGCTAGTGTTTGTAATCTGATAAGTGAAACTAGTGTTTGGTGTGCCTTTTACACTGATTGTACCGGTACTATTCCAACCCAGAGTACTAGGAGTGATGCTTATCAATTCACCGTAGCCTTGATGTACTCGGCTAATGTCATAAACTGCTTCCACCGTTGTGCTGCCAGACTGAGATACTTCGCAGATTAGTCTTGCAGTTATAGGTCCGGCCGTATCTCCACTAGTTGTAGATACGGTAGCACTTTGACCACTATTAGAACCCGATATGGTAAAAGTTCCTGGGTGGCTCTGATTAATTAAGTACCAGTAATAGCTTAAACTATTTCCATTTCCACCTGTTGTTGTAACGCTATATACTTGATTTATAGTACAAGCGCTAGTTGTATTACTATCATACACGCAGCTAGTTGTTTCAGTTCCAGAAGGTTGTATGTAGGCATTAAGCGTAGTACCACCTGTAGTACCACTACCGGCACCAAGACTGGCTGCATTGATGCCAAATATAGTATTATATTGACTACCGTATATATAAGAATAATTAGTAACTGCAAAATCTTCGTTATAAGATTCTGCCAAAATTCTTTTAGTATATATACTGGTTCCCTGTCTACGCACTGCACCTATATAAGTTTTAATATTACTCATTAGCTTATTACTAATTCTTGTACCAACTTCTTGATAATAGTTTGGTATAAGAATTGCAGGCTGACTTCCGGTGTATATATCAGGGCTATCATTTACAATCTCAGTATCAGTACTACTAAATTGTATTGAGCTGAATCCTTTTATATATAAGTGGTCATTTCCTGAGTCAAAAAGTAGTGAGCCACTAGAGTTAAAGAGCCTCATTCCATGCGTAGAAGCGCTACTAGGAACATAACTAAGCGAAAATACTAATGCTTCGCCAACAGTATAAGTAGTACCGGGTGCGGTACTGTACACAGTCCCATATACTATAGCATTGCCTGTAACAGCTGCTGGTATATAAGAATCGCCGGTAAAATATATATTAGAGCCATTTTCAGGAATAGTCCATAAAACTAGTCTATCAGTACCTGCACCCAAACTAGTAGTTGCAGAATATGTATCAGCGTAGCCGCCACCTTCTGTAATATATTGAGAATAGTCGGGAGTGCTAGGCATTGTTAATTTGCCTAAAAATACTGGTACTGGTAATACTGCTGAAACTGTTCTTTCACCACTATCATTTGTAGTAAGTATTCCACTACTGGGTTCTACAGTAGAAGTAGTAAATACAATTACTTGTGTTTGTGCTGGGCGTCTAACACTATATGCTGTAATATTTAGTTGTGCTTTTCCTGTGCCTGGCTCCGTGCTTGTTGTAACTGCATGAGATCCTGCATTTAAAAAGTAATACTTTAAATTAGAACCACCCAATACGTTATCATATGTTATAGTTCTGGATACTCCAGCTGCTGCTGTTTCAACAGATACAAATACTCGACCCCCAAGAGCTTGAGGGTCGAGACTTGTTCTGGTTACTCCATTAACAGTTCTAGAAACTTGGATTCCATATGCCATATTATTTTACCATGAGCTTAAATTACCGATTCTAACGCGTACTACCCCACCTTGTGTAACCTTAATACCATTTGGTGTTACTGTTACGCCATCACTACTACTACCAGAAGTTATTTCGCCAGCAGTAATAGTGCCTATATCTGCTGATATTGCACTCAACTGTGCTACTTTTAAGTAACTCTGATAAGGTGTTGACCAGGTAGTAGTTGTAGATCCGGCAGGAGTAGTGCCATCACTTTGCCATTGTACTTGATTACTAGAAAGTGTTAGTGGAGATGCAGACCAACCGCTAGGAGTTCCGCCACTAGTAGTACTACTAGGAGTTGCTGGAGAGGTTCCGAATGCTTCTACTTTATATACTCTATGATTAGACTGCCCAGTTTGACCTTGATCGCCTTTTATTTTAACCCAAGTATAGCTGCTAACACTATTACTGTCTGCTGCTGTAAAGTCTACATAGGTACCTATCCAAGTACCTGCATCTTCTCCATTGTTACCAGTAAAGGAAGCTCCACCGTCATTACTATACTTAACATGGAAATAGCTAGTTTGGCCGTTAACTACTGTATACTCTACACCAAGCTCAGGTACAAACTTAACTCCAGCAGTATAAGTATATGTTGTAGCAGGAGGAGTCTTAGTACCTGTTCTAATATATTTGGCTCCGCTAGGGTTGGAAGTCCAGTTGACATTGTTAGTACTATACTCAACAATTACACTACTACCATCTAATCCGGGCTCTCCTTTTATTTTAACCCAAGTATAGCTATTAACATTAGTACTATCTGCTTGTGTAAAGTCAACATAGGTACCTATCCAGTCACCTATGTTTTCCCCACTGTTGCCAGTAAAGGAAGCTCCACCATCATTACTATACTTAATATGTAGATAGCTGGTTTGACCATTAACTACTGTATACTCTACACCAAGCTCAGGTACAAATTTAACTCCAGCAGTATAAGTAAAGGAACTAGCTCCTGCAACTTTAGTACCTGTTCTAATGTACTTTGCACCGGATGGATTGTAAGTCCAG
>Ga0075471_10001090_pt1 | contig 17461 bp, 5 predicted proteins | sample DEB19_08_DNA_2_FD_74787 | JGI IMG/M metagenome (GOLD analysis project Ga0075471, IMG submission 74787) | Aqueous microbial communities from the Delaware River and Bay under freshwater to marine salinity gradient to study organic matter... | ecosystem: Environmental > Aquatic > Marine > Coastal ... | reverse complement strand
CACAACCTCGATGTCGTGAAGCGGGCCGACTGGGTGATCGACCTCGGGCCGGAAGGCGGCGTGGGGGGCGGGCGGATCGTGGCTGAGGGCACGCCCGAGAAGGTGGCGAAGGTGAAGGCGTCGCACACCGGCAGAGCCCTCATCCCGATCCTCGCCGCAGCCACGAGGCGGGTCGCAAAGCCGGCGATGCGGCGGAAGAAGCCGGTCGACCCGGCCGCACTCATGGCCCAGGTGGAAAAAACGTCGCGCGATCCCGGCCCGCCGGCGATCATGGTTCGCGGTGCATCCCAACACAATCTGAAACAGGTCGATGCAGACATTCCACGCGGCGCGATGACCGTGTGCTGCGGGCCGAGCGGCAGTGGCAAGACGTCGCTCGCCTTCGACACACTCTATGCCGAGGGGCAACGGCGCTACGTCGAGAGTTTGTCACCCTACGCCCGACAGTTCGTGGGGCAGGTGCCGAAGCCGGTCTTCGAAAAAATCGAGGGGCTCGCGCCGGCCGTGGCAATCGAGCAGCGATCGAGCGGGAGCACGCCCCGGTCGACGGTCGGCACGCTCACGGAGATGTACGACTACTTTCGCGTGCTCGCCGCCCGGCTCGGCGTGATGCACTGCCCTGATTGCGGCATCGAGGTGGGAGCCCAGAGCGTCGATGAAACCGTCGATCGATTGCTCGCCTGTCCGCCGGGCACGCGGATGCTGCTCCTGGCGCCCGTGGAACTCCGCGTCGGCCAGACGCCGGAGAGTTTCTTCGCCGGCCTGCGGGCGGCCGGCTACGTGCGGGTGCGGATCGACGGGCAGACGGTGCACCTCGACGAGAAGCCGACGCTCGACCGCAAGCGGAAAAACCGCATCGAGATCGTGATCGACCGGGTCACGGCGAATCCCGCCGAACGCAGCCGGCTCGCAAACAGCGTGGAGGCGGCGTTCGACGCGGGCGCGGGCACGATGCTCGTGGCCCGTGCCGCCGACGGGCCCGACGGCAAGCCGGCGCCGGAGCCCGACTGGCCCGTGGAGGTGCACAGCCGCCGGCTCGCCTGCCGCGGCTGCGGCCGTGGGTTCAAGCCGCTCGAGCCGCGGCAGTTTTCGTTCAACAGCCCGCTCGGGTGGTGCCCGGCCTGCGACGGGCTCGGCACACGCACGGGCGTCGATCACGCGTCGCTCGTTTGCGATGCGACGAAGTCGCTGGCGGAAGGTGCGCTCGATCTGTGGCCGAGCCTCGATCGAAAAGACTCGGGCACCGTGAGCCGGGCGATGCTCCAGGCCCTCTGCGCCGCCACGGGGCTGCCGGCCGATGTGCCGCTCGCCGATCTCTCGGGTCTCCAGCAGCGTGTGCTCTTCGAGGGCACGGGCGAGAAGTGGATCGAGGTGCCGCGGCCAAGAGGTGTGCCGGGGAGCGGCCCGTGGTTCGCGTTCCAGTTCAAAGGTCTGGAAAACGCCTGCGAGGAGGCGGCCCGGCTCGTGGTCGGCCTCCGCGGCAAGGTCGACGCCGTGATGGGCGAGGTGCCGTGCAGCGACTGCGGCGGCAGCCGGCTCGCCGAGGAGGCCAGCGCCGTCACGCTCTGGGGCCGCTCGCTCGACGTCTGGTGCCGGATGCCGCTCGGCCGGCTCCAGCAGGAGCTCGCCGCCATCGAAATCTCCGATGCCGACAGGAAGATCGCGGGCGATCTGCTCCGCGAACTCGTGTCACGCGTGAACTTCCTCGTCGACGTGGGTCTCGACTACCTCGACATGGCCCGGCCGGCCGGGAGCCTGTCCGGGGGCGAGCTCCAGCGCATTCGCCTCGCCGCGCAGGTGGGCAGCGGGCTCACGGGCGTGCTCTACGTGCTCGACGAGCCGACGATCGGCCTCCATCCGCGCGACACGCATCGCCTGATCCGCGCGATGGGCAAGCTCCGTGACCTGGGCAACACGCTCGTCGTCGTGGAGCACGACCGCGACGTCGTGAACGCGGCCGATCACGCCCTCGACTTCGGGCCCGGGAGCGGCCGCGAGGGGGGCACGATCGTGGCCCACGCCGCGCCCGCGAAGCTCGCGACGACGAAGCAGAGCGTCACGGGCCCCTACTTGACGAAGCGGCGGGCCTGCGACGCCGTCCTCGAGAAGAAGCGCAAGACGGGCCGCCGCACGCCGCAGCACTGGCTCGAGATCAAGGGCATCCGCCATCGCACGCTCAAGGGGCTCGATGCGAGGTTTCCGCTGGGGGTGCTGGCGGCGGTGACGGGGCCGAGCGGCTCGGGGAAGACGTCGCTCGTGCTCGAGGTGCTCTGGCGCGCCCTCGCCCGCCGGCTCCACGCCGCCCGCGAGCAACCGGGGCAGCACGACGCCGTGAAGGGACTCGACCAGATCGACAAGGTGATCCTCGTCGATCAGGAGTCGATCGGCTCCACGCCCGGCTCCACGCCGGCCACCTACACGGGCGTGTTCGATCCCATCCGCCAGCTTTATGCAAAAGTGCCCGAGTCGCGCACGCGCGGCTTCACGCCGCGCACCTTCAGTTTCAACGTCGATGGCGGCCGGTGCGAGGCGTGCGAGGGGCTCGGCCAGCGCCGCGTGGAGATGCACTTTTTGCCCGACGTGTGGGTGGAGTGCGAGGCCTGCAAGGGGCGGCGGTATTCGGCCGAGACGCTCCATGCGAAGTGGCACGGCAAGAGCATCGCCGACATCCTCGAGATGAGCGTGGCCGACGCCCACCAATTCTTCGAGACCGTGCCGCAGATCGCGCGCATCCTCAGCACGCTCGTGGACGTGGGGCTCGGCTATGTCACGCTCGGCCAGCCGGCGCCGCAGCTCTCGGGCGGCGAGGCGCAGCGGGTGAAGCTCTCGCGCGAGCTGGCGAAGCCGGGCACGGGCAAGACGCTCTACATCCTCGACGAGCCGACGACGGGGCTCCACTTCGCCGACATCGAGAAGCTTCTGCACGTGCTCGAGCGGCTCGTGGACGCGGGCAACACGGTGCTCGTGGTGGAGCACAACCTCGAGGTGATCGAGGCGGCCGACTGGGTGATCGACATGGGCCCCGAGGCGGGCGAGGGCGGCGGCCGGATCGTGGCCGAGGGCCCGCCGGAAGACATCGTGATCCACGCCCGCCAGGAGCGAACAGCCGCGGCGTCCACGCCCGCCGGCGGGCTCCTGCGGAGCCACACCGGCGAGGCCCTGACCGCGTTCATGTAGGACAGGCTTCAGCCTGTCATCCTGCGGCTTTCGCCCCTTTCGCCCGCCGGCTCAGCGTCGCGGCATCTACCACCGCGCCTCAAGGCCCGTCGTCACGCCGTGCAGCAGCACGCTGCCGTTGGTGTTGATGAGGGCCGTGGGTGTGCCGGTGTTGAGGTTCGTCACCGACAACTGCTCGGCTGGCGTTGCCACACAACTCAGCCAAAACACGCTGTACCCAGCCCGCCACGATAGCCAGTCGGTCAGACGCACGCTGGCATTCAAGCCCACTTCACCGAAGAACGAGGTCTGATCCGCCAAGGCAGCCGCGCCGACCAGGCCCGAGCCAACGTCGGCCATCGTCGTCTGACGGGCCTTGTTGTAAAACACGCCGGCCTTGCCGACACCATTCATGCGGATCGGCCCGTTCTTGTTGTTCCACAGGCACAGATCCATTCCCGCCTGCCCACCATAGAGGTTGTTGCCCGTCACCGTCCGGAACTGATCCGCGCCCCCTTGATAGAGGTTGAGCAGTTCCATCTCCTGGTTCCACTCCAACCAGCGGAAGCCGGCGAGCCAAGTGATCGGTCCACAGGTGCGCCGCCGCCAATTCAGCTCGGCGCTCTGAATCTGGCCGCCCGTGGACACACGTGCCCAATCGATGCCCTTGAAGGAGTAGCCGGCCAGGTTGTTCATGGCGTAGGCGGCCGCGGTCGGAACCGTCGAAGGTTCGCCGCCGAATGACTGCACATTGAAATAGTTGCCCTCGATCGAATAGACGGGGTCGAGATTGAGAAACAGGCCAAAGCGCGGCCCCGCAATGAGCGGCGTCTGGGCCTGATTGGCATTGAGCGCCGTGGTCGACGTGCCATCGAGGACGTAGAGCGGCCGGCTGGCGATGTTCCCCTGCCACAGCATGAGCGCGTCAACCTGCGCTTCCCAGCGGGGGTCGACAGGAAGCAACACCCGGTTGAGTGTCCCCTGGGATGCGCGGCGTTCTGGGCAGTGTCCCGATGGCCCGCCGGGGCATGGAGCCTCCATCACCGGTAGCCCCTGATACTCCTGCTCCCAGCCGCCGCCGTCGCTGTATCCGAATTCATCGCGGGCCAGTTCCTCCGTGGAGATCACTGCCGACACGGGGGTGGCGGTGGTCTCTTCGGCAGGGTCTGCCATCGGAGCCCGTGCCTCGCCGATGGTCACCTCAGAGTGCACACCAGAGACATGGCTGTCGAAGCCGCCGGCGTGCGCCGCGCAGCAGAACAGTCCTCCGCCGACGAGACCCGCGATTCCCCAAACCTTCATTCCAGCGTTCATGGCGAGATGCCCTCCGGGAACTCTGCAACCCGGGTTGGGATTCGACTGCCGGTCCTATCGATGATGACCGTGGCTCCTTGAATTCGGGTCACACAAGCCGCACAGCGGGGCGAAGCCGCACAGACTCTGACTGCCGTCCTCCCATCCCTCCCAGTCCACCGCCGCCGGACATTCCGAAGAAACCTGTCGCTCTCGTCCCCGCAAAGCCGATGACATCCTCCGGACCGTTATTTTCCGAAGGGGGGAACATGACGACTGGCCGTTCTGTACCGTTTTTGCGCGGAGTGCTCGCCGTCGCATTGTCATTCACGTCCATCGCCGCCCAGGCCGACGCCTGGGAGGCGCCTGGCGGACGAGCAGATGCGGTCACGCTGGCAGACGCCGCCGTGCCCGACCACTCGGTCCTCGTCCTGGACGATTCCGCCGACACCGAATCGGCCGGCCTCTCCGACGGGGCCATGGTGGCCCTGGCCGACGCCCCGCCTCCCTTCGAGGCGGTCACCGGAGAAGACTTCACGTCCTGCACCACGATCTGCGAGTCGCCTTCATGCCAGGCCCGCGGGCTATGCGATGGTGCGTGCGGGCACGCTCCGGGAGCGCTCGCCCAGCCCGGGCTTTTTCAGTGGTGGTCCCACACCAAACAAGCCTGCTGGACGTTCCGCAGCGATGCGATCCTGATGTGGCGGAGCGCGCCCCGGAATCGCCCGCTGTTCACCTCGTTTGATCCAATCACCGATACGGTGGGACCGCAGTCGCTGAACGCGGACACACTCGAGAGCGACGTGCTGGTCGCCCCTAGGCTGTCGCTGTTTCGCAACCACGGCTGCGGTGATGCGATCGAGGCGACCTATCTGTACGCCGGCAATTTTTACAGCGAACGAACGCTGCCCTTCGTGCGCGATGGCTACGTGACGGCGGCCCCGGGGCTGTATGGCAACACGTGGGGGCCGGCCGGCACGGCCCTCAACACCGCCTCGGCGACACTGCTGGGCAACCTGCAGAGTGCCGAACTCAACGCCCGCTCCTCGATCTTCGGCGGCCAAGCCCAGTTCCTCACGGGCTTCCGCTGGCTGCAATGGAACGAGCATCTGCTCATGACCGATTCGTTTTCCAGCCCGCCGCCGCCGGCCCCGGTCACCAATGTCGGCAGTGACCTCTATTCGACGCACTGCTTCAACAACCTGTTCGGTGGCCAGATCGGCATCGATGCCCTGCTGCTCACAACCCGGCGAAACATCCGGGTGGACGGTCTCGTCAAGGCCGGGGCCTACTACAATGCCGCCACGCAACGCTCGACGTATGGATATTTTTCCAACGCGCCGTTCAGCTTCGGCCAGCAATTCCGCAACGGCTCGCCGGCTGCTGCATCGTTCGTAGGCGAGGTGGGGCTGACGGCGGTGATTCCGCTGCGTCAAAACCTCGACTTCCGCTGCGGCTACTTCGGCCTCTGGATCGAGGGCCTCGCCCAGCCGACGAACCAGCTGAGCACCCAGACGCTCACGCAGTTTGATCCGCCCCGCGGCACGCTCGACACGACGGGCGGCGTGATCCTCCAGGGCCTGTCTCTCGGCCTTGAGGGCCGGTGGTAGGAGCGGTATTCCCGCCGCAAAATCCGTATCCAGCCGGAATGTTGCACGGGGCCGAGGAATCCCTTTCAATCGGGGAATCGCCGAGAGACGATATTCCATGCGCAATCTGTGCATGGAGTTCGGCCACGGCAGGTATGCCGCGCGGGGCCGTTCCGTTTTCCAGAATTCATGAGGCGAGGCCGATGGTGCTTCAGCAGCTTTTCAATCGTTTGTCGCGATCGAGCACTGGTCGAGTCGACCGCCTGCGCCGCAAGCGCACGACGACCCTTTCTGAAGTGCTCGAAGTCCTCGAATCCCGCCGCGTGCTCGCGGTGCAGTACCTGGGGGTCACGCACACATGCACGGGTAGCCCGGACGAAACCTACACCTACCAGATTCGGGTCGACGACACCGGCACGGGCGAGCTCTGGATGCGCTACAACCAGCTCTACGACCGCATCGACTTCGATACCAACTCGGCGTTCAGCAACATAACGAACATTCGACCAGCATTTAAGTCGGGGACGCTGCCGCCGGTTTCCGCGCCGTTCAGCCTTAAAGCCTTGAATGGTGTCCGTGCCGACTGGTGCGTGCCGGGCACTTTCGAGAACTATCGCTCCGCATCGATCAACATCGTTGGGCTTACCCAGGACACGAAGGTGTTTCTCGTCAATGGCGATCCGTTGCCTCTCGCCCTGACCGTGAGCCTTCCGGTTTCGGTTTCCCCCGGCACGGCGTCGGAGGTCAACATTCGTGGGCCCATCGATTCCACGCTCAACACATGGAGCAACTCCTACCAGACTTCCGCCGAGGCAAATTTGGTCACGATAGAAGCCTCGATGGAGAGTCAGAGCAGCGTGGGCCTCCGGGCCCGCGATGGCATCGAGATTCGCAACACCATCACGAGCCCCATCACCACGAGTTATGTCTCCGACGGTGATTTCCGACTGATCGCCGGCGCCCAGATTCAAGGCAACGTCGGCGTGTTCATGGGCCAATCCGGCATCGGCACCGGCTTCGGTGGTGCGGGCGGAAACATTCTCGTCGATGGCACGATCAATGGTTCGAGCGTGACCCTGCAGACCAATTCGGTTTCTCAGAAGACGAATATCGTTACCGGCGAATCCGGACTGATCTCCGGCGGCGGGAGCCTCACGCTGTTCAACGCCGGCACCGATGGTGGCCAGATCGACATTCGCTCAAAAGACTTCAGTGTCACGAATGTGAATGTCGGCACGCAGACCGGTCCCATTCCGGACATCGGCATTGCCATCGACCAGATTCGGGGCAACCTGAAAATTGCGGCGGTTCCGAGCTCGCGCGGCCAGATCTCTCTGACGGCCAGTGCCGCAGGATCGCAGATCGTCGTCAACTCCGACATCAACACCGAGGCCGGCTTGTCTCTCAACGCGAGCACCTTGGCGGTGAACAACCCACTGTCCACCGTCGCCGGCAACATCCGACTGACTGGCGACACCGTGACAGTTGGCAGCAACGTTTTGGCCGGGACCGGTGGTGTTGGCAACGTGCTGATCACCAGTCGCACCGGCGCGCTGACGGTTTCATCGGCTGCTGTTGTGGCAGCCAACGATGAGACCATTGTCATCGATGCAAAGACCAACATTTCCAGCCAGGCCAATCTTCAGGCTCAGACCCTCGACCTGCGGGCCGGCGGCTCGATCACGCTGCGGTCGAATGCGAACGAGGTGCGGGCGGCGGCTGGAGGCAGCATCACCATCGACGACGACGACGCGTTGGTGGTTCGATCCGCCGTCGCTGCCGGCGGCCCGATCTCGATCGCATCCAAGGGCGTGCTCGACGTCGTTTCCAGTTCGGCTCAGGGTGTCGGTGACATCTTGTTGACGGCCGGCTCCGGACTTCGCGTGCAGGATGTCAAAACGGCGAATGGGGCCGTCGCTTTGTCGGCCAGCGGGGGCGACGTGCGTGTGACCGGAACTGTTACCGTTGGCGGAGCGGGCAAGGATCTCGCGCTCGAGTCAACCACGGGAAACATCGTCATCACGTCATCAGCGATCGTCACCGTCAGCGATCAGGCGACGTTTTCCGCTCCGCTTGGTCGCGTGCTCACACCCGGATCGGTTTCCGCAGTCACGGTCGACAATGGAGGGACCGGCTACACGTCCGCCCCGACCGTCTCACTGAACGCAGGCGCCGGGGCGACTGCCAACCCGACGGTCGCCAGTGGACAAGTCTCGTGGGTTCAGGTGACGCAAGGCGGATCCGGCTATGTGACCGCGCCGACAGTCACGCTCGTGGGCGGCGGCGGCAGCAACGCCACGGCCCGGGCATTCGTGACCAACGGCGTCGTCACGCGCATTCAGGTGACCAACCTCGGGACTGGCTACACATCGGCTCCCTCGGTCATCTTCAGCGGGGGTTCCGGTTCCGGCGCCCAAGCGACTGCGTTGCTCAACGGCGTCACGTCGGTCAGCGTCACGAATCCCGGTTCTGGTTATCTGGTGCCACCGGAAGTGGTCATTTCCGCCGGTGAGGGTGCACTCGTGGCGCCGATCTCGATCAACAGTTCTGGGGGCATCACCAAGATCAATGTTTCCTCGCCCGGGTCAAACTATGGCGTGGCACCGCTGGTCGAGATTTTCGATTCCAGCGGCAGTGGCTCCGGTGCAAGTGCGACCGCCAACCTGACGAACGGTGTCGCAAGTTACGCCGTGACGAACCCAGGCAGCGGCTACACATCCGCGCCGACGGTCAGTCTCACGGGTGGCGGTGGCACCGGGGCCACGGCAGTCGCACAGATTGCAGGCAGCGTCGCCTCGATCGGAACAGTGACGACCGGTGGAACGGGCTACTCTCCCAACGTCCGGGTCAACATCATCGGTGATGGAACCGGCGCGTTCGCCGCTGCCACGATCAATGGCTCCGTCACCACGATCGCGATCGATGACGGGGGCTCAGGGTATTCGACGGCTCCGGTGATCACGCTCAGCGGAGGAGGCGGCAGTGGTGCTACGGCGACGGCATTTCTCGGCGTAACAGATGACTCATTCACCGTCACGAGCCCGGTGGGCACGGCAACCTATAGTGCGGCACCAACTCCCCTCATTTCTGCGCCCACCGCGCCCGGCGGCCAGACCGCTGTGGCAGAGGCGCTGCTCGGGCCCTCCGGTCTCGTGAGCAGCATTCGCATCCTCAATCCCGGCTGGGGCTACACCACGACCCCGACCGTCACCTGGACCGGTGGAACGCTTTCAAATCCGGGCACCCTGCCGAACGCCACCGGCAATGACAGCAACTTCACCGTGTCCCGAATCCAATTGACGGCGGGCGGAACTGGCTACGCCACCGAGCCTGCCGTCACCTTCAACTCTGGCAACGCCGCGGCGACAGCGAGCGTCCGAGGCGCCATCTCGGCCGTGACACTCCTCAACGGTGGCTCGGGGTACACCACCGCGCCGACCATCGACTTCAGCGATGCGTTTGGCACCGGGGCCGTGGGCCCGGCCGCCACGCTCAACGCCAGCGTGATCGGGCTCGTGATTCTCACGGCTGGAACCGGCTACACCTCGGCTCCCACGGTGGCCTTCTCCGGAGGGGGGTCTCCCGCAACACCTGCAAGTGCGACGGTCGGGCTGTCCTCCGTCGTGGCAAGCATCACGGTCACGCAGCCCGGCGCGAAATACGATCCAACGTCCACGGTCATTCGGCTGACTCCCGTGGCTGGCGGCGACGGGGCCATTGCCGGCGCCGTGACGGTGAATGACCTCGGGAGGATCACATCCATCAATCTTGCGACAGCCGGGCAAGACTATGTCACTGCGCCCCAGGTGATCGTCAGCGACGCCAGCGGCCAAGGCTCGGGAGCCGTTGTCACGGCCACGGTGGCCGGCGGAAAGGTGACGGGATTCACGATCACGAATGGCGGGGTTGGCTACAACCCGGAAACGACGACCGTGACCCTCAAGTCGGCTGGCAGCGGTGCCACAGCCGTGGCCAATCTCGATGCGACGGGTGCGGTTTCCAGTGTCACGGTGACCAACTCGGGGTCGGGCTATCAGACAGGAGCCGGCGCTCCTGTCGTGCGCATCGTGGCATATGGCGAGGGCGCGGCCGCCAGCGCCACCATCGCGGCGGGGGCCGTGGACAAGGTGACGGTCACATCTCCCGGCATGAACTACGCGGTTGCACCAACGGTGACTTTCGCAGGTGGTGGTGGTGGTACCGGAGCAAGCGGCACTGCGATCATTTCCAACGTGGCATCGATCAACGCAGCCCGACTCGACTGGACGGCCCTCACATCGCCTCTGCCGGCGCTCGTTTCCCAGTTCAACACCGTGGCCATCAGCCTCACCGGTCCTGGCGATCTGAACCTGGTTTCTACCAAGGGGAGCCTCGTCCTCGAGCGAGCCACCACCAAAGACGGCTCGATCCTCGTGTCGGCGCCGGTGCTATCCATCGCAGGCCCGGTTACGATCGGTGACTTCAATTCCTCACGGGATCACACGATCAAACTGGTGGCGGCCTCGGGCGACCTGTCGATCAACGCGCAGGTTGGCAATCTTCTCCCCAATGCCCTCACGCGGACGGCTCTGGCCACCTCCATCATCCTCGAAGCGACGCAAGGCCGGATCACTGCAACCGGAACGCCCGGCCTTCTGGTCACCGACCAGGTGAAATTGAGCGCCTCGACCGGCGCAACGGTCCGCACGGATACCAAGCGGATCGAGGGCAGCGTCACTGATTCGTCTGCTGCGATCAAGGTGACGCAGGATTTCATCGACACGAACGGAGCCACGCTGTCGCTGACCGTTGACAGCCTCTCCGCCAATGGGGGAAGTGTCGCGGTCGCCGCGGGCAATCAGCTGCTCGTTGAAAAGATCAATGCCGGGGTCGGCGGAACCGTGTCGCTCTCAGCGACTTCCAATATCGTCGAGTCGGCGAGCGACCCCGCCAGTGATGTGACCGCCGCCAGCATCTCGCTTACGTCGCAAACCGGGCGAATCGATCTCGACACCAGCACCTCGTCGCTGACGGCGAATGCCCCCCAATCGTCGGTGGACATCGACAACCAGGGGGTCTCGAGCCTGCGGCTCGTGAGTATTGCTGCTCGCAACAATATCCGGATCGCCAACGACTCCTCGATGCAGGCCGACGACGTGCAGTCGACGCTCGGCAACGTAGTGCTGAGCGCCAACGGTGCCGCGAGCGATCTGAAGATCGGGAGCATCAAAGCCATCGTCGACAGCGTGACGCTGACCGCGGGACGCGACGTGCTCTGGTCGCAGCCGATGATCGTGGCGCCAAACGTGGTCACCACGACGGCCCGGGTCTGGGCTGGCGGCAGGATTTCACTCCGCACCACTGTGGATACATTGGCTGCGGATGCGGCTGGTGACATCGAGATTATCGAGAGCGACACCATCACGCTCGGGGAGCCTACGGGCCCGGCCGCTTACCAGTTCGTCAAGTCGACGGCCGGCCGCGTCACGGTGACGGCTGCCGGTACGATTACGGCGTTTCAAGTGCAGACGGTCCCTGCCAGCGAAATACTTCTCACGAGCAACGGTGCGGGGGTGGTGCTCGGGACGGTATCGAGCGGCGCGATCTCCGTTGCAGCGAAGGGCGACGTTCAGCAGATCGGTGCCATCACTGGCAGTTCGCTGACGGTGACGAATGATGTGGCAAACGGCGGTGTTGTGCTCCTCACACATGCCAACAACGACATCGACTTTCTGTCTGTGAGCAACGGCAATCGTGCCGTCTCGTTCACTGACATAGACGATCTTGTGATCGATGATGGCGGGATCACTGGTGGCGCGCTCGCACTCAACGTGGGCGGCAATCTGACCCAAATCGGGACGATTGCCGGGTTCCTGCTCGCAGTCACATCATCCGCAGGCGCGGTCACACTGACCGACACGGCCAACGCGGTCTCGTGGCTCACCGTCGTGAATGGCAACAGGCCGGTGGCGTTCACGAACAGCGGTGTGCTCGGCATCGGTGGCACCGGCATCACGGGTGGCAACACAGGCGGTGGCATCGGCATCGACATCCAGGCGCCGACGATCGGTGTCAATTCGCCGATCACGTCGGGGGCGATCGGCCAGGACAACGGCGACATCCGGCTGATTGCCACTGCAGGCGACATCTGGCTGCCACAGCCGACGTCGATCCTGACCGCCAAGGACGACACGATCACGCTCGATGCCAGGAATGGCTCGATCTATCAAACGGCAGGGGCGATCGACTGCAAGACGCTCGTCTGGTATGCCAAGACCGCGCCGGTGTTGCTCGGCAATCCGCCCAACACCTACAGCATCGTGTCACCGAACCTGACGGGCGGGGGGGACATCACCATCATCCAACCCGGGGTCGGCACGATCACCGTGGCAGGAGCCGTCACAGCGGATGGCAATATCACGGTCCTGGGTGACGCCGTTGTCATTACGGGACTCCTCCAGACCAACGGCACCGGCAAGTCGGTGAGCGTGACGGCCACATCGGGCAGCATCGCCTTCCAGTCGGCTGGCCAGGCCGTCAATGCCCTCGGCAGCGTATCGCTCAGTGCCGTCAATGGCGCCGTCACCGCCGCCAACATGGCATCCCTGACGACCGTGGCGGCCGACAGTCTCGCACTCGCCGCGCTGGCTAACTCGTCGCTCAAGACCGCCGTGGGATCTTTCTCCGGCGGGACGGCGGGAAATCTCTCCCTCACCGAAGCGGACGGCATTTCGATCAGCAGCCTCACAGGCAACGTGATCTCCCTGGCCGCCGGTGGTGATGTCACGCAGACCGGGGCGATCACGGGATCGCTCCTCGCAATCACGAACACCGTCGGAGCCATCACGCTCACGAATGACACCAACGACGTGACGTGGCTCACGGTCAACAACGGCAACCGACCTGTGGCGTACACCGACGCCACGAGCCTCGGCATCGGTGGCAGCGGGGTCACCGGGGGCAACACGGCAGGCGGCATCGGGGTCGACATCCGAGCTGCGGTGATCGGCGTGAACACCCCGATCACGTCTGGCGGGCCCGGCACCGACAACGGCGACGTTCGGCTCAAGGCTACGGCCGGTAGCATCTGGCTTGCAGCAAGCGTCACGGCGAAAGACGATGCGGTCATTCTTGATGCGAACAATGCCACGATCATCCAGCAGGCGGGCATCCTCGATTGCCAGACACTCGTGTGGTATGCGGCGTCGCAGCCAACGCTGTTCGGAACGCCGCCCAACACCTACACGGTGATCTCGCCGAACCTCTCGACCGGTGGCGACATCGTCATCGGGCCGGTCGCGGGACCGCTCACCGTGGCCGGGGCCAGCACCTCGAATGGCAACATCACGATCACCGGCGGTTCGATCGTGGTCACAGGCCTCGTCCAAACCAATGGTACCGGCAAGTCGATCGTGGTCACAGCAACCTCCGGCGGCATCACCTTCCAGAACGGTGGCCAGATCGCCAATGCTCTCGGCAGCGTGTCGTTGACCGCAGCGGGTCCAGTGGCCATCGGCACGGTGACGGCGGGCACGTCGGTGACCATCACGACCTCCGCCGGGGGCGGCGTGGACGTCGGTCCGCTCCCGAACGGGCTCCTGAAGGCCGGCGGCACGCTCGACCTGCGGAACGTGCAAGGAACGATCGGCATCCGCAACGGCGGCCGGATCGAGGGGTCGCCGGTGCTTCTGCCCGCCGGCAAGGGCATCCAGGTGGGTGGGAGCGTCACGACGGCCGCCGGGCTCAATCAGACGGTCGCCACGATCAACGCGCTCCCTGTGATCCCCGGCTCCCGTTATGAGATCCTCGTCGCCGCGAACATCAGCCTCACGCAGACGCTCACGGTGAGCCGGCCGCTCGCGCTCCGTGGCACCTCACAGGCGATCACGCTCTTCGGCAGTGCAGCGGTACGCAACGGTCTTCTGCTCGACGCGACCGCCGGCAACAGCCGTGTTTCCGACCTCACGTTCGCCGGATTCGCCGACGACGCGATCCGGCTCACGAACAACACGAATTCCGCCCTCACCGGCCTCCGAATCCGTGATTCGGGCTACGGGCTCACCGTCACGGGCACGAGCACCGGCACCGTGGCCCAGGGGAACGTGTTCAACCGCAACGCCACTGGCGTGCGGCTGCTCTCGGCCACCGGCGTGCTCATCGGCGGCTACGCGGCCGGTCAGGGCAACACGATCCAAAATGCGGCCCGGGAGGGCGTGTTCGCCCAGGGCTTCTGCACCGGTTCACAGGTGATCAGGAACACGATCACCGGCACGGCCGTGCCCTACAACACCACGCAGTCGCGCAACCTCACCGTCGTGCGATAGGCCTCCGGAGGGCTTCAGCCCGCATTCTCCACCACCTCGCACCCGCCGCCGACCAGGGGCCGGGTGAAGCGGATGTCGAGCGTGCGCAGGTGGGTGTGGAGCCCGGCGTCCTGGATCGGGAGCACATGGGCGGGGTGGCCCGACTCGTTGTGGTGGGAGTGCCAGAGCCCCGGGGGCGTCACGAACACCGCGTGCGGCTTCCAGTCGAACCGCTCGCCGTCCTTGATCGTGCCGTCGGTGTCGAGTGTCCGGCCCACCATCGTGTAGCAGCCCGGCTTGGCGTCGACCACGAGATCGACCGCCACCGACTGATGCCGGTGCGGTGCCTGCACCGCGCCCACCGGCAGCACGCCGAACATCGCCCAGAGCACGTGCGTGATCGTCATCGTCTGCGGAAACGACCGGTGCCCCAAGAGCACGCTCAGCCGGTTTGCCTTGGCGCTCGCCGGATCGCGGATCACCGCCTCGAGTGCTTCCATGATCGCCGAGTGGGGATAGAGCGTGGGGGCGAAGTGGCGCTTCGTCGCCTCGACGCCGAGGTAGCGCAGGAGCGGCTCGTCATGCACCCAATAGAGCGCCGCGTCGTCGCCAGCCACGTGCTCGGCCCGGCTCCTGGCGGGCAGCGTAAAGAGATCGCCCGCCCGCCAGGGGATCTCGTGATCGGCGGGGCCACCGTCGCCCACTCGCGAAATACCGCTCCCCCGCATCACGAAGAACAGCTGACTCGTGGCATTGGCATCAGTCACGTGGGCGTCGCCGGGCCGCACGCGCACGAAATTCGCGCAGAGCCCCGGCGTGGTGGCCGGCCCCGGGCAGCCGAGGGCCATGCTCGTGTCGAGCGGCAGCGTGCGGGTGATCCCACGCTCGTGCAGTTCCGCCGGAAACCGGGCTCCCGGCACCGCCCCGAGCGTGCCGTCGGAGAGCGGGTTCGAGGCATAGCGGTAGTCGTGAAACCGGGCGGCCTCGCTGAGCCGCTCGGCAGGCGTGTGGTCGTGGGCAGGCTGTAGCATGGAAAGCACCTCCAGTTGCACAATCCTACCGGAAACCCGATGAACCCCGCCGCCGCCAGACTCGTCTCGCTCCTTCCGGCCGCGACGGAGATCGTGGCCTCCCTCGGCCTCGTTGACCGACTCGTGGGCCGCTCGCACGAATGCGACGAGCCCGCGAGCGTGGCGACACTGCCCGCGCTCACCGCCTCGCGGATCGACCCTGCGGGCACGAGCCGGCAGATCCACGACGCTGTCGGCAGGGCCCTGGCCGACACGGCCGGCGGAGCAGCGACGTCGAACGCGCTCTATACGCTCGACACGGCCCGTCTGGCCGCCCTCTCGCCCGACCTCATCCTCACGCAGGCGGCCTGCGACGTGTGCGCGATCGCAGCTGACGACGTGCGGGCGGCGGTGCGCGCGATGAGCGTTCCAGCCCGCGTGCTCGAACTCTCTCCCGCGACGCTCGCCGATGTGTATGCCGACATTCTCGCCGTCGGCACGGCCACCGGCACGCTGGCAAAAGCCCGCGAAGTCGTCGCACGGCTGCGAGCGCGGGTGAGATCGGTGGCATGCCGCGTGCGGGCGGCACGACAGGCTGAAGCCTGTCCTACCGAGAACATGAGCACGTGTCAGGGCTGGAAGCCCGGGTCAGCACCAGCCGACGGAGGTCGGCCAAGCGACGGTCGGCAGGATGCCGAGCCGTCGCGTGTAACAAGACAGGCTGAAGCCTATCCCACGGTCGCGATGCTCGAGTGGCTCGATCCGCCGATGGCGGCGGGGAACTGGGTGCCTGAACTCGTCGCCCACGCCGGTGGCCACGACGTGCTCGGGAAGCCCGGAGAACACTCGCACTGGATCACGTGGGACGACGTGATCGCCGCTGATCCCGACGTCGTGATCCTCGTGCCGTGCGGATTCACGCTCGATCGCGTCGTCGGGGAGGCCGAGGCCCCGGCGATCCGCAACCGGCTCAAGATGCTGCGCGCCTTCCGCACCGGCCGTGTGCACGCCGTCGATGGCCATCACCTCTTCAACCGCCCCGGCCCGCGGCTCGTCGACTCGCTCGAGGTGCTTGCGGAACTCCTGCACCCGGGGATGTTTTCATTCCCGACGACGCCACGGTTTGCGCGAAAAATGTAGGACAGGCTTCAGCCTGTCATGCAATTCCACCGGGCACCAGGCCCGGAGGGCCGGGTCAGCACCAGCCGACGGAGGTCGGCCAAGCGAAAATCGCCCGGATGGCGATGTTTCGCGTATTTACAGGTCCGCGGGCTTCACGCCCTTCTTGTGGCCGCCGGCCTTGAACGGCGTCGGCTCGTAGGTGCCCACGAGTTCCACGTTTGCGGCCGCGGGAATCTTGTCCTCGAGCCCCACCGCCCAGTAGGCCGCGTTCACGAGCAGCCGCCGCAGGCCGGCAGACGCGAGGTCCGTCGAAGAGCCCATGGTGGTCGTGAACACACGGCCCGTCGGCCCACCCTCGATCGCATACGTCTTCGTCCATGCGATCGGCATCATCGGCTCGTTCTTCTTGGCGTCGGCCCCCTCGACGACAGGTGAATCGGGCGTCATGCCTTCGAGCACCTGGCCGAGAACGAGCGGCTTCGAATCGCCGGGCAAGGGCAGCCGCACGCCGTACACGTCGGTCGGGCCCCAGATGTCGCCATCCTTGATGCCGCGCACGATCGGGTGATCCTTCGCCTCGGGCACGATGAGGCCGCGCGTGCTCTCGTGGCCGTGGTGGCCGTGGTGGCTGATCCACGTCTCACCCAAGACCTGCCGACCAAACCCCTCGGTGAAGGTCTCGGTCTTGTTGTTCCAGCTATACCGGGCAAACCGCGACTCCTTGGGGATGGAAAACGCGTGCGTGGCTGTCCGCAGCCCGATCAACGGCTTCCCCGCCTTGAGAAACGCATCGATCTCCTGCATCTGGTCATCCGGCAAATTCCGAAACCTCGTGGCGATCACCATCAGGTCGGCCTTCCGCAGAGCCTCGAGGCCGGGAATGTTCTTCTGATTCATAGGGTCGATCTCGCCCGTCGCCGGATCGATAGCGTAGAGCACCGTGCAGGTGAAGCCGTGGTGCTTGGCGAGGATCTTCGCGAGCTGTGTGAGGCCCTCCTCGCTGCGGTAT
>Ga0075471_10001089_pt1 | contig 17464 bp, 14 predicted proteins | sample DEB19_08_DNA_2_FD_74787 | JGI IMG/M metagenome (GOLD analysis project Ga0075471, IMG submission 74787) | Aqueous microbial communities from the Delaware River and Bay under freshwater to marine salinity gradient to study organic matter... | ecosystem: Environmental > Aquatic > Marine > Coastal ... | reverse complement strand
CGTCGACACGGGCGACCGCCGTTTTCGTGCGCTCGCCCGTCGCCGATTGTCCGGCCACGCAGATCGTGGTGGACGATCCGAATCTCGCCTTCAACCGCGTGCTTTCGAAGCTCGTCGCCGCGGCCGACGTGGCACGCGTGCGCGGCGTCGGCGGGATTCATCCCACCGCTTTCGTCGATCCGTCGGCGGTCGTCGACCCTACGGCCACGGTCGGCCCTCAGTCGGTCGTTTGTGCGGGTGCCCGCATCGGGGCACGCACCGTCATCGCCGGTTTGGTCTACGTCGGACATGGAAGTCACGTGGGTGACGACTGCCTCTTCCACGCCGGTGCGCGCGTGATGCACGGTGTCCGGATCGGCTCCCGTGTGATTCTTCAACCGGGGTGCATCGTCGGTTCGGACGGCTTCGGCTATGCGACGGGGGCGGACAAGCGCCACGAGAAGATTCCCCAAGTCGGTGGGGTGATCGTCGGCGACGACGTCGAAATCGGCGCGTGTACCACCGTGGATCGCGGTCGTTTCTCGGATACGCGCATCGGTCGCGGCACGAAGATCGACAATCTCGTTCAAGTGGCCCACAACGTCGTGCTCGGCGAGGACTGCATTCTCGTGGCTCATTGCGGCATCGCGGGATCCGCCACCCTCGGGAATCGGAATACGGTGGGAGCCATGACGGGCGTCACCGGGCATGTGACGCTCGCCGACGACGTTCGCGTTTCGGCGATGAGCGGCGTGTCCAAATCGATCGCGACGTCCGGCGACTATTTGGGAATTCCCGCCAAGCCGATCCTCGAAGGCTCGAAGATTCGATTGTCGGCGGAGAAGGTGCCCGCCTTGCTCGCGAAGGTTCGCGACCTCGAAGCGCGTCTCGCGAAGTTGGAACGGACTCCGGGAGCCTCGGAGACCCGAGGATGAGACCGCAGCGGACGCTTCGGAACCCCATGACTCTTCGGGGCGTGGGACTCCACTCGGGCAAGGACGTCACCATGGTGATGAGACCGGCCGAGCCCGATTCCGGGATCGTGTTCGTCCGGACCGATCTGCCGGGTAACCCGCGTCTTCCGCTTTCGCACCAACACGCCGAAAAGCGCGATCGGCAATCCGCTCTCAAGATGGGGGAGGCCGAGGTCGCGACCGTCGAACATCTCGCGGCGGCCTTCTACGCATGCGGCGTTCACAACGTCGTCGTCGATATCGATGCCCCCGAAGTCCCGGCGATGGATGGGTCCGCCGTCGCCTTCGTCGAAGCGATACGCGAAGCGGGACGTATCGATCAGAAGGCCGAGCGACGCGTCTTGGTGCTCGATCGTCACCTCGCGGTGGTCGAAGGCGAAGGGACGCTCAGCGCTTTCCCGTGCAACGGGAAACTCGATCTCTCCTACACGCTCGACTACTCCGATGCGGCGCCGTGGTTGCGGCCGCAGCACGTCACGGTGTCCATCAACGAAGAGCGCTTCGCGAAAGAAGTCGCTCCCGCACGCACCTTCTGCTTGGCGTCGGAAGCTCAGAAACTCCGTGAGGCCGGGTTCGGCAAGGGAGCCGACGCGCGGAATACGCTGGTTCTCGGCCCCGAAGGGGTGCTCGACAACGTCTTCCGTTTCGAAGATGAACCCGCGCGCCACAAGATGCTCGATCTCGTAGGCGACCTTTCGATGCTCGGGGCGGACCTCGAGGCGAAGGTCGTCGCGGTGAAGACGGGGCACAAAGCCAATCTCGAACTCGTCACGCAGCTGCGCGAACGCATGGCCGTCGCGGAGATCGAAGGGACGGCGGAGGCCTCTTCGTCGATCGACATCAAGGAAATCATGCGGATCCTTCCGCATCGGTATCCGTTCCTCTTCATCGACCGGGTCATATCGGTCGAAGGTGCGAAACGAGCGGTCGCGGTGAAGAACGTGTCGGTCAACGAGCCGGTGTTCCAGGGACATTGGCCGGAAGATCCGGTTTTCCCCGGAGTGCTTCAGGTCGAAGCTCTCGCGCAACTCGCGGGCGTGCTTCTCATGCGCAAGCTTTCGCATACGGGAAAGCGCGCGATGATCGTCGCCATCGAACACGTCAAGTTCCGCGCGGTCGTGCGCCCCGGCGATCAGTTGCGGCTCGAATGCGAAACACTCGAAGATCGCGGCGGTTACGCCAAGGTCTACGGCAAGGCGATGGTCAACAACAAGATCACGAGCGCGGCCACGCTGAAATTCCTGCTCGTCAAGGCGTGATGCCCTCATGAACCACATTCATCCGACCGCCGTCGTCGATCCCACGGCCCGCATCGGGGCCAACGTGAAGATCGGACCGTGTTCCGTGATCGGAGCGAATGCCGTCATCGGCGACGACACGGTCGTCGGTCCGTCCTGCATCGTCGGCCCGAACACGACGATGGGACGTCGAAACGTGCTTCACGGCCATTGCGCCGTCGGCGGCGATCCGCAGGACAAGTCGTATCGCGGCGAAGAGGTGCGTCTCGTCCTCGGCGACGACAATCATGTTCGCGAATTCGTGACGATCAATCGCGGAACGTCGAAGGGCGACGGGATCACCCGTGTGGGCAATCGCAACTTGTTCATGGCCTGCTCGCACGTCGCCCACGACTGCGTCGTCGGCGACGGTGTGATTCTCGCCAACAACGTCCTTCTCGCCGGTCACGTCAGCGTCGACGACGGAGCGACGTTGAGCGGTGCCGTCGCGGTTCAGCAGTTCGTGACGATCGGGAAAATGGCCTACGTCGGAGGCCACGCGTCGGTGAAGAAGGACTTCCCGCCGTTCATGAAGGAGGACGATCCCTCGCAGCCGCGCGGGGTGATCAACTTCATCGGAATGCAGAGAGCGGGCTACTCGGACGAACAGATCAAGGCTCTCGACGAAGCGTTCCGTACGGTTTACGTGCGTAGCGATACGTTGGCCGAAGGCATCCTGCGCGTGACGTCGGCGCCGATGACCGCCGAGGTGCAGCTGTTCATCGGTGCGCTCCAAAGGTCCCACGCGGCGCGTGACGGACGAGCTCGGGAGCCGAGGTGACCGCGCGACTCGGCGTGGCGGTGGTCGGCACGGGCCGACTCGGATCGATCCATGCCCGTGTCCTTTCGCAGATGCCGAACGTCGAACTCGTCGGTGTCGTCGACTCCGACCTCTCGGCGGCTCGACGCGTCGCCGCCGAACGGGGATGCCGGGCCTTCGCCGATGCGAACGCTCTTCCGGAGTCGGTCAAAGCCGTCGTAGTCGCGGTTCCGACCACCCTGCATGCCGACGTCGCCTGCCCGTTGCTCGAACGCGGGATCGCGTGCTTGGTCGAAAAACCGTTGGCCGCGAACGCCGCCGAGGGTGAGCGCCTCGTGGCCGCCGCCGCACGTTCCGGCGCGATCCTGATGGTCGGCCACGTGGAGCGTTTCAATCCGGTGATCACCGCCGTGCGGGAACTCGGCCTACGTCCCCGATTCCTCGACGCGACTCGGGTCTCACCCTTCCCGTTCCGTTCCATGGATATCGGAGTCGTACTCGACGTGATGATTCACGATCTCGACATCGTGTTGCATCTCGTCGGCGCGGACGTGGTCTCCGTCGACGCCGTCGGGGTGAACATCACGGGCGATCACGAAGACTTGGCGTCGGTGCGGCTCGTGTTCGCGAACGGAGCCGTCGCGAATCTCACCGCGTCGCGTTTGGCGTTGAAGACCGAACGGAAGTTGCGGCTCTTCGCCCCCGATTTTTACGCCAGTCTCGACTTGGCGGCCAAGAAGGGCCGCATCGTGCGGCCGTCGCCGGATATCCGCAGCCGAATTCGAGAGTTTTCCCCGATCGGTGTCGATGCGATCGACGCCATGCGGCTCTCGAAGGCCGTCACCGAAGACGCCGTGGTGGTCCGGGACGTCGAACCACTGCGTGCCGAGGACGAGGAATTCGTCGCCGCCGTGTCGCTCGGCCGATCACCGCTCGTCACCGGTGCCCACGGGTTGGCCGCGATGGAAGTCGCGTCCCGCGTGGTAGCGTCCATCCAAGAACGTCTCGCCGCGGCGCGGCGTCCGGAGTCCTCCGCATGAAGCGTTTACTTCTCCTCCTCGTTGCGGCCGTCGCCTCCTGCGGGTCGGGCCCGGAAGGTGCCTGGTCGACGCTGACTCTCGGGGCACCCGTGTCCGGTCCGAAGTACTACACCGAGCAGCACGGTGCGACCGCGCATCTCCGCCTCGTCGCCGATACGTCCGGGAGCGTGGTGACGGGACTCGTCGTGTCGGTGAACGACACCGAGGGGAAGGGGGCCCCGACCGCCCCGACCGTCGTCGTGGAAAGTCCCGCCGGGGCGACGGCCGTCGTTTCGGGGGCTTCCGTCGTCGTGTCGTTCACGACGCCCGTCGTCGATGCGGGTGAGATCGTGCTTTCGGTCACCGTTCCCGCCGACGCGCCGCAGCCGTGGCGGTGCCTCGTCGTGCCCTCGATGCGCGCGCCCTGATCAGGGCTTCGGGGCGAGGATCCAGACGCCGACGCCGTCGTCGATCGGAATCCGTTCCGCGACGACGCGTCCGACGGTGAGCTTCCGAATCGCCTCTTGGCTCTCGTTCTCGGCGCGTTCGAGGTCGTCCCATCGGCGGACCAACAACACGACGGGACGATCGAAGCCCGGCTCGCCGACGGTCGGCAACTTCGACGGTTCGACCGCGCCGAGGTCGCGACCGTAGGCGGTGAACGCCATGGTGTGGTCGAAGATGTCGGGCTGCCGCATGACGGCCGAAACCCAAGGCGGTGGAGTACCCGTGGACGTCCGTCGCGCCACTTCCGATCGAACGCGCTCGACGGCGGCGCGCAGATCTTCCCGGGGGGCACCGAACGACTGAGCGATTCCGCCGATGGTCGCCCCGAGCGCGAGCATCGCGATGAGCGTGCCCCTTACGCGGGGGGCGCGCACCCCGTCGACGCAAACCGCTACGAGGATCGGAACGAGGAAAGCACACAGGGTGTGGTACTGAAGTCCGACGCGTCCCCAGGCTTTGACCGAAAGGAAGCCCGTCACCGGAAGGAGAACCAACATCGTCGTCAGCGCGGCCTTGAAGGTCGGGCTCGCCGGGGTGGCGTTGCGTCGAAACGGAGCGACGACGCGGAGGCCGACGGCCGCGAACGCCGCCAGGAGAAACGACGCGGCACCGACGAGCGCCCACGTGTCCCACGGATCGCCGAGCGAATCGATGCGAGGGACGATGATCCGAATCGGAGATTCGACGAGTTCCCGCCACGCGATCGGAGGAATGTTGGTTTCGTGCGGAACGAGTTCGGCGGGGGATTCGACGACCCAACTCATCCATCCGAACATCCACGGAAGGAAGCACGTCGCTCCGAGCGCGGCGGCTCCGACGAGTGCGAGCGGGCGAAGTCGGCCCACGGGCGACGCTCGGAAACCCGAGATGAACGCGCCGATCATGATCGCGGGAACCGCGAGCACCATCAGGTAGTGCGTGTTGAGGCCGAAGGCGGTGGCGATCGCGAAGATCGCGAATCGCTTCTTCGTCGACCCGTCGTCGGTCCACGCGGCCCATGCGGCGGACGTCGTCGCGAGTCCGAGGAACGCGTACGGTCGAAGCTCCTGACCGTAGTAGACGAAAAACGGCATCGCGCAGAGAAACCATGCGGCGAGCGCGACGCCGCGGCGAGAAGCGCCGGCGGATCGGGCGATCGCGCAAGCGGGCACGAGTGCGAGCAGCGATGCGGAGATGGGGAGAATTTTTCCCGCGTGCGGCGACGACCAATCCGCGACGAAGTGCACGGCCGTGAAGAAGAGCGGAGCGTGGAAGTCGAAGTGTGTGTGATCAAAAACAGACATCAGGTCCGGTTGGAGTCCGTGTCCGAGCGAGTGCAGTTCGTCCATCCAGAGACTCGCGCGTGCGGCGACGGCTCGCAGAGCGAGTCCGACGAGCGCTGCGACACCCATCCAAGCCCACGGAAGGGGTTCGGAGGATGTTTCGGGCGAGGTCGATGTGGACGATTTTTTCACGCGAAGAGGCTATTTCGTTCCTAAACCTATGTGGGACATGGGTTTAGGAAAATCGCTAAAAATGCTCACGAGGCTCTTGCGCTGTTCAGGTTTATAGTTGAACATACTGACGTGCAGAGGGCCCTGGGAAACCGGGGCTCCCCCTGCCGCCCGAAATGCCCGGGTAGCTTTCAGGAGGTTTGCGCCAACCGCCTGAGTGGCTCCCGGCCGAGGCCCGGAACTGTTCCGGGCCTCGATTTTTTTTAGGACGACCTCACGGCTTTTCACGGTAGATCTCGACGTCCCCGAGGGTTGAGGGGAACACCCTGACCCGCTCGCACCGATCGGCGAGCAGCCGCCCGACCCCCGGACGGTAGGCGTCCACGAAGATGGGCGAGGCGCTGACGATGAAACTACGCCCGTCACGATCGAGGAGAGCGGAAAACGACGTGGCGTCGTCGGCACCCGTAAAAACCCCACCCTCGGACGATCGGAGTGCCCAGAAGGCCGTCCCGACGCAAATGACGGGGGAACCGGCGTCGGGTTGGGCGGCGATCCATGCCGCCGCCCCCGCGAAGTCCTGCTTCGGCGCGTACGCCCCCGGAAGCCTCGTTGCGAGACCCACCAAGGCGATGATCGCCACCGCGCGGGCCAAGGCCGGGCGCACCGTCGGGACGACGCTCAGGGCCCCCGCCAGGGCGATCAGGGCGCACGGGGCGGCCTCGGCGAAGAAGAAACGCGGCCACAGGTGTCGACCGAGTGCGAAGGTGACGGCGGGCGCAAGAACGAGGGGAGCGGTCGCCGCGAGACCAAGCCCCGGTGCCCGGCTCCGTACGGTTCCGAGGCCACGCGCCAGTGCGGCGATCCCGATCGCGAGAATCACCGCTCCGAGCACCGTCGAGCCCGCTCCGACGCCCTGAGCGAGCTCGCCGAGCGTCCACAGTGGGCTCTTCCAAGGGCTGTCCGGCTTTTCGGCCACCGGGCGAAGGAAGAATCGGTACATGTCGCCGAGCATCGGCACATGAAGAAGAAAGCCGATCACCGTCGCTCCGGCGAGGGTCGCGAGGCCGTCTCGGCCCGCCATCGGCGCACCGGAACGCCGTTCCGCGGGGAGAAGCCGATCGACGAGGAGACCGACGGCGCATCCGGCGGCGAGAAAGACCGCCGTCAGGTGTGTCCACACCGCGAGTCCGAGAGCGGTCGCGCACGGCAGTCGCGATTCGCGACGTCCGGCGAGGACGTCGACCCACGTGTCGAGTGCCCAAAGCGCGAAGAAGGCGACGGCCGTGTAGCCGCGCGCGTTTTGGGAGAACCACACGTGTTGCGGGGCGAGAGCGAGGGCCGCGACGGCGAAGAGCGCGGGGCCTCGGTCGAGGAAACGTCGTCCGAGTCCGTACGCGAGCGCGAGCCCGGCGACCCCGAACATGACGGCGGGGAGGCGGATGGCCGTCGCGGATTCTCCGAGCGTCGCCGCGGAAACCCATGCGAGCATGGAGTAGAGCGGATGGTGGTTGTCGCTCGGAAAGGTCGTCAGTACGCGCCCGAGCGGAGCGCGGATGAAGTCCTCGAGCATGAGGATCTCGTCGAGCCACAACGGTGCGTCGAGCGCGACGAGACGCAGCAGCGTCGCCGCCGCGAGCAGCGCGAGCAACGCGAACCCGCCGTCGGAGATGCGCTTGCCGAGCGTCGGAGTCATGGCTTTTGGCGGCGCGCGACATCGCGAACGACGTCGTCGACGATCGCGTCGAGGCCGATGCGGGGTGCGAATCCGATGAGGTCCCGAGCCTTGTCGATGCAGGGGACCCGCCGCCGCATGTCCTCGAAGCCCTCGCGGAAGGCTTCGTCGTAGGGGATGTGCACGATTTCGGAGCGACTTCCCGTCCTTTCGACGAGTTTGCGCGCGAGGTCGAGAATGGTGATTTCCTCGGGATTGCCGAGATTCACGACTTCCCCCACAGCCCGTTCGGATTCCATGAGTGCGACGAGTCCGGTCACGACGTCGTGGACCGATGCGAAGCAACGGCTTTGGAGTCCGTCGCCGAACACGGTGAGGGGGGCCTGTCGCAGGGCTTGTTCGGCGAGGCGCGGCAACACCATGCCCCAACGGCCGGATTGTCGGGGACCGACCGTATTGAACAGACGCGCGACGACGACGGGAACTCCGCGCTCGGCATGTGCGGCGAGCGCCAGGAACTCGTCCAAGAGTTTCGACGCCGCGTACGACCAACGCGACCGCGTGACGGCCCCGAGCACGATGTCGTCGTCTTCACGGAACGGGACGCGCTCGCTCTTTCCGTAGACCTCGGAAGTGGAGGCGATCAGCGTCTTCACCCGTCGTTCGGCCGCGAGTCGGAGAACCGACGCCGTACCTTCGACGTTCGTCTCGATGGTGCGCGCCGGGCTGTCGAGGATGAGACGGACGCCGACGGCCGCAGCCAAATGCCAAACCGCATCGGCGTCGGCCATGGCACCTGCGAGCGACGCTTCATCCCGGATGTCCGCGTGGATGAACCGGAATCCGCGCGTGCCGTCGAGCGCGTCGAGATTCGCACGGGAGCCCGTCGACAGATCGTCGTAGGCGACGACGTCGTGACCGAGCCCCGCCAAGCGCTCGCAGAGATGGGAGCCGACGAAACCCGCACCACCGGTGACGAGACATCTCATGACGCGACTCCTTCGACGGACTTGAGGCGGATCGCCACGATTCTAGTCCTCCACGACATGGGATCGAAAGGACTCGCGGCACCGCGCCCACGCGTCCCGATCGATCGTCCCGTTCGATCGGACACAGCGCGCCGCGTCGAGCCCCATCCGTAGGGCGTGATGCGTGTTGTCGTGAGCGAGCAACCCGAGCCGTCCCACGGTGAGCAGCCCCGGCATGTCGTTCAACCACCCGTCGATGGTTCCGAAGGCGGATTCCACCGTTTGCGTGTAAATCGGGTACGCATGCGGAACTCTTACGGAGCGGATGCCCGACGGCGTCGGCGGGCGGGGCAGCCCCGCCGCTTCGAGAGCGTCGACCACGCGCCTTCCGATCATGTCGTCGTCCGCCCGATCGATAGCGTCTCCGGCATCGTAGGGGATTTCCGCGCAAAGGACCGTCCGCCCGCGGGGTGCCGCCGAGTCGCCGTAGTTCTTCGGTTCCGAAAGCCGCGCGATCGGAATCGCGAGTTCCGGGAAGTAATGCGCGTCGTAGGGGGTGTAGCGATCGACGGGAAGCGTCATCCACACGACGCGCAAGGAGCGCCATCGAATGCGAGTCGCCGCTTCGATCACCGACGCCGGTGCGGAAGGCACGAGCATCCCCACGAGGCGCTCGATCGGAATGGTGGAAAGGACGCATTCCGCTTCGATCCGATCCTCCGCCGTCTCGACGATCGACGTTCCGTTTCGAAGATGAATCGTGATCGGCGAACAGCCGGTGCGGATCTCGACGTGCGGGTTTCGCGACGCTTCCGCCAACGCCGCGACGATTCTTCCGAACCCTCCGCGCGGGTAGTAAAAACGCCCGGCGGTCGGCGAGCGTAGTCCCGGAACGACCGACAGCATTTTTCCCAACAACTTCGCCGGGGATCCCGCGGATACCCGCTTCCGCGCCTGCGTTCCCGAAAGCTGCGAGGGTTCGAGACCCCACATCTTGCGAGCATAGGGAAAGTAGAAGCGTTCGCAGATCGCCGGCCCGAGTCCTTCGTGGAGGACGTCGGCGAAACTCTCGCCCCTTCGGCGTCGGAACGGTTTCACCGCGGCGTCGCGCAGGGCTTCGACGAGAAATCGCTTGGGCGCATTCAGCACCACGTCGAACGGGCGCAAAGGAAATCGGATCCACGTGCCATCGAGGCGGATTCGACCGTTGCGTGGACGTAGAAGAAGATCGTCGCCGAGCACGCTCCGGATCACGTCGAGCAGTTCCGGATCGGTGGACGGATGGAGGCGATGACTTCCGAGATCGCAGGGAACACCGTCGACGTCGAAGGAACGTGTCGTACCGCCGACGGTCGATTCCCTCTCTAGGACAGTGACGTGAAAGGCGTCCGAGCGGGAAAAACCCCACGCGGCGCCGATGCCCGTCGGCCCCGCGCCGAGGATGACGACCCGAGGCCTCATGGCGACGCGCTCCGGGATGGTCGCCCGGGCGATGCCGTCGACCAAAGGCCCGCCGCGAATCCCCCCGCGAACAGCACCGACTGCCAAACGAGAGACTGTGCGACCGCCGCAGCCCGGGGAAAACCAAGTGGATCGGCGAGCGACGCCCAAGCGGCTTCGCGGACTCCGAGTCCCCCGAATGAAAGAGGAAGCATGGCGGCGAGCTTCGCGGCCGACCACGCGAGGAGCCAAGCCGACGCATCGTCGGGAAGCCCCATTCCCGCAGCGAGTCGCATGTTGACGAAAAGAAGCGCCCCCTGAAGCATTACGGATGCGGCCAGTCCCGATGCGAGCGTCGCGAGAGGAACACGTCGGGCCGCAACGCGTAGGCGCAATCCCGTGCGCGCGAGTCCACCGGGAAGAAGTCGCGTCCAAGGAACACGCGCTGCGAGCTTGAATCCGACGAGGCACGCGACAGCACCCGCGATCGTCGCGACGATCCCGATCCCCGCGCGATCGTCGCGACGCATCAGCGTGCCGACGCTGAACAGGATGCCCAACGCCGCGGCGTCGAGAAGACGATCGGTGAGGCTTCCGAGAATGAGCGCCTCGGGGCGACCGGAACCACGCAACACCATGCCGGTACGAAGAAGATCGCCCCCGACGATCGAAGGCAGAAAGAAGTTGCCCGCCAATCCCGCCGCATGCGCGCGCAGCGCGTCGCTTTTCGGGATGTTCGCTCCGAATCCGGTGATCGCGTGCCGCCATTTCATCGCACATCCCGCATGAATGACGAGGAACGCGCCGACGGCGCCGATCCAATGCCAAGGGGAAACCGAAGTCCACGTCGATCGAAAGCCCTCGGAACCGACCCAATGGACCACGGCGGCGACGAGGATCAGGGAACAGACGATGCGAAGGACGACGGTGGCGCCGCGGCTCATTCTCCGGGCCCTCGGCGTGGCTCCGGTTCGAACGGTTTGAGCCCGAGCCGAGCGTTCTGGTCGGCGAGTAGACCGACGCACAAGATCACGATCCCCGCGAGAATGGCCATGACCGCGGATTCACTCAGATTGCCGATCCAAATGTCCCATCCGGTCTTCGCGGCCCCCGCGAGAAAGAGCATCACCGCCAGAGGACCGAACACACGAAGCGGGTTGAACAGCACCACGAGTCGCACGATCAACAGCAGAAACTGATTGAAGTGCCGGGCTCGAATCTTCGAAGAACCGCGGCGTTTCCTGTAGTCGATCGGAACGTAGCGAATTTCCCGATCACGGCAGGCGAAGGCGAGCGTGATCGTGGTCGTGAAACTGAATCCGGAGGGAAGGATGTTGTCGAGCGCGCGCGCATCGTCGCGACGAAACAGCCGTAGGCCGGAATTGAGATCGGGGATTTCAATCCCGGCGAGGTATTCGGCCAACGCGTTGAGGACACGCTTCGCGGGACGCCTCTCCCACGGGATGTGAACGTCCGCGCCCGTTCGTGCGCCCACCACCATGTCGGCGTCGCCGCGTCGTTCGATCAGCCGAGGAATGGCACTCGCGGGATATGTGCCGTCGGCGTCGATGATCACGATCCAGTCGGCCGCCGCCGCCGCGATGCCGCGCTTGAGAGACGCGCCGTACCCACGGTTGCGCTCCGAACGGATGACGCGCGCCCCGCCGCGCCGCGCGTGTTCGCCGGTGCCGTCCGTCGATCCATCGTCGACCACGATGACTTCGTGAACGATTCCGGCGGCCGCGAGCGTCGATGCGATTTCCGAAAGCGTCGCCCCGATCCCCTCGGCCTCGTTCATGGCGGGAATCACGACCGAGAGCGCGGGTCTCCCGGTAGGGACGTCGGATGGGACGGACATGGGATCTCGAGGATGATACCTTTCCCCCCAACGTCGTGCCGCTTCGGAACTTGCGACTTCCGACCGCGACGCAAAGTCACGCGTCCGTGAACGATTGACGCGCGCGCTCGGGGCGGGCGTCGAGAAGGCCCGCCGCTTCGCCGATTCCCCATGCGACGGCGCCGACGATCACCCACGGTGCCGCCCGGAGCGTGCGCGACGCGAATCCGGCGCGGACGAGGGCGCGGATGCCGAAAGCCGGGCTGCCGACCATCGCGATGACCGCGGCGGCGATGCGCACGGATGTGCCGCCGACGTCGCGTCCCCGGCCGAAATGGCGTCCCCATCGCCATCTTTCGCCCAAGTAGGCGCCCGCCGACATGGGCGGCCGACGTTGGGCGATCCGCATCGCCGGATCCCGGAGGAGTCCACCGCGGCCCGCCAAGGCGGCGTGCACGCGCGGCTCGTGATAACCCGCGCGCCACGTCGGTGCCACGGCGTCGATGTTCTCTTTGCGAAACGTCACGTTGACATCGGTCAGTACGTCCGAAGATCCGGGACGGGCGTTCGGAAGATGTCGGGAAAAGTCGAGGATCCACGCCGCGGCGCGGATGCCGTCGCCGGCGTCGCAGGCGACGACGCCGCCGATGGCGCCCGCGTCGGAGCGTCGCCAGGCGTTTTCGGCCGCCGCGAAGAAATCGGTCGAGGGAATCCCGTGATCTTCGAGCATGACGATCAGCCGTCCACGTACCCGTCGCAGTCCTGCGGCACGACGGATGTCGTAGCGCGCATGTTCCGCACACGGATCGTCGCCCGAAACCTCCGCATCGATCGGGCCGATGTCGAGGAACCGAACCTCGTCGAATTCCGCGGCGAGCACCGCGACATCCGGACGCTCGCGTTCGACCGGGACGACGATATCGACGTCGCGTCCCGCGCACGCGTGCCGCAGAGCCTGAAGGCACTCGCGGACGGAATCCGCGCCGCTCACGATCGTGACGACGACGCCGAAATCCGGTTGCGGGTCTGCGGGATCCACGTCGGGATCGTAGCCTTTCGACGATCGACGGGTGGTACATTCCCCGGATGCGGATCCGCCACTCTCATTCCTCGCCGTCGGGGCACCTTTCCGCATGATGACGCCCGAAACGGACATCGGGCCCCGTCGGTTCGGCGACGCCGTGCGTCTCGTTCGAAATCTCGGAGTCCTCATCCTCGGTGAAATCGTCTCGAAGGTCGTCGCGATCTTCGTGTTCGGGCGCCTCGGAAGCGTGCTGGGCGACGCGCGCTACGGCGAACTCGAATTCGCGTTCGCGGCGGTGACGGTGGCATCGCTCGTCGCCGACGCGGGACTCGTCGTCTTCGGCGCCCGTGCCGTCGCGAAGGATCAAGTCGCCGCGAAGTCGTTGCTTCCGGCTTTTCTCGTTCTTCGAGCGGCGCTCGTCGCCGCGTCGGTGTTCACCATCGGCTTTCTCGCCGTCTTCCAAGTGGGTGCCGCACCCGCGATCCTTCTCGGCTACGGATTGGCGCTTCTTCCGGTTCCGCTCGTCTGCGATTGGATCTTCCAAGGCCGTGATGAAATGGCGGTGATCACGGCGTCGAATCTCCTGCGGCAGTCCTGTCTTTTGGTGGGCGTCCTCGTGTTCGTTCAGGGCCCCGACGACGCATGGTGCGTGCCGGTTTCGGACGCGGTCGGACTCGCGGCGGCGGCGGGACTTCAACAGTTTCTCGCACGGCGCCGTACGGGATCTTTGGTGTGGGAAGGCGTCATGCGTCGCGCGGTCGACATCGCGAAACAAGCCGCACCGATCGGATTCGGCACGATCGCATGGGCGGTACGCTTTTGGGCCCCGATGGTCATCGTGGGATCCGCCGCCGACGGAGCTTTCGCCGGGCACTACGGAGCGGCGCATCGGCTCGCCGTCGCGATGCATCAGGTCGTGTTCCTCTACTTTTTCAATCTTTTGCCCACGTGGAGCCGGGACGCCGTGGGATCGGGCGACGGCATCTCCGACGCGTTGCGCGTCGCCGTGCGAAAGTCGTTCGCGATCACATGTGCGGGCGCGTGCGCCATCGTCGCGGGGACATGGCTGCTCGCCGATCCGGTGATTCGTTTCTTGGGTTACGGCCCCGGATTCGAAGCGTCGTCGAACATTCTGATCGGCTTGTGCTTCGTGCCCGCGATCGCTTTCGTCAGCGGCAACGTGCGATTCGGGTTGATCGCCGCCGGACACGCGAAGGGCGACGCGTGGGCCAATGCCGCCGGTGCGGTATGCGTCGTCGTCGGCTGTTTCGTCTTCGGCGACAACGTGGCGTCAGCGGTCGTCCCCGCATTCGTGACGGCGGAACTCGTGACGGCGCTCGTCGCGCTCGGCGTTTGGCTCAAGATCGGGCGTGCGGCGCGCGTGTCGGCCTGAGGAGACGCCAGCACGCCCACGCGACGAGGGTGGTCGCGATGACCGAGGGCCAGGCACCGATCAAGAACGCGCGTGCGGCATCCGGTGAGACGAGACCTCCCGAGAGGTTCGAGAGTCCGAGGCTCAGGTCTTTGCCGGTCGCGGTGCGGGCGAGGGTGTCCACGATGGGCAGCCGAAACGCACCGCCCGCCACCTTGTCCCAGTCGTCGACGACGTGCCGTGTCCTCGAGGTGGCCAAAACGAACGCGTGCAAGGCCGCAACGACGAGCACGCATCGTCGAAGGCTCGGTCGCCACGTGCTGAGGTGGGCGGCGGCGCCGATCCAAAGGGGGAAAAGTACCGGGCACAGGTAGCGGAATCCGGTATTCCATTGCATGCGGGCGAACTGATTCGCCGAAGCGAACACCAGATAGCCGAGGACCAAGAGCAGTCCACGCATCCACACGTCGCGCGACAACCAACTTCCCTTCGGAGGGGGAAGAAAACCGAGAACGAGCAGCGGGGCGTAGGGCAGGAGACCGAAGCGCGGGTCGAGGAGATTGGCCACGAAGAGATCGACCGCCGGTAGGTCGAATCCGTTGAATCCTCGATCGGAGAACGACGTCGCACCCATCCATCGGGCGGGGGGAAGCCACGGGTCGCCGAAGCACCACGCTTGTGCGCCCAATTGAATCGCGATCGGAGGGAGGGCGCCGAGCGCGAACCATACGGCGTTCGTCAAGCGGAATTTTGCGCCCTCCGTCCTTACGATGACGAGGGTGCCGGCCCAAAGCGCGGTGACGACGCCCGAGTAATCGAAGAGAACGGCGGCCCCCGAACAAGCCCCCGCGAGCAGGAGTTGTGCCCGTGTGGGTAGAAAAGCGCCCGGCGTCCGTTCGATGAACCACCACGCACCGATCGTCGCGATGGCGACGAGGAGGTTGTGATTCAGGGTCGCCGCGCGATACAGCATCGGGGTTGCGACGACGAAGGCGAATCCGAAGACGGCCGCGGCGTCCGGGCCGAGCCCCCGGTCGACGCACCATCGGCGTAGGAGAAGAGCGACCGCCCCCGCGAGCGGCGCCATCAGGAGCAGAGCGATGACGAGGGTGGAAAGACCGAAACGGATGTCCAATCCGCGCTCACGCGCCAGGCGGTACATCTTCTCGCGATTCGGCCACGGAGTGCTGTAGGACGTGTCGATTTTCGTTCCCGACGCGTCCATCGCGGCGATCCGCTCGACGGACCGCCGCTCGACCGCATCGAGAATCGGCGAGAAGACGAAGAGGGGAATCGCCGCCAGCGTGGACGCGCCGATGTTGTTGTTGATGTACCAGTGACCGTCGGTGTGCTTGAAGATGTCGGAGTGAAACTCCGCGTAACGATCGCAGCGCCATCCGGAACCGTCGACGAGCGCGAACGCCGGGTAGTGCTCGCGCGTGATGTTCGTCGCGGTGACGAGGACCACCGAGAGCCAGACGGCCAGGAACAGCCGTAGCGGCGTGATACGCCCCGCGTGACTCACAGTGTGATCCCTTTTTCGCTCGCGATACGGCGGATCATCCCGAAATAGGCATCGAAATGGGCCTCCTTCGTGAAGTGCTTGCGGTAGTACGCGTACCCTGCGTCTCCCATGCGGTCACGTGGCGTGTCGTCCCGGAGCAGATCGCACGCTTTTTCCAATTCGGCATCGTCGTCGTAGGTGAGGCCTCCGCCCGATGCGGCGACGATGTCGGGCGGTGCGCCGAGATTGCGTACGACGGCCGGTGTGCGCGCCGCGAAACCTTCGATGATCACCTGTCCCAAGACCTCGTAGCAGATCGATGGAACGAGAACGGCACGCGCACGCTCATTCAAGCGATGAAGGACGGCGCGGGGAAGTGGTCCGAGAAACCGGATGTTGTCGGCGCCGCCCGCGGCCTCCTTCAACGCTCCCGCGGCCGATCCGTCGCCGGCGATCAGCAAGCGAAGATCCCGCCGTTTCTTGAACAGAGGAAGGAGCGTGTGGACACCCTTCAAAGGTTCCAGGCGTCCGACGTAGAGGAAGAACGGAGAGCGCTCGGTCTCTAGAATCGTGTCGGCCGTACGCACCTCGTCCGACGTCGGAGTCGGGAGTTCGGGCAGGAAGTAGGGAATGACTTCCATTCGGATCGGAAGCTCCGCTTCGTGACGCCTCCGGGTGAACTCCGACGGTGAGATGAATCCGTCGACGTTGTTCAGTTCTCGTTCGATCATTCCCGTCGCACGCCAAAGCTGCGGGGGGCGACGGTGCGCGAGTACGCAGCGGAAACAATCCTTCTCGACGCACGGTTCGCGGTTGTTTTTCAAAAGCACGTGCGTCGGACAGACGAGCCAATGTTCGTGCGTCGTGTAGAGGCGAATGCCGCGTCCGAGGCGAAGCGCCTTCGGTCCGCCCACCAGCGACACGTTGTGCCAGTGGACGACGTCGTGTCCTTTCGCGAGGACTTTGGACAACGCCCCTTTCTTGAGCCACGGGGCTCCGGTCGCTTGAGTGAGGATCGGCGACAACGCCCCGAGCGGACTGCGAAGCGGGTGCGTACGGACGCGCGGATGATTCGTCACGGGCGCGGGGTCACGCCCTCCGAGAAGTTTCCAGCTGTCCGCGCAGTGCACGACGTCCACTTCGTGCCCGTCCTCGGCGAGGGCGTTGGCGAGCCGATGGATGAAGATCCCGTCGCCGCCGAAGTTCTCGGGCGGGTAGAAGGTCGTCACCATGCAAAAGGAGAGAGGGCGCATGGGTTTGGACGAAAGTGTTTCCGCCCGGTGATGATACCCTCGCCGCGGCGGACTAGACTTCCCCGGAGAGGCCGAAGTCGTCGATGATTCCCGTTCCCGTGCTCACCTTCCACGCGCTCGCCGAGACGTCGCACGTCACGGCGTTCCCTCGGGGTGGTTTCGAGCGCATGGTCGAACGTTGGGCGGCGTCGGGGCGGCATCCGATCGGCATCGACGCCTTTCTTCGCCGATTGAACGGCGAACAGCCCGGCCGAAATGGCGACTGGATGGCGACCTTTGACGACGGCTACGCGTCGTTCGTCGCCGCCCATGAGGCCTGTCGTCGAGCGGGGGGGCGTGCGGTGCTCTTCCTCTCGACCGGTCTGATCGGTCGCGCGCCTATTTTCCCCGCCGACGACAGGTGTGCGCATCAGCCGGCCCTCGACGCAGCGACGGTCTCGAC
>Ga0075471_10001084_pt1 | contig 17484 bp, 18 predicted proteins | sample DEB19_08_DNA_2_FD_74787 | JGI IMG/M metagenome (GOLD analysis project Ga0075471, IMG submission 74787) | Aqueous microbial communities from the Delaware River and Bay under freshwater to marine salinity gradient to study organic matter... | ecosystem: Environmental > Aquatic > Marine > Coastal ... | reverse complement strand
ATCCGTGCCCGCGTGGCCCGTGGCCGCTCGGCCCGCTGGCTGGCGCCCGACGCGGTGCTCGACTACATTCAACGCAACACCCTTTACGGAGCCCCCGCTTGAGCCGAATCCTCACCAGCCTTGCCAAGAAAAAGCTTTGTGTCGCCGCCCTCGAGGACATCAAGGCCCGCGACATCACGGCAATCGACGTGCGCAAGATCACGTCCATGTTCGACTGGCTCGTCATCGCCAGCGCCGACTCCGCGAGGCAGACGAAGGCGCTGGCCCGCAACGTGCGCGACAAGCTGAAGGCAGCCGGCTGCGCCATCATCGGCACCGAGGGCGAGGAGGGCGCCGAGTGGGTGCTGGTGGACTCCGGCGACGTGGTGGTTCACGTGATGCAACCGGCGGTGCGTAGCTACTACAACCTCGAGGAGCTGTGGGCTGAGGGGAAGTTCGACCGCCCCGGCAAGCTCACGAGCCCCGCCGGCGAGGCGAGCCGCGCAGCGCGGGCCAAGCCCAGCGTGAAGCCGCCCGCCGAGGGAGCGCGCCGCCGCGCGCCAGCCGCGCGCACGCCCGCGCGGCGTCGGCCGCGCGACACCACCTGACGCGTGCGCGCCACGATCGTCGCCATCGGCCACCGCCCGCCCGCCTGGGTCGAGTCCGGCCTCAACGAGTACGCGAAGCGGCTGCCCTCTCAGTTTCGCCTCGAGGTCTCGCTCCTCAAGCCCGAGGAGCGCGCCTCCGGCGTCACGGCTGAAAAGGTGCGCGAGCGCGAAGGCGAGCGCCTCATCGCCGCGATCCCCAAGGAGAGCGCCGTGCTCGCGCTGGATGAGCGCGGCACCGCCGTGTCGACCCAGGGCCTGTCGGTGATGCTGGCCGGGTGGTTGCGCGACGGCACCAACCCAGCCTTCCTCATCGGCGGGGCGGAGGGGCTGTCCCCGGCGGTCAAGGAGCGGTCAGACAAGCTGCTCTCAATCTCCGCGCTGACGCTCCCGCACGAGATGGTTCGCATTCTTCTGGTCGAGCAGCTCTACCGTGCCTGGACCATCCTCGCCAACCACCCGTATCACCGGGCATGACGTGACCGCGAGCCTCTACCTCGCCTCCGCCAGCCCGCGGCGTCGCGACCTGCTGGCCCAACTCGGCGTGTCGTTCGGCCTGCTGCTGGGGCGCGAGAGCCCCAAGGAGCCCGCGGCCGTCGACGAGTCGGTGCTCGCCGGCGAAACGCCGGACCACTACGTCCGCCGCATCACCCGCCTGAAGGCCCAAGTGGGCTGGCAGCGGCTGCTGCATCGCCCGACGCTGCCGCGCCTGCCGGTGCTCGCCGCCGACACCACGGTTGGCGTGGGCAGCGACATCCTCGGCACGCCCGGAAGCCCCGGTGAGGCACGCGAGATGCTCACGCGCCTGTCTGGCGCCACGCACCGGGTGCTCACCGGCGTCGCCGTGATCCAGGGCGACCGGCTCGCGCTGCGCGTGAGCGAGACGAGCGTCACCTTCTGCGCGCTCGACCCGGCCCGCATCGCGCGCTACGTCGACACCGGCGAGCCGCTGGACAAGGCAGGCGGCTACGGCATCCAGGGCCCCGCGGGCGCCTTCGTCACCCGCCTGGAGGGCAGCTACACGGGCGTCGTGGGCCTGCCCTTGTTCGAAACGGCGGAGCTTCTGCGAGAATTCGGTCTTACCGTTGCCTGAACGGCGCCCGGCAAGGGCGCCCGACCTCGCCTTGAACGAGCAGATCCTGATCAACGTCACGCCGCAGGAGACGCGGGTGGCGATCACCGAGCAAGGCGCAGTCCAGGAGCTGCACGTCGAGCGGGGCTCCTCGCGAGGCCTGGTCGGCAACATTTATCTTGGGCGCGTCTGCCGGGTGCTGCCCGGCATGCAGTCCGCCTTCGTCGAGATCGGGCTGGCACGCGCGGCATTCCTGCACGTGGCCGACATCTGGGCCGCCCGGAGCGCCGACGGGCAGCTGCGCCCGATCGAGAAGATCCTCACCGAGGGCCAGACGCTGCTCGTGCAGGTGGTGAAGGACCCCATCGGCTCGAAGGGCGCCCGCCTTTCCACACAAGTGTCGATCGCTGGCCGGCTGCTGGTGTACCTGCCTCAGGACCCGCACATCGGCATCTCGCAGCGCATCGAGGACATGGCCGAGCGCGAGCAGCTGCGCGAGAAGGTGCATGCCCTGATCCCGCCCGGCGAGACCGGCGGCTTCATCGTCCGGACGGTGGCCGAGACAGCCACCGAAGCCGAGCTTCGCGCCGACATCGACTACCTGGTGACGCTGTGGAAGCAGATCCAGGCGAGCGCCGCCTCGGCAGCGCCCCAGGCCCTCCTGCACCAGGACCTGGCGCTCGCCACCCGGGTGCTGAGGGACCTCGTGACCGGCACCACGGAGCGCGTCATCATCGACTCGCGCGAGACCTACCAGCGGCTGGTGGCCTTCGCGGCCAAGTTCACCCCGAAGGCGCTGCCGGTTCTCGAGCAGTACGCCGGCGAGCGGCCGCTCTTCGACCTCTTCGCCATCGAGGAAGAGATCGAGCGGGCGCTGGCCCGGCGCGTGGACCTGAAGAGCGGCGGCTACGTGATCATCGACCAGACCGAGGCGCTTACCACCGTCGACGTGAACACCGGCGCGTTTGTCTCGGGCCGAAGCTTCGACGACACGATCTTCAAGACGAACCTCGAGGCCGCGCAGGCCATCGCCCGCCAGCTTCGCCTGCGCAACCTGGGCGGGATCATCATCGTCGACTTCATCGACATGGACAACGAGGAGCACCGGGGCGCGGTGCTCGCCGAGCTTCACAAGGCGCTCGCCCGGGACCGAACGCGCGTGACGGTGAGCGGCTTCTCGGCGCTGGGCCTGGTGGAGATGACCCGCAAGCGCACGCGCGAGTCGCTCGCGCACGTGCTGTGCGAGCCCTGCCCCGTGTGCGCCGGGCGCGGCGAGCTGAAGACCCCCCAGACGGTCTGCTACGAAATCCTGCGGGAGGTGCTGCGCGCGGAGCGCCAGTTCGGCGCGCGCGAATACCGCATCCTCGCCTCGCAGAAGGTCATCGACACCTTCCTCGACGAGGAATCCACCGCACTCACCATGCTGGGCGACTTCATCGGCAAGCCCATCTCGATGCAGGTCGAGACCGCCTACAACCAGGAGCAGTACGACGTGATTCTGGTGTAGGCCGCTAGGGGGCGAGGCGGCCCAGCGCCGCCAGGCACTGGGCCTCCAGGAAGGCGATGGGCAGCATGAGCACCAGCTGGCAGGCGATCAGCACCACCACGGGCGTCACGTCCACGCCGCCGATGGGTGGAATGGCCCGCTGGAAGGGCTTTACGAACGGGCGGGCGAGCGCCTCGAAGAAGGGCGCCACCGGGTGGAAGGGGTTCACCCACGTGAGGAGCGCCTGGACCAGCACCGCGCCCATGACGATGTAGACCGTGAGGCGGGCGAGTTTCACCACCGCGAGGAAGAGCAGCACCGACATCGCCGCACCGCCCGCAGGTGGCGCGCCCATCACGATCGCCAGCAGCACCAGCAGCGCGGCCTCGGCGACCCAGGCCACGACGAGCGAGGCGAGGTCGAGCCCTCTCCAGCTCCCGATCAGGCGGCGCAAGGGCAGCACCGCGAAGTTGGTGAGTGCGAGGGTGAACTGCGCCAGCGGGTTGCGGGGTGGAGCGCGCAGCGCCTGCATCCAGAAACGGACGAGCGCGGCGAGGATGAACAGGTTGAAGACCGTCTCCAGCACGAAGGCCGCCGCTTGCCGGAGCATGGCTCAGTCCTCGCCGAAGGCGTCGCCCAACTCCGCCGAGCGCTCGCGGGCCGCCTTGACGGCGGCGATGAACACGGACTTGAGGCCCCCACGATCCATCTCGGCAAGCGCCCGCTCGGTGGTGCCCCCCGGGGAGGTCACCTGGGCGCGCAGCACCGCCGGGTCCTCGCCGCGCAATTGCGCAAGCGTTGCGGCGCCCACGAATGTTTGCAGCGCAAGCTTGCGTGCCGGCCCGGGCGCAAGCCCCATCTCCCGGCCGGCCGCCTCCAGCGACTCCATCAGGTAGAACACGTACGCAGGCCCACTACCGGAAATGGCCGTGACCACATCGAGGTCGGACTCGCGGTCGAGCCACACGGTGTCGCCAACGGCACCCAGCAAGGTGGCCGCGCGTTCGCGCGCTTCCGGGCCCACATCGCCCGGCGCGAAGAGGCCGGTGATGCCACACCGCACGAGCGCCGGGGTGTTGGGCATCGCGCGGACGATCGCGGCGTGCCCGCCCAGCCAACGCGCGAGGTCGGCGACGCGAATGCCGGCAGCGATGGTTACCACCAGCAGCGAGGCGGGGGGGTTGCCCAGCGCGCGGACGGCCTCGCGCATCTGTTGCGGCTTGACGGCCAGCACGGCGACGTCGGCCTCGGGCCAGGAGCCCGGCGGCGCGATCGCCCGCACGCCGTAGGCTCGGGCGAGCTGCTCCCGCACCGGCGCGCTGGGGTCGGCCACGGTGAGGTCGCCCGCGGCGAAGCCCTTCGCCACGAGGCCGCCCACGATCGCCGCACCCATGTTGCCGCCCCCGAGGAAGAAAGCCTTCATGCCGCAGCCTTTTCGCGAGTGCCGAAAATGGCCGTGCCCAGGCGCAACATCGTTGCCCCCTCGGCGAGAGCCGCCTCGAAATCCTGCGTCATGCCCATCGAGAGCGTGTCCACCGGCAGGCCCGCAGCGCGAAGCGCGTCGAACTCGGCACGCAGGCGCGCAAACTCGGCTCGCGCCTGCTCCGCGCTCCCCGAGGGGCTCGCCATGCCCATCAGGCCGCGCAGCCGGAGGCCGGGGAGCGAGGCCACTTCACGGGCGAGCGCCAGGGCCTCGCCCGGAGCGACACCGCCTTTCGTCGCCTCGGCGCTGATGTTGACCTGGACGCAGACGTTGAGCGGCGGCCGGGTGGCCGGGCGAAATCGCGAGAGCAGCTGTGCGATGCGGCTGCGATCCACGCCGTGGCACCAGTCGAAGTGCTCCGCCACCTCGCGCGCCTTGTTGCCCTGCAGCGCCCCGATGAAATGCCAGGTGATGGGCAGCCCGGCGAGCTCGCCCATCTTGGCAAGCGCCTCCTGGACGTAGTTCTCGCCAAAATCACGCTGCCCCGCCAGAAACGCTTCGCGCACGTCGGCAGCGCTCTTGGTCTTGCTTACCGCCACGACCGTGACGGCGTGCGCAGGGCTTCGGGGAACCCGCGCGATGCGCTCGTGGATTGCTTGCAGCCGCTCGGCCGTTGGAGACATAATCGATTCGCCTGATGCCGGTCGCATTCTAACTCCCGCGCGCCGCGCGCCCCCCTCCCCCGACGCACCCCCGCGAGGCCCCGATGGACATCGCCGAGCTGCTTGCCTTCTCCGTCAAGAACCAGGCATCCGACCTGCACCTGTCGGCCGGCCTGCCGCCGATGATCCGTGTGCACGGCGACGTGCGCCGCATCAACGTGCCGCCGCTCGAGCACAAGGACGTGCACGCCATGGTGTACGACATCATGAGCGACGCGCAGCGAAAGACCTACGAAGAGGTGCTGGAATGCGACTTCTCCTTCGAGATCCCGAACCTCGCGCGCTTTCGCGTGAACGCCTTCGTGCAGCAGCGCGGAGCGGGCGCGGTGTTCCGGACCATTCCCTCGAAGGTGCTGTCCCTTGCGGAGCTCAACGCGCCGAAGATCTTCACCGAGATCACCCGCTACCCCCGCGGCCTGGTGCTCGTCACCGGCCCCACCGGCTCCGGGAAGTCGACCACCCTCGCCGCCATGGTGAACGAGATCAACGAAAACGAGCACGGCCACATCCTCACGATCGAGGACCCGATCGAGTTCGTGCACGAGCCGAAGAAGTGCCTGGTCAACCAGCGGGAAGTGGGCCCGCACACCCTCTCGTTCGCCAACGCGCTGCGTGGCGCCCTGCGGGAGGACCCGGACATCATCCTCGTGGGCGAGATGCGCGACCTGGAGACCATCCGGCTCGCCATGACCGCCGCGGAGACGGGCCACCTGGTGTTCGGCACGGTGCACACCTCATCGGCAGCCAAGACGGTCGACCGAATCATCGACGTCTTCCCGGCGGCGGAAAAGGAGATGATCCGCGCCATGCTCTCCGAGTCGCTCCGGGCGGTGATCTCGCAAACCCTGTGCAAGCTGAAGGATGGCAGCGGCCGGGTGGCCGCCCACGAGATCATGGTCGCCACCCCTGCCATCCGCAACCTGATCCGCGAGGCGAAGGTGGCGCAGATGTACTCGTCCATCCAGACCGGCCAGGCGGTCGGCATGCAGACGCTGGACCAGAACCTGCTCGACCTCGTGCGGCGCGGGACGATCGCGCCCTCGGAGGCCCGCACCAAGGCGAGCAACAAGGACTTGTTCAACAACTAACCGGGCGAGGGCCGCACCATGGACAGCGAGCAGGCATTCCGCATGGTCAGTGAGCTGCTGGGCGCGCTGGTGGCGCGCAAGGGCTCCGACCTCTTCCTCACCGCCGGCTTCCCGCCGGCGATGAAGGTCGACGGCAAGGTCACGCCCGTCTCGCAGCAGAAGCTCACCCCGGAGCACACGCGCCAGCTCGCCCGCTCGCTCATGAGCGAGCGCCAGCTGGTGGAGTTCGAGCGCCACTTTGAGTGCAACTTTGCCATCGTCATCCCCGACGCCGGGCGCTTCCGGGTCAGCGCGTTCATCCAGCAGGGCCGCGTGGGCCTCGTGATGCGAACCATCACCACCCGCATCCCCACCCTCGAGGAGCTGGGCCTGCCACCGGTGATGAAGGAAGTGGCCATGAGCAAGCGCGGGCTCGTGCTGCTGGCGGGGGGCGCGGGCAGCGGCAAGTCGACCTCGCTTGCCGCCCTCATCGGCCACCGCAACCGTCACAGCCACGGCCACATCATCACGATCGAGGACCCCATCGAGTTCGTGCACGAGCATGCCAATTGCATCGTGACCCAGCGGGAAGTGGGCGTGGACACCGAGAGCTGGTTCGCGGCCCTGCGCAATACGCTCCGGCAGGCGCCGGACGTCATCCTGATCGGCGAAATTCGTGACCGCGAGACGATGGAATACGGCATCGCGTTTGCGGAGACGGGCCACCTGTGCTTCGCCACGCTGCATGCCAACTCCACCAACCAGGCGCTCGACCGGATCATCAATTTCTTTCCCGAGGACCGGCGCCAGCAGCTGCTCATGGACCTCTCCCTGAACCTGCGGGGCATCCTGTCCCAGCGCCTCATCGGCCGCAAGGGCGCGCCCGGTCGCGTGGCGGCGATGGAAGTGATGCTCAACTCGCCACTCATGTCGGACCTCATCTTCAAGGGCGAGGTGCACGAGATGAAGGCCCTCATCGGCCGCTCCCGCGAGCTCGGCATGCAGACCTTCGACCAGGCCCTCTTCGACCTGCTCGAGGCCGACCTCATCACTTACGAGGACGCGCTCCGCAACGCCGATTCGGTGAACGACCTGCGGCTTCGCATCAAGCTCGAAAGCAAGGCCGCGAAGGGCCGCGAACTGGGCGCAAGCCTCGACCACCTCGAGATTCTCAAGTAGCGGGGCGGCTGCGGTCAGCTGCGGGCCAGCGTTTCGGCGACGATGCCGGCGAACACGGCAAGCCCCATCCAGTGCGAACGCCGGAAGGCGAGAAAGCACGCCTCTCGCGCGCGGGTTCGAATGCCGGGCACCTCACGCAGCGCGAGAACGCCAGCGGCCACCAGGCCCGCGTGATACGCCGCGCCATAGCCCTGCCACATGCCCACGGCCGCCATCGCGGCGAGGAAGATCGCCTCGAAGGCGAGGACTGCCAGCACGTCGTGTCGGCCGAAGAGCAGGGCCGAGGTATGGATGCCGATCCTCACGTCATCGTCACGGTCCACCATGGCGTAGAGGGTGTCGTAGGCAAGCACCCAGAAAAGATTGGCGCCCCAGAGCGCCCAGGCGAGCGGCGGCACTGCGCCCTGGATCGCGGCGAAGGCCATGGGAATGCCCAGCCCGAAGCAGGCGCCAAGCCACGCTTGCGGGATGGCGAGGAAGCGCTTGGTGAACGGGTAGATGGCCGCCAGCGTCGCCGCGAGGATCGCGAGCCCTGCCGACAGCGCATTCAAGGTCGCCACGGTCATCGCGAAGGCTGCGGCTGCGAGGACGGCCGCCACCGCGAGCGCTTCCCACGGAGCGATATCGCCCGCAGGTAGCGGCCGGGATTGGGTGCGCTTCACCGCGCCGTCGAAGTGCCGGTCCGCCCAATCGTTGATCGCACACCCGGCAGAGCGGGTGAGCACGGTGCCCAGCACGAACACCCACAGCACCAACAAGCCGGGCATGCCGCCTGCCGCCAGCCACAATCCCCAGAGCGTTGGCCAGAGCAGGAGCAGGATGCCCACCGGCTTGTCCAGCCGCACCAGCCGCTCGTAGGCGTCCAGGCGGGCGATAGCCGCAGCAAGGCTCATGGCACCCTCATGGCCTGTCGAGGAGGCGCGGCAGGAAAACCTCCGTCACCAACAGGGGCCGCCCGCGCTTGGTGAAGCGCGATCGCCGAGCCCAGAGCGGCGGCAGCGCCACGCCGAGCAGCGCGCACGCGCGTCCGTGCAGCGGGTGACGCGCATCCAGGCGCGCGTGCTCGAGGGGCTCGCGCACGACCTCTGGGTCGCTGAACAACGCCTCGGCAAGCGGGCGGGAGCCCAGGCCTCGGAGGCTGCGCCACGGCCCGGCGAGGTCGCGAACGCTCGCTATCGAGTGCGCCATCACCACCGGCCCGCCGCGCAGGTGTAAGAGCACCTCACGCACCAGGACGTGGGACCGCGTTCCTGCGCCGACCTCGCGCCACTCATCCTCGTGGGGCAGGCGAAGCCCCTGACGAACCACCTCAACCCGAAAGCCCGGCGCGTGCGCGCGCAGGCGGGCCGTGAGAGACGCGCGCCACGTGAGCCACGCGCGCCAGGGATGGGAGTGCGCGAGCGCCGCGCGCCGCCAGCGGCTCATGCCTTCAGGAAAAACCGGCGGCTGCCCAGCCAGCGGTCGAGGTGACGCTCGACGGCCGGCGAGCCGGCGGCGATGAGGTCGGTGGCCGCCTGGCGGGCGGCGTGGATCAGCGCTTCGTCGCGCTCGAGGTCGGCGAAACGCAGCAGTGGCGCGCCGCTTTGCCGCGCGCCGAGGTACTCGCCCGGGCCGCGCAGCGCCAGGTCTTCCCGCGCAATCTCGAAGCCGTCGGTGGTTTCGTAGATGATCTTGAGGCGCGCGCGAGCCATTTCCGAGAGCGGCCGATGATACAGGAGGATGGCGAGGCTCTCGCGCGTGCCGCGGCCCACGCGCCCGCGCAATTGGTGCAGTTGGGAGAGCCCCATGCGCTCGGCGTGCTCGATCACCATGAGGGAGGCGTTCGGGACGTCGACGCCCACCTCGATCACGGTGGTGGCCACCAGCAACTGCAGGCGCTTGGCCTTGAACGCTTCCATGACGCCCGCCTTCTCGCCGGGCTTCATGCGCCCGTGCACCAGGCCTACCGCGAGGTCCGGAAACGTCGCCCGCATCGTCTCGTAGGTCTCGAGCGCCGTCTTCAACTGGAGCGCGTTTTCCGGCTCGCCCGGCCGCGCCTCTCGCTCCTCGATGAGCGGGCAGACCCAGTAGGCCTGGGCCCCATCGCGGCAGGCCTCGCGCACGCGAAGCACGACCTCGTCGCGGCGTTCATCGTCGACGAGCTTGGTGAGCACGGGCGTGCGCCCGGGCGGCAGCGCGTCGATCACGCTCACGTCCAGGTCGGCGTAGTAGCTCATCGAGAGCGTGCGCGGAATGGGCGTGGCGCTCATCATGAGCTGGTGCGGCTCCTGCCCCTTCGAGGCGAGCGCCAGGCGCTGGGCGACACCGAACCGGTGCTGCTCGTCCACGATGGCCAGGCCCAGTCGCGAGAAGGCAACGCCCTCCTGGAAGAGGGCGTGCGTGCCGATGGCGAGCTGCGTGTGCCCGCTCGCAATCGAGTCGAGCGCCTTCTTTCGATCCCGGGCCTTGAGGCCCCCGGACACCCAGGCCACGCGCACCCCCAGGGGCGCAAGCCAGTGGGAAAGCTTGAGGTAGTGCTGCTCGGCGAGTATCTCGGTGGGCGCCATGAGGGCGGACTGCCAGTCGTTCTCCACCGCCTGCAGCGCAGCGAGCGCTGCCACCAGCGTCTTGCCGCTGCCGACGTCGCCTTGCAGCAGGCGGCGCATCGGGTGCGGCTGGGCGAGGTCCTGCGCGATCGTTGCCCACGCGGCACGCTGCGCGCCCGTGAGGCTGAAGGGCAGCGATTTCACCAGCGCGTTGGTGAGCGTGTGCCGCGAAGGCAGGCGGGGAGCGGCCTTGCCTCGCCGCTCCGCGTAGGCGATGCGCATGGCGCACTGCTGGGCGAGCAGCTCGTCGAACTTCACCCGCTGCCACGCGGGATGGGTGCGCTCGGCAAGGCTTGCCGCGTCCACGTCGGGCGGCGGGCGGTGCAGCGCCAGCACGCTCTCCCGAAATGCCGGCAGCCCGAGCGCGGCCAGTCGCTCGGGCTCGAGCGTGTCGTCCAGCAAGAGTTCGTCGAGCGCCGAATGGATGAGCGCGCGCAGCGTCGCCTGCGACAGGCCTGCTGTGGTGGGATAGACCGGCGTGAGGCTCGTGGGCAGCGGCGTTCCCGGCTCCACCACCCGCACGCGGGGATGAACCATCTCGGCGCCGAAAAACCCGGGGCGAATCTCGCCAAAGAGCCGCAGCCGGCGCCCCGGCGCCATCTGCTTCAGCTGGCTGGGATAGAAGTTGAGGAAGCGCAGCCACAGCTCGGTGCCGGCCTCCTCCAGTCGCACCACGAGCGTGCGGCGCGGGCGGTATTTCACCTCGCTCGACACCACGGTGGCTTCCACCAGCACCGGCTCGCCCTCACGGGCCTCGGCGAGCGGCGTGAGCCGTGTCTCGTCCTCGTAGCGAAGCGGCAAGTGCAGCGCCAGGTCGAATCGCGAGGCGATGCCAAGCTTGGCGAGCCGCGCGCGCAGGGCGGGCGAGAGGCCCGCGTCGCGGGCGGCGGCCGGCGCCGTCACGCGGCGCGCTTCAGGCGCGCGATGCGCACGACCTCGGGGATGCGCCGCAGCTGCCGCAGCACCTGCGCGAGGTGCATGCGGTTGCGCACCTGGATGGTGAACACGATGGTCGAGTACGCGTTGCTCGGCCGCTCCTCCGTCTCGATGCGGTCGATGTTGGAGTCCGCCTCCGCGATCTCGGCGGCCAGTCGCGCGAGGACGCCGCGCTGGTTGGCGGCGGTCAGCCGCACGTTGACGTCGAAGAGGCGCCCCGGCTCGGCATCCCACTGCACGTCCACCCATTTCTCCGGGTCGAAGTGGAACGGGCGGATGGCCGGGCAGTCGTGGGTATGCACCGCGAGGCCCTGGCCCTTGCGGATCTGCGCGATGATCGGGTCGCCCGGAATCGGCCGGCAGCAAGGCGCAAACTGCACCGCCAGGCCCTCGGTGCCACGAATGGTCACCGACTCCATGCGGCCGGCCCTCTCCGCCGGCGCCTCCGGCGAGGCGACAAGCTTCTTCGCCACCACCACCGCCAGGCGCTTGCCCAGGCCGATGTCGGCCAGCACCTCGTCGCGCGAGCGGGCGGCCTCCCCCTTGGAGAGCCGCTTCCACTGCTCGTCTCGGATGGCGTCGGGGTTGGCGCCGAGCGATCGAAGGGCCTGGCCCAGCAGCAGGCCGCCCAGCTCCACGGACTCCTCCGACTGGCGAGTCTTCAAGTAGTGGCGCACCTGCGAGCGCGCCTTTCCCGTTGCTGCATAGGTGAGCCAGGCCGGGTTCGGGCGCGCCGCCTCGTCCGTGACGATCTCGACGCGGTCACCGTTGCGAAGCGCCGTGCCCAGCGGCACGGCCTCGCCATTGACCTTCGCCGCGAGGCACCGGCTGCCCACGTCGCTGTGCACTGCGTAGGCGAAGTCGATGGGTGTTGCGCCGCGCGGCAGGGAGAAGATGCGACCCTTCGGCGAGAACACGTAGACCTCGCCCGGGAAGAGGTCCACCTTGATGTGCTCGAGGAACTCGAGGGCGTCGCCCGACTCGCTCTGGATCTCGAGGAGCGACTGCAGCCACTGGTGCGTCTTCAGCTGCAGGTCGCGGCTCGGGCTCTCGTTGCTCTTGTAGAGCCAATGGGAGGCGACGCCCGCCTCCGCCATGCTATGCATGTCGACGGTGCGCACCTGCAGCTCCACCGGCATGCCGAAGGGGCCGAAGAGCGTGGTGTGCAGCGACTGGTAGCCGTTCGCCTTCGGGATGGCGATGTAGTCCTTGAACTTGCCCGGAATGGGCTTGTAGAGCGTGTGCAGCGCGCCGAGCGCGAGGTAGCAGGCGGCCACGTCCGGCACGATGATGCGGAAGCCGTAGATGTCGAACACCTCGGAGAACGAGATGTTCTTCTCCTGCATCTTCTTGTAGATCGAGGAAATGTGCTTCTCGCGGCCCTGCACGTCGGCCTTGACGCCAAAGTCTGCCAGGCGCGCGCGAATCGCCTCGGTGATCTTGCCCACGGCGTCGCGGCGGTTGCCGCGGGCCTTGGCGAGCGCCTTCTCGAGCACGCGAAAGCGCGTCGGGTGCAGGTGCCGGAAGCTCAGGTCCTGCAGCTCGTAGAAGAGCCCGCTCAGGCCCAGGCGATTGGCGATCGGGGCGTGGATCTCGAGCGTCTCGCGGGCCACGCGCTCCTGCTTTTCAGCGGGCAGCCCCTCGAGCGTTCGCATGTTGTGCAGCCGGTCGGCGAGCTTGATGAGAATCACGCGCACGTCGCGCGCCATCGCGAGCAGCATCTTGCGAAAGTTCTCCGCCTGGGCGTGCTGCAGGGTGGCGAACTCGATGCGGTCGATCTTCGAGACGCCGTCGACCAGCTGCGCTACCGCCTTGCCGAACTGGCTGGCGATCTCCTCGTGGGTGATCAGCGTGTCTTCGACGACGTCGTGCAGCAGCGCGGCGGCGAGCGCCTGCCCGTCCAGCCGCCACTCGGCGAGGATGCGGGCAACGGCAAGAGGATGGGTGACGTAGGGCTCGCCGCTCTGGCGAAACTGGCCCGCGTGGGCCGCGAGCGCAGTATCGAAGGCCCGGCGCACGAGCGCCGTGTCATCCGCCTTCAGGTACGAGAGGGCGCTCTCGAGGGAGTCGAAGCCCGTCGCGGTGAGCGACTCGGTCGGCAGGGTGGGGATGCCGGGCGTCGCCATGGTGTGGCCCGGGCCTGCGGGCGTGCCCGGGTCGCGCGTTAGAGCACCGGCAGGACCGGCGCCGGCGGGGCAAGCTGCTCCCTGCCCACCTTGCCGGCAGCGATCTCGCGCAGCGCGATCACGGTCGGCTTGTCCTTGTTGGCCTCCACGAGCGGGGCTGCGCCCAGGGCGATCTGGCGGGCGCGATTGGTGGCTGCCAACGTGAGCTCGAAGCGGTTGGAGAAAACATCGGTGCAGTCGTCGACCGTGATGCGAGCCATGGAGCCGTCTCCGTTACTGGAATGCGTCAAGAAACCCGGGGTTGTGCGCCTGCCAGCGATCCCGGGCGAGGCGAGCGATTCGCACCACGGCCCGAAGATCCGCGAGCGCTGCGTCGAACCTGTCGTTGACAATTATATATTCAAATTCAAGAACATGCGAGATGTCCTCCCTTGCCGCCGCCAGACGGCGAGCGATCACTTCGGGGCTGTCCTTGCCCCGCGCCGTGAGTCGGGCGTGCAACGCATCGACCGATGGGGGGAGGATGAAGATGCCCACCAGCCCCGGAAACAGCGCGCGCACCTGGCGGGCACCCTGCCAGTCGATCTCGAGCACCACGTCGTCGCCGGCCGCGAGCTGGGCGGCCACCGCCGAGCGGGCCGTGCCGTACAGGTTGCCGTAGACGTTGGCGTATTCGAGGAAGTCCCCGGCAGAGACCATGGCCTCGAACCGCTCACGGCTCACGAAATGGTAGTCGCGGCCGTCGACCTCGCCCGGGCGTGGCGGGCGGGTGGTGAAGGACACCGACAACCGGAGGCGCGGCTCCTCGCCCAAGAGGGCCTGAACCAGGCTCGTCTTGCCCGCCCCGGAGGGCGCCACGACGACGAAGAGACAGCCGGCGCTCATTCGACGTTCTGGACCTGCTCGCGCATCTGCTCGATCAACACCTTCAGCTCGACGGCGAGTCCGGTGACCTCGGCGCTGGCTGCCTTCGACCCGAGGGTGTTCGCCTCCCGATTGAACTCCTGGCACAGGAAGTCGAGCCGCTTGCCGCAGGCGCCCCCCTTGTCCAGCACCCGAGTGAACTCCGCCACGTGCGCCTCGAGCCGGTCGAGCTCCTCGGCCACGTCGATGCGGGAGGCGAAGAGCACCACCTCCTGCTGCAGGCGCTCATCACCCAGGGCGCCGCCTGCCTCGGCGATGCGGGCCGCCAGCTTGTCGCGAAACGCCACGATCGCGGCTGGCACGTGGGGCCGCGCACGCAACACCAAGGCAGAAATGGCCTTGAGCCGATCGCGCAGTACAGCGGAGAGTTTCTCGCCCTCCCGCCGGCGCGTGGCGGCGAGGTCCGCCACGGCGGCCGCGGCCAGAGCCGCCACCGCTTCGCGGGCGTCGTCATCGGCGAGCGCGCTGCCGGCGAGCACCCCAGGCCAGTGCAGGACCTCGGACACGCTCAGGGGGCGGGCGTCCGGGAACACGCTTTGCACTCGGGCGGAGGCCGTAGCGAGCGCGCGCAGGGCGGCTTGATCCGGCTCCAGCGCGAGGGCCTCGCCCGCGGACGCGGTGAACGTGAGGCGGCAGTCCACCTTGCCGCGCGTGAGGCTCGCCGCGAGCGCCTCGCGAAGCAGCGGCTCGAGCGGGCGCAGGTCGTCGCCCATGCGCGCCTGCACCTCGAGGTAGCGGTGGTTCACGCTCTTGATTTCCAGCGCCAGCTGGCCACCCGGAACTTCGCGGGTGGCGGCGGCAAAACCGGTCATGCTGGCGATCATGGCGGGCTCGCGGGGGAGGCGGGAAGAAGAAGGGCCGGCACGCGCCAAACGCCGCGCGGCGAGGCAAAATGGCGAGCCGAAAAGCGCCTCGAATTATAGCGGACGGCCTCTTCGTCCCCCGGGTGCGCGGCGCACCCGACACCGCCCACGACCCGCCCCAGGAACCCATGACACGCCTCCATGACCGCGCGCCCGACGCGCTCCGGCCGCTTCGCCTCCAACGCCAGTTCACCCGCCACGCCGAGGGCTCCGTGCTTGTCGCTTTCGGCGACACGCAGGTGCTTTGCACGGCGAGCGTCGAGGAAAAGGTGCCCGCCTTCCTCAAGGGGCGAGGCCAGGGCTGGGTCACCGCCGAATACGGGATGCTTCCACGCGCCACCCACACGCGGGGTTCGCGCGAGGCGGCCGTGGGCAAGCAGTCCGGGCGCACCCAGGAGATCCAGCGCCTCATCGGCCGCTCGCTGCGGGCGGTGACGGACCTGGCCGCCCTCGGCGAGCGCCAAATCACGCTCGACTGCGACGTGCTGCAGGCGGACGGCGGCACGCGCTGCGCGTCGATCACCGGCGCCATGGTGGCGCTTGCCGATGCCGTGGCCGGGCTCAAGGCCCGCGGCCTGGTGACGGGTGAGCCGATCCGGGATTTCGTCGGCGCCGTGAGCGTCGGCGTGGTGGGTGGCGTCCCATGCCTTGACCTCGACTACGGCGAGGACTCGGGCTGCGAGACCGACATGAACGTCGTGATGACTGGCTCGGGCGGCTTCGTCGAGGTGCAGGGCACTGCTGAAGGCTCACCCTTCTCGCGCGACCAGCTCGACCAATTGCTCGCCCTCGCTTCGCGCGGCATCGCCGACATCATTGCCCGCCAGCGCGCGGCGCTCGCGTAACGCCCGTGGCCGGGCACCTTGTCCTTGCCACCCACAACGCCGGGAAGCTCGCAGAGCTCTCGGCGATCCTGGCGCCCCTGGGCTTCGAGCTCACCTCGCAGGGCGCGTTGGGCGTGCCCGAGCCCGAGGAGCCCCACGAGACGTTCGTGGAGAACGCGCTCACCAAGGCGCGCCACTGCGCCCGGCACACCGGGCTCGCCGCGCTGGCCGACGATTCCGGCCTGTGCGTGCGCGCCCTCCACGGCGACCCCGGAGTGCAATCGGCGTACTTCGCCGGGCGCGAGGGCGACCGGGCAACGCGCGATGCGAAGAACAACGCGCTGCTCGTCGAGCGCCTGGCCTCGGTCGCCGACCGCCGCGCGCATTACACCTGCGTGATCGTGCTGGTGAGGAGCGCCCACGACCCCGAGCCCCTCATCGCCGAGGGGCGCTGGGCGGGCGAAATCGTTCTTGACGCGCGCGGTGAGGGCGGCTTCGGCTACGACCCGCACTTCTTTCTTCCCGCGCTCGGGCGAACCGCCGCGCAGCTCGAGGCGGCGCAAAAGAACCGGCTCTCGCATCGCGCCCAGGCGGTGGCTCGCCTCGTGTCCCGGCTCAGGGACGAAGGCTAGGCTGTGCAGCGCGTGGTGTTCTCGCCCAGTCGGCCGGCCACCGCCTCGGATACGGTGGTGTTCACGTCGCTGCCGCCCCTCGCCCTCTACGTGCATGTGCCGTGGTGCCTGCGCAAGTGCCCGTATTGCGACTTCAACTCCCACGAGGCCAAGGGCGACATCCCCGAGCGCGCGTACGTCGACGCGCTCATCGCCGACCTGGAGGCGGCGCTGCCCGCCGTCTGGGGACGACGGGTGCATGCGATCTTCTTCGGCGGCGGCACGCCGAGCCTGCTGTCGGCCGAAGCGCTTGACCGACTGCTCGCCGCCATTCGCGCCCGGCTGCCGCTCGAGCCCGACGCGGAAGTCACGCTGGAGGCCAACCCGGGCACCGCCGAGCAGGGTAAATTCCGCGGCTTCCGTGACGCGGGCGTGAACCGGCTCTCGCTGGGCATCCAGAGCTTCGACGACGCGAAGCTGCGCGCGCTCGGGCGCGTGCACGGGGCCGACGAGGCTCACCGCGCCGCGGAGCTCGCCGTCACGACATTCGGCAACGTGAACCTCGACCTCATGTATGCCCTGCCCGGGCAGTCGCTCGAGCAAGCCCTGGCGGACCTTCGCGCTGCGCTCGGGCATGCACCCACGCACGTCTCGGCCTATCACCTCACCATCGAGCCCAACACCGCGTTCGCGCACGCCCCGCCTGCGCTCCCCGCGGACGACGAAGCCGCCGACATGCAGGAGGCCGTCGAGGCAACGCTCGCGAACGCTGGCTTCGGCCACTACGAGACGTCGGCGTTCTCGCGACCCGGGCTGGAGTGCCGGCACAACCTCAACTACTGGCGCTTCGGCGACTACCTGGGCATCGGCGCCGGGGCGCACGCCAAGATTTCGTTTTCCGACCGCGTCGTGCGCGAAGCCCGCCACCGCGCCCCCAGGGCCTACCTCGACCGCATCGCAGCAGGCGATGCCGTTCAGGAGCGTCGCACGATCGGCGCCGTCGACCTGCCCGGCGAATTTGCGATGAACGCGCTGCGCCTGACGGCGGGCGTCGAGCGCGCGCTCTTCGCCGAGCGCACGGG
>Ga0075471_10001081_pt1 | contig 17515 bp, 16 predicted proteins | sample DEB19_08_DNA_2_FD_74787 | JGI IMG/M metagenome (GOLD analysis project Ga0075471, IMG submission 74787) | Aqueous microbial communities from the Delaware River and Bay under freshwater to marine salinity gradient to study organic matter... | ecosystem: Environmental > Aquatic > Marine > Coastal ... | reverse complement strand
GAAAGGCAATCGGTCGGGATGCTCAATCGCGTGGCGCATGCAGGTCCTGCTGCTGGCCGGCGTGAAGCGGCATGCTGCGTTGACGCCCCGGGGACCGCGGAAAAAAATCGCGGCCAGGCCTGATGGGCTTCGGCTTGACGGCCGGTCTTGCCGTGAGGCCTACCGCATCTTCAGGCAGTACTCCCCACTCTGCGAATAACCGCTCGGGCAGCTGCCTGAGCGAGGGATCGCCAGCTTCGCATTTGACCCGGCCAGGCAATAGCTGCCGGATTGCGAGTAGCCGCTGGGGCAGCTTCCGGACTTGGGCAGCGCAAACCGGGCGTTCGAGCCCGGCACGCAGTAATTGCCGCTCTGGCTGTAGCCACTTGGGCAGCTGCCCTGCTTGATGAGAGGCTGTGGCGGCAAGGCGTGGGCCGAGAGGCTCGCCAGGGCCATGAATGCGCCGAGCAGAGTGGGTGCTTGCATGGCCATGGAACTCCAGTGGAAAACCAGTGACCAATGTTACCGATTCGGCCCCTGTTGGGCCCAAGCCCGACCCCAGTCAAAAAATGTCGATAACTCGCCTTCGCGGCACTTGCCGCCTCATGCCAAGTGCCGCGCTGGTCGCCGGCCTTGTCTCCGCCACCGCGTACGCCCTCCCGATGGGCAGCCAGGGCACGTGGATGATCATGGGCGACTTCACTCGGGATGGTCAGGAGATCGCCGCCAACCATGCCGTCACGCGGCAGGATGCCTTCGGGGGCGCTTTGGGGCGGTGGGAGGAGGAGCCCCATTCGGGCGCCCCTCATTCCCACGCACTGCGCCGGGATTTCGCTGCCATCACCTACACCCGCCAGTTGCATCGCTGGAACCTGCCGCACGCGCAGGCCAACCTGTGGCTGGTGGGCATGGCCGGGGCGGTGCGGCCTCGCGAGCGCTCGGGCGACGAGGCCATGGGCAGCCTCGCGCTGCTTGCCGATTACGAAACCACCCGCGTCTACGCCGCGGGCGGGCTCAAGGGCATGCGCGCGGAAGGAAACATCCGGCACGACACCGCCTATGCCCGCGCGGGCTTCTCTTTCTATGAAGTCGAATACGAGGAAACCCAGCCGTGGCTTATCCTTGAAGCCAAGCGCGAGCGGTACGGCAACGCCACCAAGGATTCCGTCATGCCCATGCTTCGCTTCATCAACCGGCGCTATTTCCTGGAGTTGGGCGGCAACCGGGATGGCGCCATGCTGAACCTCATGCTGGTTTATTGATTGCTGTTTTCCCCTTGCTCAGGAGTCTTCGATGAAATCAATTCGTTTTCATGTTCTTGCCCTCGTCACGTCAATTGGCTTGGTGGCGAGCCCCGTGCATGCGCAGGAGGCCACCACCGCCAAGGTGTCGGTGAATGGCATGGTGTGCTCCTTCTGCGCGCAAAGCATCGAGAAGCGCCTGTCGGCCATGCCCGAGACTGGCCCGCTGTATATCAACCTCTCCAACAAGGTTGTCGCCGTCCAACCCAAGGCTGGCAAGACGCTGGATATGGACAAGCTCCGCCACGAGATCAAGGAAGCGGGCTACGAGGTCACCGCCGTCGAGATGGTGCCCAAGACGGTCGCCGAGCTTCGCGCGGAATACCGCGCCAAGAAGTAACGCGGCACATCAGGCCCTCGCGATGAGCAGTAGCCCAGACAGTCTGGATGCCCCGCAGCGCCAGGGCCTGGCGAGCGCGTGGCTCGCATTGTTCGCGAGCAGCTCCACGCTGATCTGCTGCGCCTTGCCGGCGCTGCTCGTAGCGCTGGGCGCCGGCGCGGCGCTTTCCTCGGTCGTGTCCGCCGTGCCGCAGGTGGTGTGGGTTAGCGAGCACAAGGTGCCGGTCTTCGCTGCAGCGGTCGTGCTGATGGTCGTCGGAGGTTGGGTTCAGTGGCGCAACCGCACCGCGCCGTGCCCAGTAGACCCGAACCTCCGCAACGCCTGCCTACGCACCCGTCGATTCTCAGCCGGCCTGTACTTCTTTTCGCTCGCGTTGCTGGCCGTGGGCGGCTGGTTCGCGTTCGTGGCGCCTTGGCTGGCGGGGGTGGAGGCGGGGTAGGCGTTACTGCAGCAGGCCCAGGAGATGCCGAGTCGCGGGGTGCAGGCTTGCCGCATCCCCGCGCAGCGCTGGCTCGATCTTTCCCGCAATCTCCTTCCCCAGCTCCACGCCGTATTGATCGAAGGAGTTGATGCCCCAGATCACGCCCTGCACGAACACCTTGTGCTCGTAGAGCGCGACGAGCGCGCCGAGCGAGGCGGCATCCAGCGCCGGAAGCACGATCGTCGTGCTCGGCCGATTCCCGGGGCAATCGCGATGCGGGTTGTCCGTGATGCGCCCGGTCATCAGCGCTTCCGATTGGGCGGCGGCGTGCGCGAGCAGCAGGCGATGCGCTTCCGTGTCCGATCCCATGGGCTTGGCGACCACGACGAAATCTACCGAAACCGAATCTGTCCCCTGGTGCAGCCATTGATGAAACGCGTGCTGCCCCAGCGTGCCCGGCTCGCCGAAGAGGGCAGGGCAGGAGGGTGACGCAACAGGCGAGCCATCAGCCGCGACCCGCTTTCCATTGGACTCCATCTCCAATTGCTGGAGGTAGCCCGGCAAGCTCGCAAGGCGTTGTGCGTACGGCAGAACCACATGCACAGGAATATCGAGGAAATTCCGGTTCCAGATGCCCGCCAGCGCGAAGAGCAGCGGCGCATTGCGCTCGGCAGGCGTGGAGCGGAACTCGAGATCGACCGCGTGCGCGCCAGCGAGGAAGCGCTCGAATGCCGGCATGCCGAGAGCCAGGGCGATTGGTAGCCCAACGCTCGACCACACCGAGTAACGGCCGCCCACCCAGTCGGCGAACGGGAAGACGTTTGCCTCAGGAATCCCGAAATCTCCCGCAGCGCGCGTGTTGGCGGTGGCAGCGATGAAGTGGCGGGCGATCACCGAATCGGGGGGCAGGGCGCTTTTTTCGTAGCCGGCCAGCATCCACTGCCGCACCCGCCGAGCATTCACCATCGTCTCCTGCGTGGTGAAAGTCTTCGAGGCGACGACGACCAAAGTGCGTGCCGGGTCGAGGCCGGCGAGGGCGTCATCCGCCGCGGTCGGGTCGACGTTCGCGAGGAATTGAACGGCTGGGCCAGGGTGCGTGGGCGCAAGCGCCTCCACCACCAGCTTGGGCCCAAGATAAGAGCCGCCGATGCCAATGGCGAGCACGTGGGTGAGGGCCTCGCCCGTTGCCCCCCGCCAGGCGCCTTCTCGCACGGCTGTGGCGAGCGTTCGCATGCGCTCGCGGCAGCGCTCGATTTCCGGGAGCACGTCCGCAGCGCCCACATGGACGTGCTCCTCTCCGCGCAGGGCCGTGTGCAGCGCCGGGCGGTTTTCCGTCACGTTAACCACTGCGCCTGAGAAGAGTCGCTCCCGCGCGCCCGCGACCTCGCGCTCCGCCGCAAGGGCGAGCAGCAAGCGCAGGGTCTCTGCCGTCAGTTGTTGCTTGGAGAGATCGAGTGCCAACCCGCCGCATCGGAACGTGAAGGCGGGACCACGCCGCGGATCGGATGCAAAGAGACCGTCAATGCGCGTGGTGGACAGCGCTTCTCGGTGGGCAAGCAAGGCTTGCCAGGCGGCACTCGGGTGACTCACGGAGACCCTTTCCCCGCGGCTGCGTACGGCAGCCGTGAAAGGACAAATTATAAGGGTTGGTCCCCCGGGACGGGGTGAGTAGAATCGCCGGCATGAAGAGAATCGACCGCCGCCTCCGCGGATTGGTTGCGCCGCTGCTGTTCAGCCTTGCCGCGATGGGAGCCGTCTCTTCGGCCCTGGCGCAGGAGACGGGCAAGACGCCGCAAACGTTGCGCACCATCCAGGACCTGGAGAACGCCCGCATCGGGGTCACCCTCGGCTCGGCTAGCGAGGAATACCTCCTCAAGAACTTCCCCAACGCGAAGATTCTGCAGTTCAAGGCCAGTGCGGACGTGGTGCTGGCCCTCAAGTCCGGCAAGGTCGATGCAATGGTCATTGCCTACGACACCGCCCGACTGCGGATACAGGATGACTCGGCGCTCGGCTGGCTTGCGCCCGCAGTCATGAAAAGTGGTATGGCCGCAGGGTTCAACCCTCAGGCAGGCGATGCGCTGCGGAAATCCTTCGATGCCTTCGTGCGGCAACTGGAGTTCGACGGCACCTTGCAGGACATGAAGGCGCGTTGGTTCCACTTGCGAAAGCATGACAAGGTCCCCATCCCGAACCCGAATCCGAAGGGGGAGCTTCGTATCGGCGTCACCTCGGCCAAGGGCATGCCCTCCATCAGCCTGACCGGGGAGGAGCCCCTCGGCTTCGACATCGAGCTCTCGGAGCGCTTTGCGGCGTACATGGGCCTCACGCCGAAGTTCGTTGACGTGGATATTCCGGGGCTCACGGCGGCAGTCGCCACTGGCAAGGTGGACTTTGCGGGGGGTGTGCTAGCCCCGACCGAAGAGCGCAGGCGGCGCATGGCCTTCTCCAGCCCCATCTACCCGTTGGAGTGGTCGGTGATAGCGCTTGCGAGCCGCCTGCCGCCCCGGCCTACTCTGGTCACGGTCGACGACTTGGCTGGCAAGGACTTGGGCCTCATGACCGGCACCGTCTTCGACCGCTGGGCCCAGCAGCGCTTGCCCGCAGCAAGGCTGCAGCGCTTCAACGCCACGGCGGACATGATCCTCGCCCTCAATGCTGGGAAGGTCGACGCCGTGCTGACGGACTCGGACAACGCAAAGGCGGTCCTGCGCGCAACGCCGGGGTTGGGCGTTCTCGCCGAGGATCTCTTCTCGGGGCCGGTGGGGGCGATTTTTCGCAAGGAAGACCCGGCCCTGCGCCAGAAATTCAACGCCTGGCTCGCCAGGGCGAAGGCGGACGGCACCACCGAGAAGATTCACCGGCGCTGGCGGGTGGATGACCCCCAGAAGGCGGTCATGCCCACCCAGCCACCAGCCCCCGCGGGCGCCAGAGCCATTCGCGTGGCCGTCGCGGTGGGCGACGTGCCTTGGGTTGCCGAAAGGTCCGGGCGGCTCGTCGGACACGACATCGAGATCATCGAGGCCTTCGCAGCCGCGGAAGGGTTGAAAGTCGCCTTCTCGACGATGGAGTTCGCGGCGCTCGTAACCTCCGTGTCGTCGGGCAAGCACGACATGGGGCTCTATGCCATCTCCATCAACGCGGAGCGGGCGAAGCAGATTGCCTTCTCTGATCCTTACGCCACTGTCAGCACCACCATGCTGGCGCGCAAGAAGGACCTGAAGTCGCCCGCGCCGCAGGCGAATGACGCGCTGTCGCCGGCAACGGCGTCGGGCAAGGGCTCCCCGGTTTTCACGAGCGTGAAGGACGTCGAAACCGCCCGCATCGCGCTCACGCTGGGCTCCGCCTTCGATGACTACGCCAGGAAGGAGCTGCCGAAGGCAACGGTGCTTCAGTTCAAGACCGGCGCCGATGTGATTCTCGCGCTCAAGTCGGGCAAGGCCGATGTGGCCTTCCAGGGCTATGAAACCGCCCGCGATTTGGTCAAGAGCGACCCGGCGCTCGGCATGCTGTCCCCGAGAGTTTTCCGGAGCCCCCTCGCATTCGGTTTCAACTACGAGACGGGCGCCGAGCTCCGGACATCTTTCAACGCCTTCCTCGCCCAGGTCAAGGCGGATGGCACCTTGGACGACATGAAGGGCCGCTGGCTCTACGGCGGAAAGCTGGACAAGGTGCGCATCCCCGTCCCGAACCCGAAGGGGGAGCTGCGCATTGGCGTCACGAGCGCGAAGGGCATGCCGCTCATCAGCATGACGGGCAAGGAGCCCCTGGGGTTCGATATCGAGCTTGGCGAGCGCTTTGCGGCATACCTCGGCCGTACGCCCCGGTTCTTCGATCTCGACATCCCGACGATGATCGCCTCGCTGGCGTCGAACAAGATCGATCTGATCGGCTCGACCCTGGCCATCACGGAAGAGCGGGCCAAGCGTGTCGCCTTTTCGGACCAGATCTATCCCCTCGATACGGCGCTGGTGGCCCTCGCCTCTCGGCTGCCCCCGCCCCCCCGCCTTCAGTCCATCGACGACCTGGCGGGCAAGCACGTTGGTCTCATGACCGGCACGATCTATGACCGGTGGGCCCAGCAGCGCCTGCCCTCGGCCACGCTGCATCGGTACAACGCACAGCCTGACATCACCCTGGCGTTGCATTCCGGCAAGCTCGACGCAGCCATTTATGACGCGGAGGGTGCCAAGGCCGTGCTCCGCGTCGTTCCTGGCCTGGGCGTCCTCGACGACGACCTGATCAAAACTCCCATCGGCGTGGCATTTCGGAAGCAGGATCCTGCCCTGCGAGCCAAGTTCAACGCCTGGCTCGCCAAGGCGAAGCAGGATGGAACCTACGAAGCCATTCGCAAGCGCTGGCTGGAGGGTGACCCCGAGAGAGCCGAGATGCCACGCCAGCCGTCAGCGCCTCCCGGTGCGCGGGTGGTGCGCCTGGCCGTATCCGTGGGCGACATGCCCTGGGCGGCCGAGAAGCAGGGCCGCTACATCGGCCATGACATCGAGATGATCGAGGCCTTCGCAGCGGCACAAGGCTTCCGGGTCGAGATAGCGAGCATGGACTTTTCCGGGCTCGTTGCGGCGCTGGCATCCGGCAAGGCGGACATGGCGGCCGATGCGATTTCCATCACGGCTGAGCGCAGCAAGCTGGTGGACTTCTCGGAGCCCTACACGGTGTTGGGTGCTTACATGCTGGCGCGGCAGCAGGACCTCGCGCGCGGCGCGGCGCCGGCGCCCGGGCAAGCCGGTCCAGCGCCTGCAGCGAAGGAAGACAGCGTGTGGGATCGCATCCATGCGAATCTCGTTCACGAGGACCGCTGGAAGCTGATCGCCGATGGCCTGGGCGTGACGGCGATCATCTCAGTGATGTCAACCATCTTCGGCACCCTGCTGGGCGCGGTGGTTTGCTGGATGCGCATGTCGCGCAACACGTTGCTCAGCAGGTCTGCCGGTGTCTACATCTGGCTGCTGCGCGGCCTGCCGGTGCTGGTGTTGCTGATGATCATCTATTACATCGTGTTCGCCTCCGTGGAGGTGAACCCAGTGCTGGTGGCGTCGGTCGCCTTCGGCCTGAACATGGCGGCCTACAGCGCCGAGATGTTCCGCACGGGCATCGAGGGCGTGGATCGTGGCCAGACGGAAGCGGGCATCGCCGGTGGCTTTACGCGCGCCCAGGCCTTCCTGTTAATCGTGATGCCCCAGGCGCTGCGCCAGGTTCTGCCGGTCTACAAGGGCGAGGTCATCTCGATGGTGAAGATGACCTCCGTCGTGGGCTACGTGGCAGTACAGGACCTCACGAAGGCGAGCGACATCATCCGCAGCCGCACGTTCGATGCCTTCGTGCCGCTCATTGCCACTGCCATCATTTATCTCGCCATCGCCTGGCTCGTGGCATACCTGCTGGACAAGGTGGAGTGGCGCATCACGCCCAAGCACAAGCGGGCTGGAGCCGCCCGATGATCAAGGTGCGCGGCCTGGCCAAGCAGTTCGGCACCTTCCAGGTGCTGAAGGGCGTTGAGTGCGACATCGCCCAGGGCGAGGTGATCTCCATCATCGGTCCGTCGGGTACTGGCAAGAGCGTGTTCCTGCGCTGCCTGAATCTGCTGGAAACACCCACGGGCGGCTCCATCGAGATCGACGGCGTGCCACTGCTGGACCCGAAGACGGATGTGCCCAAGCTGCGGCAGAAGATGGGCATGGTTTTCCAGTACTTCAATTTGTATGCCCACCTCACGGTCATGGAAAATCTCTGCCTGGGGCCGATGAAGCTGCTCGGGCGTAGCAAGGAGGAATCGGAAAAGCGCGGCAATGAGCTGCTGCATCGCGTGGGCCTCGGGCACAAGGCGGAGTCCTACCCCGATCAGCTCTCCGGCGGCCAGAAGCAGCGGGTGGCGATTGCGCGCTGCCTCGCCATGGACCCGGAGATCATTCTCTTCGACGAGCCCACCTCAGCGCTCGACCCCACCATGGTAAGCGAGGTGCTGGCGGTGATCCGCAACCTCGCCAAGGCGGGCATGACAATGGTGATTGTCACGCACGAGATGAGCTTCGCCCAGAACATTTCCACGCGCGTCTTCTACATGGACGAGGGCGTGATCTACGAGGACGGGCCGCCTGAAGTGATCTTCGAGCACCCGAAGCGCGAAAAGACGCGAGCCTTCATCCGCCGCATCCGCCGCTGGCAGTTCCAGATCGACGATGCCGAGTACGACCTCTACGCCCTCAACGCCGAAGTCGAGCAGTTCTGCGAGAAGCACATCCTGCCCCGTCGCATGCGCGAGCATGTGATCTCACTGGTTGAAGAGGTGCTCGGGTTGCAGCCGAGCTTCGAGGATGTGCAGCTGACGCTCGAGTACTCGGAGCGGGATGGCACGCTGGAGTTCATCTGCTCGGCGGCGGGCGCGGCTGGCAACATTCTCGAGGCGGGCGGGCGTGCGGACGATTTGAGCGAGCGGCTGATTCGGGGCCGCACCGAGAAAGCCGACTACCGCTACGAGGGCGGCCGCAACATCCTGAGCCTTCGGGTCCGCAACGACAAGGCCGATTGAGCTGGCCGGCTGGCGTCAGCCGAGCGTCAGCCCCGCAATACCCAGCACCATCCCCGCGGCAGCCACGAGCCGGCGCCCCAGGTCGCCCTCCCGAAGGAAGTGCGCCCCCAATATCGCCGCGAAGAGAATCGAGACTTCGCGGGCCGGAGCCACGATGCTCACGGGCGTGAATACCATTGCCCAGAGGACGAAGATGTAGGAAAGCGGTGACAGGCAGGCGATGGCCAGGATCGTCCCCCGCCGCTCGCGCCAAGCCTTGAGCGTAGCCCCGGGCTGGCGCTTCTCCGTGTAGGGAATGAGCACGAGCGAGCGGAACAGGTTGCAACCCCAGTCGAAGATGAGCGGGGGAACGAGCCACTTCGCCACGGCCGCCTTGTCGCACACTGTGTATAGCGCGATGATGCAGCCGGTGAGGATGGCGAAACCCGCCGCCTTGCCGGATCCATTCTTGCGCCACGCCAAGGGATTGCCCGTGAGAAGGATGGCTGAAACGCCGATCAACGCCGCCCCCGCCAAGGCGAAGAAGCCCGGCCGCTCGCCGAGCAGGACGATCGCGACCACGATAGTGATCAGCGGCCCCGTGGCGCGGGCGAGGGGATAGACAATCGAGAGATCGCCTCCGCTGCGGTAGGCGCGATCCAGCGTCAGGAAGTAGACGGTGTGGATCATTCCGCTCGTGAACATGAGCAGGAAGTGGATCGGTTCCGGGCTGTAACCCTGCCACCACACTACGGCCGCGATCGCCGGCGCGTAGACCACCAGCGAGGCAAGGCAGGAGGCCGAAATGAGCCCTGCGCCGCCACCGCTCTTCTTGAGGAGGAAGTTCCAGCTCGCGTGGATGAGCGCCGAGGTGACGATCAGCAGGAGGGCGACGCCTGTCATTGCCCTGTCATGTTACCGGGGCCGCGTCAGGAGCCAGCCGGAGGCGCCCAGCACCAGCACCGAGACGAGCAGGTAGCCCGTGCCGTAACTCACGCCTGATGACACCAGCAACGCAAAGATCGGCGGCACCACCAGCACGCCTCCATGGGTGAACACGGCGGAGCCTGCCGAGGCGTCGCTCGCCCGTCCGGCAGGGGCCAGCGTCACCATGCGCGCGATGTAGGTCCCGTTCCAGCCGACTGCGGTGCAGCCGAACAGGAAGCACACGGCGCCGATGGCCCACCCGGGCCATCCCGGCTCGAATTGCGAGGTGAGCACGGCCGCAACCACCATGCCGATGCCCAAGCCGCCGAGCACGCGCTCAGGCCAGCGCGTCCAGTCCGCCACCGCGCCCCAGAGCACGCGGCCGATGGCGCCCCCGGCTTGCGCTACCGAGAGCATCAGGCCCGCTGCCACCAGCGTATGCGCCACGTTGAACGTGAGGTGGTTCACGATGAAGGTGATGAGCGACATCTGCATGGCGCAGAACATGAACGAGCACCACGCCAGCCTGTGCAGGTGCGGCGAGCTGCGGATGATGCGAATCGGCCCCAGCAAGCCCGAGAAGCGGAGGGGCGTTGACGGATCCCGTTCGCTGTCGAACTCACGCCGGATGGGTTGCACGGCCAGGGCCGTGGCCGCGCAGGACGCAGCGACGATCAGCGCCGCGCCTTGCCAATTGGCGAGGATCACCAGGGCAGGGACGGTGGCGCCCGCGAGCGCCGCGCCGATCGGCACGCCAGTCTGCTTGATGGAGAAGATGAGCCCCACTCGATGCGAGGGCGCCCGTCGCGACAGAATGTGGGAGCTCGAGGGCGTGAGCGGCCCGTACGCGAACCCCAGCAGGGCTGCGCCGAGGAGGATGAAGGGCAGCGACCCCACCGCGACTGCGACGAGTCCTGCTGCCGCGATGAGCAACGCGAACTGGCTCACGCGGATCGGCCCGTACCGATGGATGAAGGCCGCGGACGTGAGCGCGCCCAGCATGCTCATTCCGTAGGCGATCGCCATGAAATGGCCGATCGCCGATGCGTCGATGCCCGTGGAGGCGCCGATCTTCGGGGCCATCACCGCCACGGCGACGATGGAAAGCGTGGAAAAGAGCTGAAGCGCCAGTGTGGCGGCGAGTGCCTTGACGGTGCTGCCCATCGATCAGCCCCGGATCAGGCGGCGCAGGTGAGCGAGGTCATCAGCGCTCTCCTGGAGAAGCCCATGGCGGATCAGGAAGTCGATCGTCACCGTTCCCGCGTCGAGGGTGAACTCCCCGTCGAGAATCGCCTCGATCGTTTCCGCAACGCTCGTCTGCCGAATGCTCGCCACTTCCCCATCCTGGTTGATGGGCGTGAAGTGCCCCGGGAGCGGCAAGTCGTACGAAAAGAGCGTTTCCTGATGCAGTCCTTCCGGCACGGGGTAGGCCACCTGAATGACCGCAGCGGGCTTGATGATGCCGAGCAGGCTCATCGGGATGCCGGCTTCCTCCCACGCCTCCTTCATGATCGTTTGGCTGGGAGAAAATCCCGCGGCAATGCGGCCGCCCACCAGGTTGTCCAGCCGCCCCGGGTCGACCGATTTGGTGGCGGCGCGTCGGCTGATCCAAAGGCGCCTGTCTGCCTCGTCCGCAATGAACCCCGTGGCGTGCGAGGCATACGCCATCAAGCCAAAGTGACGCGTGGCGGCGCGCTCGACGCGGAACAGCTCGTCAGCGCCGAACGCCGGCGCCACGCTTACCCGTTCGTCACGCCAGCCATCGATCACGGCCTCCGCACGCAGGGCGGCGGCGACTTGCGCAACGGCCTCCGAACGCATCTCGGGCGAATCCGGCGTGGTGCGCAGCGTCACGCTATCGGGCAGGCACTGGAACCAGAGTGGCCAACGGGCGAGGCGCGCGGCGAAGGTCGGCGCAATCCAGCCTACGTCGACACCCCCGCAGCGGAAGGCAAGCAATCCGAGCGAGGCGGCAACGTCAGCGGGCTCGCCACAGGCGGCCTGGACGAACTCGGTGAGGCGGGAGAAGCGGCGTGGAGGCATCGGGCTCGCCAGTCTAGGCGATCGCCAGCCACTTTGCCGTAGGGGGCGGCGGTGAGGGGTGAAATCGCGGAAAATAGCGGCCATGTCCGTGACCCTCGACGACGTCCGCGCCGCCGCCTCCGTGCTCAAGGGGCAGGTGGTCGAAACGCCTTTCCTGCACTCCCGCACGCTTTCCGAGGTGACGGGGGCGGAGGTATGGCTCAAGTTCGAGAATCACCAGTTCACCGCCTCCTTCAAGGAGCGTGGGGCGCTCAACAAGCTGCTGTCCCTCACGGCGGCGGAACGGGAGCGCGGCGTCATCGCCTGCTCGGCGGGTAACCATGCGCAGGGCGTTGCCTACCACGCACGTCGCCTGGGCATCCCGTGCGTGATCGTCATGCCCCGTCACACTCCCTTCGTCAAGGTGGAGCAGACGCGCCGTCATGGCGCAGAGGTGATCCTGCATGGCGAGGACTTCGACGCAGCGAAGGCATTCACGCTCTCGCTCGCGGCAGATCGACGCCTCACCCTCGTGCATCCGTATGACGACGAAAAGGTGATCGCCGGGCAGGGCACCATCGCGCTCGAGATGCTGGCAGCACAGCCGTCCCTCGACGCCATGGTGATCGCGATTGGCGGCGGCGGGCTCATCGCGGGCATGGCAACGGCCGCAAAGGCACTCTCACCCGCCCTCGAGGTCATCGGGGTGGAGGCCGATCGTTTTCCCTCCATGTATCACGCGCTGCGCGGCACGACGCCAGCTTTCGGCCACTCGACCATCGCCGAAGGCATTGCGGTCCGGGAGCCCGGGCGCATCACCCGCGACATGGTCCGGCAACTGGTCTCGGACATCGTGCTCGTCGAGGAAGGACATATTGAACAGGCCATCGTGATGCTGCTCGACATCGAGAAGACCGTGGTGGAGGGGGCGGGCGCAGCAGGCCTCGCTGCCCTGCTTGCGGCCCCCGAGCGGTTCCGCGGCCGGCGCGTGGGCCTTGTCCTCTGCGGCGGCAACATCGACCTGCTGATGCTCGCCGACATCATCGAGCGCGGCATGGTGCGATCCGGCGCCCTCGCTCGCATCTGCGTGGCGGTGAGGGACCTCCCCGGGGCGCTTGCAAAAGTGGCCTCCGTCATCGCGGAGCAGAACGCCAACATCGAGGAGGTGCATCACCAGCGTGCCTTCACGCACCTGGCCGCTCAACACGCCGAGCTCGAGGTTGTTCTCAAATGCCGGAACCACGATCATGTGTCGGAGGTCGTTGCAGCACTCGGCGCGGCCGGCTTTGACGCCCGCCTCGCGAATTTCCACGACTGACTTTCCACCTGCTCAAGGAGCATCAACCATGGCCATTCAGCGATTCCATCCCGCCAAGCGTCTCTCCGAGATGGTGGTGCACAACGGCACGATTTACCTTGCGGGGCAGGTCGCCTCCGACATGACTGGCGACATCATCGGCCAGACGCAGGACGTGCTCGCGAGCATCGACCGATTGCTGGCCGAGGCGGGCAGCGACAAGTCCAAGATTCTCTCGGCGCAGATCTTTCTTCCCGACATGGCAGACTTTGCCGCCATGAATAGCGTTTGGGAGCGGTGGGTCTCTCCCGGCAATCCGCCTGCCCGCGCGACCATCGAGGCCAAGCTGGCAAATCCGGCCTACAAGATCGAGATTCTGGTCATTGCGGCCGTTTGAACGTCCTCAATCTGTCAGGGGGCGCCCCACCATCGGAAACTTGGGGTCGTTGTAGCCGGGTGTCGAAGGGTGGCCCGGCTTCACGAACGAATCTACCAGGGCTTCATCCTCGGCATCCAGCGTGGTCGTGAGCGCGGGCAGGTAGGACTCCCACTGCGCGAGCGTGCGCGGCCCCGCGATGGCGCTGGTGACGATGCGGTTCGCCATCACCCACGCGGTGGCAAACTGGATGAGCGTCATGCCTTTTTTCTCGGCGTGGGCCTTGAGCGTTTGCGCGAGAGTCAGCGATTCCGGCCGCCACTCGGATTCGAGGATGCGCGCATCCTTGCGGCCGGCTCGCGTTTCCGGGTCGGGCTCTTGGCCCAGCTGATACTTGCCTGACAGCACCCCGCGCGCGAGCGGACTGTAGGGTGCAATTCCGATCCCGTAGTGCTTGCAGGCCGGAAACGTCTCCGACTCCATCATGCGATTCATCAAGTTGTAGGAGGGTTGGTAGACCACCGGGGGCGTGATGCCCAGCTCGCCGCACACGCGAACCACCTCGGCAATTCGCCACGCCCGGAAATTGGAGAGCCCGAAAAAGCGCACTTTGCCCTCGGCGATCACGTCGGCCATGGCGCCCAGGGTTTCCTCGAGCGGGGTGTGGTCGAAATCCCGGTGCAGATAATAGATATCGACGTAATCCGTGCCGAGCCGCTCGAGGCTCTCGTCGATCGCCTGCAGCATCCACTTGCGGCCCGTTCCTCGGCGGTTGGGGCCCTCGCCCATCGGGTTGCCGAGCTTGGTGGCCAGGACCCAATCGTCCCGGTCCCTCGCGATCAACCGGCCGACGATTCGCTCAGACTCGCCCTTGGCGTATACGTCGGCGGTGTCGATGAAGTTGATGCCGGCGGCGCGGGCGGAGTCGACGATGCGCGCCGACTCTTTCTCGTCCGTGCGGTCGCCGAACATCATCGTGCCCAGGCACAGGGGAGAGACTTTGAGGCCGCTGCGGCCGAGAGATCGATAGTTCATGGAAACCTTTCGCAGGAGAGTCACGCCGCCGAGCGTTTGCCCAGTGCCTCGATGAGCCGCATATAGCTGCGGATGCCGGCGAGATAAAGCGAGACCTTGGTTGATTCGTTGGGCGCGTGGTTGTTCTCGTCGTAGGGGGCGAGCGGCACCACGATCGACGGCACACCCAAGTCGCGAGTGAAGACGTAATCCGGCGTCGTGCCGCCGAGGCTTGGCACCACGTGCGGCGGCTTGCCGAACCCTTTCGAGACGGCCTCCTTCACGATCGGCACGAAGGGGCTGTCGAGCGGCGTGCGCGAGGCCGGGGTGGCTTTCAGCTCACGCACCTCGATGTTGGGAAAGCCGTTGTCGACGCCGAACTTTTGCACCGCAGCCAGAACCTTTGCGGGATCCTGGCCGCCCACCAGGCGGATGTCTGCCTTCGCCAGCGCTTCCTTGAAGATGATGGTCTTGTGGCCCTTGCCGGTGTAGCCGGACTGCAGGCCAGAGACGTTGAACGAGGGCCGCAGCATCAGTCGCTCGTGAAACTCGGTGTCGGATACGACCGGGTTCACACCCATGCTGGCGACCACGCCGTCCTTGTCGAGCGGTAGCGCGCGGCATGCCTCGGCTTCGAGCGGCGTCACGGTGACGTCGCCGTAGCCAGCACCTGGCACGCGTAATCGCCCCTGGCGGTCGACCATGAGCGCAAGGAACTGAATGAGATCCAGCGTGGGGTTGGGAGCGACACCGCCGAAGTTTCCGGAGTGCAGGTTCCGCTTGGCGCCGGTAGCGTGGAACTCGATGCCCAGCACGCCGCGAACGCCCATCAGCAGCACGGGCTGATCGTTCGGGAACATCGGGCCGTCGGAGTAGCAGCACAGGTTCGCCTTCAGCCGCTCACGGTGTTCCGCGACGAAACCGGGTAGTGGCCGGCTGCCTGTTTCCTCATCGCCCTCGAGAATGACTTTGATACGGATCGGGAGCTCGCCGTTCAGATCTCGGTAAAGCGCGATGGCACTGAGCATCGCGAGGTGCTGCCCCTTGTTGTCGCCAGTGCCGCGCCCCCAGATGCGATCGCCCTCCACCGTCGGAACGAAGGGGTTGGTGCGCCAGCCCTCGACCTTTTCGTCGGCGGGGTACACGTCGTAGTGCCCGTAGGTGAGCCAGGTGAAGGCGGCGTCCTTCGGGCCGATCTCGGCGTAGATGATCGGCTGTGACGTCGTGGGGAAGACTTCCGCCTCGAAGCCCCACCCGCGCAGGCGACGCACCAGAAAATCCACTTGGTCCTGGATGCCTTCCCCCGTGAGGCTCACGGAGGCAATGCGGACGGAATCCAGCAGCGTGGAAACGAGGGAGTCGGCTCGCTGGGCGACGGCGGCGTCGATAGTTCCTTGCATGGAAATCTCCTTAACGAGGCGGTGATTGCCCGAGCGCGCGACGGTAGAAGCGGCCATTGTCTTCGCCCAGCGCGTTGAGCAATGCCCGGGCATCGTGCCCGACGCCTGGAACCTCGACATACTCGTGGACGATGTCGAGGGAGGACATTCGAGCGTGGAATTGGCGATTGAGCGTGGCAGTGTCGTCCCGATCACCGATGACGTGGCGGATAACGGTGTTGTTGTCCTGCAGGCGCGCGGCAGCACCCTGGGCAATCATCCACGGGCTGATCGCCCGGAAATACGCCAGGTCGTTCTCGCAGACATCCCGCAGGATGGCCTCTCGCAAGCGGGGGTTTCGCAGCGCCCGCGGGCCGCTCAGCTCGATGTCCAGGGGGCCGCCGGCCAGGATCGAGATGCCGGTGAAGAGGTGCGGATGCTTCAGGCCGATACGAGCCGCGCCATAGCCCCCCATGCTGAACCCCTCGAGGATGCGGCCCTCGCGTCGTGCGATGGTGCGGAAGTTCCGGTCGACGTCCGGGATCACGTCGCTCACGAACACCGTCTCGACGGGCGCTCGGCCATCCTTCGAGTCGGCCCACAGGCTGCGAGGCAGCCCGTTCACAAAGACGACGATCATGGAAGGAATTCGGCCGGACGTCATCGCCTCGCCGAAGAGGCGGGCCGTGGGCCCGATTCCGCCGATGCCTCCCCCCGTGCCGTGCAGCCAGTACAGAACCGGCAGGCGCACGCCAGGCTCGTCGTAGGCGGGCGGCAGGTAGACGTGATAGCTCACGTTGCTGCCCACGGTCTCGCTTTTGAAGGCACGGAAAGCGACACGCGGCGCCTTTGCTTCCGACGTCACCCACGGCAACGCGAGATCGGCCGCAGCCGCCGATGGCTGCGGCCACGCCAAGGACAACCCCAGGAAACCGATGCAGGCGGCAAGGAGCGCCGGGTATTTCATCGCTGCGGGGTGTCAACCGACAGCGGCAGTCACTTCCACTTCCAGCGCATACCCGTAGTGAAGCTCCTTGACGGGTACCACGGCGCGGGCGGGCTTGTGGCTGCCGAAAAACTCGGCCCAGATGCGGTTCACTTCCGGCCAGTGGTCAATGTCTGCAACGTAAACCGTGCAGCGAAGGACCTTGTTGCGGCTGGAGCCGCAAGCCAGCAGTGCCTGGTCGATGTTCGAGAGCACCTGGGCGGTCTGCTCGGCGATCGAGCCCGGCTTGCCGGGGGGCTTGCCGGGCACGTGCGGCAGTTGTCCGGCGAGATAAGCGACTCCGTTATGAACCACCGCGTGGGAATAATGGCCGGCGGGTGGATTGATGCCCGGCGCGTTGAAGCAGTGGATAGCCATGCGATGTCCTTTTACCAGCCGTTGAATCGCGCCCAGCGTCCGAGCACGTCGGTTCCGCCGCGCACGAGGTCGTAGCCATCATGTTGCGCGACTGTCGCGCAAGCGTGGTTGGGTAACACGCGAAGGCGTGTGCCGACGGGAAACTGCGCTACGTCCAAGGGCGCGCCACCCCGCCCCGTGACGATGCCATGTTCCTGATTGGCTTGATGGACAATCACGTCGGATAACGCGCTGCCGCATTCGTCGCACACAAGACCGTAGCCCTGGTCGACTGGTTGCTTCGCAGTGCCCCGATCCCGGGAAAGCGCCATCCAGCCCGCATCCGTGATCACCCAGCCTTTCTCGGCCTGGTGGCCGATCACGGTGGCGAGGACCGAAACGGCGATGTCCTGTACGGCGCAGACGCCGAGGCCCGCCATCACCAGGTCCTGAAACACAAAGACGCCCGCGCGAACCTCCGTGACGCCGTCGAGGTTGCGCGTAAACGTGGCCGTCGGCGTCGAGCCGACGCTGACCACTGGCGCCTGGAAACCGGCAGCCCTCAGGGCCGTGGCGCTGTCAACTACCGCA